>Ga0316209_1000599_pt1 | contig 56320 bp, 52 predicted proteins | sample 6monopyrite_MG_FD_204945 | JGI IMG/M metagenome (GOLD analysis project Ga0316209, IMG submission 204945) | Microbial mat bacterial communities from mineral coupon in-situ incubated in ocean water Damariscotta River, Maine, United States -... | ecosystem: Environmental > Aquatic > Marine >... | reverse complement strand
ATATCAGCACGATCAACCGTCGTTTTACTGGTTCCGTGTTCACATCAAATTATATAAAAAGAACGTAACCAAATATTTTTGGTTTAGATGGCTATTGTCTGTTGACAGGGGAAATCATATCAACGTTGAGCGACTTGTTATGCGATTATTGCCTGCCATGCAGGCTAACCACTTTACCGCGATTTGATTTCTTTGTTTTTGATTTTTGTTTGTTTATCTTTTTGTTTTTATTCTTATTTATCTTGCTAAGTAAGTGAGGAGCTACATTCCAGCTCTGACCATCATCAGTTAAAACAGTGACAGTTTTTTTATTGAATTTAACTAATGTTCCGGTTTGTTTTTCTCTGTTGCGTGGTTCGAATGTAACTTTATCACCTGGATTGAATTGCATCATTTCATTATGAGTGTGCATACTATCCATGAATTTTAATCGCTCAACAATTTTATGATTTAAATTTATCAATTGTTCATATGTTAAGTCGTCTATGTCTATTGCCATGATCTTTTCTCTTTTTCTTTTAACGCATAACAGTGATATATACGGACGTCCGTATAAATAGGATGTAATTATTGTTTGGTTTGATAATAATCGCTCAGGCTTAGGAAAGCTATTCTAAATTTATTTTGCTATGGAGCGGCAATATGAGTGATTCTTCCGTGTCCCTTTTCTGGGATAAATGTATCTGTAAAACAAGGCCTTACGGTGTTCGACAACATGCTGCTTATTGATCTATTCGGCATGCTGAAGCTTATATTAAGTGGGCTAAAGGCGAGCAGTTATCTCTACATACGTCGAAGAGGCTGGAGTCTTATTTAAATATGAAATACGGAAGTTTATGTTTGCACATTTGGCGGAATGCTTTCTTAAATAGATGATATCTGAAAAATTCACTGCTAGGCATGGTAGCTTTATTGGCTTGCTTATCGACCTGTTTCATTTCATGAGTAATATTTTAAGATAAATATCTAGAACATTTATCTGGTCGTCCAGTGCTTTTTTTGCATTTTCACCCATGTGTTGCTCGTTAGGTGAATTTAGCAATTGGATAAATGTGTTTTTGAGTTCGGTAATATTGTTAACTTGAATGCAGCCATTGTGGGCTTTGAGTAATTCAACTTCGTCTCTGAAGTTAAACATATGTGGGCCGCATACAATATTTTTTCCAAGGCGAGCGGGTTCAAGTATATTCTGCCCGCCGTGGGGGACAAGTGAGCCGCCTATAAATACGCAATCGGCTCCAGCTATAAAACCCATGAGCTCACCTAAGGTATCGGCAAGATAAATATTTGTATTATCATCTAATAATTGTTGTTTGCTACGCACAGAAAATTTTATATTTAAGGCGTTTAATTGAGTTTGTATTTGCGCACTGCGATTAGGGTGCCTGGGTACAATAACAAGTGCGCTGTTTGTTTTTAGTTCTGACCATAATTGAGCGAGTTGCTGTTCTTCATCGTTATGTGTTGAAGCGGCAACGAAATATCGGCGTGAATTTAAATTTATTGGCTGATTGTTTGATTCATTATCTAAATGCGCGAATTTTAAATTTCCAGTATTTAATAACTTTTCAGTCGCAGCGCCTAGCTGTTTAAAGTTTGATACTTCCTGTTCAGATTTGCAGAGTATTTTTTCAACACTTTGTAAACTTTTTTTGTAAATATTTTTAATCCAGTTATTGCTTTTTAGTGTGCGGTGAGAAAGTCGCCCATTGATAATGCTGATTGAGATATTTCGTTGTGTACAGTGGTTATAAAGTAATGGCCAAATTTCTGTTTCCATAATAAGGCATCGATCAGGCAGGGTAGAGTTTAAGAACCGTTTAATAGCAAAACTAGATTCTATTGGTAAGTAATTATGTGTAGTGCGCTCGCAAGCGTGCCGAGCTACAGTGTGAGCGCCCGTAGTGGTGTTGGTGGTAATTATAAAATTTGTGTCAGGCAGTTGTTTAACCAGGCTGCGATGCAAAGGCATATAGGTGTTTACTTCGCCTACCGATGCGCAATGAATCCAGTATATGTTTTTAGTTTTAGACTTACCCGTTATTGTGTAAGCAAAGCCTAAGCGTTGAAATAGATAGCGGGTAGATTTATCGCGCAAAGAAACTCTAAGAGTGTATAAGAAAAAAATTGGCCACAGTAAAAAAACAACAATGCGATAGCTCATTATTGCTGTCTCTTTTTTTTATGTTTTGGTGGGTAAATATTTGCTTCACCGGTGGGGCGATTTTTATAGCGTTTATGCACCCATAGGTATTGTTCGGGATTTTGTAAAATCAAATGTTCCAGTGTTTGATTAATAATTAATGCATCATCTTCTATGTTGCCACTGGGGAAATTTTCCAGTGCGGGCAGAATGCTTAATTTATATCCCTGGCCATTGGGTTTGCGCGTTATGTAATAAGGCACTACGGCTGAATTGGTCATATCTGCAAAACGTGCAGGTGCTGTTAAGGCAGATGCTTGTACACCAAAGAAGGGGATATACACCATATCCTTGCCACGGAAATCCTGATCCGGTGCGTACCATGCGGCATGGCCTTTTTTGAGTCCTCTGACCATTGTCATGGGTTTGTGGTAATCCACAACGGCATTATATAAACGCTCACGATGGTGACGTACAAAAAGATCGAATAATTTATTGTGCGCCGGTTTGTACATAACCTGAAAAGGCACATAGTGGTTAAGTACCGGGCCACCAATTTCCAGGCAGGTAAAATGAGCGGTCAGAATGATAACGCCACGTCCTTCGGCCTGTACGTTGCTTATATTTTCCAGTCCTTCTACTTCACACAGTTCTAACAGACGTTTATCGTGCCACCATGTTAATGCCAGCTCAAACGCGGCAATACCTATATTTTTAAAACACTGTTTTTTTAGACGTGTGATTTCAGCCGGGCTTGTTCTGGGAAAGGCGATGCGCAAATTAATATCGGCTACTTTTCTACGCGTGGGCAGGGCGATGTACAATAGCTTGCCAAATAGAGAACCACAAAATTCTATGCCCCGTAGTGGCAGTAAAGCGACCAGTCGCATTAAGCCAAGTGCTAACCAGGTAGGCCAGTGTTTGGGCATTAGAAAATTGCGCAGCTTGGGTGATTCGCTCAATGTATTATTTCTTTAAACGGGGTGTGTGCATATTAAAGGATAAGTTTTACTCTATAGCAATCGTCTATTTTAAGAAGCCAGAGAGCATCTGGCTATCATTTATTTCTAATTAGTAATAAATGAAAATGTGTTGTGCGTTATTTATAAAGAGAGAGCGCTTAATGATTAATCAAAAATCAGGGCGTCAATAGCGACACCCTGTATCAAGCCACTATTTATAGCGATAATCAAATTTAGAAATTGAAAGTTGGTTTGGCTTCACCATATGTCAAAGGCTGTAAAACGGTCTCAAAGACAATGTCATCTTCCCAGTTATTATCATCGGTACGGCGAATAACATGTGCCTGCATAGCGGGTGCTGAGCCGGTAACAATAAACATGCGGCCATTTTGTGCAAGTGCCTGTTTTAACTGTTGAGGAATTTCGTTTACAGAACCGGTAAGTACAATCACGTTGTATTTTATATTAGGGTTGTTCAACTCAAGGCCATTGCCACAGCTGACAGTGGCATTGAGGATGGAATGTTGCTGCAGGCGTTGTTGTGCGGCGGCTGCGAGCTCGGCATCGATTTCGATACTCTCCACATGGCAGGCAAGGTGTGCAAGACAGGCCGTTACAAAACCGCTACCGGTGCCTATTTCCAGCACATTGTCTTCAGGCTGTATGTCAAGCAGCTGTAGCAGGCGCCCCTCCAATATGGGGTGCATCATTTTTTGCTGGTCATTCAAGGGAATGGCTGTATCTGCATAGGCCAGATTGGTATATTGGCTGGGCACGTATTGGTCACGGGGGATCTGTTCGAGTGTGTTGAGTACTTTGTCATCAAGTACATCCCATGGACGTACCTGTTGTTCAACCATATTGTAACGACACTGATCTAGATGTGACTGCATGTACTGACCCCATAAAATTATGTAATTTTTATTAGCTTTTGCCTGATTCTACTCCCTGTCCGTTAACTTGTGTAGCCTGCAAACCGCACACTATTTTATGCCGCTATAGTAGCCGTCTATACCTCTACTGTTTGCTTGCTCTATACCTGACTGGTTCGCTCAGGTAAACTAGGCGGCCATGAAGCTAGGGGAGCTTCAGGCATGCGTTTGCCTGAAACTGAGAATGCCCTGAACCGGACTATTTATTACTGAAATTGTCTTAGGTTCAGAACAAACCCTTAGAACCTGATCCAGATTATGCTGGCGTAGGGAAGCTTCGATCCTTTAAGATCGCTGCCTCTGCGCCTGTTGTGAGACATATGTTTCACATTATTTCCAAGAGGATTCAATATGAGTGCGATTCCAGAAGATTTTATCCAGAAAACAGCCAAGTTATCTGAAGAAGTAACCCGTCCGTTCAGTAATTCGCGCAAAATTTATGTGCAGGGTTCTCGCGATGATATTCGCGTAGGTATGCGTGAAATACAGCAGGACGATACATCCGACAGCATTGGTTTTGAAACTAACCCGCCAATTCCGGTATATGACACATCTGGCGCATTTTCTGACCCTGAGATAGAAATTGATTTAATGAAGGGCATGCCAAGTGTGCGTGCTAACTGGATCCTCGAGCGTAATGATACAGAAGAACTGGATGGCCCAACGTCCGAGTATGGCACGCAACGTCAGGGTGATGCTGCACTTGCACATTTGCGCTTTGAGCATATTCAAAAACCACGCCGTGCACTGGCAGGCAAAAACGTAAGCCAGATGTATTACGCTCGCCAGGGCATTATTACCCCGGAAATGGAATATGTGGCGATTCGTGAAAACCAGCGCTTAACTGAATTGCGCGCAGATCCAGCCTACAAAAAATTACTCAAGCAGCACCCGGGTGAAAACTACGGTGCTAACTTGCCAGATGTGATGACGGCAGAGTTTGTACGTGAAGAAATCGCCAGCGGTCGTGCGATTATCCCTGCAAACATTAATCATCCTGAATTAGAACCAATGATTATTGGACGTAATTTTCGCGTGAAAATTAACACCAATATAGGTAACTCAGCGGTTACTTCCTCTATTGAAGAAGAAGTAGAAAAAATGGCCTGGTCGGCTCGTTGGGGTGGTGACACGCTAATGGATTTATCTACTGGTAAAAACATCCATGAAACCCGTGAATGGATTTTACGTAATGCCCCCATTCCAATTGGCACAGTACCTATTTATCAGGCGCTGGAAAAAGTGAATGGTAAGTCTGAGGACCTAACTTGGGAAATTTTCCGCGATACATTAATTGAGCAAGCAGAGCAGGGCGTGGATTACTTTACGATTCATGCCGGTGTGCGTTTGCAATATGTTCCACTCACGGCTGAGCGCGTAACGGGCATAGTGTCTCGCGGCGGTTCTATTATGGCGAAGTGGTGTCTGGCACATCACGAAGAAAATTTCCTATATACACATTTTGAAGATATTTGTGAAATCATGAAAGCCTATGATGTGAGCTTCTCATTAGGTGATGGTTTACGCCCGGGTTCATTAGCAGATGCCAATGATGCAGCACAGTTTGGTGAGTTAGAAACCTTAGGTGAGCTAACTAAAATTGCCTGGAAACATGATGTACAGGTAATGATAGAAGGCCCGGGTCATGTGCCGATGCAGATGATTAAAGAGAATATGGATAAGGAGCTAGAAGATTGTTTTGAAGCACCTTTCTATACATTGGGCCCACTGACTACAGATATTGCTCCGGGTTATGATCATATTACATCGGGTATTGGCGCGGCGAATATCGGCTGGTACGGGTGTGCCATGCTGTGTTATGTAACACCTAAAGAGCATTTGGGTTTACCCAACAAGGCTGATGTACGTGAAGGTATTATCACTTACAAAATAGCAGCACATGCAGCGGACCTGGCAAAAGGTAATCCGGGTGCGCAAATTCGTGATAATGCGATGTCTAAGGCGCGATTTGAATTCCGTTGGGAAGATCAGTTCAACCTAGGTTTAGATCCAGAACGCGCGCGTGAATACCACGATGAAACCTTGCCTAAGGATTCCGCTAAAGTGGCACACTTCTGCTCAATGTGTGGGCCACACTTCTGCTCAATGAAAATAACGCAAGACGTACGTAAGTATGCAAAAGAGCAGGGGCTTTCAGAAGAAGCCGCTTTAAAACAAGGCATGCAGGAAAAATCGATTGAGTTCATTGGTAAAGGCGCAGAGATTTATAACAAGACATAGTATTGTTATAAATTATCGAGGTCATAAGAGAGCCGGGTCATCCCCGGCTTTTTTATGCGTAAAATATTTTTAATTTAGCAGAAAAGTCATTTGACTCCGGCATAACGGACAAATTGCTGCTAGATTAAGAGTTGGGGATCACAAAACAACAAAACCCGATATATGGCTAATTCAGATTACATTCAATTATTAAAAATGCAGATTCAAAAACATCTAAAAGCAGTAGATGTTTCTAATGCGCCCCTAAAGGATTTTTTAACGGCGGTTGACGATGCATATCAAAATTTTGATTTAAATCAACGCACTCTTCAGCAATCACTAAAACTGAGCTCAGATGAAATTCTACATGCCAGTGAAGAAATGAATGCTATCTTTCAGGCCATTCCAGATCAGTTGTTTAATCTGGATGAGAATGGGCGCATTATTAATTTTAAATTGGGGCAGAGTAGTCACCATTACTTAAAAACAGGAGACTTAATTAATCGCTGCCTTATTGATGTGGCTGATGATGAAGTTGCTTCAAAATTTGATGTCTCCATAAAGCAGGTACTAGAGCAGCAATCAACTAAGCATTTTGAATTTATTATCGTGCATGAGAAAAAAGTGCACTACTACGAAGTGCGCATGATGCCATTAAAAAGCCGTGAGGTAATGGCTCTTGTTCGTGATATTACTGAGCGGAAACTGGCAGAAGAGCAAATTGCTTTTCTTGCCTATCATGACAGCTTAACTGCATTACCGAATAATCGATTGTTTAAAGATCGATTGCAGCACGCAATTTCACAGGCGGAAAGAAAAGGTAAGTTACTCGCGGTAATGTTTTTGGATCTAGATCGTTTTAAATTAATTAATGACACCATGGGGCACTCCGCTGGCGATGAATTATTAAAAGTTACTTCGCAGCGTTTGATTGAGGCGGTGCGTAAAAATGATTCGATCGCCATTAACACCAGTGATTTAAGTGCCTCAGTTGCGCGCCTCGGTGGTGATGAATTTACTATTTTATTAGAAGACGTTGAAAGTGTTCAGTCAATTGCACATATTGCGGGACGTGTTATTGATCACGTTAGTTTGCCAATGATGTTAGAGCGGCAGGAAGTGCATGTTTCAACAAGTATTGGTATTGCAATGTTTCCTGCTGACGGCCAAATAGCTGATGATATTTTACAGCATGCAGATACCGCGATGTATCACGCTAAAGCACAGGGGAGAAATAACTTTCAGTTTTATACTGAGTCAATGAATAAATCTTCGGTTGAGCTATTAGCCTTAGAAAATAATTTGCATAAAGCCGTTGAACAAAACGAATTAAGTTTGTATTACCAGCCTCAAATTAATGTTGCTAGTGGTGAGCTAGTGGGTATGGAGGCATTGATTCGTTGGGAACACCCGGAAAACGGATTTATATCTCCGGGTGTTTTTATTCCTGTGGCAGAAGAAACAGGAATGATAAATCGTATAGGTAAGTGGGTTATTAAAGAAGCCTGTGAACAAGGTGTTCGCTGGATGAAGCAGGGTTACAAGCTGCACAAGATTTCAGTAAATGTATCTGCGCGCCAATTGAAAGATGAAAACTTGCCAACTCTAATAAAAGACATGATGAGCGAGACCGGAATGCCGGCCAATATGCTGGGTATTGAATTGACGGAAAGTGCAATTATTTTAGATCCTGATATTGCCTTGATACGTCTGCAGAAAATAAAAGAATTAGGTATAAGCTTGTCACTGGATGATTTTGGAACGGGGTATTCATCGCTAAGTTATTTAAAGCGTTTTCCCATTGATACATTAAAAATTGACCAGGCTTTCGTGCGTGATGTAAAAATCGATCACGAAGATGCGGCTTTAGTAAAAGCTATTATCGCGATGGCGCATGGTTTAGGCATGGATGTTATCGCGGAGGGTGTTGAAGTTCAGGAACAGCTTGATTTTCTAGGTGCTCACGGTTGTGATAGCATTCAGGGCTTTTTGTTTAGTCGACCATTGCCAGCGGCTGAAATGGAGTTGATGTTAACTAAAAAATAGCCGACTCACTATTGCAGTTTTGATCTGTGAATTAGATATACAGTCAGGAAAACGCTTACGTGAGTACCATTACCGGCTTTTTGCCTGGCTGAACTCGTGTAGTCGCTATTGCGGCGTATTCGACTTTTAAGCGGCTATATACATCATCTAATGACATGCCAAGCACCTTGCTTGTGATTGCTCGTATTACGCCAGCATGACCCACCATTAACACGCGCTGTCCGCGGTATTGTTCAGCAACTTCCTCGTAGACAGTCCAAACACGCGTAGCAAAGTCATCTAGCCCTTCTGCACCCGGTGGGCGATTGTTTACAGGGTCTAGCAGGAAGCGTTCTAAAGCGTCACCTTCATTGTTTTTTATATCGTCTGGAGTGCGACCTTCCCAGGTACCAAAGCCAATTTCTTTCAGGTTGTCACTGACCGTAAATTGAATACTCATAGAATCAGCCAATGCTGCAGAAAATTTAAGGCAACGCAGTAAAGGCGAGCTGATAATGTGATCCCAGGGCGGGGTTTCTGGTATCGCATTCCACATTTGTTGCCAACCGGTTTTGCTTAGCGGGTCATCAATGCCGTGGCCACGGTAGCGTCGTCCACCTTCAGGTTCGCCATGACGAATGATATCTATCTGTGTTTCGCTCATGACATAACACCCATTAGCGTAAGAATAGCGATAAACGAAAGCCAAACAATCAAGGTGCGTAACACAAGTGCGCGAGCAGAACGAATGCAGGCGGTTTCTTCTCCTGGTTTACAGTCTTTTAGTGCTCCTTGTCCTGCAGTAATAAGGGTATGGTAATTACACTCAGTGAGATTGTCCTGTTTTGTTTTGCTATAAAATTCATGCTTTGCACCTTCATAATTACCTGTTAAGGCATAGCCGATGGCCGCCATATGGGCAGGTGCCCAGGCCATGATTGCTTGTAGTTGAGTTGCTGCATTAGCAAGAGTTTCATTCTCCGCAGTGCGCATAGTATGCGTGGCCAGTCGGTACATTAAAGCACCCAATGGCCCCAATACAACAAACCAGAAAATAACTGAGAAAAAGCGATCATTGGGCTCATGTAAAATAGAGCGCATAACTTCTACGACTTGTTGGTCCGGATCTGTCGGTGCATCTTTTTGCATGATGTTCGATGCTTCATTGTAAGCAATGGTTTCATCACCATTTTCTTTTGCGTCCAGATAGTTGTTAATCTGTCGATTGAGATCTTTAGGTCCCAGGCAAAATGCAAAAATAACTAAACCAAATAGCAGTTCAATTAAACCGAGTAGCTGCCCTTCAAACCAGCCCTGCAATATTGCGGTTAAGAATAAAATGGGTAGTAATATAATAATAATAGAAAAACGACCCTGTTCAGTGATTCGCGGAAAAGTGCGCAGAAGCCAGCGGCTATAGTTATCAAACCATTCAAAGTTGCGCAGTTTTTCTAGTGTGTCACTAGCTCGTTCAAAAATAATACCGATTAGAATGCAAATGAGTGCCATAATTTTATTGTTTTATGTATTTAAAAGTTGATTGAGTTTGTTCCAGCTAAATTCAGGACCGGGATCCGTTTTTCGTCCTGGAGCAATATTGCTGTGGCCGGTTATAGCATTTTTAGCAATAGCTGGGTAGCTTTGTTGTAGTTCTAGTATAACGTCAGCCAGTGTTGTGTATTGTACGGCCTCAAAAGGGGTATCGTCAGACCCTTCAAGTTCAATGCCGATACTAAAATCATTACAGCCTGTTTCCCCGCAGTATTCAGATGCCCCCGCATGCCATGCGCGCTTATTAAACGGCACATATTGAATGATTTCACCATCACGACGGATAAGTAAATGTGAAGAAACTTTTAACTGATGAATTTCTGCAAAATAAGGGTGCTCATTTTCATCCAGCTGATTTGTGAACAGCTGGCTAATGTAGGGACCGCCAAATTCACCTGGTGGCAGGCTAATATTGTGAATTACAATCAGGCTAACGGGCCGGTCGTCGGGTCGGTTATCAAAATTAACGGAAGTAATTTGGTTTGCAACGTCGAGTAAACCCAATTTTGTGTTTATTTTCATAGGTTTAAGTTTAACAGTAGAGCCTTAACAAGGCCATAGAAATGAAAATATTGCACATGAGGTATATCGTAAATTAGGTAGAGTCGATACACTATGCGGCCATTCGTTTTTGACCATTTCTAGCGTTTATGTCTGATTTTTCACCCGGCTCCAAATTTAATTCTGATTCATCTCCGTTAGCAGGCTTGAACCCGCAACAGCGTGCTGCTGTGGAATATATCTCCGGGCCAATGCTAGTGCTGGCGGGTGCGGGTAGTGGAAAGACGCGGGTAATTACGCAAAAAATTGCTTATTTGATCAGAGACTGTCAAATAAAACCCAAAAATATCGCAGCGGTAACCTTCACCAATAAGTCGGCACGTGAAATGAAAGCACGTGTGGGAAGTTTGTTAGGCAAAGGAGAAAGCCGTGGCTTAATCGTTTCCACATTTCATAATTTAGGTTTACGTATACTCGGTTTAGAACATAAAAATCTGGGGTATAAATCTGGCTTTAGTGTGTTTGATGCGACCGACACCCTGGTTTTAATTAAGGGGCTTTATGCGAATGATTCACTCAGCAATGTGGATGATGCAGAGGATGCACGCTGGCGTATATCGGGCTGGAAAAATGATTTTATTGCGCCCGATCAGGCGGTGTCGATGGCGGAAAATGATACCGAGTTGAAACACGCGATGTTATACGGTCGCTATCAACGGCAATTAAAAGCCTATAACGCCTTTGACTTTGATGACCTGATTTTACAGCCCGTGGTGTTGTTTCAGGAACATCCTGATGTGTTAGAAAAATGGCAAAAGCGCATTCATTATTTACTGGTGGATGAGTATCAGGACACTAACGCGAGCCAGTATCAATTAGTGAAATTATTATTGGGTACAGAACCGCGATTAACCGCGGTTGGTGATGATGATCAGTCAGTATATTCATGGCGTGGTGCGCGCCCGGAAAATCTGGATTTATTAAGTGAGGATTATCCTAAATTAAAATTAATTAAGCTGGAGCAAAATTATCGTTCTACTTCAAAGATTTTAAAATGTGCCAATCATTTAATTAGAAATAATCCGCATAAAATTGAGAAACAGCTTTGGTCTGATTTAGGCCTGGGTTCAAATATTCGTATTGTGGAATGTACCAGTGCGGAGGGTGAAGCAGAGCGCGTTACTGTGGAACTCAATACGCATAAATTTCAAAAACGTACTAAATATAGCGAATATGTCATTCTCTATCGGGGCAATCATCAATCACGTATCTTCGAAAAATATTTACGTGAAATGCAGGTGCCCTATGTGGTGAGCGGGGGTACATCATTTTTTGAACGCGCCGAAGTTAAAGACATTATGGGCTATTTGCGACTGCTCGCGAATCCAGATGATGACACGGCATTCCTGCGGATAATAAATACACCGCGCAGAGAAATAGGTGCGAGTACCTTAGAAAAACTCGGCGAATATTCAAACTCACGGGACATCAGTTTGTTTGAAGCCAGTTTTGAAATGGGTTTAGCGACGATTTTAAGTGAGCGTGCGCTTACAAAACTTCAAAATTTTACCCATTGGATTAATCTGCTGAGTGATAATGCCGAGCGTGGTAATCCAGTTGAAGTGGTTAAGGATATGATCAAGGAGATTGGTTATCAAAACTGGTTAGAAGATCAAAGCAGCGATTTAAAAGTGGCTGAAAAACGCATGGAAAATGTATACGAGTTAACCGATTGGCTGGCGCGATTATATAAAGATGAAAAGGGTAAAAATTTAGGTGAGCTAGTTGCACACATGAGTTTAATGGATATTTTAGAACGCAATAAGGAAGAGTCGAATACAGATGCAGTGAGCTTAATGACCTTGCATGCGGCAAAAGGTCTGGAGTTTCCCTATGTATTTATGGTGGGTGTTGAAGAGGAAACATTGCCACATCGTACTAGTATTATGGAAGAAAATCTGGATGAAGAGCGTCGTCTGGCTTATGTCGGTATTACTCGTGCGCAAAAAGAATTAGTAATAACCTATGCAAAACATCGCAGGCGTTATGGTGAGGATGTGGAATGTGATCCGAGTCGTTTTTTAAATGAGTTACCTGAGGAAGAGGTGGACTGGGAAGGTGGTGCGCGTAAGTTAGATGAAGCTACGTCGAAAAAAAGAGGTAGAGATCATTTGGCTGCAATGAAGAATATGCTGTCGTGAATTATTTTAATAATTCAGATATTTTCTGTAAAAGTGAATTTGAGTTATAAGGTTTTTGTAATAAATTTTTAATTGAGTTCTCCTCATTCATATCTTCGTGACGATTATCTGCAAATCCACTGGCAAACAGGATTTTTAACTCAGGGTACTTTTCGTTTACTATTTCTACGAGCTGATAACCGTTCATCTTAGGCATGATGATATCGGTTAGCAATAGATCAAAGGTTTCTGTTTCTAAAATTTCCAATGCTTTGCCGGCGCTTTCTGCACAAATTACGTGATAACCATGTGTGGATAATATGTCATATGCCAGATCCCTTAATGCCTTTTCGTCATCAACAACTAGGATTGACTCATGACCATCCGCGCTTCCAATGTCTATAGTTTTTTCCTGATAATGATGGTATTCGTCTGATATATATCTGGGGAAATATAATTTAAATTGCGTACCTTCGCCGAGTTCAGAATAAACTTTGATTTCTCCCTTATTCTGTTTAACAAAACCGTATACCTGGCTTAAGCCGAGGCCGGTTCCCTTGTCTCCTTTTGTGCTGAAAAAGGGATCAAATATTTTTTCCCTAATGGCATCATCTATGCCAAAGCCACTATCAATGATGCTAAGAGTGACATAATTGCCTTCAGTTATAGCTAATGTTTGTGCTTTAAAATTATCGACTATTTCATTATTAGTTTGAATAGTTAAATTACCATTGCCATCCATAGCGTGCATGCTATTAATGCACATGTTGAGAATGACATCACCCATGTCGCTACTATCAAGGAGTGTTAACCAAAGATCATCAGCTAGATTTAAAGTAAGGTTAATAGATACGGTCAGTGTTTTTTTTAGCATGTCTCTCTCTTCCAATAACAATGTATTGAGGTTGAGTGGGCTGGCCTCATAAGATTGTTTTTGTCGCGAGAAAGTAAGTAGCTTTCTGGTTAATTTTGTGCCGCGTTCACCAGCGCGATAAATTTCAGATGCATATTTTTCTAAGATGTGGTTGTCTTTTAATGCTTCTTTTAATAAATCCGAATAGCCCATTACAACGCCAAGCATATTGTTGTAATCATGAGCTATGCCGCCGGTAAGCTTACCCAGGGCATCCATTTTTAGTGTGCGTCTTATTTGATTTTCCTGTTGTTTGATTAGCGTTAAATCCTGGCATGACACAATAAATAACCGTTTATTATTAAGGTCTCTGGGTAATTTGGTAATCATTAGTCGAATTGGGAATATGTCTTTATTTTTGTTTCGTGCATTTGTCTCATGGCCAGTACCAATGATTTTTTCTTCATCTGTATCTATGTAATTCTGTATATAGTTATCATGTTCTTTAGTTGTGTCATCAGCTATTAAGATGTTTATATTTTTGTTTGTGATTTCATCTGGAGTAAATCCGAACATAGTTTCTGCAGATTTATTAAATGTTAATATGATACCTTTTTCGTTAATCGTAATAATGCTGTCTGCCAGATTATTTAATATTAAGTTTAAATTACGCTCATTGTCTTTTAATTTCTTCTCGGCTATATCTCTCATGGTTTCGTGATTGGATGTTCTGGTCACCATTTCATTGAAAGATTGAATTAACTTACCAGTTTCATCATTGTATTGAACTGTTAAGTTAAGTTGTTGGTTTTTATTTCGAGAGTAGTTTTTTAATGCTTCAGTAAGAGTTGATATTGGAGTGCTTATTATTTGGGATAATTTCCCGGCGACTATAAAAGAAAAAATCACAAGCGCTACTAGTATTAGTGCAATGTATTTAATGCTGTCTTCAATGCTTTTTAGATCATCTTTTATAGATGTATGTAGGTATAGGCTTCCAATAATCTGATTGTCTAGAGTTATTGGTTCAATAATATCCAGTTCGTTCCCATTGAAACTATGCCACGTACTAGTAATGCTTTTATCGAAATGGTGTTGATGTTGATCTTTGTATAAGCTTACAAAATGCTGGCCGGAAGCATCATATAAATGAGCGTTTAAAATTGAAGTGTCTTTATTTAAATATGATAGTGATTCAAGTGCAGTCTTTTTGTTATTAAAAATCAAGTCAGTTGTGGTGTAATTGCTTACTATTTTTGCGGTTAGTGTTTTTTCAGATAAAGCTGTATTTTTAATGGATGATACTTGTGAATATAAATTTATTCCCAGCCCGATTGTGAGTGTTATAAATGTAGTAAAAACAATAATAAATGTAATTTTATTGCGTAGTGAAAGTTGATGAAATAAACTCATCACTTGACTGCTCCAGAATTTACTATTGTGGCGAGTTTTAGTAAACGAGGACTTATTTCGAAGCCCAGATTGTTGGCGGTGTTAAGGTTTATTTCAAAGCGTAAGTTATTATCCACTTCAAAAAAATTAACAATAACGCCATTCTGAGCATTCCCTGGATTGCTGGAAAAAGTAAGAAATCGATTATTATGGGCGGCTTTTAGATAGCTGTTGAGGTTGCTATTGTTTGTAATGTAAAGAATCTGGCAGTTGTTTAATTTGCTTAGGTCATCATTGATATAGGTTAATGTTACAGGTCTGTTTTGAATAGTGCCTGATTCCGCCCATTTTTCCAGACTACGGAAACGTTTTTTTGAACCATCCAAGCATATGGTAAATCTTGTATTGATGGTATCAGTACTTAAGTCTTCAGGCCAATTGATAAAATGAGTCATTTTTATCATGAAGGCAGCTTTTATACTAAGGTCCTCTAGAGTTTGCGATAAGCTTACATCGCAAAAAAATAAAGTTAGTATAAAAATAGAATTAAGGTACTTTTGTTTCACGCGTTGTTATTTACTGAAGCGGTGTTCGGTGTGGAGTAAATATCGAACAATTTAATATTATTGGTTAGTTTCATATGTTTTTGCGTTATTTTTCATTTAAATCAACATTTACAACATCTAACTGGTTTGAGTCATATAATAGCGAGTTAACTATACCAGGCTAATTATGGCAGGCGATTAGCCTCCGCGTCACTCTTAGTCATGTCTCGAGTATAGCAGTAGGAATTATTTTAATAAGTAAAGATATTTAATATCTTAGACGCAAAATGTCATTAAATGAGCTTTAGCTTGATTGATATCAAGCTAAAGCTCAGGTGAAATATGGTGATTGTTTTTACAGTATGGACTACTGCTTAGATGCAGCTATTTTTTTAAGTGCGGGTAGCTCTAGATGGTGCTGTTCTGCAAGCATTAATGCGCGTTCCAGTCGATCCGGAGTGCTGCGGCCCATGCCGACATGATCTGGGCCGCCATGAACAGGTACGAAAGCAGGTCTTTCATGGTGGGTGTTGAAGAGGAAACATTGCCACATCGTACTAGTATTATGGAAGAAAATCTGGATGAAGAGCGTCGTCTGGCTTATGTCGGTATTACCCGGGCGCAAAAAGAATTAGTAATAACCTATGCAAAACATCGCAGGCGTTATGGTGAGGATGTGGAATGTGATCCGAGTCGTTTTTTAAATGAATTGCCGGAGGAGGAAGTGGAATGGGAAGGTGGAAGCCGTAAACCGTAAACTTGATGAGGCCACATCTAAAAAAAGAGGCAGAGATCACCTGGCAGCATTGAAGGATATGCTTAATTAAATTCGTTTGCTCTAAGTCTAAAATACAATCGTGTAGGCCGGATCAAGCGAAGCGGATCCGGCTTTTTTGAACCGCAGCGGTGGATCCGCCTTGCTTGATCTACTCTATTTAGAGCTGCCGTTTAAATGTACTGCATTCTATTTTTTTTGATCAAAACTATCATGTCGATGCAGTACACTTCTAGCATTGTGTATCATTTGAAAGTTCAGGTTATTGATTGCACGTATCGCCAGCTAACGAATACACACGTCTGATTGGTAACGTCTAGTGCAGACCAAGCACTTTATTAATGATATCCGGGTGATCAAACTCTCTACCACCCACCGCCCGATATATAATTTGACCGTTTGGATCAATAATAAAAGTGGTGGGCAAGCCTTTAACCTGCCACTTATCCATAGAAACAGCATCGCTATCAAATAGTACAGGGAACGTGGGTACGGGTTCAATCTGGCCCATGAATGAAAATACCGTATCAAGATCTTCACCGATATTGACAGCTAAAACCACCACATCTTTGGCCTGCGTGGCAAGATGTAAACGCTCAAGTGATGCCATTTCACGACGGCAGGGCGGACACCAGGTCGCCCAGAAATTGACCACGATAACCTTGCCCTTAAGGTCTTTAATATCGACAATGTCTTCATCTGCATCTTTTAAACGCAGGCTCGGAGCAGGCAAAATGGGTTTAATAGCCGTGAGCTTATGTGTCAAAGGCGGGAGACCTTCAGCCTGACAAACAGTGCTTGCGCAGAACAGTAACAAGATGACTAATTTATTTTGCACAGGACACGTCCTCTAATTTAGCTGCAAAAGACTTACCCGCAATATCCCAGCGGGCAATGATATCGAAGCGACTGTCTGCAGCCAGGCCCGCCGACAACATACCCTGGTTCCAGTCACCGCCTGGCTCATAGGTTTGCTCAGATGGAAATTGTGCCCAGCGGAAGGCAATTAGAGCCGAGTTTTTCACCTTATACTTTTTCAATTTTTCTAACCAACGGCTTGTTTTCTCTGGAGGTGAGGTATTGTCGCCACTGTTAATAGACCATTTATCCCGCACAAAATGAATACGACCAGGCGCATTATCATTACGCAAGACGGTCATAAAGACACAGGATGTTGCATAAGGCTCGACTTGTTTCAGGGTAAAGCCTCGGCCCACAAAAAACGCACGTACCTGGTCTGGTAAAATCTGTGTCAGGGAAAAATGCACACCCTGATGATCAATTGACCAGGTTTGTGCGCCGCTAGCAAGATCCTTTGTATTTTCCTGTGAGGTATCTGCCATGCAGATGAATGAAGTTAATCCGCACAATAAAAACAGGATGCTGTGTTTAACTAATACCATACTTAGCCGTTTCACCAGTGATTCTTTTCTCTATTATTCAGCGGCCGCAAAGCCTTGCTTGATACTACCCCGTACAGGACGGGAAAAGAACGTTTCGAGTAACAGTTTTAGCGAAAACGGCTCGTCCCGATTCCAGGGCAGCAGGGATACAATGCGTGCCATTGTACAATAACCAAAGATGAGTTGTGCCCAGGTGCCAATGCAGGGAATCCAGTAAAGCAACCGCAGTGGCTCGATGAATGCGACTAGTAATAACATGAGATACCAAAATCGTACTTGCACAGGAAAGGCAGTCACACTACCTTCACGAAATACAAAGTGAATTAACTGGAATACAGTTAATCCAATCGCCAGCATAAACCCCAGTGCATTGCCAAGTACGCCTAAAGTCAGCAAAGTTGCTGTCACCAACCAGTACCACCAGGCAATACTTTTATATTCAATCATAAACATATCGATATCCTGTTAATTAATAATGAAGCCTTAAGGCAAGTAAATGTATAGTTAAAACGCGCCGCAGTTGACTACGATTTTTTAACATAATATTTGAAAGTTTTATCTATTTCTTCAGCCAATATAAGCTCATTGCCTGTGCGTTCACACCAGGATGGAATATCGCCCTGAGTCGCCGGATCGGTTGCGATGATTTCCAGAACCTCACCGCCCTGAAGTTTTCTTATGGCTTTGTTGGAATCAACCATCGGCATGGGGCAGCACTTTCCTGACGTATCTAATGATTCAGTGATTTTAATGTCAGATCTGTTCATAATTATTTCCCGCCTAGAAGGTTTGGTTGTAATCAGCTTTGTCGGCTTTTTCATTGAGAAACCATGAGGCACCAACTATCCCTTCCGCCTCTGGAATAAGGCTGTCCGTATCAACGCCAAAAATTGTTGCAGCAAGGCTACAGGCATAAAAATTCACACTCCCGGTTTCCTTAATCGCTTTAACTAATGTATATATATCGTTAGGTATGCCTGCTTTGGCGACCTGTTCACGTACCCACTGATCTCTGTCTGCATATTCACCCTGAACTTTGATTTTTTTTGCACCTGCTTCCGTCAGGGCTAATACTGCCCAGTTAACAAATAGCATATCTACCTGAACTCCCTCAGATGCCTGTAAATAAGCGAATGCGAGGGGGGTTAGGATCTTATCGTAGGAATCTTCTCTAACTATGATTGTCATTGATTTCATAATTACTCCTAGAACGAATGATCGTTCTAATTTAAGGGTAAAAAAAAGCAGTCTTACTTACGGACCGATTGCCAGGCACAACGCCATATTTCGTCAAGATACTCCTCAAGCGGTTTTTCCAGGACACCATCCAGGCGTAAATTAATCATCCGCAAGGCACCACCAAAGACTGACGCAGCAGCAACCATATCGTCCATATGGCGCACCTCACCGTTAGCCATACCGTCAACTATCATTTGGCGCATTTGGCGAAATGGTTTCGATGAGCAAATTGGGGCTGCTCCGGGCATAATTTCTTTATGTTTTATAAAGAGCATGTAAGTCATCACTTCTGGCTCTTCTTCGGTTAGCTGAAATAGCAATTCAATAACAGCTCGACAACGTGCCTGCGCTGTATCATGCTGACGTTCTATGGTGTTAAATGCATTTTCCATGCGTGCGACCAGCATCTCAAACAGTGTTTTGGCAATGCCTTCCTTATCGCCGAAATGATGGTAAATTGAGCCTGTACTCACGCCAGATTCGCGAACAATATCCGGTACCGAAGTATTAAAGTAGCCTTGTGTTGTAAACAGGTGAATAGCCGCCTGCATAACCACTTCGGGAATATTTCGGCTAGATTTGATAGAAGTTGCTGACATGTAGCTATATTAGAATGAATGTTCGTTTTAGTCAAGAGAAAAAACGCCAGAATATCCATCCTGCTGTATTTCTCTCACTTTTATTAAGCATCGGTAATGCTGCTTATGTGTAAGCAGGGACTACATACATACCTATCAACGCTTGTTATGGGGCAGGAAAAAACCTTATCGACATACTTGAAGCGTGTCCGATATGTGAAAATATAGAGACCAGAGTTGTCCTAGAAGAAACAATCGAAGTTAATAGTGTATCCACGGCGACCGCTGCTGACGCGTGCTTATCGCCGATATTGTTTAACAGCTTTTTATTTCATTTGCGTTACGTTGTATTTTCTTTTTCGTGTAATCTTTTTATGAACACTGCTGGGCTATTTTTTGCAATGTCGGTAGTGTTAGCTGATGTTTCTCAGCCAACATTAATGCGCGCTCTAAACGGGCGGGTGCACTACGTCCCATACAGCCATGGTCTGGGTCGCCATTAAAGGCGATCAGCATTGCATCCATTAGCTTAGGCGTATCAAAGCTTTGTCCGGTGAGCTTCTCTTGCAGAAGAATAATCTCTGCGGCTACATCACGCGCAATATCTTGATGTTGGCCCCATAACTCAGATACCGTGCCGCCTGTTTTCAGGCCCGCAATATTGGTGGTGAGGATATATATATTTTTAACGACAAGCTCAAACAGTAACTCGTCAGCGCTGCTTAATTTACGGGCAGCTATGTCGATAGCCTTGAGCGAGTCGACTAATATATCGGCTTTAGCACCATAGGCGGGTGATGGAATAAGTACCTTGGCATCCTGGCCTTTCTTTTTTTCAAACCACACGGAGATTACCGTAGGGTTCAGCTGGTGTTGTTGCCAGTCATTAGGCAGTAGTTCATTTTGTAAAAGGGCTAGCTTGTCTTGCCATCCTTCGGGAATGGTTTTGAGTACGCTTTGAATGTCTTTTTCAGCGACGGCAATAAGTACCATTTCCGGCTCATTAATCGATGCCGCTTGTTGCTGCATATCCATGTCGCGAGTGATGGGGTAAACAGGGTAGCCAGAACGTAAAAAACCACGTGCAAATACGCCCGCCATTTCGCCCATGCCGAGAATAATAATTGGTTTCTTAGTCATGTGTCTTGCTCTGTTACCTGTTAGAATCTGGCGATTATAACAAAACTTAGCTAATACTAAATATGCAATCTGATATAAGACTTGAAGCGATTAAGCAGTGGATAAGGTCTGACCTGGGCTTTAAAAATTTTACAATTGAAACAGCATCAGCAGATGCCAGCTTTCGTCGTTATTTTCGCTTATGCTTAGACAATGACGACAGTTTTATTATTATGGATGCGCCGCCAGAAAAAGAAGATTGTAAGCCATTTGTAACGATTGCCAGGTTATTGGAATCCGCTGGTGTTCATGCGCCACATATTTACGATTTTAATGCAGCGCAGGGTTTTATGCGTTTAGCGGACTTAGGTTCAACGGCTTATTTAGATAAAATTAATAGTATTAATGCCAACGCATTATACAGTGATGCCATTCAAGCTATTGTGCAGATGCAAACCATTGAGGCTGAATTACCTGCATATGATGAAGCCTTATTGAAATTTGAAATGAGTTTGTTTAAGGATTGGTTTTTAGAAAAACATTTAAATATATATCTGGATGACGCGCAGTGTGCGGTGTTAGATAAAACTTTTAAATATCTATCTAACGCTGCACTTTCACAAAAGCAGGTATTTGTACACCGAGATTATCATTCGAGAAACTTAATGATAATAGAAAATGACACCGCTAATAAAAATCCAGATGTAAATAATCCAGGTGTAAATAATCCAGGTGTGATTGACTTTCAAGATGCGGTGCAGGGTTCAGCGTGTTATGACCTGGTATCATTAATTAAAGATTGCTATATCGCCTGGCCGCGTGACCAATTGTTACATTGGATTGATACATATCTTGAATTCACACCACTAGCTTTTCAGCGAGAAGAGTTCATTAAGTCATTTGATTTAATGGGCTTGCAAAGACACATTAAAGTAGCAGGTATTTTTTGCAGGCTTAACTATCGCGATGCTAAGTCAAATTACCTGAATGATATTCCACTAACACTGGCTTATATTTTTGATGCAATAGATCGTTATGCAGAATTATCGGAATTTAAAGATTTGTTATTTGCTCTAGGCATAGAGCCAGATAAAAAATTATTGGCAAAAATTCAATGAAGGCAATGATACTGGCGGCTGGCAGAGGTGAGCGCATGCGCCCATTGACTGACGTAACACCTAAGCCATTATTACAAGCAGGTCCTCACCGATTAGTAGAATATCATTTACTAAATTTAGCGCAGGCTGGTTTTACCGATGTGATTATTAATGTTGCCTGGTTAGGGCAGCAAATAATTGAAGAGCTAGGTAACGGTGAAAAATATAATATAAATATTAGTTACTCTAATGAAGGTGATCAGGCGCTAGAAACAGGTGGCGGTATTTTTCATGCGTTACCGTTGTTAGGTGAAGAGCCTTTTCTGGTTATTAATGGTGATGTATGGACAGATTATCCATTTGAAAATTTACGCTCTTTTCAGCTAAAAGATAAAGCACATTTAGTGTTAATAAATAACCCAGAGCATAATCCTAAAGGCGATTTTTCAATTAATGATAGTCGCTTACTTAATGATGAAAGAGACAGATATACATTTAGTGGTATAGGCGTTTATTCAAAGGATTTTTTTACTACAAGCAGTGATGGTAAATACCCACTAGCACCGATGATTAGAAAATGTATTGATAGCAATGAAATTAGTGGTGAAGTCTATGAGGGTAAGTGGATAGATATTGGTACGCCGCAACGGCTACAAAGTCTTACTGACTTATTGAACGCATAAAAAAGGCAGATCGATAATCTGCCTTTTTTTATATTTAGAATATTATGGTTTAGAAAGATGTACCATGGTAAGGCGCGCCACCCCATAAGTATTTAAGCGATATAAAGTGCACGTCTTCAGATAAGTCATCACTTTTGTGGTAACTATAATCTACCTCAACGCGATTTTCTCGGCTCGTTCTAAAGCCCATACCAAATGTATAAGAATTGCCCGTTGTCGCATTTGTAGTCGTGCCACTTGTCGTTATGGTGTCAATGTCCAGGTCAGTCATGCTGTATTTAAATTTGTAGTAGCGCTCATTTTTTTCAATGGTACGGAAAGCAAGCCCTATGTCGGTTCCTGAAAAAGAAGCATCAATTGATGAGGCATTTGTAGCAACTTCTGTACTGGCGTAACCAATAGCTTCTAATGCCCAGCCATCTTCTTCTACACCAATAATTATTTGTCCTGTAGGAGCAGGATCCACATCGGTTATTGATGTTGCAGCAAGGCCAAGACCATAATAAGCATTAACGCCTTCTCTACCAGCATGGCTATTAGCTGATAAAAATATAAATAGGGTAGATGCGGTCAATAGCAAAGAGTGTTTTAGTTTCATCCGATACATCCTCAAGTAAGTCGGTTTATTAGGCAGCAATATCTATGATTGCCTAAATAGCTATCAAGAATAATAGCATGTTTTTTGTAGAATACCTGATTAAAATCAATAATATACATAGGAAATGTAATATTCTACACAAGATTGCTATTGCAAGCCTCTAGTAAAGCTGATTATTTTATAAAATTCAAGGGCTTAGCTAATGACCTGTTTTCAACTAAACTTATAGAAATAGCCATAAAATTGAGGTTTAAAATTTCATATGGGCGAGGAAATCACCACTAGCCATTTCACAAATGGCGATTTCGTGTGTTTTAAAAAACGTTTGTTGAATGAAACAGAGGAATTGCGAGGCTGGTTTAATGAACAGAAGTTTTCTTCGCATAAACCGGTTGCCGGATACGAGATGGAGGCCTGGCTTATTAATAAACAGTCAGCACCAGCGGCTTGTAACGAGCAGTTCTTGAAAGCCGCAAATACGCCCCTTTATACCGCTGAACTGGCACAGTTTAATATAGAGCTAAACGCCAGGCCTGCAAATATGGCTGCAAAGTTTTTATCAGAGTTTGAATCTGATCTTCAACAACATTGGTTATATTGTAAAACAGTAGCAGAGAGTATTGGCTGTCGTGTTTTAAGTACAGGAATATTACAAACATTATGTGATAAAGATTTAAGCATTAAAAATATTTCACCTATGCTGAGATATAAAGCTTTAAACGAACAGGTATTATCACAACGTTATGGCCGACCTTTGCATATAAATATTAGTGGTCATCAATCACTTAAAAGTGAACATCATAATGTGATGTTGGAAGCGGCGGCAACATCCTTACAGATACACCTACAAGCACCCATAGATAAAGCGCATCATTATTATAATGCGTCACTTTTAATATCGGCGCCTATGGTTGCGATTAGTGCTAACTCACCTTACATGTTTGGTAAAGATTTATGGAGTGAAACACGCATACCTGTTTTTGAGCAGTCGGTTGATGTTGGTGGTTACAATGGAGCTGCGCAGGGGCCAGTACATCGTGTCAGTTTTGGAACGGGTTATGCGCGTGAATCTTTGATGGAATGCTTTGATGAAAACCTTCAGCACTTTCCAGTGTTGTTGCCCATGAAATTTTCAGATGAGACAAATCGTATGCGTACGGTTAGTTTACATAATGGAACAATCTGGCGCTGGAATAGACCATTAATTGGTTTTGATGATGACGGTACACCGCATTTAAGAATTGAACATCGGGTAATTCCCAGTGGCCCGAGTGTGCTGGACAATATTGCTAATATGGCATTTTATTTTGGCCTGGTAGAATATTATGCAAATGCTGAAAAGCCACCCGCAGAATTACTTGAGTTTTCACAGGCACGAGATAATTTTTATACTTCTGCAAGGCATGGCTTAGATACTAAAATTAACTGGCCCGACAGTAAGCGTTGCGATATGCGACATCTTATCTTAGATAAACTCATTAATTATGCTGAACTAGGTTTGAATCAATTAAATTTAGATAAAAAAGATATAGAGTGCTATTTAGGTGTTATTAGATCTCGAGCGGAGACGCAACAAACCGGCAGCCAATGGCAGCGTGAATTTGTTGCTCAACAAGGAAGTGATATGCGACGTCTACTCGAAACCTATTATCATAATCAGCAAACGGGTGAGCCAGTACATAGTTGGGATTTTGTAAGTTATGTTTGATCAATACGATGAATTACCAGAAGGTTTTCTGGATGCAACAGTAGAAAATTTACATGAGTTATTACCCAGACCATCCTTAATACATTTAAAAGGAGAGGTAGATCAGCCCATTTTTATTTCTACTTTGTTGCATGGTAATGAAACAACGGGTTTTTATGCGTTACAAAAATTATTACGTACCTATCAAACAAAAAAACTACCTAGATCGATTTCAATATTTATAGGTAATGTTAAAGCGGCAGAAAAAGGTGTTAGACGTTTAGAGCAGCAGGTGGATTACAATCGTGTTTGGCCGGGTACTGCGCATCACTATTTAGCCGAAGCGCATATGATGCAACAAATTACAGATACTATGCGTGATAGAAATGTATGGGCGAGTATTGATATACACAATAATACAGGAAAGAATCCGCACTACGCTTGTATTAATAAATTAGAAACGGGCTTTACAACGCTGGCATATATGTTTAGTGAAACATTAGTGTATTTCACTACACCTAAAGGTGTTCAATCATCTGCGTTTGCAGAGATATGTCCATCAGTGACATTGGAGTGTGGGGTATCTGGGCAAGCTGTTGGTATTGATCATGCACTAAATTATTTACACAAAGTATTGCATGCAACTGAGCTTGATCAACATCATTTTGATTCAGTTAATTTGTACCATACTGTTGCGAGAGTAAATGTCCCAGAGTTGTATTCATTTGGATTTGAAGATGATGCAACAATTAACTTGTTACCTGAAATTGAAAATTACAATTTCAAAGAGCTACCTGTGGGTACGGTATTGGCCAGAGTCGAACCGCAGAGTAGTGCTTACTTGCAGGCCTTTGATGATGATGAGAGAGAAGTGGGTAGAGACTTTTTTGAATATCGAGAAGACAGTATTGTGCTGAAAAAGCCGATTATGCCAGCAATGTTAACCATGGATACACAGGTTATTCGGCAAGATTGCCTGTGTTATTTGATGGAAAAGGTTCCCAAAAGCATTCTACAAGAATAAAATTAATTATTATCAATAACTTACATTCCATAGATAGTTAAAATATTCTAATATACTGTATCTTTTTCAAGTGAATTTCCGTATAGTGCGCCTCCAGATTAAATTAATCTGTCGTGACGCTACTAGCCCGTATATATCTGGTTGGCCGCGTATTAGCAGCAACTGCTAAGTGATTTGCAGTTGCTGTTGCCAAACTTTATATCGAGGTATTAACTTGTCATTTGAACAATTGGGTCTTCTCCCTTCATTATTAAAATCCGTAGCAGAGCAAGGTTTCACAGAACCTTCTGACATTCAGCAGCAAGCGATTCCGTTGATCCTGGAAGGTCAGGATATTATGGCATCTGCACCAACGGGTACCGGAAAAACAGCGGCATTTGTATTACCCGCATTACAGAATTTATCAAACAGTACACCGCAGCCTGGTACTGGCCCGCGTGTATTGGTGTTAACACCAACACGTGAGCTAGCTACACAAGTAGCAGATAATATTTATAAGCTAACTAAATACTTGCGTATGCGTTCTACAACTATTGTGGGTGGTATGCCTTACCCACCACAAATTAAAGCTTTACGTCAGTCAGTTGATTTTTTGGTAGCAACACCAGGTCGATTAATTGATCATATGGAAGCGGGTCGTATTGATTTTTCACGTATTGAAATGCTCATACTTGATGAAGCAGACCGCATGCTTGATATGGGCTTTGTTGATGAAGTAATGCGCATTGCTAAGAAAATGCCAGCTACACGTCAAACCTTATTATTTTCTGCGACACTGGAAGGTCAAATTGAAAAAGTAGCACGTGCTTTGTTGAAGTCACCTGCACGTCTTCAAATAGCGGGTGTAAAAGTTAAGCATGATTCAATTACACAGCATATTCTACAGGCGGACGACTTCCGTCATAAGCGTAATTTACTGACACATCTATTAGCTGACGAAGCATTGGATCAGGCAATTATCTTTACCTCGACTAAGAAAGGCGCTGATAATTTAGCCGAACGCTTAAAAGATGATGGTCTTGCCTGTGCTGCGCTGCATGGTGATATGCGCCAAACTATGAGACGCCGTGTTATTGATCAGATGCAGAAAAGACGTTTAAAAGTATTAGTTGCAACCGATGTGGCGGCACGTGGTATTGATATAAAAACAATCTCACATGTTATTAACTTTGACTTGCCCATGCAGGCAGAAGATTATGTGCACCGTATTGGACGTACTGGGCGTGGTGGCTCTACGGGTAATGCGTATACCTTAGTAGGGCAGCAAGACTGGCCTTTACTGTATCGAATTCAGAAATTGTTAGATGTGAAGTACGATTTAACAGAAATTCCGGGTTTAGAGCCAAAAACACAAAAGCCAAAATTTGAGGCTGGAAGATCTAATGGGCGCAAAGGCCCAAATATTAGGCATAAACGTCGAGGTAGAAGTTACAGCTCGCGTAAATCCAGTGGTGATTCTAAAAACTCAAAAGCGGCATAATAACACTGCAAATCTGGCACAATCTCTGTGTCAGATTTTTCTAGTTCTATCTAATTCCCTCATAAAAAAGCCATCTCCTAAACCGTGTAAATGCACTGCTGATGACCTATGTCATGCATGTATTCGTTATCGTGTTGAAATAATGTTCTGAATTATATTCTCGCGTATTTTTAGCGAAAAATAATGTAATCTATGAGTCTGTGTATCAATAATTTTTTGATGAGGGTGTAGCAATAACTTCTTTAAGCAAAAATACAATCGCGGCAATTGACCTGGGTTCAAACAGCTTTCATATGGTGGTTGCCGAAGAAAGTGAGGGGCAAGTTGTAATAGTTGATCGAATACGTGAGATGGTCAGACTAGCTGAAGGGCTTGATGAAAATGGAAATCTGGATGCCGAAGTCGAGCAGAGAGCACTAGATTGCCTAAGCCGTTTTGGGCAGCGGATACGCTCATTAGGAGATAACAGTGTTAGTGCGGTAGGTACGAATACATTGCGTAGAACACAAAATGCGGATGAATTTTTATTTAATGCAGAACAAGCTCTAGGCTACCCCATTGAAATTATTTCTGGAGTTGAGGAGGCGCGTCTTATCTATCAAGGTGTGGCGCATACGCTGGAACAGGATCATAAATCTCAACTTGTTATTGATATTGGTGGAGGAAGTACAGAACTAATTATTGGTGAAGACTTCAATCCACAGTTAATGAAAAGTTTAGAAATGGGCTGTGTGATGATGACGCAGAAGTTTTTCCCAGATGGAAAAATAAAGTCTAAGCGATTGCAGGAAGCAAGAATATTTGTATTACAGCGCATGAAAGCTATTCACTATGCGTACAACCTTAAAGGTTGGGATGCAGTAATAGGGTCTTCAGGATCTATAAAATCTATCGAAAGTGTTATACGCGAAATGCAGTTGCAGAAAGGTGATGGTATTAGCCGTAACGCGTTAACTAAGTTGCTCGCGATTTGTAGTGAATATAAAAAAATAAGTAAGCTTGATATTGCTGGCTTGAGTGAACGTCGACAGGCCGTTTTTCTAGGTGGATTGATTGTGTTGTCTGGTGTATTTGAGGCGTTAAATATTGAACATATGCAAGTCTCACAAGGCGCTTTAAGAGAAGGCCTGATACATGACATGGTTGGGCGACGTCACAATAATGACATCAGAAATACCAGCATAAATTCTCTAGCAGAGCGTTTTCATGTTGATATGCAGCATGCGCAAAGGGTTGAAGAAACGGCTTTTAATTTCTTTGATAACTTAAAGACCGAGTGGTTTTCAGAAGATGAATATCATATTGCTAATTTATTGCGTTGGGCTTGTAAGGTGCATGAAATAGGAAGAGATATATCGCATTCGTCATATCAAAAACATGGTGCATATATTATTAAAAATGCAAATCTGGCCGGATTTTCGCAGCAGGAACAGTGTCGAGTTGCTGCACTGATATTGTCTCATCGTGGAAAAATAATAAAAGATATATTTAAAGAAATACACAAAGACCTACGGAGTGAAATAATTCACCTGACTGTAATATTACGTTTGTCGGTAATTTTTCATAGAAGTAGAATTGAAAATAGGTTGCCGGAAGTAAAAGTTGCACTAGATAATCATACAATAGTTCTGAAGTTGCCTGATCAATGGCTGAATGAACACCCATTAACTATAAATGACCTGGAAAATGAATCAGTGTATTTAGAATCTTTGGGTTTAAGGTTAAAAACTGAACGAATTTTGTAATAAAAAAGTAAAGTCTAGAAGCTATTTTTTTAGCTGCTCTCGGCCAGATCTTCCAAAAATTTCTCTTGTGCAATAAAAGCTTCTTTACCGTTCTCGGGTGAAGCTTTCGTGTAAGTGCCGTCATGTTTCATAATCCATGCTTGAGTGTTATCCAGTAAATAATATTCAAGTTCACTTATGATTCTTTCTTGTATAGCTTTGTTTTCAATCGGTGTAGCAATTTCAACACGTCGATACAAGTTTCGTTCCATCCAGTCGGCACTTGAAATATATACTTCCGGTGAAGCATCATTTTTAAAATAAATAACACGATCATGTTCAAGGAAATGACCGATTACAGAACGAACTTGAATGTTTTCAGAAATTCCGGGTAATCCAGGTCGTAAACTACACATGCCACGAATAATGAGATCAATTTTTACACCCACAGTAGACGCTTCATACAGTGCACGTATCATTTCGGCGTCTACCAATGAATTAAGTTTTATGATTATTCGACTGGGAATCCCCTGTATTGCATGCTGCCGTTCTCTTTCTATTTTTGCTTCTAATACTTCCTGCAGAGTGAAAGGCGATTGTAAAAGTTTATTTAAATTCTTGGTTTGTCCCATGCTGGTTAATTGATGAAAAACACGATTTATGTCTTCACATATTTTTTTATTTGCAGTGAATAAACCATAGTCAGTGTATAAGCGTGCAGTACGTGAGTGATAGTTCCCGGTGCCGATGTGGGCATATTGTCTAAGGTGTTTAGATTCTCGACGAATAATAAGTAGCATTTTTGCATGGGTTTTATAGCCTACAACACCATATACAACATGTGCACCAGCTTCCTGTAACTTTGCGGCTAAAGAAATATTTGCTTCTTCATCAAAGCGTGCACGCAATTCAATAACAACCGTTACTTCTTTACCTAATTTTGCCGCTTTAACTAAAGCATTAACGACAGCTGAAGTGGGCCCTGTTCTATAAAGAGTTTGTTTAATAGCTAAAACTTTTTTATCAACAGATGCTTGCTGAATAAAATCAACGACGGGTGCAAACGACTGATATGGGTGATGTAGTAATATATCTTTTTTACGAATAGCTTCAAAAATATTAGATTTTAAAGTTATCTTTGAAGGTATTGAAGGTACAAAAGGCTTATATTTTAATTCGGGTCGATTGATTAAATCATAAACTTCATTAAGCCTGTTTACATTAACAGGGCCGTCAACCTGATATAAATCCTGTCTGCTTAATTCGAATTTATCGAGCAAGTATTTGCACATTTCTTCTGGGCTGTCGTGAGCTACCTCAAGGCGTACCGCATCACCATAACGTCGTGCGCCGAGTTCACCTTCAACTGCGCGTAAAAGATCATCAATTGCTTCTTCATCTACATAAAGGTCACTATTACGTGTTACACGAAATTGGTAACAGCCCTTAACATTCATGCCTGGAAATAATGATGCGACATAAGCATGTACAACGGATGATAAGAATACGAAATCATTAGGGCCGCAATCACATTCTTCTACGGGTAATTGGATAATGCGTGGTAAGGCGCGGGGAATTTGTACCATCGCCAATCCGCTGTTTCTTCCAAAGGCGTCCTTACCTTTTAATGAAACAATGAAATGCAGGCTTTTGTTTAGTATGCGCGGAAATGGATGAGCAGGATCGAGTGCCAGTGGGCTAATAATTGGGCGTAGCTCATCTTCAAAATATTGTTTAAGCCACTGATCCATGCAGCTGTTCCATTCGTTTCTTCTTACAAAGCGAATGCCTTCTGCGGCCAATTTCTCGTCCAGAATTAAGTTAAGTATCTGGTACTGCTCATCGACTAGTTCATGGGCACGTGTACTTATCTCTTTAAGAATTTGTGAGGGCGAGATGTTGTCCGGTTCGTTAAGTGGTGCGCCCAGATCCTCTTTTTGTTGTAAGCCAGAAACACGTATCTCAAAAAATTCATCCATATTCGTACTGAATATGCACAGAAAACGTAATCGCTCTAATAAAGGAATGCTCTCATCACGGGCTTGTTGCAGTACACGCCAGTTGAACTCAAGTTGACTCAGTTGCCGATTAAAGTAGAGCTCGGGCTTTTTGAAGTCGATAGGAGTCGATTTACTGTTTTTTGAGCTACCAGGTTCTGCTGCTGTCATTGTCTTATCGGTGCTAATTGTTAACCATTGAGTATAGATAGTAGACCAGATTTCAGCTTTTCGCTATGTTTTACCAAGGCTTTTGTTAACAGTATCAAGTAATTAGCGCTGTAAGTTAATCCTGAAAAGTAGGTTTTTATGGTGTATCCTCAGTATCTTGATCAAAATCTTGTATAGATGGTCGCAATTTTCGTTATAGATAACTGCTATGTTACTTAGGCTGGACTTAAATGCTGGCTATAGGTACAGGCAAAATTGCCTGATGAGTTAGATAATCAGTTTAAATAAAAATTATTGGGATGGAGTCGTGGTATGACTTTTGAATTTTGGACGCGCTTAATTGATGGGCAGCCTGCATTATCTTTATTGCTGTGGGTTAGTGGGCTTATTGTAGTGATGTACGTCGCTCGGCAACCGGTTCACCAGATTATATTGTCACTGGTACGAAGTGTACGCAACGCGCTGCGCCTTATGGCTCAGTCAGTCATGCTAGCAGAAAAGCAGTTACGCAATCGAAATCGTGAAGTGTTATTGGCCCAGGGGCAGGAACATGCAGAGCGTGCGATTGAAAGAGAGTTTCAGCGAGTAGAAGCACAGGTTAATCGTGATTTGAGTGGCTACCCTTCATTGCAACGCGATTTGAAAGAGCAAATAACACGTATTGATGAAGACTATACACAGTCAGGTGAAGTGCCGCCTAAACCACCAGAATGGTTGAAGGCAATTGAAGCTGTTGCCGAAATACCAGACAACGGCTCATCGGTGGTTGGTAAAATTTTAAGTGATATTCATAATACCTTAAAAAAATCTCTGCAAAAAAGCATACAAGAATATCGACGTGCAAATCGTGAACGTCATACATTGTTGAAAAAGATGATGCCTTATTGGCGATCTTTAACCAGCAATTTAAATACTGTCGAAAAGAAAATTACAGGTCTTGAGCAACGAGCGGCAGTTATTGATAATCAAATGCAATCATATGACGACATTCGTCAGCAAACCGATTTTTCTGAGCGACTACTATCGTCATCATCGATGACACAGTTTTTCATTTCTGGCGTAGCGCTTTGCCTCGCGCTGGTCGGTATGTATGTAAATTTTCAATTAGTGGCTTTGCCGATGGGGGAAATGGTAGGAGCATCTAGTTATTTAGGTTCTAGTTCTATTAGAGCATCTGATGTTGCTGCGCTTTTTATTATTAGTGTGGAAGTTATTTTAGGTTTATTTTTAATGGAGTCAGTTGGTGTCACTCGATTATTTCCCATTATTAATTTATTAGATGATCACAAACGTAAAGCTATTTTCTGGATTATGCTGACATTTTTATTTATCTTTGCAGGTATCGAGGCATCGCTGGCTTATATGAGAGATATGCTGGCGGCCGATAGTAAAGCGCTTTCACAAGTGTTGTCCGGAGCAGAAGTGGTTGAACCGGCATTAAGCTGGATACCATCAGTTGCACAAATGGCCATGGGTTTTACCTTGCCCTTCGTATTGGCCTTTGTCGCAATCCCATTAGAAGCATTCATATATTCATTCAGAACGGTAAGTGGCCTAATGGGTGTTTGGCTGTTACATATAATCGCAGTACTAATTCGCTTTATAGGTAACGTAACTTATGGTGTTGGGCGAATTATAATTAATGCGTATGATCTTGTTATTTTTATACCACTAAAATTTGAAAGAAGCTTTAAAGAAAAAATAATTGTAAAAAATGAATCTGTAGAAGATCCAGTAGAATTAAATGATGAAACACATGCTTCGAAAGAACTTATAGCTGATGAAGATGATTTAAAGGAAAAAACAAAATGAAACGCATTTTTTTATCGTTAGTAGCTTCTCTAGCGGTAGTTTTAATATTACTGGCTGGGTGTTCTGAGCCAAGAAATACTAGAGCCGTATATGTATTAGTGGACACTTCAGGAACATACAGTCAGCAGTTTGAAAAGGTACAAGGTGTAATACGTTATATGTTGGGCACATTGTTACCCGGTGAATCACTGGCCTTAGCAAGAATAGATAGTGAAAGTTTTAGTGAGAAAGACATTATTGCCCGAATGAATTTTGATTTAAGACCGTCAATGGCAAATGCGCAGAAGAGAGCTTTTCTGGAATCTGTTGATAGCTTTGGCGCTAATATAGCTCCCAGTAAATATACCGATATTACGGGGGGTATTTTGCAAGCCATTGAATATTTAAATGAAACTAAAGCGACTGAAAGATACATATTAATTTTTTCAGATTTAAAAGAAGACATTAAAGAAGGGCAGGTGCGTGATTTTCCCATTAATTTTAATGGTACTCATACTGTCGCTATCAATGTTACCAAGTTACAAAGTGATAATATTGACCCGAGGGAATATCAGCAGCGCGTGGATGCCTGGGCCGAGCGAGTCGAGCAAGGCAATGGCCATTGGAAACTTATTAATGACTTAAACCGCCTGGAAGGATTATGGGAGTAAACATTGTTCAATGAGCTCTAGCTGGAAGTATTTTCGACAAAATTTCAAATGCTGTAAACACCACTAACCAACTGATTATTATCATAAAAATAAAACATCCTGTCGGTGTTTTTTACTATTCAAAAATGCCTTCCAGACAAATTATTCTTATAAGTCATTGAAATAACAGCGCTTAATGCTTGGTGGAGTCTGCCTTGCTACTATGTGCTTAAAATTCGAGTGTGATATTTGCCGCGCATGTTTTTAAGGGATGGTATGAAAAAACTCAAGCTCATGATATGTATTCTTTGCTTTACCCCCAATTCTTGCTTTATGCTACCAGCCAGGGCCGTTAGCTTTACTGCTTATGTTTACGCTGAGTATTGTTGATAAAAATTCACCATGTCTGCAGCAGTGTGGTTATTTATTTCAGATGTTACAGTATTAATATCGTTTACTAAGGGTATGCGTAAAAAATAAACAAGGAGAGTTGTTGTGCAAAGTCAGGAATGCTGGGGCCTATATGAAAAAAATTATGATAATTATTCATTAAGAATCAGGCTTAATGAAAGCATTGAAAAATATGTTTGTCATCCACGTTATAAATATATGTTGTGTATTTCAATTCCATTAAATGATTCTGATGAAAATGGTTTTGCGTACCCTGAAGAATGTAAGTTATTAGATGAACTTGAACTGCTTCTGCGAGACCAGTTAGAGGAGCAACAGTTGTCAGTATTTGCAGCAGTAATTACATCGGATGGTTTTCGCATGTATATTGTTTATACATTTCAGACAAGTGTATGCGAAGAAATAGTTCAGCGAATTAATGATGACTGGGTTTATCATGATGTTTCAGTATACGTTCAGGAAGATAAAAACTGGGAAACGATAGCGTCTATTTGTAACTAACTTATTTGCTGGTTTGTAGAATAAAATTCGGGGTAACCCCTTAAACCCTGCAGTCCTCCGCCATGAATAGCAAGAATACGAGAGCCCGGTTTAAAATAATCTTTGCGGATTAAATCAAAAATACCATATAGCATTTTCCCACTATATACGGGTTCAAGTTGTATGTTATGTTGAGTTTTAAAATTTAAAATAAATTGCTGGAGTTCAGTGTTTGCTTTGGCAAATCCACCAAAGTGATAATCATGGTTTAGTGACCACTCGGTACTATTTTTTTTATATGTATTTATTGAATTATACATATCATGTTCTAGCTGCTTATTTTTCATAACAACAAAGCCTAAAAAATGCGTGTTTGGTTTTTTATTGTGAGCGATTATTGAAGAAAGCATGGTGCCGCTGCCTACTTCGCTGCATATTAAATCATAATCTTCATTTAGCTCATCTAATAATTCAGCGCAGCCTTTTATGCCCGCTGGGTTGTTACCGCCCTCTGGAATTAAGTGAAAGTCAGAAAATTTATTTTGCAGATTATGAATGAATTCAGGGCTTGTTTTTTGTTTATAATCAATTCGCTTTATGTGTTCCAGGAGCATGCCCCAATTTTTCATATCTTGTAAGCAGGGATTTAAAGTGGCGGGTCTTTCACCACGAATAATACCAATGGTTTTAAAGTTGAACTGTTTACCGGCAAAGGCGAGTGCATGTAGATGATTGGAGTAGGGGCCACCAAAACTAAGCAGCGTTTTGTGCTTTTTTGTATTAGCTTCGAGTAAGTTGTATTTTAATTTGCGCCATTTGTTGCCCTGTAAAACAGGATGAATCAGCTCATCTCTTTTTATAAAAAGTTGAATGTCTTTTTCATCGAGCAGAGTGGCTTGTAGTTGAGTAACCGGGGATGGAAGTTGTAGGTCGGTAAAATTTATGCCCGGCAGTTGAGTGCTACCGCACATGTAATTGTTTTTACTATGTAGTGGCTTTATTTAGCCACTACATGAATAACTGAAGTGCCTTCAAAAAACACCACACGATCATTATAGATCCAGCGGCTGATTGGTGGAGTGCCTACAGCGGGAATAGTTTCAACAGGTTGACCCAGTTCATTTTTAACTTTGTCAGAACTCATGCCACGACGTGGAAAATCGAGTAAAACAACGCTGCTTACCGGGGTTGTTAAGATATCTCCAGAGGTTTCAAGCTGGCTTGTAACGCTAACATTTTCCTCATCCTGCATTGCAGCAGGGCTGCTAACTTCCGTTTGTGTTGTTTCTTGTGCAACGGGCTCGGCATCATTTTGCGCAATCGGTGAAGAAGCTTCTTCAGCCCATGGAGTGTTCGCAAAACTTGTTATGCTAAATAAACTGAGTAATACAAAAAAAGCTGTTTTTAGTGAAATTTTAATCATCGCGCTATGCCATTTTTAATGTTTTAGTAATTCTAGTCTTTTTTTATAAAAAATACAGTCGCTTAGCGTTTAAATATAATATTCAGTTTAAGTTTGTGGGCTAGCGCAAGCAAAATAGAGAATTGGCATGCGAACTTAGACGTGGAAGCGATGATTTTCTTGCAGTAGGGAAAACTGTTCACGCAGTTCAAGCACGTGTTGTTCCCAATAATTTGTTGTATTGAACCAGGGGAAATTCATCGGGAAGGCCGGGTCTGTCCAGCGCCTGGCTAACCAGCTGGCGTAGTGCATTAAGCGCAGACAGCGCAGTGGTTCTATTAGCTGCAGCTCTTGAGGGTTGAGTTCAGCAAACTCAAAGTAGCCATCAAGTATATGATTTAACTGTTGTTGCTGTTCCTGGGAGTTGCCAGAAAGTAACATCCACAGGTCCTGTATGGCAGGGCCTGTGCGGCAGTCATCAAAATCAACGAAATGCGGGCCACCATCAGTCCATAGAATATTTCCTCGGTGACAGTCGCCGTGTAGGCGAATAGCATCAAATGCCATGGCAGCAAAGCGTTCATTTAATAATTTGATGATGTCGCTCGTCAGGCTTTGATAAGCCTCTTGCAGGTAGTCAGGTATAAATTGCTGACTTAGGAGGTGTTCGGCACTCGCTGTGGCAAATTCAGCCACAGTAATACCTGGTCTATGCTCAAATGACTGGCTGGCTCCTGCCAGATGTATGCGCCCCAGAAAGCGACCAATCCACTCCAGGTGCTCACTATTATCTAATTCTGCGGTACGGCCACCACGTTGAGGGTAGAGTGCAAAGCGGAAGCTTTTATAGTGATGCAGGCTTTGTTGGTTGAAGAGTAGTGGTGCCACGACGGGGATTTCTAAATCAGCAAGTTCCTGAGTGAATGTATGTTCCTCGAGTATCTGCTCATCTGTCCAGCGATTTGGGCGGTAATATTTACCGATAAGGCGTTTTGGAATGTCGCTTTCCAGGCCTATTTGATAAACCCGGTTTTCATAAGAGTTGAGCGGGAAAATGCGTGCATCGCTTTCGAGTTGTAAAGATTCAACCGAGTCGATGATTACGGTGGGGTCGAGTGCGGCAAAATCCTGTTGTGTCTGGTCGTTATCCATAAGGAATCATCCTGCTCATATTTTTGCCGCTGCGCCCATCCGTAGGCGACTATAAGCAGTTATAAATGAAACCTAGTCTGCTAGCTTGCTGAAAACCAGGCTGGCATTCGTGCCACCGAAGCCGAAATTATTGGTGAGGACGGTGTTTAGCTCAACATTATCCTGGCGCTCAGTCACCAGAGGCATACCAGTAACCTTTTCGTCCAATGTTCCTACATTGACAGAACCCTGAATAAAATTGTTTTCCATCATGATCATGCAATAAATGGCTTCCTGCACACCGGCGGCACCTAGAGAGTGCCCAGCTAGAGATTTGCTTGAGCTAAAGGGAGGAATCTTCTCATTAAAGACTTCTTTGATAGCCCCAGACTCGGCTACGTCACCCACGGGTGTGCTGGTGCCATGAGTGTTGATGTAGTCAATGGGTGTATTAACTGTAGCAAGCGCCTGCTGCATGCAACGTACCGCGCCTTCACCAGAGGGAGCAACCATATCGTGACCATCAGATGTCGCACCATAACCAGTCACTTCAGCATAAATTTTTGCACCACGAGCCCTGGCGTGTTCTAGTTCTTCTAGCACTACGACACCACCGCCACCAGCGATTACAAAACCATCACGGTCTGCATCATAAGGGCGCGAAGCTTTCTCTGGTGTTTCATTGTATTTGCTGGATAGAGCGCCCATGCCATCAAATAGCATGCTCAGGCTCCAGTGTTCTTCTTCACCGCCACCCGCAAAAATAATATCCTGCTTGCCCATTTGAATTTGTTCAACGCCATTGCCAATGCAGTGTGTGCCAGTGGCACAAGCTGAGCTAATTGAATAGTTCACACCCTTAATTTTAAACGGTGTCGCCAGGCAGGCAGACACGGTGCTCGACATGGTGCGTGGCACCATATAAGGGCCAACACGACGTATGCCTTTTTCACGCAGCGTATCGGTGGCAATGATTTGGTTGCTGGGTGATCCGCCACCAGAGCCCATAATAAGCCCGGTACGATTGTTGGAAACCATGTCTTCTGTTAGGCCCGAATCTTCAATCGCCTGTTGCATTGAAATGTAGGCATAGGCAGAAGCATCGCCCATAAAGCGTTTTACTTTACGGTCAATGTGTTCGTCTAGATCGATATCTATTGAACCTGCCACATGACTACGCATGCCCATTTCTTTGTATTCTTCCTGAAACTTAATGCCCGAACGGCCTTCACGTAGTGACTCCGTCACTGTTGCTTTGTCATTGCCCAGGCAAGAGACAATACCGTATCCGGTAATTACTACTCGTTTCATTATCGTACTACCTAAAAATCGTCAGTTGAACTGAATAAGCCTACACGCAGACCTTTCGCTGTATATATTTCTCGGCCATCGACCATCATAACGCCATCGGCTATGCCCATTACCAGGCCACGGGCAATCACACGTTTAATGTTGATCTGATAGCTTACTTTTTTTGCTGTCGGTAATACCTGCCCGGTGAACTTAACTTCACCTACACCGAGTGCACGGCCTTTGCCAGGGTGACCATTCCAGCCAAGGAAAAAGCCGACTAATTGCCACATAGCATCCAGACCTAAACAGCCAGGCATTACAGGATCGCCAGGGAAATGACAGTCGAAGAACCATAAATCGGGTGTGATATCGAGTTCGGCCTTAATTTCGCCTTTGCCGTATTCACCACCTTCAGTTGAAATTAGGTTAATGCGCGACATCATTAACATATTAGGCGTTGGTAGCTGGGCATTGCCCGGTCCAAAGAGTTCGCCATGTCCGCATTTAAGCAGATCTTCATAACTGTACGAGCTTTGTTGTGTCATGGGTTAGAGTTGCCTTAGAGTATTCGTATATTCTTGGGGCCAATGATTGTAACGGAAATGGAGCTCTGATGGTATGCCGAAGTCGTTACTAAACAGGCACATATGCATAAAAAAGCCCTGAAAACAGGGCTCAATTTGAGAGTTACAAAATGATGCGGTTTAATCAGTAAAAAATTGCTGCTTGAATTTCAGTTTGGCAACCAGGGTTTCACCCGCAGGTGTTGCTGTTATATCGAATTTTAAGGTTTCACGGTTAGATACCTGAGACTGGGCCAAATAATAAATGGCTTCACCATCGTGAATTTCCTTGAACTCTAGTACCTTTGTTTGCCCCGTGAGATTACTGGCAAAACCACTGACTTTCGCCTTAACAGGCTTTGTCACGTCACCATCTTTCTGTTGTACGGTAATATTTACCACCATACGGTTGTTACGCCGAGTGAGTGAATAGGCTTTAGCTATTTCCGGGGTTAGGGTGTCGCTGCGAAAAGCATTATAATGAATAACGTAGTTACCAAAGGTTTTGGCATTTTCAGCAAAGGCGGCGGTAGTAAAAAAGCTAACTAATAAAATGAGTATATTGATTACACGGGGCTTAAATTTAATCATATTTTTAATCTCTACGGTATAAGTTACATGTAGATGACTATAGTCAAAATAAATTGGGTTTTCCACTGACAAACGGGCTTATATTTCATTTACTGCCCGTAATTGAGCTATGTGCTCATCGTTAAATGATGGCTCTGTTATTTCCCGGGTAATAGGGCAGGATGCCAATATTTTATAAACATAAATTGAGTAATATCACTGTGTTAATTGAACCATCACTTCTTAAGTTTTTATTCCCAATTAAGCAATTGCAAGCTGATAATCGTCTTCAAATGGCGGGCCAGGCACATATGATTGATTTAAGTCCGGGAGATGAGTTAACAGCTGATGACGAGCATCGTTGGTTCTTTTACCTAATTGAGGGCAAGCTAGAGCTTCTTGCGGTTGACCAGTCAGCCACATTATTATTATCGTCTGATAAACGAGCTTATCATCCAGTATTTAATGAAGGAGAGCATAAGCTAAGAGGAATAGCATTAACGAGCTGTAAGCTAGTCCGGTTTGATAAGCAGCAGTTTCACACATTATTAAATCATGAATTGATTTCAGGTGAAGAATTAGAAACGGTTGAAATGAATGAAATTGAAGGCAACCTGTTTAATGAAATAATGCACGCTTTTAATATGGGTGAATTAAAACTTCCCAGTTTGCCGGATATTGCTGCAAAAGTTAAAAAGGCCATGGCGAATCCTAATGTTAGTGCTGAGGATGTTTCTCGTATTGTGTCCTCAGACCCTGCTATCGTGACCCGATTAATTAATGCTGCAAATGGACCACTGAATCGCGGCGTTGAATCGATTGACAGTATTCATGCGGCTATTATTCGATTGGGCTTAACGGTGGCTAAAGATCTGATTATTAGCTTTTCAATTAAACAACTATTCACTACAAAGTCTGCCAGTTTAAGTCAACGAATGCATCAGCTCTATGAACATAGTGTTGATGTCGCAGCAATAGGTTTTGCTTTATCCCGGCAGAGCGGGAAGCTTTCTCCCGACCATGTATTATTGGCGGGGCTGCTTCATGAGATTGGTGTAATACCTATTTTGAGTTATATCGAAGACACGGGATTATTGATCACAGATGATGCCGAGCTGGAAGGTATTATTGAACGCCTAAAAACGAGTGTAGGTAGTATGGTAATTCGTCATTGGGGATTATCAAATGATTTGTTAATCGTCGTAGAAGATTATGAAAACTGGCAACGTGATTCAGGTAGTTATGTGGATACCTGCGACATGATATTGATTGCTGAAATTTATAGTCGTTTGCAAAGACACCAGATTAATGGCTTACCGAAAATGCAGCAGGTTCCCGCATTTAAGAAATTATTTCCCGAACAACAGGGCGCGGAGTTTGTGGCAGACATATTTGAGCAGGCACATGAAGAAATCTTGTCAGTAAAAACGCTTCTAAATATATAGGGATTAACAGTGCTAGAAAGTAACTTTGATACAGAAGAGCGTGTTTATAAATTATCACCCTTTAAAGATTTGCCAAGTGGTGACCGACTTAAAATGGCAAAAAGAGGTACGCGCATACAGAAAGAGCAAGAATTCACTATGTATGCCAGTGATTTTCAAGACCAGTTAATTTATTTAGTAGAAGGCAATGTGGATGTTTGTCATAAGTACGTTAAGCCTCAGCGAATGACTGCGGATATGAGTGATTCACTAAAGCCCTTGTTTTATGAAAATGAAGATGAAGAAAATCATATAATTGCACGCTCACCATGTGTTTTTTTAGCATTTGACAGAAGCTTATTTAATCGATTAATTGAAAAAGAAATCATTGTAGATGAGCGGCCCGTAAGTCAATCAATGAGCGATGTAGAAAGAAGTATTTATAATGAGGTCATGCAGGCCGTTGAATCAGGGGCATTACAGTTGCCCAGTTTGCCTGAGATTGCCTTGCGAATTCACAAGGCGGTTGAGCAACCGGATGTGGATATTGATCAAATAAGTCGTTTAATAGAACTTGATCCTGCATTGTCGGCTCGATTAATAAAAGTGGCTAATAGTCCTGCTACCCTGGGATCTGAACCAATACGGAGTATGCGAGATGTAGTTGTGCGAATGGGTTTAAAAATGACGCGCAGTTTAGTATTAAGTTTTAGTGCGGCACAATTATTTAAGTCAAAATACCCCGTATTAAAAAAGCAGATGAAAAAGTTCTATGCACATAGTTTAGAGATCGCATCCATCTGCTACGCATTAGGTACACGTGTGAGTTCACTAGAGGCTGAAGAATTATTACTCGCGGGTTTAATACATGATATAGGAGTTATACCCATCATTTCCTATATAGAAAAAGCAGGCTTGGAATTTACTGATGAAGCGGAAATAGAAACAATTATAAATTCACTCAGGGTTGCGGTGGGAGTGATGGTGGTAAAGTCATGGGATTTGCCAAAAGAAATGCTTAATGTTGTTACATATGCGGAACATTGGATGAGAGATAGTGGTTGTGACTTGTGCGCAGAAGATGTGGTTATAATTGCGCAAATATATGATTGCGTGCGACGTAAACAAGTTGGGCACTTGCCTGACTTTTTAAAAGTACCAGCATTTAAAAAAATATTCCCAGATAAGCAAAATCCTGAATTTGCCATGGACGTACTGGATCAGGCCAGGGATGAAATTACAATGATGAAGGGCTTGTTGGGGATATAAACAGGCATTTAGTCGAGGTGTAAAAAAACCGGCACATTAATGCATCGGCTTTTTTAAAATACTTAAAGAGTATTAGTCGAAGTTTCGAATTACACCCGATACAACACCAAGGACCTGTACGTCTTCATTTTTTAAAATAATAGCTTCCATGTCTGGGTTGGCTGGTTGTAAGCGAACACCATCTGCCTCGATATAAAACTTTTTTAGAGTAACCTGTTCATTATTGATTAAAGCAACGACAGATTGACCGTTCTCGGCACTGATACGTTTTTCTATAATAACGATATCGCCATCAAGGATATTGTCGTCAATCATTGAGCTGCCCTTTACCTGTAGAGCATAAGTATTTTGGCGCACCATATTGGCAGGCACTTTTACAAGCTCATGGTTTTCAATGCGCTCGATTGGGTTCCCAGCTGTAATAATACCCAGTATAGGTATGTCTACCAGCTCGGTTGCCTGCACGTCGGCTTCGTCTAATTCGGGCGACCATACTGGACGTTGGTGTTTGGGTATTAAGAGACTTACGTTATTCATTTTTTAAAAACTCAATTGCATATTTAGTATTCATAGATAGTAGGACAAAGCGCTGTTATATCAAGTGAAATTCTTAAATAACTCGCCGATAGCCTGTGAAAGCTTTTCAGAACGCTCTGTTGAACGAACTGCTTTATGGATACTGTCTTGCATGCCCGGGATATTAATCAGGTCGATAATAACTAGATTAAAGAATTCCTGGCCTTCTGCACAATGAGCTAATGCCTCTAAAAATAACAAACTGGTTGATTCGTTCTGCAAAGCTAACCAACAACGACCTGATATGGATGCTATAACTTCCGGGTTGCTACCAGTAGGTGCTTTTAGTATTTTTTCTAATTGTTTAATTAGCAATTTGTGGTTTTGTGTATTAGATAAGGCGCGAATGCACAGCGATATATAATTGGCATTACACTCTACCTTCATTAATTCTTTGTCAATAAGTCGTGCAATTGCCTGACTTATATTGTCGTTTAGACTCTCATGCTCCAGGCATTGAGCAAGTGCTTCAAATGGTTGTGCTGGGATTTTTTCAATAGCAGCGGCTAATTGGTCTGCATTATTGTTTTCATCCAGGCGTGCGCATACATCCGCAATGCCCTGAAAACCAACAAAGGCCCATTGATCAAAACCAGGTTTGCCCGAGAAATAATCTCTTGCATGTTCGTAGTAACTAGAAGCTGGATGATTAAGTGCTTTGGCTACTTTGGCATGAAAGCTAGCCATTTGTTCTTGTTTAGGTTTGTAGCCATAAGGATTAGATTCGTCATTTTGTTCAGCTTGCTTACTGTCTTTATTTAACAGGCGTAAAACAAAATCGTCACGAATACCCGAGGTTAATTTGCCCGCGGCATCTAGAGGGAAACGTAAAAACCAGATAACCAGTTCGGTGCTTTTGTCTTCAGTCCAGACAATAAAACCTAACCAGGCTTGTTGCTGTAGAGGGAATGGATAGGCGGTATTACCTAGTTCAAATGATAAAAAATCATCTTTAGAAACTTCCTGTATACGGCGACCCATATCAAATACTTTAAATTGCGTGCCTGCTTGATTTAAAAAATCACTAATGCCGTTTACATCTTGTGTTGTGTTCGGGTTCATATTTAATCCTCAAACTTTTTATGAACTAATTCGCCTGAGTTGGCCTGTAAAAAACATTTGCCGCTCAAAAATTCTTCAATGACCTGGCCTGCATGTAAATAACGCCAACCTTGCAATAATGGAATGTCAATTTGGCCCTGTAGTAAACCTTCTAAGTCTTTCCGTGATGCAAGATTAAGTGGCGAGATATTATGTTCATCAGCTTTTAATTTTAAAAGAGACGATAAAGCATCAACCAAAGCTTCTTCACGCACATTTAACTTGTGTCGCCTGGCGTGTTTGGGCCAGTGTTCTTTAGGTAGGCGCTGTGCATTTTTCATGCGCTGCAAAATTTGAGTAGCGTCATCGTTGCCAAGACGTGATTTATTTAATGATCGCAGTTGAGTTATTTTTTCAGGTGTTTCAGGTTTTAGGCGCGCTATGTCTATTAGCGCATCGTCAGGGACTATGCGGCGCCTTGGACGATTGCGTAATTGAGCCGTCTCTTCTCGCCATGCGGCAATTGCCTGTAGCATAACCAGAGCTTCGCCTTTTAATTTTTGATTGCCCTTAACTTTTTTCCAAATACTTTGGGTATCAATTTTATAGTGCTCAGGGTCGCTTAGAGATGAAAAATCACTTTTTAGCCACTCTAATCTATTTAAGGTTTCTAGTTTTCCTGCCAATTTAGGATAGGCTTTCGCCAGATAGTAAACGTCGCTAGCAGCATAGAGTAGTTGCTCATTACTTAGCGGGCGTTTCATCCAGTCGGTGCGTGTTTGCGATTTATCTATATCAATATTGAGTTCTTTTTTTATAAGCCCGGCATAACCTATTTGATCGCCATAACCCAATAGACTGGCAGCAATTTGTGTGTCAAAAACAGGTGACGGTAAAGTATTAAATAAGTTGTCAAAGATTTCCAGATCCTGATGCGAGGCATGAAAAACTTTGGTGATATTTACGTTCTTGAGTATCGCTAAAAAGGGTGTGAAATCTGTAATGGTAAGGGGGTCGATGCAGCAGGTTTTATCACCATTGGATATTTGTATTAATGCAAGTTCTGGGTAATAGGTTGTTTCACGGTGGAACTCGGTATCAATGCACAGTACTTTGCTAAGTCGGATGGTGTCGCAGCTTAAGGCTAATGACTCATTGGAGTCGATGTAAACTATATCCATAGTGGAGCTAACTTTTGGCTAAAAAACAGACTATATTGTACAGATAATACGCCATAAAATTTAATTTATTTAATGATTAATCTACCTAAGCTAATGCCCTCTCGTTCTACTCTGTATGGGTTTGTCCTGGTGACTTTTCTATTTGCAGCGGTGCTTATTAGTTTATTAATTCAAGTTGATGCGTGGAGTAGGGCTGGTCTGGAGTTGATTAGTAATAATTCCAAACAGGCACAACACATATCAACCATGCGTGATGCTGTGCAAAAGCGCGAGATGAGTGTTCTACGCATGATCAATATGCCCGGTGTATTTGCTCGCGATGTAGAGTCTATTCAGTATCACAGCCTTGCTGGGAAATATGCAGAGGCACGTGAAAAGCTGTTGCAAACCCGCCTGGATGAAAAATTATCTCAATATTTATCTCAGCTTGATGAAGTTACAGCTTATGCAGAACCCTATTATAATAATCTGGTAGAAGCATCCGTATTTGAGGATATGTCGAAAGACGAGTTAGAAGCTATCTCCATTGGTGGTCATGTGGCAGTAAAAAAAGTCCTCTTTTTGCTGGATAAAATAGTTGCGTATCAGGAAAATACTTATGAACAGGCAGTGATAGATTATCAAGACTTACGGCGTTATATACTGATAGGTGTGGCGCTTGCATTTATTGTGATCGGCGTCGTTGTGGTATTTGCAATACGCATATCGACGCAGCAATTTAAGCAGATTTCTCGCTTGTCGATAATTGATGAAGTGTCCGGGATATATAATCGACGATACTTCGAAATGGTATTTGAAGAAGAGTGGATGCGCAGCATGCGCGAACAAACGTCCATTAGCTTAATGATGGTTGATATCGATTATTTTAAAGCATACAACGATACTTATGGTCATCAGCTGGGAGATGCCTGTTTGCACAAGGTGGCCGAAATACTCTCGACCTGTTTGCAGCGCTCGAGTGATTTTACGGCACGTTATGGAGGCGAAGAATTTGCCGTCGTCCTGCCGAATACAAATGCAGATAGTGTAAGTGAAATTGCACATAAGCTTCAAAAAGAAATAGAAAATGCGCGAATAAAAGCGGGTAATACATCCGTCAGTCCCTGGGTTACCGTCAGTATTGGTGTGGCGACTACGGTGGCAGAATATGAGCAGTCTCGATCAAAACTGGTTGATGCGGCTGATGCCTGTTTATATAAAAGTAAAGCAGGTGGGCGCAATCGAGTATCCATGCGTACTTTGATTGAAGCTGGTTGATCTTATTTTGGCTTGTTCATTTCTTTGCTGCGAGTAGCTCAATTTCATAACCGTCTGGGTCTTCAACAAATGCAATAATCGTATTGCCAGCGTTCATTGGTCCGGCATCTCGAATTATTTTTCCACCCTGTTGCCTGATGCTCTTAACCGCTTCGTATACATCGTCTACCTCAATGGCGAGGTGACCAAAGCCATTGCCCAGATCATAATTATCTGTGTCCCAGTTATGCGTTAGCTCTATGGCTGTGTTTTCACGCTCATCACCATAGCCTAAAAATGCCAATGTGAATTTTCCGTCAGGATAGTCTTTCTTGCGCAGTAGCTGCATGCCAAATATTTCAGTATAAAACTTTACCGATTTATCTAAGTCCCCAACACGAAGCATAGTGTGTAGAAAGCGCATAATGAGTATCCTTTAAAGGCGTTAAATGGTTTAATCGAAAAATATAATTTTAAAGCTTAATTCGTTAAATAAATACAGTTAAATGACCATGAAAAAATATGGGGCATTATGAGGGTGAGAGAAAATGCTAGAGTCAGGCATTGAGGGTTTAACAGAGGAATTTAATGGGATTGTAGAGGCCTTATCACTGAGTTTGAAGGCAGATTCAGATGATGAGTCGAAACAGCTGTTAATAGTCATGGATGCATTCAGGCAAAATATACAAATAATGCAGCGCCTGGATTCAGATGTAAAAAATAATAATGAGCAAGATATATCGGTAGAAGAAGTGACAGAAATAGCAGATTTTGCGTTAAATCTTCTTGATGAAGTTGCAAATGCCTGTGCTTCACGAAGTCTGCAAAATGAAATGGTGCAAGTTTATCGGTTGTCACTGCCTGTTGTTATCTGGCTTAAACAGTATCAGGGCGTGTTGAAAAAACTCGATATTGTGGTTAATGCTATCGCGAGTTATGCCAATACATTGCAGGATACAGAAAGTTTACAGGCACTATGTATTTTAATTGGTAATGTAGCAGATGTAACCGATGTTTTGATTAAGCAGGATTTAGAAGCAAATAATGCAATGCGCCCCTGGCGAGTGCTTAATTTGAATTGGGGAATTGTGGCAACGCGCACTCATAATGTAGAGTTGATGGAGCAGGTGTTTGATCAATTAATAATTAATATTCCGGCTGATGTGCAGCAATTTTTTAATGAAGGCATGCAGCAAATGGATATAGTGGGTTATCCAAAGTCTGTACGCAGTGTGATGGAAAAATATGCTGGCGGTATTGGCGGCGGCAGTAGTCTTCATTGATGAGTTGAATCCAGCTGAATAAGTAAACGGTCTATCCAGCTGGAATATAGCTCAAGAAAGTACTTGGTTGCATGCTACCAAATGATGATTTATAACTTGCGTGCAATTTTAGGGTAATTTGAATTTATAAAATCAACCAGAATATTTCCAGTCTCTGTTAGTAGAGGAGTAGGTTCATCGTCTTTCTTTTTGTCTTTCTCGTCACTGGTATTTGTTTCAGCTGAATCATCTGTATTATCTTCAAGCTCTTCTATGCTAGTAATTAATTCCAGACCTTGAGCTTTACGTCGATTGTTTTCCAGTGTTATCTGAGCATCTTCTAGTTGTTTCTTTTCAGCGCGCCGTGTTGATTCATTAAGCGAAATTTCTTTTATCTGACGACGTTCTTCAATGAGTCGATTAGTTTCAATCAGGTGTTTGAAATCAGGTGCATTACTTGCTCTTTTTTCATGCAACTCTTTTATTTTAGGGAGTTGTGCTGAGAAATCATTAAACTTACTGAAGTGTGCTGATTGAATTTTATCCCAGGGTAGTGCAGCTTCCAGGGCATTTTCACCTACTTCAGTAACATCATAAAGCGAAGGCAGTTCAATGTCAGGAATAACACCTCTGTTTTGTGTGCTGTCACCCGATATACGATAAAATTTTTGCTGGGTTAAAGTGATTTGCCCACGCGATAAAGGCTGCATTGATTGTACAGTGCCTTTGCCATAGGTTTGTGTGCCAACAACAATGCCGCGATGGTAGTCTTGAATGGCTCCAGCAAAAATTTCAGATGCGGATGCGCTTAAGCGATTTACCAGTACCGCTAATGGCCCACTATAAATCAGCTTTTGATCTTTGTCCTGATTGACGTAAACACGTCCAGAAATATCTTTAACCTGTACGGTTGGGCCGGTTTTAATAAATAGACCAATAAGTTCATTTACTTCGTGAAGTGAGCCGCCGCCGTTATCACGTAGGTCAACAATAATGCCGTCAACTTTTTCTGCGATGAGTTCTTTTAGTAAAACTTCTACATCGCGTGTTGTACTTTTGTAGTTTGGTTCGCCACGATTTGCCGCAGCGAAATCGATGTAAAATTTAGGTATATCGATTACGCCTAAACGGTATTTTTTTCCGTAGTTATTTAACTCAATAATTTCTTTACTGGCGTCCTGTTCATCAAGTTTTACATTGTCACGTGTAATAGAAATGGTTTTTGTTGTTGATGTGTCAATAGCATTGGATTCTAAAATGGAAAGTCTTACGACGGTGCCTTTCTCGCCGCGAATTAAATCGACAACATCATCAAGTCGCCAGCCGATTACATCAATGATCTCGCCGGTTTTGTTCTGCCCGACGCCGACAATTCTATCGTTGGCTTTTAATTCACCGGCCTTATCTGCGGGGCCGGCGGGTATTAGGCGTGTTACTTTAGTGTACTCATCTTCGGTTTGTAGCATTGCGCCAATGCCTTGAAGTGATAGACTCATGCGGATATTAAAATTTTCTGTTGCGCGAGGTGAAAAATATTGAGTATGTGGATCATAGCTAAGTGTTAGCGTGTTCATGTAAATACGGTAGGCATCCTCGGCATTATTCTGTTGAATGCGCTTTAACTGGTTGGCGTAACGTTTGGATAGCAATTCAGCAATTTTTTCATCTTTTTTGTCGGACAGTTTTAAATTTAAAACATCATTTTTCAGACGTTTTGTCCAAAGTTCATCAAGCTCTTTTTTGCTTTGAGGCCAGGCATGGTTTTCTCTTTCGAGATGCATGGTTTCATCAGTGTTGAAATCAAGTTTATCAATGCCCTGCTCAATAGCATGTTTCATAAATTCTATACGCTCAGCGACGCGTTGCTGATAGCGGTTAAAAATAATAAATCCCGGGTCTACTCGGCGGGCACGAAATGAATCATCCAGGCGATAGCGTAGAGGTTCAAATTCATTGATGTCACTTTGTAAAAAATAACTTTTATTGCCGTCGAGCTCTTTTAAATATCGGTCATATACCGTGGACGATAGATTGTTGTCTATATGAATTTGTGTGCGCTGGTAATGCTGCTGGGAGAGCCTGTTTACTATTTCTGCTGTCGTGCGGTTATGTTCGTCCATTGGCTTAAGCGCCTGAGGAGTCTCGCCTTGATTAGTATTTGCCTGTGCCGATAATAAAAATACAATCGCGGAGAATGTCAGAAAATAGCTAAATATTGATTTAGTAAACTTCATATAAATTAATGTGTTAGTTTGATTAATGGTTAGATTGTAATGAATTTTGACCAGTATATCGTTATGTAATTCCCATTACCCGAAAAATATTAATCAGATGGCTATAATGCGCCAGGCGTTTTACCGTATATGCACTTAGACGGGCAGAGTAAGTGTACCTTGACGCGTGAAAGCAGGCTCTTATAAGATGCACACTCATTGATTTTTACATTTTGAGATTATTGATATGATGACTAAGCTTATTCGAACAGGACTTTTGGGTGTTGTTTCGCTTTCGTTCTCTGCGGGGCTGGCGGCAGAAAATGAACCATTATTAGACAGAGAGCGACTAGCAATTGGTGGTGGTATCGCTCTCAACTCTATTAGCGGGCCGGTGGATAATGAGCCCGGGTTCCAGATTTTTGCCGCTTATGAGCTACCAACAGTCAATATTTTGCAATATACAAACAGTTCAATTGAGTTTGGTTATATGGATTATGGCTTTGATGGAGAAGATACCGACGGCTTATGGGCTAGCTTTGTATTAGACGGGGCTATTAAGTCGCAATGGGGATGGTTGGCCCGTTTGGGTTTAGATCTGGGCGATGATAGTGGTTTTATGTTTGGCGCAGGTGCCAGCTATGCGTGGGATGCGCAGTTAAGTGTACGTGCTGAATATGTTGTACGTGACGAGGTTGATTCCTTACAGCTGAATGTCATACATCGTTTTTAATGCTTGCTCGTTAAGCTTTAAGTCGAGCTAACTAATGATTAGCTCGACTGCCTTCACCTTGTTATTGTGATAAAAATATCCGCGCATATCCAGTACGCCTCGGGTACTCAATGAAATAATAATATTTAAAGCGCTATCATAAGCAGCTTCATTAATGTCCTTATTTGATGGTATTGCTGCACTATGAGGGTGGCTATGGAACACGGCGAATAGCTCTTCCTGCTTTTCACGAATAGTTTTAAAAGCATCAATTTGTTGTTTGGGCTGCATTTCAAACCTACAGCTTTTATCCGTGGCTATATTATCTATAGGGTATACGTGATATTTGCTATCTGCTTGTATAGCGATTAAGCCGCAAATTTCATCATCGGGTGAGAGTTGTGCCAAAGTCAGCAAACGGTTAGCCAGAGTTCGGGGAATAGATATTGTACTTTGTTCAGTGTCTAAGGAATATGTCATGTGTTTGTCTAATTGTTGTTATGCGCGCTACACACTGGACAGGCAGGATCTTTTTTAAACTTCATGCTGCGCCAGTCCTGAAACATAGCATCGGTAATGAGCAGTTTTCCGCTGAGTGTTTCGCCGTAGTTAGCCAATAGTTTAATGGCCTCCATTGCCTGTATAGATCCAATAACACCCACCATAGGAGCCATTACACCGTTTTCGCTGCAGCTCGTATCTTCATCACCCTGTTCATCGTACAGGCATCGGTAGCAGGGGCTATCAGGCTGGTTAAAATCAAATACGCTAACCTGTCCTTCCATGCGAATAGCGGCACCGGATACCAGTGGTGTCGAGCTCTTAAAGCATGCACGGTTAATCATAAAGCGCGTAGTGAAATTATCGGTAGCATCAACGACTAAGTTTACGTTTGATAATAAATCGATAAGTTCCTCTTCTTCGAGCTGCTTATTAATGCAGATGGTTTCAATCAGCGGGTTTAATTGCTGGATTGTTGCAGCAGCAGATTCAACTTTGCTTTGCTTAATTCGGCCGGTGTTATGAATAATCTGGCGCTGTAAATTAGACAGCTCAACGCTGTCAAAATCAACCAGAGTTATTTTTCCAATACCTGCAGCGGCCAGGTACATAGCCACTGGCGAACCCAATCCACCGAGACCCATAATTAGTACATGAGAGCTAAGTAGTTTTTTCTGGCCTTCAATGCCAAAGTTAGGAAGTAAAATTTGCCGGCTGTAGCGTAGTAATTGCTCATCATTCATGGCGCAATATTAGCAGGTTTGTGAGTTTCTCTCATCAAGCGAAGATCATTGGGCTAAGAAAGCTGTAAAACAGATGAAGTGTAAAAGGATTTGGTAAAATTAAATATTAAAGATATTTGCGCCAGTGTTCAGGGCGTTTATCGCGGCAACCATGATAATTGCTGGTATAGCGTTTTACGAACACTTGTGTGGTGTTGTTGGTATTGTCTGAAACACCCAAATTGGCACGCTGTGTTTCTTCTGAATAATTATAAAGGGCGCGTTTCATGCGGTTGATTAAGCGGCTATCAAGGTGGTAGCCCAGTCTTATCAATACGCTTTCAATAGATGTTAGCGTTAGGTAGCGCACATCGTAGGTTATGAATAATGAGGTTTCGTCTGTAAATGAGATATCCAGAACGCCCTCAGCATCGGATAGAAGCAGCAAAGCACTACGTGCCTGATTAGGGTCAGGGTGAAGATGGCAAAATCGTAGTTCGCGTCGTTTAATTAATTCGTCTGCTTCGCTCATGTTTCATAACTTAGAGGAAGTATGGTTATTTTGCAAGCCTTTGGTGGAAATCAATATTCCGCTACCTTGTTTTATAAAATAAGGCTTTAATAAAGTTAACTAGTTGAATATTAAGGCTTTGTTGCAGATGTTAAGCGAGGATTATTTGCCAGGTCATGGGCTTGTTGGATCTCTATAAAGCCATTTTTAGTGAAAATATCTAACATTTCAGATTTTTGGTCATAACCGTGTTCAATAAATAGTTTACCCCGGTTTTTCAGGTGAGTTCCTGCTTGAGCTGTAATCCGGCGAATATCATCCAGGCCATCATCGCCAGAGGCCAGAGCTGAAATAGGCTCGAAACGAGCATCACCCTGCGTAAGATGTGGATCTGCCATAGGGATATAAGGCGGATTACTGACAATTATATCGAATGAGTTATCTTTAAGTGGCTCAAACCAGTCTCCGAGTTTGAAGCTTATGTTGTCTAAATTTAACTTATGGGCATTCTGTTTGGCAATTTCCAAAGCGCTAGCTGATTGATCGGTAGCGGTAATTTTCCAGTCAGGTCGTTCAGAAGCTATCGCCAATGCTATTGCGCCGTTGCCAGTACCCAGATCAGCTAGCGATATATTATTACCGGAAGGGTAAGTGTCCAAAATTTTCTCAATAATTAATTCAGTATCGGGTCGTGGAATTAATGTGTCGGTAGTAACAGCCAGGGGTAGAGACCAGAACTCGCGCGTACCCGTTATGTGCGCAACGGGTTCGCCGCTTATGCGACGTTGTATTAATTCGTTGAACTGATTAATGTCAGTGTCTGCTAATGCTTTATCGGGCCATGTTATTAGCCAGGTGCGATTTTTTTGTAGGCTGTGCGCAAGTAAAACTTCCGCATCGAGTCGTGGCGAATCGCTCAGCTTCTGTAGTTGTTCGGTCGCCGACTTAAGTAATTGGCTGACGTCCATATGACTACTCCGATAAACTGGCTAATTGTTCAGCTTGATACTCGTTAATCAACGGGCCAATAACGTGGTCCAGTTCGCCATTCATGAATTCATCCAGTTTATAAAGTGTGAGGTTGATGCGGTGATCACTGACACGACCTTGTGGAAAATTGTAAGTGCGAATACGCTCAGAGCGATCGCCACTACCGACTAAAGACTTGCGCGTTTCTGCTTGTTCGGCATGTTGTTTTTCTTCTTCGGCACTAATCAAACGAGCTTGTAATAACGACATTGCGCGTGCTTTGTTTTTATGCTGAGATCGTTCGTCCTGACATTCAACAACTACACCGGTAGGCAGGTGGGTCAGGCGTACTGCGGAATCGGTTTTATTGACGTGCTGACCACCTGCGCCAGATGCGCGATAGGTGTCTATGCGTAAGTCATTTTTATTAATTGTAATCTCTTCCATTGGATCAGGTTCAGGAATAATAGCAATGGTAGCTGCAGATGTATGGACGCGACCCTGTGATTCAGTTTCAGGTACGCGCTGTACTCGATGTGTACCGGATTCAAATTTTAATTTTGAATAAGCACCCTGGCCAACAATGCGTGCAATAACCTCCTTGTAGCCACCATGTTCGCCCTGGTTTTCATTCATTATTTCAACTTGCCAACGCTGGTTCTCTGCGTATCGACAATACATTCTAAATAAATCACCGGCAAAAATAGCCGCTTCGTCGCCACCGGTTCCGGCACGTATTTCAAGGAAAATATTTTTATTATCATGCGGATCTTTCGGCAGTAATAATTTTTGTAATTCTAGTTCTAAAGTTTCTATGCGTTGTTCGGCGTCTTTCTTTTCTTCCGTGGCCATTTCAAGCATTTCAGCATCTTTTTCCTTGAGCATTTCCAAGGCACCAAGTAAGTCATCTTCAGCGGTTTTGTAATCATCAAACGCTTTAGTTACAGGTTCTAATTGTGCGTACTCCATTGACAAATCACGAAACTGATTCTGGTTAGACATAATGTTCGGGTCGCTCATAAGTGCGCCAACTTCTTCGTGGCGTTCACATAAGGCTTCAAGTTTTAGGCGAATCGAATCTTTCATAATTTGTCTTTTATTTCAGTGCGCATTATTTGCGTTTTTTTGTTGTTTTGGGGTTGCTGTCTAAGAACAGGCTGCGTGTAAAATCAAGTAAGTCATGACGTCCTTCTTCACCTTTTTGGCGTAGTGTGGCGCTCGGTTGGTGAAGCAATTTATTAGTTAATGTGCGAGCTAAAAAGGCCATTGCTTCTTCAGCTGATTTTCCCTGGCCCAGTTGTTTTTGTGCTTTTTCAAGGATTTCATTAGCAATGTTTTCGGCGTTTTCGCGGATGTCGCGAATCACTTCTACAGAATCTAGAGCGCGTTCCCAGTTGAGAAAATCGTCGACTTGATTTTCGATTATTTTTTTTGCTTGTTCGGCGGCTTCCTGTCGAGATTCAATGTTTTCCTGAATGATTTCTTGCAGGTCATCTACGGTGTATAAAAATACATCGTCTAATTCACGGACTTCAGCCTCTACGTCTCGAGGCACGGCAATATCACACATAAACATTGGTTTGTGTTTGCGTTTTTTTAAAGCGTTCTCAACAGCGCCTTTGCCGAGGATTGGTAAAGGGCTGGCAGTAGAAGAAATGACGATATCAGCCTGATGTAGAAAGTCGGGAATTTGTGGCAAGGAAATAGCTTCGGCGCCAAACTGTTCAGCCAATGACTGACCTTTTTCAACACTACGATTAGCAATAATCATGCGCTTAATATTGCTGCCATGAAGATGTCGAGCAGCCAATTCTATCGTCTCGCCGGCACCAATCATCAGGGCTGTTTGTTTATCCATGTCACCAAAAATTTGCTTTGATAAGTTAACCGCAGCAAAAGCGACAGACACCGGGCTGGAGCCAATTTCTGTGTCGGTGCGTACTTGCTTGGCTACAGAAAACGCATGTTGGAATAGCTTGCCCAACAGATTACCCATTGTGCCTTGTTCATTAGCGTGGGCAAATGCCTGTTTCATTTGTCCGAGAATCTGCGGCTCGCCCAGTACTAAAGAGTCTAGTCCACAGGCAACCCGTAAAGCATGGCGAATAGAATCGGCATGATTATGAGCGTATAAATGCTGATTTACTTCATTGTTATTGAGGCCGTGGAATTGAATCAGCCACTCAGTCACTTGATTAATCGCTTGTTGGGTCAGGGCATCCTGGTCGGCTATATCGGCATCATTGATAGTGCAATAGAGTTCGGTTCTATTGCAGGTAGATAGAATGGCCGCTTCTTTAATGTTTTTTAGGGACGATAATGACTTTACTGCACCCGACAGACTTTCTGGCGAGAACGCAAGGCGCTCGCGAATTTCAACCGGCGCAGTTTTGTGGTTTAAGCCAAGAGTGATGATCGACATGCTTTGCTATGGGGAACCGCGTTTAAGCCTGCTCACCCGTATATGACCCTAGTGAGATTCATTTACGAAAACACTCAATTTTGAGCTATACAGCGGGTGATTACAAGTTGTGCATGAGTTGAAAGGTATTTCGAGCGGTTTTGACGGGTTATTGAACTTCCGGCAAGTTGTCACCATCTATTAATGAAAGCATCACTTAACGAGCCCAATGCTCGGGCAAAAATGCTGAAATGAGTTACTATTAAGCTTAAGAACTGTCTTTTAAGCCGTGTATATGAGGTGTAGTAATTGAATAAACGGCTATCACATCAAATGTGTCGTTTTCTAACGCATAAATTATTATTGCCGCTGATGTTTATCAGTCTGGTGAGCTGTAGCTTTTTGCCCAGTCAGCAGAAGGAGCATGTGCAGGGTGATGATATTGCGCAAACAGAATTAAGCGGTGATTTGTTGTATAGCCTGCTGGCTGGCGAGTTTGCCGGTGTGCGTGGACAAATGGATGAGTCTATAGATCACTACATGCACGCCGCAGAAATCAGCAATGACCCTAAAGTAATTACAAGAGCGGCATATATAGCGCTGTACGCCGGGTACAGTGAACAGGCGGTGAGGATTACGGATCGCTGGATATCTTTGGGTCTACCCAAAAGCGACGCCGTTATGCGAATGCGCGCAATGGCATTTCTTCGCTTGCAGCAATTAATGCCCGCAATAGAGTCGATTGAACAGTTGTGGTTTGACCAGGGGCAACTGGATGAGCGGGGAGTTGCCTCGTTAACTCATATATTAAGTAAAGAAAGCACTCCGCAATTTTCATTTGAGGTATCGCAGGAGCTTAATCGGCGGCACCCCGGGCAAGTTTTTATTATGTTACTTCTCGCCAAATTTGAAGCCAACCTGGGTAAATATGATGATGCGCTGATACATATTAATCAGCTAATAGAAATTGATGATAGCCTGGTGGATGCCTACCTGATTAAGGCACAAGTTCACAGCGGTTTAAAGGATCAGTCAGCCGCAATGCAGGCCATTTCATTGGCCGTGGAAAAACGTCCGACAGACACTAGCTTACGTATGCAATATGCACGCATGCTAGTGCAAATAAAAGAGT
>Ga0316209_1000598_pt1 | contig 56348 bp, 56 predicted proteins | sample 6monopyrite_MG_FD_204945 | JGI IMG/M metagenome (GOLD analysis project Ga0316209, IMG submission 204945) | Microbial mat bacterial communities from mineral coupon in-situ incubated in ocean water Damariscotta River, Maine, United States -... | ecosystem: Environmental > Aquatic > Marine >... | reverse complement strand
TCTATTCCACAGTAGTAGGGATGCATGTTATTGTAGAAGTTCATTGGGTTTTCTCCTTTTGGTTTTGTCGCCTTTGAGTTTAGTCATAATGACTAAACTTGGAGAAGGCTCAATGAGTATCAATACGCTCGTTCGGACGCTCCTAACACCGCGCCGCACAGCTAAAACGTTCCTGAATGACCGCTTCCTGATCTTCTTACCTTTTTACGACTGACAGCTTATGATTGGGTCCAGAAGTAACGTAACAAATTGTGTATGTCAGCTGTTTTTTATAGCAGACGAACACAAAATGGACGGAGTAGACTGTAAACACCACAAATCCGACGCTCGATTAATTGATGATTAATGCCTGGAAAGGCACAAATTGAAGCCGGACGATCATTGTCTCTAAGTGTAATTTTCTCCAAAGCAGCCATTCAAATATCGTCGGATTAGTTTACATTTACGTAATTAAGCCAATATTAAGACTAACATTAACCTGAAACGCCTGTGTGGCAGCCGCAACCCAAAGCGGACGTTTATAGCATCTCATAGAAGTAGTTGATTTTTCTCAAATCAAACATTATCTCCCTAATTATTAAATATGCCGTAAAACTTTACATAAAAGCTTTAATTCTATATTTCCGATATCACCTGTTTGGGTTAAGTGACTGGATAATAAAAGAAATTAAAGATCGGTACGTATATTGCAATTTCAGAATAAGTAATTATAAAATTTAATAAATGTTAAAAGGAAAATAACAAATGAAATCATGGAAACTTCCCCTAGCAGCATCAGCTTTAGTTTTATCAACAAGTGCCAATGCGGCTTTAATCGAGCGTTTAGGTGGTCTTGCATATTATGATAATGTCGCAGATTTAACCTGGCTGGCTGATGCCAATGCAGCAGGTACTACAATGAATTGGGCTACAGCTAATAGCTGGGCTGCTAATTTAGATGTAGAGGGCGTTATCGGCTGGCGTTTGCCCACGACCCCTAATGCTTTTCAAACGCCTTGCTCAGGCCCCTGTGACAATAGTGAAATGGGAAATATGTTTTATAACGTGCTGGGTGGAGTAAGCAGCACTTCTATTCTGAATAGTACTGATCCCGATCTATCTTTTTTTACCAATCTCCAGTCTAATATTTACTGGTCGAGCTCTTCATATGGTACTGATGAACATCCAGATGCTTATGTTTTTAATTTTAATTTGGGTGATCAGTACATTACGGACAAAGTGGCAGAGTACCCATGTTGCGTCAGCGAGTATTATGCATGGGCTGTTCAGTCGGGCGATGTTAGCGCGGTTCCCGTTCCAGCTGCGGTATGGTTATTTGGCTCAGGTCTAATTGGTTTAGCCGGAGTTGCTAGACGTAAGAAAGCGTAAATACCATTAAATATTATTATCTAAAGGCGGCTTTTTAGCCGCCTTTTTTATGCCTGTGAACTTCCGCTTTTGGCCGTTTTCTGCCTGTCGATAAAGGTGTATACGGCCACAAGATTAAATAATTTGTTGCCATAACCTAATAGAAAATTAAATTTTTATGAACGTCTTCTTTTAATTGTTTTTCATAATAAATTTAAAATCAATGACGCTCATACTAATGATGAGAAATGCGTGCATACAAAAATGCTGAATGACTGCTGTTGGCCGGAACCCCTCCATGGCTGAGTTTCTGTGAGGGTGGCTATAAATAAGTGCAACTATTCTTCAGGACTAATTATCTCGTAATATGTCTCAGCTAGACTATCGTGGAAGCCCCAGCCGAAATCTTGTGTATCATTGACCATTTTGTAGAGCCGCTCCTGAAATTGGTCTACCATTTTGTGTGTATGGATAAAATTAGCAGTGTCAAAATACATAGTTGCCATGCTTGAATAAAATGGAGAATCAATGTCTCCGTATGTATTAGCAAACTCAATACCCACTTCCACATAATGAAGCATTATCTCTGCATAACCAGCATCAGAACAGCTGACTTTTTTGTAATCTCTTACTGCCTTCCTAGCTACGCTGAGTCTTGCTTTTGGATCTGCATGCAGGCTTCTTGGGAAAAACTCTTCGGTAATAACATCTTTGTACTTTTGAAGGACTACTTCGTCATCGTTAAAAAAGGATGCACGATAATATTCCTTTACCGAATCAAACTTTTTATATAAATCCGCGATCTCTTCAACAAGCTCTACATCGCTTTTTTTTCTGAGATGTTTTTTTAACTCTGTTAATGTGATTTTCTTTGACATATTTAATTGCTGTAAATTATGACAGTTGCAGGTTGAGTGATAAACGCCTACCAAGTAGACGTTTATCGTTAACATACTAGACTTCAGTTTGTTCTGCCATCTCTAAAGCATCATCAACTTCGATGCCTAGATATCTTACAGTGCTTTCTAGGTTTGTATGACCTAAGAGTAGTTGTATAACCCTTATGTTTTTAGTCCTTTTATAAATGAGTGATACCTTAGTTCGTCGTATTGAGTGAGTTCCATATTCGTGTGGATTTAACCCAATTTCAGAAAGCCAGGAACTTAAAATTCGAGCATACTGTCTCGTCGAAATATGTTCAGAATTGTGAACTCTGCTTTTAAATAGGTATTCGTTACTAGATAAATTCTTACTCATTATCCATTCAGTTAGAGCATCACGTGTATGCTTTGTAATTTCAAATTGAACGGGTTGCTTGGTTTTTTGCTGCATAACCATGGCGCGTTTAGATATTACTGAACCATGAGCAACATCCCTAACTTTAAGTTTTACTAAGTCGCAGCTGCGAAGCTTGCTGTCTAGTGCGAGGTTAAACATGGCGAGATCTCTGATTTTCCTGGCAATTTGCAGTCGTAGTCGTATTCGTATTGCCCATATCTCGTGTAGTTTTAGGGGTGGTTTCTGACCTATCAACTTACCTTTGTTCTAAGGGATGTGTTTTTGAGTTGTATGTGTAAGATATTGCATTTGAGGCCTCCAAATCATGGATAGGGCCTATAATGTTAATGATAATATACTGAACATATAGTCAAAGCAGACTTTGCTATGGTGGTATATGAGCAGCGGTAACCACCACATAGCCGCCATAAGCACTTCTATTATTTAACTTCTTTAAAGCAGACATTTAACCAAAATTTGCACCAAATTCTGTTCTTTGTGTAATGATCTGGCCGGTCAGTACTTGTTGTTATTGATAATGAGACAGCAATCGATTAATGTGAAGTAGAAACAATAACTTACATCAATATATTAGATGTTACCGATATTAGATATACGGACCGGTGGGTCCGTATATCAACTGTTAGAAAAACAATGGAATTGTTATGGCTCTAGATAAAAACAAATATATGCCTGCTAAGCAGCATGAAGAAGAAAGCAGCCCCAAAGAAGATAACATTATTAATTATTTTTCAAATGAACCAATATCTATTTATCATTTTTCAAAGAAATACAACTTGCCATTTTCTAAAACAGAAAAAAATATTATTAAAGGAAGATATAAAGGCTCAAAAATAAACGGGGAATGGCTTATAAATGAGAAAGAAACATTTCATTCTATAATTAATACTAAAATAATTATGTTTTTAGGTCCTACTCCATTAGAAAGCTTATCTCATAGCATTTACAATAATTATTTCAGTGGAAAGTATATTTTAATTTTCATTGTCACATTAATACTAACAACATGGTTTGGTACTTACCTATCTAGCTATATAATAGAATCTAGACTATCTAATAAAAACTATTCATTAAATAGTGGTTTTACCATCCCATTCTTGTGTACTGGCTGGTTTGTTTTGTCATCAATAATAGGCAATATAGCTGTTGATTTTATGTAGCAATATTTTCTAACAAGCGACTGTAATGTCAAACCCAATTAAAAATTAATTAATAAGCCCATTCACACCTGTCTCTTACCATGGCATTTAACATGATAATAAATTTCCTCATACAGGCAGTGAGTGCTACTTTTTTATGTTTTCCTTGTGCTACTAACTGATTATAAAAAGCTTTAATTACAGGATTGCATTGAGTCGCACTCAGTGTCGCCATGTACAACACCGTACGTACCGCATAGCGTCCACCTTTTATTCGTCGTTTACCTCTCATTTTTCCACTGTCTCGGTTAATAGGCGCTACACCAACAAGTGCACTAATTTGAGTTCGCGATAATTCGCCGATTTCTGGTAAGTCTGCGAGTATGGTATAAACCAATGTGTCACCAACACTAGGTGCACTTTTTAATATTTCCTTTTTCTCTGCCCATTCAGCTTCATCTTCTACATGTTTTGCTAATTGTTTTTCAATGCGACCAATTTCTTGATCCAGATATTTAATGATTCGTTTACATGAGATTTCAAACGATTTACCCATGATGTTTTTTCTATTTAATTCTTGTGTACGCATTCCCATTAACTGACGACGCCGTGCAATTAAATCTTTGATTGCTAGTAAGTTTTTACTTTTTTGCGGGGTGATATTGGGTTGAACAATCGCACCAAACTCTGCAATCAGTTCTGCATCCAGTTTATCTGTTTTCGCCAATACATTAATCGCTTTAGCATATTGTCTAACCGATGAAGGTTTAGCAATACACACCGGTAATTTTTTTGCATGTGCCGCTTGCGCCAGGTTGAATTCGTAACGACCGGTGGCCTCCATTATAAGACGCTCAATTTTGTAATGTGAGAGGCGTTTGAGAATACGTTTAATACCATCAGCGTCATTATCATCTTGCCAATAAATGGCTTTTTCATAAATATATACATCTAAAGACGCCTTACCCACATCGACACCTACGTTTACCACTGATTTACTCTTATTAAGGTTTGTCATTTTGACTCATCCTTGCTAAATTCGAGCTTTAAGCTCATTCGACTGTTCGAGTTAATTAATCGGGTCGGTTTAGTGTCCCTGCTTGTTAACGATCTTTAAGATCAATAAATCATCGGACTACTAAACCGGTAACTTGGTACAACAGGTTACGGGCTTAATTTTAATCTTTTCTTCAGGGAATTGAACCATACAAGTAAATTAACGCAGACCAAAAACCCGTAGTTTGAATGGCTCTGTTTATAGTATGCTACAAAACTCAATTTAAACAATCAGCCTATTGGGTTTTAGTCTGGTTATTAAAGCGTTCAAGTGGACAAAGCTAAAAAGCAGCTTCGCCACTTAACTCAATCGTTATACACAGATATTAAGGAATAACCGCGAACCATGAACGAAAAAGATAATTCATTTAAGGGGCTGGTAGATAGTCTTAGAAATGAAATCAATAAAAAAGGCTCGGTAGTAGCTAAACTATCGATGCCTCATTTTCTATATCAAACAACGGCGCAAGCTAAGGCTTACGAAGAAGCCACTCATAGGAGTACGGCATATCTGAAAACGTTGGATAAACCTATTTCAAAATTAATTGAGGATAATATTGAAGGATTGTGTGAAGACTTATCAAAAGAAATTCATTTTATTGATCTTGGTCCTGGCTATCCTAGTAAGTCTTTACAAATAATTGATGAAATTATTAAGCAAGGAAATCTAGTTACTTATTTCCCAGTAGATGTATCATTATTCTTTCTAAAACGCGCAACGGCAGCAATAGCAAGCAGAGGTATCCACTATAATTCGCTGCAAGAGCGTTTTGAGAATTTGGCTCCAGTGTTGGACCGAGACTTATTTCTAAAAGAAGGTATGCGGTATGTATTTCTAGGTTTGACCTTTAACAATTTTGAACCCGATTACATCAGTAAAATACTTTCAGAACTTACAAACCCTGGTGATCGCTGTGTGATTTGTTGTCAATCACCTAATGGTGTTGATGAATACGATCTAACTCTCCCTTATAGAACTAACTCTGTAGATAAATTCTGTTTTCTGCCGTTAGATGCTGTTGGATTAAAAAGAACGGATTTTGATTTTCTGGTTGTGTTTGAAGATAATGCAATCAGAGTAAGATATAGAGCAACAAGGGAATTGCGCGTTGATGATATAGTTATCCCTCAAGGATTTCTTCTAGAAACATCTGCATCGTATAGGTATGAACTAGCTCATGTGAAGAAATCGGTGGAATTATATTTTTCCGTAAAGGAAATATATAATTCTGAACATGAAAATATTCACCTTTTTTCACTCCAATCAGAATAGGTATTATTATGGAAACCATGATCTATATAACGCTCTCTGCTTTAGTCGTATCGATTGTAATCTCCTATCTGCTTGTTCATTTTTCGAATTCTAATGGTGAGTTTCAACGGGGAGTCATTATCACCATTACTCTTGTAATATTAGTAAACATATTATTTCTACGGCATGAAGCAGGGAAATTAGTTGAGCCAATAAAAGCGGCGGCAAGTGCATTGAATCAAGAAAAAATTAGCGCCACGCTAATTGCTTATAGAAAAGCTAATGATATTTTGGCTGAAAATGAAAATGATGTAATGAATAAAGCACTTGAACTTCGTTTTAAACACTTTGAGAAAGCTTTATCTGGGCTAACTAGGACGGGGGTGTTAGAAGTTGATCTAAGAGATCTAGACATTATTGCATTAAGTATTGTTAAATCTGCCACTCGTTCCATTAAAGCAACGAGCTACGTGGATTCTAGTCAGTGGTGGAAAAACCCCTGGGGAAAGAAATATTTTCGACTAAATGAGCAAAAAATACGTGATGGCGTAACTATTGATAGAATATTTATTTTTGAAAATAAAGAAGCACAACAGAAGGATGCTGATTTGCTGATTTGTAGTTCCGAAATAGGAGTAAATGTTCACGTTTTACTACTATCCAATATGTCTAAGGCGTTCGCTGAGGATGTAATTATAATTGATGATTATGCAGTTGGAGGACAATTAGTCTTTGGCCCCACTAAAGAAATGAAAGCAAGTAATTTTTCAGTCAATTCGGGGTTCATCAAAGATCGGTTATCGGTCTATGAAACTATGGAACTAAATTCTGAGCCGTATTCAGTGCCTGATGGAGAAAAATGCTCTCTTTATTCTTTGGAGAATAGGTAAATGGGGCTTGATCTGATAGTTTTTCTTATTGCCCTAATTCCAATTCCAATTTTGGTATTAATGGCAAAGCGAGCATCTAGTGCTGATGATGAATTTGGCGGTAGAACTTATGGACGAGTGATGGTTGGCCTTAGTGCTGCTGCTACCGGGAACAGTGGTTTTATTATGACTGGTGCGGTTGGCTTAGGTTATGCTTATGGAGCGCAATGGATTCTTCTTCCTCTGTCGTGGTTAGTAGGCGATTTGGTGTTCTGGAAGTTTGGGCCTAGAAAGATAAACTCATATTGTAGTAGAAATAATTATGTGAATGTTGCGCAAATTGTTGCTGGCAATGATAAACGCCTGTCTCCAATTATATACGCTTTTACTTCACTTTTACTTGTGGTGTTGCTAGGGGCATACATATCCTCACAATGGATTGCTGGATCAAAAATTATATCAGGGTTCATGGAGATTGATGTCACGACATCAATAATTGGAATAGGTGTATTTGTTACTGGGTATTGCATGATCGGTAAGTTCAGGGGTTCTGTTTATACAGACCTGTATCAAGGCGCATTAATGATATTCGTGACTTTAGTGGCACTTTATCTTGCCATCACTTTTGATACTTTAGATAAAGTAGCCTTACCTAAAGGGTTTGAATCACTTGCCGGACAGCTTTCAGCTACCTCACTAGTGGCATTTATACTAGGTTACGCCGTTGCAAGTATTGGGTTCGGGTTCAGCCAGCCACAAATAGTAAGTAGATACATCGCTGCAAAAAACTCTGAAGAGGCAGCTTCAGCCAAATGGATATACATTCTCTTTTTACAGTTTACATGGATAGGAATGACCTATTTTGGAATGTTGTTGAAAACAAAAGGATTTGTTGTTGAAGACCCTGAGGGTGCTCTTGTACCATTTTTTCATTTAGAAGGTGGAGATGTCCTTACAGGTCTGGCTGTCGCTGGAATATTCGCAGCAATTGCATCCACTGTTGATTCAATTGTGGTGTCGATTACTAGCCTGATCAAAAATAGGCATAACAGCATTAGAGCATCTAATGCTGTTATGGAGGTATTGGCAATATTGGCTGTAGGTATTTTTACGGTGGTTGTAGCAATCAATATACAAGGCTCTGTATTTGCTATTGCTTTACTGGCTATATCTATGGTCGGTGCCACACTGGGTGGTCCCGTTATCATAAGGCTGTATTCTCTAAAGCATACTGATATCTCAATTTTCGCTGCATTGATGGGTGGTGGAATCGCTGGCTACTTATGGAGATCTTCAGAGTATGCTGGTCTAATAAATGAGGCGATCATAGGAATACTTATTTCGGTAATAATTAATTATTCTGTAGTATTTATTGGACAAAGGAGCGGGACAGCCACAAATGAAAATGTATAACAAATATATCGAATAAGGATAGATTGTGAGAGCGAAGCGATCCACGATCTTATCCGGTTGTTGGACAAGCCCAACTTTCAGCGCTTCTTATAAGCAAATATCTATTTTATGTTATCTCTGTTGCGAACCCTTTTTTAAAGGGCTCTTTTTGATAGGCGTACGGGGTCGGCTGCGTCTCACAGCATTTAAAAAAACTTAAATCATATGCGTGCTTATCTCCTGTTTTTGTTTTACATTTAGTTTTTAATTCGTATCTACTCTAACCCGACCGTGACGCGTGCTGGATGATTCTAATTTTCATCTCTGACTGACACAGCGCACAGATGAACTTCGCTCTGGGGCGCAGTGATCTCGCTGTAAGTTTCACCTGCAATATAAGTTGAACCAGTTTAAGCAGTTGCTTTGCGTTTGCATGCAAAAAACCATAATCTCTAACTCGCCTAAAGCCCGTCGGTAATACATGCTTCAGTATCAAGTATAAAAAGTCTTCTCCTTTTAAGATTCTGTATGCCGTTTTTTTCGTTGTACTGTCGGTGTATCTAAATGATACCGTTCCATTTTTATTGTCAGTAATGTTTTTTTCACTGATAACACCGCGATAAAGATACCGAGATAAATACTTTAATGCAGGTAATCCTTGGCCGACGTTTTGCACGTTGGCAACCCATTTTGTGGGTAGTTTATGCGGGGCGTATAAGCTGTTTTCTTTAAGTGCGGTTAAAAATCGCGCTCTAAATACCTTGGCTAATGAAAGCGCATTAAACAGGTAATTACCTTTTAACTTTTTCCATTGTTTACGCGTTTTATTAATACCGCCTCCGGGTATCACGACATGAATGTGGGGATGATAATCCAGGCGTCTGCTGTGGGTGTGGAGCACGGCGGTTAAGCCGATATCGCCATCGAGTTTATCTGGGGTATGCCCGAAGCTTTTTAAGGTGCTGCTGACACAATTAAAAAACAGTGAGTATATTAATTTTTGGTGTTTCCATACCAGTGGCCTTAGCTCTGCCGGTAAGGTGAAGGTCACCATGTAATAATCCACGGGCAACAACTTTTGTTGTTGTCGATCGAGCCACTGATTAACTTCGTGATTTTGACAGTTCGGGCAATGACGGTGGCCGCAGGACAACGGTGACCAATGCGCGTGAGCGCAGTCTTGGCACTGCACATAGAGCTGGCCTGACTTGGGTGTTCGGCAGCGCTCAATCGCGCGCAGGGCACGCCATTGATGGGGTTTTATTTGCTTTGATCGCGATGCGATTAAAGCGGGTTTGTATTGCTTGATAATATGTTTAAGCGACGTGTTATTCATCTTCTTCACCGCCACTTAAGTCAACGTCGATTTCATTGATTAAGTTATTGAGTGTGCTGCGCGTATCTTTCTCGGTGAACTCAGTGATGTGCGCGTAGCGCGCGGTGGTGGTAGGACTGGCGTGGCCCAGTAAGTGCTGTATGTGGCGAAGGCTTAAGCCGCGTTCAAGTAAGTGCGTGGCAAAGCTGTGTCGTAGACTGTGGACCGATACTTTTTTTTAATCTTACAGCTTGAGATAATTTCACGTACGGCTTTTTGTGTACCGCCTCGATCCATATGTTTTGTTATCTCTTTTATGGATTGATATTTTTTAGGCGGACTTGGAAACAGTAAAGTATCGTGGCGATGCGACGACCAAAGCCTGCGCAATGCGCGTAGCGTTAAATCAGCTAAAGGTAATAATCTGTCTTTATGCCCCTTGCCTCGTCGAATGTGAACCTGCATTTTTTCGGCATCAATATCACCCACTTGTAATGCAAGCGCCTCTTCGAGGCGCAAGCCCAATGAGTAGGTGAGTAAAACAAAAACACGATAACGAAGCATGCGAGCACTGGCAATCATGCGCTCAATTTCACTCACGGTTAAAATATCCGGTATGGTTTTTATAACCGGCGGCTTCACTATATTGACCCATTGCCACTCAATATTTAATACGTGTCGCCAGTAAAACTGTAAGCCTAAACGATCTATTTTGACTGTGCTCCAGGAGTGGCTATCAACGAGTGCTGCGAAGTAATCTTTTAAATTATCTTGCGTGAGTTTTTCAGGTAAACAATCAAAGTATTCTGAGACACGTCTAAATGCGCGGGAGTATGAATCAATGGTGACATCGGCTTTACCCTGTAATTTAAGGCATTTAAGCAGTTGCTGATAGTGGTTGTCGTAACGCTTTCTATCTTTTTGTTTCATGGTACACTTTCCTTTCAATGTGACCCACAGATGGGTAAGGAAATTATATGCCATGGATAGGATTTGTTTTTTCTGCCGCTTTGCGGCTTCGTTCAACAATGCGTTCAAAACGGACTGACAACCCTTAGCTTCTATGGCATATTTAACTAACACTGCTAATCACTACAATAGCTCAGCATTACTACTGGGTTGCAGCCCCTTAACTAGGCGTTGATATGATTTCCCCTGTCAACAGACAATAGCCATCTAAACCAAAAATATTTGATTACGTTCTTTTTATATAATTTGATGTGAACACGGAGTCAGTAAAACGACGGTTGATCGTGCTGATATACGTGGATTGGTTACCTACATTACTTGTGTACGTCGCGAAGCTGCCTCTATCTAGGAACGAGAATCAGATTTTTACATCTGTCTAATAACGCCGTCGAGGGTTCTTCTCACCGTGGCCGCATGCTCACATTAAATTATATAAAAAGTTATGTTTTATTTTTTATAGGGTCACCTCCTTTTTAAGTTTAATTTATATGATGATTTTAATCGCGTGGAAGTATCGGCACTTCGTTTGCGATAGACCACATAAATGCTGCGATCTCTCTGGCCATAGCAACAACAATTAAGTTATTCGGCTTGCCTTTGTTGGCCATTCCCCTAAACCGTTTCGTTAAACGAAGTTGGGCTTTCCAGGCAATGTCTCGAACATTGAGCGGTATATCCTCATGTCGCTTTTGCATCTCTTTACTCACCTTTGCAGGAAAGCGATAGGACCATCCCGCTTCCACTAAAACACGACGCGCATGTTGATTGCCTGTTTTGGTTATCGCTCCTTTTTTCTGTTTGTCCCCTGATGAATACTCTGAAGGGGTAAGCCCTAAAAAACACATTAATTGTTTTGGATTTTCAAAACGGGTTAAATCACCTAGTTCAGCCATCATGGTGACGGCTACCACCATTCTGACACCGCGCATGGCCATGAGTGACTTAACCACAGGAAACAATCGCCATTTTTCTGCATAAAATTTAATCTCTTTATCAAATCGTTTAACGCGTGCATTGGCTTCGGTAACAGAATTAACGTATTCCTGGAAAACAACTTTTTGTTCGGGGTATGGCATGCTCACATCCTCAGCTAACCAACGAAGGTGTTTTTCAGACCAATTCGCTGAACCATCAAATTGTTTGTTGTGACGCAGAAGAAATGATTTTAAGCGCTGCTTTGCACATTTTAATACCAGCACAACATCCTCACGCGCCCGACTCAGGTCTCGCATGGCTTCATCCTCTTCATTGGGTACAAACACAGAGGTTAAGTCTCCCGAGCGTAACAACCGTGTGAGGTTATCGGCATCGCGCTTATCGGTTTTAATTTTATCACCCGTTTTTTTAGGAATCAGTGACGGCGCAACGACAATGCACTGATGGCCCTGTGAGGTAATGTAACGATACAACTCATAGCCACAAGGGCCTGCTTCGTAACAGAAAAACAGATCTTTACCTGTCGAAATAAACTTACGTAATGTTTTCTTAAAGTCAGCCATTGTGCCCCCGATAGAGCCATAGCGACGGACTTCGCTTCTATCATCATCTGCTAATGAAATAACGATAGATTCTTTGTGGACGTCCATGCCGATAAAAAGTATATTGGATTGTGTCATGTCGATCTCCGAGCCTGTTAATGAAGGGTTACGCTTTCATATTATGGCACTGGCTGCTTTGGTAGCTAACCCACGTAGGACGGAGATCGGCACCCTTAAGGGGAAATCATTATGTCTAGGCTTATTTAATAATGAAAAAAATAGATTTTCCATTACAGTGTTTAATAGCAGCATGGGTTATATCTATTATTTCTTTTTATATAGGAATGCATAATGGTTTTCACTGGTTTGCTCGTTCAGGGGCATTAATGGTTCTATTTTCAATAATGGCTGAATACCAATTAATTATGGAAAAACAAAACTATATTTATAAGCTCGTTACTCAAGGACGCATAAATACTGAACAAAGCCTTAGGGCAAAGGGTAATTTTGACCCCAGTAACACACATAAAAGAAAAGAAATAGTTACACATATATCTGTAGTAATCGGCACGCTCATTTGGGGTTACGGTGATTTATTTTCTCGAGCCTAACTCGCCCTTCAAACGGGACGCAAAACAGCATGCGCCCCTTACTAGACGTTATACCTAAAAAACAATGACAGACTACACAGTAATAACAAACCTATATTTACCAATAACAACAGCACTTATAAGTGGTGGGCTTATATTGCTTGGTGTATGGTTATCAAATAGAAACTCTGTAAAGTTACTCGTATTACAACTTGATAGAGCTGAAAAAAAAGAAAAAAAAGAAAATTTACGAATACGATTAGAAGAGCTATATGAAGTCTCAGGTAAATGGGCAAATTCGTATGTTTCACATCACACCTTATTTCGTTTAGTAATGGATGCTGAAATTACATATAACGACGCACTTGATATACAAATTGAACGTAACACTGATGACAGCGCATCGAGAATGTTTACTCTTGGTGAGCTTTATTTCACCGAATATAACGAACAGCTTAGTGAAATAAAACGCTTAAGGGATCTAGCGTCATCTATACAGTCAGATTTTAAAGAACATTACAGAAATACTGGTATATCTAGTAATAAACACTCGGAAGCAATAACTGATGTACTTGAATTGTCAGTTAAAGCCATAGATACATACCGGTCTGCATTAAGTAATCACGCATGCAAGGTATAAGAAGTCAGTCAAGCTTGCATGTGAAAAAAACACATGCTTACACTCCGCCACTTATATCAGCGTTAGGCGTAATAAGGAAAATAAATGATAGCTGAGCCTTTATATGATTATTTTGGAGTAGGAGCAAGATTTATGTTTCTGCGTGAGGCAAAAGTTGGTATTCCAATAAACGGTAACGGCTGCATTAATCACTCTATTGATAGATTTCTAGAAGATATTAAAAAATTTCAATTTAATATTACAAAGAATACTCTTGGTGACTTGCTAAAATTTAAAAAAGATTTGGAATCAAAGGAAGATAATTACACGCTAACTGAAAACGATGCCAATACACTACACAATATTATGTACAAACTAGAAAGTACGTTCGAAGCAGAATCAAGTTCTATTTGGACATTTGCATTAAGAGAAAAAAGATTTCCGATTAGTGTATTACTTGGTGATATTAAACAATTATTTGGTAAAGGTGTTTTTAACAAATTACCAGAGTTATCAAGATTTGATTTAACAGAAGCAGGAAAATGCATTGCCACGGAAAGATATACAGCGTCAGCATTTCATATTTTACGAGCTATGGAAGAAATAATTAAAGATTTATATCTCTCAGTGATTAAACAAAAACGTTTAAAAAAACCGATGTGGTTTGGTATGGTCGAATCCTTGAAAAAGAAAACGCGTAAAAAACCAAATGAGGCATTGCTTGACCAATTAGACTCAATTAGAAAGCATTATCGAAACCCTACCGCTCATCCTACGAAAGTTTATGATTGCGATGAGGCTCAAGATCTTTTGGCTACTTCAATAGCTACTATTAACATGATGGTTAAAGAAAAAAAACGGTATGTTTAAAGCGCCTAATAAATCGTTCAAGTTCGGCCACATAAATAGTGGGCTTGGTCTCGCCGCATAAAAAACGCGGCTACCACTTAACTCGAACGTTTGCTGGAGAAGAGTATGGGGTCATTGGATGTGCATGCAACTGCATTTAATAACGTAGGTTGGTTTCTGCCTCCTTACGTAACTCTTGGCTATCTAGGCAATATGGTCAACGAAATAAATACCAATGGGGAAAGTTTTTCACAAATCGATTTGGAAAACTTACTGGTTCGTATCTACACTAAAGGGCATCTCTCAGCCATGGTCGCAGAGCGATACCCTATAACTCCTTATGTTTCGGAATTTAAAGAAATAATTTCGGAGTCTGTCAAGGCGCATTTTCTCGGGTTAGACCATTTAGCTGTCATAGGGTTAATGCCGGTTATTGAAGGTGCGGGTAAGAAATTGGCAGATCATCGTCAGGTTTCTTATTCTTCGATTAGAAGTGTATTTGAGAATCTAGCGACTGATTGTAAAAATCGTTCCCGCCAAAATAATATAGGTGATGTTGATGAAATTGAATCCATGATGGATTCATTTATAAATTTCACCAAGGACAATCTATATATTAACTCGTCATCTTACCTGCATGGTGATAAAACAAATAGGCATGGAATTCTTCATGGAGCATATAGCGATAGTGATTATGGTAGTCCAGTAAACTTCTATAAAGCTATAGGGGCTGTCGAGTTTTTGTGTTTTATTTCCGCCTTTGATGCGAGTATATCTTGGTTTGCATCTGATAAAACTGAGAATTCATTAAAATTAGAAAATTATTATTACATGTGTGAGTTAATGGCAAATGCCAGAAGTTAACCAGCTAACAAGGTAACAAGGTAACAAGGTAACAAGGTAAATTGTATCAACGCGAGGCTACAATTTGCCGGTTATTTGCGTCGTTGAATGTCTTCTTTATGATTAAATTTATTGGTTATAAATGGCCGCTTATGATTGGCAGGCGACCTACAGTGATACTACGGCGAAGGTCTGCTTTAGTTTTCGACTTTATTAACGTTGAATAATTTGGTTTTTAAAAGTGACCTGGAGCAAACTTACCAGATCACTTTCGCTGAAAAGCTATTTAACCTTCATGCCTGGTTGTGCGCCATCATCAGGGTTTAATATCCATAAATCTTTTCCGCCCGGGCCTGCCGCTAACACCATGCCTTCTGACATGCCAAAGCGCATCTTGCGAGGCTTTAAGTTGGCGACCATTACCGTTAGTTTACCCACTAGATCTTCCGGCGCGTAAGCAGATTTAATGCCGGCAAAAACATTGCGGGTTTCATCGCCAATATCCAGCGTTAGTTGTAAAAGCTTGTCGGCTTTTTCAACGTGTTCGGCTTTTACAATTTTGGCTATGCGCAAATCAATTTTAGCGAAGTCTTCGAATTCAATTTCATCTGCAATAGGTTCATTGGCTGAAACTTTCGCAGGCTTTGTTGATTTGTTTTCGGTGGCCTTAATATCTTCTTTAGATGCATCGATGATGTTATCGATAGCTTCTTTTTCGACGCGCTGCATTAATGGCTTAAACTTATTAATGCGGTGATTTAATAATGGTTTGTCTAAATCGTTCCAGCTAAGTTCACCACAGTTTAAGAAGGCTTCGGCCTGTGCAATAACCTCTGGTAACATAGGCTTCAAGTAAATGCACAGAATGCGGAACATATTAACACCCTGCGTGCAGATAGCATGTACTTCAGCTTCTTTACCTTCTTGCTTATTTTTCGCCCAGGGCTCTTCATCGGCAATATATTGATTGGCTTTATCAGCCAGTGCCATAATTTCACGAACGGCCTGGCTGTATTTTCTGTTTTCAAAATGTTCTGCAATGGAGTTGCCAGCATTTACCATTTCTTGATGTAGCTTAGCGTCAGGCAATGTATCAGCTAACATGCCATCGTTATTCTTTTTAATAAAACCGGCAACACGTGATGCGATGTTAACGAACTTGCCAACTAGGTCGGTGTTTACGCGTTGTTGGAAGTCTTCTAAATTTAAATCAATATCATCTATGCCCGAAGATAATTTAGCCGCATAGTAATAACGTAAATATTCAGGTTTCAAATGGTCTAAGTAACTACGGGCTTTAATAAACGTGCCGCGAGATTTTGACATCTTCGCGCCATCAACGGTTAGGAAACCATGACAAAAGACTTTAGTCGGTGTGCGATAACCGGAGCCACTTAAAACCGCAGGCCAGAAAAGTGTATGGAAGTAGGCAATGTCTTTGCCGATAAAATGATACAGCTCGGTTTTATCATCGGTTTTCCAGAACTCATCAAAATTCAGATTTTGCTTTTCGGCGAAATGTTTAAAGCTGGCCATATAGCCGATGGGTGCATCTAACCAGACATAGAAAAATTTATCAGTGGTATCCGGGATTGGGAAGCCCCAGTAAGGTGCGTCGCGGGAAATATCCCAGTCTTTTAAGCCTGATTCAAACCATTCGGATAACTTGTTCGAAATTTCAGATTGCACATGTCCAGCGGTTGTCCAGCTTTTCAGCATGTCTTCAAAATCACCCAGCTTGAAAAAATAGTGTTCAGTGTCTTTTTTGATCGGTGTGGCGCCGGATACAACCGAGTATGGATCTTTTAAATCCGTGGTGTCGTAAGTCGCACCACATGCCTCGCAGTTGTCGCCGTATTGATCCTCGGCACCACACTTGGGGCAAGTGCCTTTAATGAAACGATCAGGCAAGAACATATTGGCTTCAGGGTCATACGCCTGAGAAATAGTGCGCGTGGTTATATGGCCGCTGTCGCGTAAGCTGCGGTAAATACTCTGTGAAAGCTCTTTGTTTTCATCGGAGTGCGTGCTGTGATAGTGATCAAAACCAATCAGGAAATCTGAAAAATCCGCCTGATGATCTTTGCTGACATCCGCAATAAGCTGTTCTGGTGTTATGCCATCTTGTCTGGCGCGCAGCATAATGGGTGTGCCATGGGCATCATCTGCACACACATAGTAGCATTCGTTGCCGCGTAACTTCTGAAAGCGAGCCCATATATCCGTTTGTATATACTCTACAAGATGCCCCAAATGAATGGGGCCATTGGCGTAAGGCAGGGCGCTAGTGATCAATATTTTACGAGGTGCTGTAGTGCTCATGTGTACTCATTGGGTTGAATGTATAACCAGGCGCGTAAAGTAGCATTTTCACAGCATTTTTTCATCTATCTTTAGTGTGTTCGGTTAATTTATGCCGTCTAATCCCACAGAAATATCACGTTCATGAAAAGCGTGGTTTCTTATATAATGTACCTGTTGTTAATAATTTAATTGATGTGACTTATGGACGCTACGCTACCCTTTGATATTTCTGTACAAGATCCAAACCCAGATTTGCGTGAGCTGCACTTCAGCTTTACTGATGACTTTCAAAAAATGGCTGTGGATCAACGGCTTGAAGCCTTGCGTGCCTATGTTAAATCCCTAATTAAACAGGCTGAAAGCCTTGTCGACGCAGAGTCACAAAGAGGCATTATCACGGTGATTCAAATCACCGAGCAAATTTTGCCGCATATTCAGTCAGATAGTCTGCCATTGCAAGAAGTGTTAATTGTTGAAATCGGTAGCGCGGCAGAAGGTTCGTCACTGGATGAGCTGCTGGGCAAGAATTTATTAAACTAGAGGTGGGTAATGCGAGTAATAAATAAATTAGTTGGCCTGGTCGAGCGCTTATATGCTGAGACTGAAGCTTATATAGATAATCCATCAGATGCCCAAATTTGGTACAACCGAGGTTATGCCAATGGGGTTGTTGCATTTCTTCAAGCGCAAGGTTTTGCAGATAAATTAGAGGGTTTAAGCCTGGATGCCGCAGGGCTTCACGATAATGAGAGAATTATGGAATGGCAAAAAGCCTATCACCATGGTTTTGAAATGGGTGAACGTGAGTCTGCGGAAGTGCATCAGGGGCCGGTGATTAAATCTTAAGATTTATGCCTCAAGTATTAATTGATAGCCAGCAAATTTACGCATATTTAATACACCAGTATCGAGTATTAAGTACTGGCCTTTAATGCCATTGAGTACACCGCTGACTTCCGGTGTCTTATCAAAGTTAAATGACTTAACTTTTTCAGGGTAGCTATTGACGGGAAAGTTAATATCTATTGTTTTTTCGTTATTCAGATATTCCACGGCATCATTATCTAGTGTTTTGGCTAGATCATTAAGGGCATTTTCACATTGAGAAAATAACTCGTCGCGTCTGGCTTGCATATCTTGTGCTTCGGCTTCACCTTTGAGCATTTTTTGCCAACTGGTTTTATCGGCAACATGGTCTTTAAAAATAACTTCAACTAAGCCAGAGGTTAAACGGTTCTTTACGCGAAAAATAGGCAGCGCCTGGGTTGCGCCCTGGTCCATCCAGCGAGTTGGAATTTGCGTGCCACGGGTAATACCCACTTTAAGTCCAGAAGAGTTTGCAAGGTATACATAGTGATCAGCAAGGCAATTTTGTTCGCCCCATTGTGGGTCACGGCAAGTGCCTTCGGTGTAATGGCATTTTTCAGGTTTAATAATACAGCTGTCGCATTGTGGTAAGGCTTGAAAGCAGGGATAACAAAAACCCTGATTGAAGCTTTTCTTAGTTTTTCGTCCGCAGGCAATACAATTAATTTCACTACTGTGAGTGAGTTTTATAGGTAAGCCAATCAGGGCGTTCATATCAACCAGCTGATCACCAATGGGTAAGTTGTATTGCACTGTTTCATTTAATTGAGTGTGCATTTTTTGTATGTTACCGATATGTTTCATGGTGATATTTCTATTCTAGTGTGTTGTATGGCGGCCGAAGATTTTAACACAGAGGAACCTGTTGGCGACAAACATGTAATATAATGATAAACAGGCGGTGCAACGTAAAGAGTATTAAGAGAGGAACATATGTCAGAAGGTGATAATGAAAGTATATACCCTATAGCTAATTGGGATATAGGACCCATTGAAGAACACCAGTTAGTGGTGTTTCGTCCGCACTTTATTTCTTCGCCAGAGCAAACCGCTGAAGATGCAGAAATTAGTCGTTACTATGCACTGACATTATCACAGGCAAAAGAATTGAAGTCGGCATTAGAAACAGCCATTGTTATGTTGGAAAAATAATAATGGTTCTTTTATCGCAGGCGCTAAATGAATTTTCAATTATCCTTGGCTAATGGGCGTTATGCCGATTGTCTGAGGATAATGTTGCAGCAGGATGATACCTGCTATTTGCAGTATAATAGCCAAAATTTGATGATTGTGACGTAAGTTTTATGAGTGAAAAGATATTTGCCGGATGTGTGTTTGATGCAGCACAGGCGCAAAAAATGATGGGTAAAACCGTGTTAGTTAGCCTGACCTGCATGAATGACTTTGGTGACCTGGAAGCATTTGAACAGTTTGTGGGCAAAGTATTGCGTATTACAAACGAAGATGGCCTGGTTGTAATGCGTGAAGATACTGCGGAAGAATTTAATTTGCCGCCTGATTTGGATCACTACCAGGTGGCGAAACCGGGTGATTATAAATTAGCAGAAACAGATGCAGTGATATCTAACCCTGATTACGTGGTGGAATGGGATATATATCCACCGGGTGAAGAGAGCGGGCCTAATTAATTTATGGCGTATGTGTTAGCGCATAATTGAATTAATAACCTGGCCTAATGCATGATTAAAAATTGAATGGTCGGCAATGATTTTAGACTTTCCATCATTCAGTTCTTCAACAAATTCATCGGCATATTTTTCGATCACCTTGTTGCCGTGGCGATCAACAAAAATGAGTTTGGCCTCATCAAATAAAACAACGGATAGTTTAACTCTGCGCAATGCTTTGCTTTCACCGTTATATATTTCAAACCAAACGCCCTGTTTTACGTCGCCAGGAAGGCGAGCGATTTGTACGTGAGGTGGTTCCCCTTCTTCCGCGGGCATTTCTTCCGCCGATTCGGCTATCGCTTCATCCAGACTAATATCCGGTTCGGAGTAGCTAGGGGCTTCCTGGTAAAATTCTGAATTCTCCAGTAAGCGCACATGTATTTCTCTTAGAGCGCTCATTGATGCATCTATGCTACCAGGGCTGAGCCTGGCGCTTTCTAGTAGTGTATTTATTTCTTCAACCAGGTTGTCGGAATCGTTATTTAATAGCATCCATTGTACCGCTGTTGTTATAGGCTGGACGCTGTAAATCATGTGCTTTAGTAAAGTGACGATTTCGTTCCATTCACCGCTATCCTTGCCGTATTTTACAAAGCGCTGGAACATCACAGTAGACCACTGCTTTAATATAAGCGGTTTTAGTTCTTTTTGAATGACTCGTTTATAAGTCTGTTTTTGCAGTTCATTCAAAATAACCTGTCTTGCGTGTTCTTTAAAAATGGCTTTTTGCGTTTCTTCTTCTTGCTGGCCAGATTTGTCTTCTTCAATAGATTTTAAGCGATTTAAAGCCGTAAGCGCAGTATTGAAACTGGTCAGGTTTTGATCAAAAGTGGTTTGTAATTGCTCAACAATTAACTGCATTGTTTTAAATAAAGTATTTTCCTTGTCTTCAATACCTATGCCCAAATGGGCTATGGTGTCGAGTACATTACGTGCGCTATGTTTATTGTTCTGGAAAAATTTTGTATCTAACATGGCTACTTTGATGAGTGGAATTTGTAGCTCAAGTAACAATGATTTCAGTGCCGAAGAGATATTAGAATCACGCAGAAAGGCACCAAATAGCATTTCAACAAAATCGACAGTCCGACCATCAATGGCATTTAACGATTTGGACATCGAGGTATTGCCCATTTTAGCCATGCTGTTTAATAAGGCGTGTTTAAACTCTTCGGTTTGTATGCTGGTTTCGCCAGGAACATATTTGGGCTTATAGTTGGTTTGTAAGCTGGTTAGGGCTTTGATGACATCGCGGCGATCATGGAACTGTTTGCCAGCACCACTGTGTCCTTTACTGGTCTTGGCGCCATTGCTATCTTCGTTTTCACCCGAGATAAAGTTCTTAATGGCTTTAGAGACTATTTCAGGGTCGTTTGTATCAATCGGTTTGTCTGGCGTATCTGAATCAGAGCTCATGGTATTAATAATTAACATCCGGTTAATAATGATAAGATTTATACGATTGTAGTCGTTGAAAATCAATATTACAGTGATTAAGTGTATATAAGTACCGTTGGGCGGCTGCTTGTGCGGAATAATGAGGGTGAGGCAGGCTTTGTTGAGTGTAGCTTTGAAATGCCAGTGACTCCTTAGAGATAAGCTGTAATAAAGCGGCTGCCTTAGTTATCTATTGGCCTTGAAACTTTGAAAAATGCCCATAAGTAAGGCGATCAGATATTTTAAGTGCGTCTAGCTATACCAATAAAGGGTGGGGTTAATTCCTCTTCAGCTAGTGTAGAATGCGCACCATTCATATAACAGTATATAAAGTGCCCAACAGGGCCAGACACATTCAGGTTTTGGAGTAAGTGCCATGAGCGTTTCACAGCAACAAGTTGAAGAAGCAATTGCAAAGTATGTCGATCCGTATCTTGAGAAGGATTTGAAGGCCGCAAATGCAGTTAAAGGTATTGATATTAATGGCTCCGAAGTGGCCATTAAAATTGTATTGGGCTTTCCAGCTAAGGGTCATTACCCAAAAATCATTGAAGAATTGACTAAGTTGGTAGGCGCTATAGATGGTGTGGATACCGTTAAGGTTGATGTGAGCCACGAGATTACAGCTCATTCAGTACAATCTAGCCTGAAGCCGCTTGAAGGCATTAAAAATATTATTGCCGTAGCCTCTGGTAAAGGTGGTGTGGGTAAATCTACGACTGCCGTTAACCTGGCGCTGGCATTAAGCTTAGAAGGCGCCAATGTTGGTATTTTAGATGCTGATATTTATGGCCCAAGTGTGCCGCGTATGTTAGGTATTACGGATAAGCCTGAGTCTGCCGATGGTAAAACACTAGACCCTATGATGGGTCATGGTCTGCAGGCGATGTCGATTGGTTTCATGATTGATGACGAAACACCGATGATCTGGCGTGGCCCGATGGTTACACAGGCGCTGGAGCAGTTGTTGGTTGATACACAGTGGAAAAATCTAGACTACTTGGTTATCGATTTGCCACCAGGCACTGGTGATGTGCAGCTAACACTGGCGCAAAAAGTACCTGTAAGTGGCGCGGTTATCGTAACAACACCTCAGGACATTGCGTTGCTAGATGCGCGTAAAGGCCTGAAGATGTTTGAGAAAGTTGAAGTGCCTGTACTGGGTATTATCGAGAACATGAGTGTGCATATCTGTTCAGAGTGTGGCCATGCAGAGCCTATCTTTGGCCAGGGTGGCGGTGAGCGTATGTCTGAAGACTACGATGTCGATTTCTTAGGCGCACTGCCTCTTGATATGGCTATTCGTACTAGTGGTGATGAAGGTACGCCTGCAGTGGCGCTTAATCAAGATGGTACGGTTGCTAAGATTTACCGTGAGATCGCACGCCGTACTGCGGCAAAATTAGCATCTCAGGCTAAAGACTACAGCAGCAAGTTCCCGAATATTGTTATTGAGAACAATTAGGGCTAGCTTTTGGCCTTGAGGGTTCACTGCTTGTGAATTCATCTAAGGCTCGTGATAGAATGCCGCCACTAAAATCTAGTGGCGGCATTTTTTATGCACAGTTATAAATTTAAACTGTGGGTGGTAGAGAAATGCTAACGGGGCTACACGCTGAATAGCAGTACAGGGCAATAAAAAGATGAGTATTAAGTCAGATAAATGGATTCGTCGTATGGCGGAGAATGAAGGCATGATTGAACCATTTGAGCCAGGGCAAGTTCGTTATGATACGGACGATAATCGGCTGATTTCTTATGGCACCTCTAGCTACGGCTATGATGTGCGTTGCGCTAACGAGTTTAAGATATTTACTAATATCAATTCGGCTATCGTTGATCCCAAAAATTTTGATGATAATAGCTTCGTCGATGTGAATGCAGATGTGTGTATTATTCCGCCAAACTCTTTTGCGCTGGCGCGTACCGTAGAGTATTTCCGCATCCCACGCAGTGTATTGACGATATGCTTGGGTAAATCGACCTATGCGCGTTGCGGCATTATTGTGAATGTAACGCCCCTGGAGCCTGAATGGGAAGGCCATGTCACACTAGAGTTTTCTAATACGACACCCTTGCCTGCAAGAATTTATGCCAATGAAGGTGTCGCGCAAATGCTGTTCTTTGAATCAGATGAAGTGTGCGAAACATCGTACGGTGACAGAGCCGGTAAATACCAGGGTCAAACGGGCGTTACCTTACCTAAGACTTAGTCTAAACTCCTGATATTATATTTTTTAACAGGATTGATCGATTGCTTAGCGTAGAAAAATTGGTTGATAAAAGTGGCAAGCTGGGTAGTTTGCCCGCTATTGTGTATCGCGTATTTGAGGTGATGGATGATCCTAAGTCCACCGCTACACAAATTGGCAAAGTAATTAATGATGACCCTGCACTTACCGCTCGGCTCCTCAAACTTGTAAACAGTCCCTTCTATGGTTTTTCGGCCAAGGTAGATACCGTCTACCGAGCGGTCGCCTTAATCGGTCATCAGGAGCTACGCAGCGTGGTCGTTGCGGCTTCAGCGGTTAATGTGTTTGCCGGTATTCCATCAGATCTTGTCTCTATGCCGACGTTCTGGAAACGCAGCCTGAGTACCGCGGTTGTAGCGCGTGTACTGGCGGCCTTTAAGCGTGAAAAAGTCATCGAGCGCTACTTTATCGCTGGCCTGCTGCATGACATTGGTTCGTTGCTGTTATACTTGCAGCAACCGGATGAAATGACTCAGGCGCTGCAATTGCAACAATCGGAAGGTATCAGCTTAAGTGAGGCAGAAAGGCAGGTGCTGGGCTTTGACCATGCTGAGGTAGGCGGTGCATTATTGAAAAAGTGGAATCTTCCACCGGCTATCTGTGGTTCAGTTAAGTTTCAGCAGGCACCTTCGAAGGCGCCTGAGTCTGAGCAGGCATCGGCCTGGTTGATTTGTCTGGCCAGAGACATTGTTGATCACCATATAGAGCTGGATGTTGATTTAGCGGAAGACGCGGTGATTAGTGCCGATATATGGCAAGCCAATGGTCTGGACGAAAGCCTGTTAGCAAAAATTCTTGAAAAAGCCGAACAGCAATACGCAAGTTCAAAGGATATTCTTTTATCGTAAGCTCATAACCTGCCAGCCCGCTGCATTGGCATAGGCTAGTAACTTATCATCAGCATCCACTGCGACAGGGTGATCTACCTCTAACAGCAGTGGTAGATCATTATGAGAATCGCTGTAAAACCAGCTGCCATGCATATCGAGTTTATGTTCTTGCATCCATTTCATTAGGCGTACAACCTTGCCGCCCTGGAAGCAGGGTGTGCCGGCAATTTTCCCAGTATATTTACCATTTACAACTTCAGGTTCTGTGGCTAATAAGTTTTCAATGCCAAAGGCGCTTGCGATGGGAGAAGTAACGAAACTATTGGTAGCGGTAATGACGACTAATGTATCGCCTTTGTCACGGTGCCTGGCAATGAGTTCAAATGACGCTGGGCTCATAATAGGACGAATTTTTTCTTCAACGAACTGTGCGCGCAAGGCGGTTATTTTTGAAATGTCGTTGTCGACTAAAGGCTGTTGAGAAAACGCCTGAAACTCATGAATGTCGAGAGTCCCCTGTTTATACTCTTCATAGAAGCGCTGGTTTTCACGCTCATACACATCGCGGTCGACGACTCCCTGTTCAGTTAAAAACTCACCCCAAAGGTAGTCGCTATCACCGGCTAATAGAGTATTGTCCAGATCGAAAAGTGCAAGTGTCATGAATATTCTCGTGCGTGTTGTCTATAAATAAAATTTTATAACTACATATCTTCATAAAAATTGCCTATAGTTAAAAGGCAGTCTGCGTATTGTAACTAAAACATTGCATGATACTGAAATTTTTGAAAAAATCGTAAATAATACCCGGATAGGCGACTCTAAGTGATTGATTCTGACGGCTTTAGGCCGAATGTAGGCATTATACTCAGCAACCCCGAAGGCAAGGTCTTCTGGGCGCGTCGCTGTGGTCAAGATGCCTGGCAGTTTCCACAAGGAGGAATTCATACGAATGAAACGCCAGACGAAGCAATGTATCGAGAGTTGTTCGAAGAAACGGGCTTAAGCCCTGAGCATGTTGAGCTAGTGGGTAAAACCAGCAACTGGTTAAGGTATCGTTTGCCCAAGTGGATGGTGCGTAAAAATACTCATCCTGTGTGCATTGGTCAAAAGCAAATCTGGTTTGTGCTTAAGTTGGTGGGTTCAGAAAATCATTTTAATTTGCGTGCTGTCGATAAGCCTGAATTTGATCATTGGGCCTGGGTCGATTACTGGCACCCAATGAGTGAAGTGGTATTTTTTAAGCGTAAAGTTTATAAAAAGGCGCTAACAGAATTAGAGCCTCTGCTGCTTGATCAGATAGAGGCTTAAGCCCACACGGGTTTTAGCACGACTAAAATTACAATGGCGGTAAGTATGATTACCGGAAATTCATTAAACCATCTATACCAGATATGATTGCGCCTGCTTTCATCGTTAGCAAATATAGTTACCAAATACCCGCAGTAAAAATGATAAACAACCAGTAGGCCAACGAGAGCCAGTTTTATCATCATCCAGATTGAATTGTACATTTGCCACTCAATCATCAGCCATATACCTAGAGCTATCGTAAGCAGCATAAATGGGGTAATGAAACGGTATAGTTTGCGTTCCATTATCTTAAATCTTTCATTTCCAGCATCGTCGTTGGTCATTGCGTGATAAACAAATAAACGCGGTAAATAAAACAAGCCTGCAAACCAGCTGACCATAAAAATAATGTGAAAAGCCTTAACCCAAAGCATGATGTTCTCGATTTATTAATTGTGTGAGCATATTAACGTGGCTGAGGCCTGGTTAAAAGTTTTGTGGGCGACATCTGGGTATGCGGTGATGATATTTCAGTCTATACTTAGCCCTCTTAATATCAATCACTTGTAAGCACTTATTCATTTAGTTTTGTAGTGTCACAAGTTTAAAATTTATACATATGAGGTCTTTGCATGATTAAAGCCGGTATTGTCGGTGGCACAGGTTATACAGGCGTTGAGTTGTTGCGCCTGCTAGTGGCACACGATGAAGTTGAACTGTCGGTTATTACATCACGTTCTGAGGCGGGGCAGGCTGTTTCTAGTTTGTACCCTAATTTACGCGGTCATGTAGACATTCAATTTTCAGAGCCAGATTTTGCCGTACTTTCTGGCTGTGATGTTGTATTTTTTGCAACACCGAATGGCGTGGCGATGAAAATGGTACCCCAGTTGTTAGAGGCTGGCGTTAAAGTTATCGACTTGGCGGCCGATTTTCGATTAAAGGATGCGGCTGTTTGGAAAAAATGGTACGGCATGGATCACGCCTGCGAAGAGGTGCTAGCAGAAGCCGTTTATGGCTTACCAGAATTAAATCGCGAAGCGATTAAAAAGGCACGGATTATTGCAAATCCTGGATGCTACCCAACTGCAGTGAGTTTAGGCTTTATTCCACTGATAGAAAATAATCTGTTAGATGATCAGCATCTAATTGCGGATGCAAAATCTGGTGTGAGTGGTGCAGGAAGAGGTACCAGCATTGGTTCTTTATTATGCGAAGCCTCTGAAAGTGTTAAGCCTTATGGCGTCGATGGCCATCGACATTTGCCAGAGATCACACAGGTGTTAAGTGATGTAGCAGGTCATGAAGTGGGTCTTACGTTTGTGCCTCATCTAATGCCAATGATTCGCGGCATTGAAGCTAGTTTATATGGTGTTCTAAAAACCGATGTTGAAGATTTACATCAGTTATATATACAGCGTTATAAAGATGAGCCGTTCGTGGATGTTTTGCCATTAGGTACAATGCCAGAAACAAGAAGCGTAAAAGGCTCTAATATGTGTCGCATTTCAGTGTTTCGCCCACAGGAGGGTGATACTGTAGTGGTATCCTCTGTGATTGATAATCTGCTTAAAGGTGCTGCGGGGCAGGCAGTACATAATATGAATTTGATGTTCAATTTAGATGAAGCAATGGGTATTAGCCAGGTGGCATTATTACCTTAGCCTTTGTGGTGAGAGTAAGGGCTAAATTAAGCGTATGAAATCAAAACCAACACAGAGTCAGTTTTTAATTTCTGTACATCAGCCAAAGCTATGGATTGCGGGTGCAATTGTGGCCTTGTGTATAATTACCTTTTTCATTTGGTCGTCATATGAATATGGTCGCCATGCGGCGGGTTTTAATCAGTCAGATTATGATCAGGAAATAGAGATTTTGCGCCAGGCACTGGATGAACAGACGGCAAAAAAAGAAGTCGCATTGAGAGAAAATGCTCGTTTATCCCGGGGCAGTGATATACAGAAAGATGCGAGTAGTCAGGTGGGTGATTCTTTAGCTGCATGTGAAGATGAAGTGCTTAAAATGAGGGAAGAGCTGACTTTTTATCACAATATTGTCGCGCCGCGTCAGTCCAAGAGAGAAATACAGGTTAACAAGGTAGCGATTACGCCGTCTGAAAATGGTGTGTTTAACTACAAGATAGTATTAATTCAGGCGGGTAAGCATGACTACACTCAGAGAGGGTATGTCGAGTTATCTTTTAAAGTGCGTAATCCTGATGGTTCTGAGGCGATGTTAGCATTGCCCAGTGTTTCCATCGCAAAAACTACGAAACGCCAAAAGTTTGGTTTTAAATATTTTCAAAACTTTGAAGGTGGCATCAGATTTCCTGAAGGAATTGAGCCATTATCGATATTTATTAGTGCTTTTCCAAAAAGCCCTAAAGTCCCTAAGGTAAAACAAGAGTTTATCTGGGGTGATCTAATTGCTGGAGGTAATGTGTCCAATGTGGGGCAAAAACAAGTCAAAATCAGCGAAAATTGAAACCTTGATCGGTACTGCAATGGAAATTCAGGGGGATTTAATTTTCTCTGGGGGGTTGCATGTAGATGGGAAAATCATCGGCAATGTTATTGCTGAGGAGAATTCTCACTCTATGCTAGTGCTAAGCGATCGAGGGCAAATTGAGGGTGAGGTACGAGTCCCCTTTGTTGTGTTGAATGGTCAGGTTATTGGTGACGTATACGCAAGTGAGCGTGTGGAGCTATCAAGCCAGGGACAAGTCAACGGGAATGTGTATTATAATTTGCTTGAAATGGCCATGGGTGCTGAAGTAAATGGTAATCTAGTGCATTGCAAGGACGAGAAAAAACTTCTTGAATTTCAATCACCTGATAAGAAATCTAAGTCGACTGACGATGCTGCCGATGCGGAGCCAAGCCCAACAGCTAGCTAGCAAAGCGAGTTGAATAAAACTTGACTAAATTAGTCAGGTAATGGTAACTTGCACACATTATAGCTTTGAACAGAATTTTTTGGAGAGAACGAATGACTGCTGAATTAGCTGACATTCCAGCACCGCTGGATTTTACCGACGCTGCTGCAGCCAAGGTACAAACACTGATTGAAGAAGAGAAGAACCCAAATTTAAAACTGCGCGTATTTATTTCGGGTGGTGGTTGTTCTGGCTTCCAGTATGGTTTTACGTTTGATGAAGAAGTAAAAGATGGTGACACAGCTGTTGAGAATGGCGGTGTTACCTTACTGATTGATCCAATGAGTTTCCAGTACCTTGTTGGTGCAGAAATTGATTACAAAGAAGACCTACAGGGTGCGCAATTTATTATTCGTAACCCGAATGCACAAACAACCTGTGGTTGTGGATCTTCGTTCTCACCTGCGTAATGAGTTAAGCATTACGTACTAGCATGTGTGAGCACGAAATAAAAAAGAGACGCAATTGCGTCTCTTTTTTTGTTAGAACCAGAAAGATAGATACATTCGTATTACGTTTGCAGAAAAACTGTATTCGGGTTCACTGCCTGCGGCATAGCTGGTTTGGCGAATGTCCCTAAAGTTATCGTAGTTAAAAATAATGTGGCTGAAATAAAGGTTAGCAGAAACCTTTTCAAACAATGACAAGTTATCGCTGTTTAAGGCGTAGCTAACCCCTATATTGAATGAGTAATCGGTGAGGTTGCTGAGTTCTTTGTCACGCGCGAGATAATTTTGAGCGTCTTTAAATGGAAATAAATCACTATAAAAATCAGCTTGATTTTGTGTGTAATAGCGAATGCTTGTATCAAACATCCAGTTATCTTTAAGTGGGTGTGTATAGCCGATTTCAATGGTATCGGCTTTAATTCCCCAGGAATCCGTAAAGAATCGATAGCCAATAAATGCGGCCGCTCGATAGGGCAGGTGATAGCGAAGATTAAAGCTGGCCGCGTTAGAGGTTCTTGTGCGAGGGTAATTTTCAGCTTGAAAACTATAACCACTGGCGGAGCCAGAGTCTAAGTATCTTACTTGCCGATAGGGGTTATTTAGAAAGCCTTCATCAGTAATGATGTCATAGGTTAGTGAGAGAATCGTTTTCTTGGTGAGTACTTGTGCCAGTGAAACGCGATAATTTTTGAAAGATGCAACATCTGAAAAACCGGCATCGCCTGTTTTAGAAACCTTGTTATCACCTTGTGTATAGCCCAGGCTAACAGTGGATAATCCACCGAACATTTCCTGGCTAATGCCAATATAATTGGTCGTCGCGTCGTAATCATTTTCCGTACTATAAGTATAACTGTAACTCAGTGTTGATTTTTCATGGAGGTAGTCGACAGCGGCAGATGTTTGGGTTCTTTCTTCTTTGTAAGGGCTGGCTTGAGTGACGGCATCTATAGATGCACTGGAAATGCTATCAACATAATAGTTCGCTGACACAGATACTTGTTCGGCAAAATTTTTACGTATGAGAATTGAAGGGCCATCAATGGTGATGCCGCCGCCATCATAATTATGATAAAGCGCATCGGCTCGTTCTTCAGGTAAAACAGCAGCGTTCACATAAACATGAGAACTTATCAATAATAGAGCAGTGAGTGCTTTTAGTTTAGTTACAACCACAGCCACCACCTGCCGCTATGCCTGCGCCACGTGCGCCTTCACGAGCATCATAGACATGTCCAAGATAAGCGCTGGCGATGGGGTCTCTATCAAGAATCATTACCTCATCCGCTAAATACGATTTTTCATACGGTTTTACCCATGGTTTTATACTGCATGCCGTAAACATAGGTAGTATGCATAGAATAAAAAATAGAGTTCTAAATTTATTCATTCAATAGGCCTTGAATAATTTGCTGCATTTTCTTGCTGTTTTTTAAATCGTCTGCACTAACAGTACTGCGAATATTTCCATCTTGATCAATAAGAATCGAAGCAGGCACTGTTGAAATGGAATATAAAGCACCGACGTTATTTTCGCTGTCGAACAACATAGGGAAAGTAGTACCGTGTTTTTTAGCAGTAGCCGTAAATTTTTTAAAGTTACCACCAATATCTACCGAAATAACGGCAAAGTCATTTTTCCTGTTTTGTTGTTGTAGTTTTTCGAGTAGAGAAAATTGATGCAGGCATATGCCGCACCGAGGTGCCCAGAAGTTTAATAAAACAATCTTTCCACGTAGTTCGGATAGTTTAATGTTTTCACCCAGCTGGCTTTTTAAGGTAAAGTTTGCTGCGGCTTGAGTGTTGTTTTGTGCCCGTGTGTTTTGTATGGGTAAAAACAGAGCAAGTATCACCGCACATATGATCGTTATGCTAAAAGACCCGATGTGCTTAAGGCGGTTTTTAATGATGATTTCACTGGCCATTAGAAGTAAAAACCAATGCCAAATTTGATGGCTAAGTTATGTGTTAATTTGTTGTCGCCGAATAAGTCAATGCTGAAGGCGTGATCGCGCATATCTATATAGGCGGTTAAATAATCTGAGGTAACTATTCTATAGCCAAACCCTATGTTGTATGTGAAGTTATCTGCCCCGGCAAATTGAGTGTTGCCAAGGCCGCCTATGGCATAAAAAGCTGAATTGAATACGGTATTTTTTGTTACAAAAGTTTCACCCGGAAATACATCGTAGCCAATGTTAAGTAAGTAGTAGTTTAAATCTTTTTCATTGCCGGATAGTAATGATGTGCCAGGAAGTAGTTTCTCAATGCTTGATTCACTTGCTTTAGAGGAGCCATATTCAGCGCCTACAAAAAAGCCTTCGGTAATACGATATGTTAGTTGGAAACTAACAACAGGGTTAACGCCAAAATTTTCAATGCTTAATATTCCCGCAGAAGAAATTATTTCAATGTTATCGGAATCTATTTTAGATTCGTCAAAATTAAAACGCTCAATTTCAGGCTTTATTATGGGTTCAATTACCTGATCAATATTTTCTTCGCTAGCTGATAGAGGTGTGTTGAATGTAAATAAGACACAGCTCAAGCATGCTAAAAGAAGATTGCGAAGCCTGCTTTCCATTCGGATATATCCTCATTATTATCATTGTCTTTGGTAGCAGAGAAAATAACATAGTTATTATATTCAATGCGCAGAATAATTCTTTGTGTTAGGTGGCTGCGTAATCCAATTGTGACATTGGAAAACTGGTTGCTCTGATCTACAGGCTGAACTAAATTAGATGCAGGTTTAACGTTTATAATACCTGTACCCATATGAAAAAATGGAGAATACTTCCATTCAGGGAAGGGCTGCATAAATATGCCTATTTTATAAATTAGACTACTTGATGAATCGCCAATTGATTGTGAAAAGCTGGCTTCAGTCGCAAAATTTTTATTAAATAAGTATGAACCATAAGCTGTAAAAACAGGTGCACCACCGAATTCCCCACCTAAAACACCCCATTCCCAGTTGCGTTGGGAGAAGTCATCGTGCATTTGTGTAATAAATTGTATGGCTTCGTCATTAGGGCTAAGTGTTTTTGATAGCTGTTGAAAAGGCACCCAGCCTTGCAGGCCTTTTTGGCTTTTTATTTTATACCAGTTAGCACGTTGCAGAATAATATCGACTAATTCGCCACGTTCTATTACATGAAATACCGGATAGCCACTTCCCGGGCCTGTAGACATTTCAATATAAGGGTCGGCTATTTTGACGCGCTGAAATTCATCGGTAGAGGCAATGCAAATATTAATAGCGAGCAGCTGTATCGATAGTATGGCTAGCAATTTTTTAAGCATAGTGGTGCTGATTGCCCATTTCGATTGTATCCGCATTTAATTATTGTTATTAGGTTATGGCGTTTAGTTTTGAGGTGCCAGTGGATCAAACGGGTTATTAAAATACTGGGCGCCTATATCTAGCCATTCAGCTATTAAACGTAATTCAGCTGGGCTAAGCATATTAGTATGATCCACCGTAGGTGTCGAGAGAGGCATACCTGTATTTAAATTAGTCTCATACATCTTGTGCATAAAGCGGCTCGCTCTTGCGCCATTGGTACTCATGCTGGGCGATACCTGTAAAGCCGGATCAGGTATCACATCAAATGTAGGGTTGCCATTAATATCCAGTATAGGATCGCCATTGCCATCGAATACCTGGACACTAATAGTCGTATCGGTTAACGCACCGCCAATAAGTTCCTGAAAATTGTCGTTAAAAAACAGTTCTCTGTAGGATGTCATTTGCTGTGGCTCATCATCAGAAACAATGCTTCTGAGGTCCAGTTGAGCAACGGGTTGCATCGGAGCATCAAGCGAATCAACACCTGAGTGGCAGCTCGTGCAAGTGTTTGCTCCCCTGTCTACTTCCCATATGGCTTGTATATGTTCCTCGTAGTTGATGACAATACGGCAAGTGTAATCCCATGTTGTCTCGCATGGTGAGGTGGCAGGTGTAGCGGTTGTTAAGCCGGAAGCCCCGCTGTACACAAAGCTAAAACCTGTATCTTTTGCGCGTGCAGCAGGGTCTGTCCAATCGTCGGTGTACTCTACATTTACCTTTGGCGTTATGGCGGTGTATACACTTTGTGCATCTTGCGCCCGCGCGATCACTTCTGCCATGGTGTCATTGGCATTGGCGAAATAAGGGCTACTGGTGGCGGGGTTTTTAGTATTGGCGTAGGTATAGCCATCGAAGGGTGCCCCAGTATTGATACTGGGTGCCTCAGCATCACTGCGAGCATGTGGTAGTGGTGGCTCATTATTGATGCTTGTATGTGTGTGGCAGCCTGTGCATTCCAATGTGGCGCCTTTGTTTACCTGTAGCCAGTTTTCATGACGTGGGCCTATGCGGTGAGCATTTTTGTCGAGTATTTCAAAATAAAAAGCAATATCGGCAGGTACTTTTACACGCACTGAACCATCGGGTTGTATCTGGCTATAACCAATGATTTCTTTCATGCCCAGGCGTCGGCTACGCCCAAATGCCCGGTTTGAGAGATTGGGTGGGTCAGTTAAATCGGGATCATTTCTATTCGGTAATCCCACCGCTTTAACAATACGAATAAACCGGGCGGGGCGTTGCTCTGCAGTCGCTTGCATCGGGTCGCCTAAAGCTAAAACATTGCTAACCGTAGCATTAGTGCAAGCGCTAAAAAAACAGCCATTAAAATTTGAGTTGCCAAAATCATATACGCTACGAATATGCAGTAGCCCAACATTCTCACCTTCGAGTGTTGCATCTAGTTCAGCATCCGCTGTGCCTAAGTTTAGTGTGGGTCGAGTCGAGGGTTGCATGGCCACCGCGTGGCTAATAAACATCCCCGGCTCGGCAATAACAACAGGTTTTTCGGTGTCGTCATCACGGTTATACAGCCATATGCCATAAGCGGGATAAGCCGGTGTCGCCGTTGGGTCTGATAAATAAGGTTCAATGCAAAGCTGGGTTTGCAGGATGGGGTTAGCGGGGTCGGCACTGCTATCAATCTCTACCTGGCAAAGGCCCTTACTAACCAGCATTCGATTGCTGTTATCGTTTAACGGATAAACGGAAGAGTAACGTCCTTCCAGAGATAGCCCATTATTGTTTTGTACATTGGTAATCGTGGCTTTAGATAGCGCAGGTGTTGTAAATACACCCTGGTTAGCGGCAGTGGTTTGGTTTAGGTCAACAAAGTTTATTCCATCTATGATGACAATGTCGCCGCCGCCAAAGGTGTTTGAATAAGGCTGGGAGAGCGCCATTATAGTGCCGTCTGATAATTCTCTGGGTTGAATAAATTGTACAGTGTTGCCATCACTATCAAGGTGGCTCTCGTCATGGGTCGCATAGTAAGGTTGGAGCTGGGATCCATCCGCTAATACGGTGTAAAGACTAATTGCATTATTACTGTTCATTCTGTCCCAGCGACTAAACAAAATTCGACCATCGCTTAATACGCTTGGGTCCAGGTCGTGGCTTTGATTAAATGATATCTGTTCAATGTTGCTGCCATCTGGATTCATTACATGTAATACAAGTGCCTTTGTTCGGCCGTCTTCATCCAGTGATGAAAATTGTGGTTTGCTTAAGCTCTCATCTAATAAAATGGCGCGAGATTTTGATTGTCGATTGGATGAAAAAACAATGCGCCCATCGGGTAAAAAATGCGGCGAAATATCATCACCTTCTTGGGCAAGAATATCAGATGCGATAACTCGTTTAAGTTCGTTCGTTATACGGTTGAAACTATATATATCCCACTTGGGGTCGTTATTGTCATTTGGGTTAGGGTCTTCCGGTAATAAAGAAAACACCAATGTTTTTCCATCGTAAGAAACATTGACATTTTTAACATCTCCCATGCCATTCGTTATGGATGATGTAATATTTATTTCTGCGGCAGCAATGCTGGAGTTTGCTTTTAAATACAGGTCACCACCTGGCATACTAAGTAACGGCTCTCTGATATCAGGCTGTTCTATGTTTCCATTGTTATCCAAGAGGATTTTGCGTTTTACATAAGCAATGGGGAATTCTTCAACTCCTGGATTTGCACCGCTGCCATCGCCTGCCGATGTGCAAGCAGATAATGTTGCAAGAAGGGGTAAAAACAGCAGGCCGACAAACGTATTGTGTAAAGGCTTAAGTGATGAGTTTGAAATTTTGTTAAACATAAATGTAACTCAGTTTATCCTGGCTAGTGCAACTTAGGTGGCGTTAATGCGGGTGAGGTTAATCCGTGGGAGTAAAACATTTTACCGCTATTGTTAATAACAATAGCTTCAGTGTGTTTCAGTGAGTTAATCAGTTTCATAGCCTTTTCAGTTCCCATAATAAATAGGGCGGTAGATAAGGCGTCGCTAGTTAGAGAATCTTTCGCCAATACGCTTACGCTCCATGATTGGCTGGCGGGCTTGCCCGTTGAGGGTTGAATAATATGATGGTAACGTTTGTTGTTTTCAATAAAGTAACGTTCATAGTCACCCGAGGTTGAAATGGCATCGTTCTTTAATGGAAGGCTTACCACTATTTTTTGTTTATCTCTGGGGTGGCGTATGCCCATCATCCAGGGGCGGCCATTTTTGTCACCCAATATACGCGTATCACCACCGGCGCTGACCAATGCATTTTCAACATGGCAGCCTTTTAAACGTTCAATGGCTTTATCAACGGCGTGACCTTTAGCAATTCCACCCAGGTCAATTTTAGTGTTTTTGTGACTAAATGAAATACTCTGTTGTAACGGGTCAAGAATGATATTTCGATAATCTATGGCGCTGAGCAGTTTGTTCACTTGTGACTCTGAGGGGCGTTTATTTTCACGGTAGTTATATAAATAACCGATGCTGGCAAAGGTGATATCAAATGCGCCATCGGTGAGCTCTGAAAATTTAATAGAGCGTTGAATTAATAAAAAAAGTTCAGCGCTTATTTTTACTGGTTGTGTACCCGCTAATTTGTTTATCTGAAAAAGCTCACTGTCTTTAATGTATGGGCTCATTAAGCTATCAATGCGTCGCATATCTGCAAATACCAATTGACTACAGCGCTCAGCTTTTTCTCTCGTTTCTGTAAATAACTCTACTGAGGTGCTTGTGCCCATTATGGTTTCTTGAAATTTATGCCACTGACCCGATACGCTATTTGCATTTATATTTGCAGAATAAGATGCCATGCAAATACAAAACATAAAAAAGTTAATGCAATATTTTTTCATTAAATAAAATCATTGCGCTGATTAAATCGGCGCAAATGCTACCATTTTTTCGTAATCACCTAAGCCATGACTGGGGAATGTGGTGGCAAATTGGTTTATGTCGCCATTCAGTGACATATAGTTTGCGATAACGGTGTTGACCAATAAGTTAACATTATTGGCAGCAGGCGTGGCTGAGGTAACTACCGAACCATCTGCAGAGAATCGACCGATTTGTCTACTTTCAGCTAAGCCATTAGTCGCATCATAGGCCGCAATGCCTGCATTAGGATCAAACACTAAAAAGAATGAGCAGGCTGTAGATGAATTATCCCCAGTCCAGTTGCCTTTTCCACGACCTTCCACAGAATTATCTAGCGAGCCGTTACTGGCAAGTGAGCCATCACTGTAAACATAGATCATTAATGGTGTAGGGGTGGTTAATGATTTCTGTGCGGCATATTCAAGGCAGGCACCAATGCAACGGCCAGCACGTAAATCCCTGGCTTCACCGGTTCTGCGGTCGCCGGTGTGGTAGTCGTAGCCGCCCATAGTAATGCAGCCTGCGCCTGCGTGGCCATCTATCACCATTTTCATAACAGAGGCGGTTTTTTCAAATTCACGGTCGGTAAACTCCTGCGCGGTGAATATGCTATTTGCACCACCCACAATAATTGGATCGGCGGCGGGGTCGACTTCAACCCCGGCGAAGCGCTCCGCGATGTCGGCCGCTTTTAGGTAGCCGCAGCGAACCAGGTCTTTAATCTCTTCATCTCTGGCAACTGAAATTTTAGGCGAGGCAAGTTTCATTTTTTTGTGGCTGATCCTGGCCATTGATTCCATTACGGCTGTTACATCTGCGGGGGAGCTAAGTACCGCGGTTAAATCACCCACATCGACCATGCCGGTTACATCGCTTGAGCGGTCGACTTTCGTGGGGCGGATTTCAGGGTCAATAAGCATTGGCGGCGCCATAGAGTTACCACCGGATTCGCTGTTTCTTGAGCCTATGAGAGTTACAACGCCACCTATCGCACCGGCTTTGGCGATGCCATAAAGTGGGTTGTGTATATTATTGCTGGTGTCATTATCTGAACGTGCGGGTATAACCACGCCGTCGACGAGTCCGGGAGCAACGGATGTAAACTTCTCTAAAATACCTTTTAGCATCGCGCTATCAGAGTGAAATTTTAGCCCAAGCTGGCTGTTTACAAAGTTTCCATCGCTGGCATTTTGCATGGTTGCTGCAAGTGTAGCATCGGACAAACCGGGGATAATATCACCGGGAATACCTAGTTTGCTGTAACCCGCGGTACTGAGGAAATCCATTTGCCCAAGTCCCTGGCCTACAAGCACATTTGAGCCAGCGAGGTTCGCGCCACCGGCTAAGTCAAAACATATAAAGGGTATCTTACTAGTGCCTGATATCGCGCCTACTTCACAGCCAATATCGGTTGCCAATGTGCTGATATCGGTAGACAAGGCCGCCATAGCTGAGCGAGGATTGGCAAAAAGACTTAATGCGCTGCCGCCAGTTAATATGCTGCCGGTGCCCGTAATGAATCCCTGGCGCAGAAAATCGCGACGGCTAGTGGGGCGTGCGTGGTCATTGTGGCGCAGTGGATCGTTAAGACCAATGGGCTGTGGTGGTTTGCGCTTATAAGTCATCGTGTAAATACCTCATTAAATATGATTGTCCAAACCACGGTTATTGGATGATGGTTAACGAGCTGCCTAAGGTTGCAGCGCACATGGCCTTAACAATTTCTTCGGTGCGTGTAGCTGTGTTACAAGTCGGCGTACATGACAACATGGTAGTAACCAGGTTGTTGTAGGCCACAACATTGACACCGGTATCTAAATTCTGCGAGCCTGGTGTACCCAAAACGGCTTCAATGTCAGCTTTGCTGGGTTCAGTAGATAAAGTATTCGTCGCGTTTGAATCATCCAGTATGGCAAAGCCGCGCAGCAGTGGATTGGTGATTTGATCGAGTTCAGCGGTGTCATTAAACGCAACTGAAGCCAGTTGGGTGAAATCGAAGTCTTTAAAGAATCGATTGGCATCATTAGCCGCCAGGGCTTTATCTGCGTTAACAAGCTCATTGCAGTAGCTCATAGCAAGTTGGGCAACTGCCATCTGGTGGGATGACAAAAATGCGCTTATATTTTCCACTGAAGGCAGTTGTTGCTTGTACGTATTGAAGGTTGTAGATACCGCGTTATTGCTTGTTAATATACCGGTTACTTTAGACATTGTATGATTGATTTCATCAAATGTTTTTACGCCAATATCCGACGCGAGTGCTGGGTCTGCAGGGTAACTAATGGGAAGAGGCGTTGCTTCTGTGCGCACATTTGTTTGGCTGCCTAGCAGTTCAAATGTCAGGAAAAACTCATCCGATTCAGGGCCTTTTTCAACCGCAATAACAGTGCCTAAAGTTGATAATGCCTGACCATTGGCTGTGTAGTCCGTGGCGTTTATATTAACATCTATATTGCCATACACTTGTCCAGATACGGTTTCACGGCCATTTACGCCAATGCGCATACCTTTAACTGGAATGCTGCCAGCAGGTATGTAGCTACCATCCAGGCTGATAAATCTAGGCTGGCTAAATAAATAGGCCGTATTATCATATTGCTCTACTTCAAATAAAACATAGGCATCGCTCAGCCCGAGTGCTTCTGCAACAGAAAACAGCATGAAGTATTTTTGTCCAACACCTATGGCATAGTTTTGGCTGATTTGTGCCTGTGTTAATACACTATTGTGTACGGCTACCATTCTTAATTTGCCACTCCATGGGCTATCGCTACTCACTTCGTTACCCAGTACAAATGCGTAGGTATCGTTCCAGTCAATTAAACTACCACCAGTGGTGCCGGTAGGATCGATGTCATCGGTGAATACGCGGTTAACATAGATGCGGCGACCATTAACTGAATCAAAGGTTACAACAATGTGCTGTAGTGATGACTGTAAATCTTCATCGTCATCATTAGTGACCAGTGATGTTCTGCCTTCAACATTTGTATTACTGCTACGGTTGAGGAACTCATAGTTATATAAGGACTGGCTTACGGAAAAATTGCGAGCCGTATCGCCTGCTGAGTAACTGATAATGCGCGCATCCTCCTGAGATACATTGCCAGGGATAAGCCATGCCTCTATTGAGTAGGCATTGGTTAGCGTAATTAAGTCTGCCAGTTTTTTGCTGGATTCAGTCGAGGCCTGTGCCTTACCACCAGCGGTAATATCAATGCCGTAGCCGAGTACCCAGCTGACAGGGCCAGAAAAGGTTAAATCCATTGCGGGTTCAATGCCGCTGGTATCGAAGGCGGTATTGCCTGTAAGAGATTTGAATTCCCATAATGCAATTTGTTTGTCCTCGTAGCGGCTACCGCCACTGGCTAAAATGGCACTATCTAATGACATGGCTTTGCTAGTGACCAGATCAGGGTCAATTACATCCAGACTAATGGCACCGGCAAATAACTGAATTTTTGCCAGCATTGCATTGGCGTCATTTTCGCAGCTCGCTGTCCAGCAGTTATGTAGTTCGGTTAGGCGCGATACAAAACGTGAGTTTGCCGGTGTATCTAAATCGATTTTTGATTTTGCGGCATCATAGGCAGAGGCAACATCGCCATTTGCGAAGAAAGGCGGTTGCGGTGTGGCAGAGGAGTCTGAGTGGCAAGCGGCGCAATTTGCGCTAAGCAAAGGATAAAGCGTTTTCTCAAAACTTGCAGGGTCGTTATCTATTGCGAGAGCAGGAAAATTCCGGCTTGAACCCGGGGGGACAATGTCGGGTGCTGATAAAGAGATTGTTCTGCCGTTGGAGTCGGTGACGCTACCAGACCAGTTATTAATATAGCCTTCAATGATAGTGGCGCACACTTGAGGGTTATCTACCCAGCAATTATGGCCTTCAGCTACTCTTATAACGACGCGTGAGTTTTCTGGACTGTTGCGGTCAACCAGTAGCGCGCCAGAATTATTTCTTGAAATAGCGGCTGTAAAGGCGGTGTTAATATTTCCAAGGTCAACAAAGGGAAAGTTTGAGGCTGCTTCGCCATCGGTATGGCAGCTACCGCAACGATCACTGGATGACAATGGGTTCCAGAACTCGGTTTTGAATGTCTGTACATCGGTGGTCAGTGCGGCAGGTCCAGTGTAGTTGCTCACGGTGCTGATGGCGGTGTTGGCATTGGGCTGGACCTCTGCGTTATCACCGCAGGCGGTTAATACGGCAATACAGGAAACCAGAGTGCAGAGTTTAATAGATACCCATATGTGACTTGCCACCTTAGGTGGCTGCGCAGGTGTGATGGCTGTACGCTGGTATATCATTCTCATCAATCTCCAATTTCATTCAATGCCGATTAAGCTTGTATCTTTAATTAAATTGAGCTGTATCAGCTTATTCTTTACAGTATGCAGCCACTTTGGCAAATACCGTTTTCATGCTGTAATTGCCAGCACCTATAAAGTTCGTTGTAATCGTGTCTATCGCTGATCGATCGGCTGCATAATCATCTGGGTCATGTAAGCAAATACTTTGGAAGGCTTTTTTAACCTGACAACGCGCAAATGCACTGCTATTTGCTAATTCTTCACCTAAAGATTTTGCGCCATTGCCTGAGGCATGGCCTTTGCTGTCAATTAGAGTTCCCATTACAGCGCTGTTGCTCCAACCGAGTAATTTGTTTTGGCCATTGCGCCAGTAGTTAATCCAGCTGTCATCATTGGTGATGTAACCATGTTTGAAATTATCTGAATTAATCAGGTATTTTGCGGCAACTTCGTTGGCATTATATTCAAGTGACGACGTGCTTTCGTTGTAGTCGTAATGCGCATATGCGCCCGCTAAACCGTCCATGCCTGCATGGCAGCCAATGCAATTAAACATATAAATTCGGCTATCACCACCTGGGCTGCGCGAGACGTCCTGACGAACCCTGTCAGGTACACGGCTAATGTCTTTTAAGGGATCGATGTCGGTGCACATATGATTCATGAAGGTGAAGCGGAGCATTGCTCTGTTGGTGCCAGCAGAGAAAAATGCTTCGGCGGCTGCGCGAGTCGTCATAACACCAGCGGTCGCGTTATCGACCAGACCAGTAACTTCTGTTTGTGTTTTTCTTTGTAGAATAGAGCTATCAGATAGGTCGCCAATAACCGGACCCAGTTGCTCTAGTTCTTCGTAGTGACTGTTGTTGGTGTTATTGTAACTGCTTATCCCGAGGTTGCTATTGCCGTTATATATTATGTTGCCAGTAAGTGCTAAACGAAAATCTAAATCATCACGAATAATACCAATTACCGTGGCGGTGTAGTCGTTTAGAGGGACAAAAACAGATTGGGCTTCATTGGTCCAGGGCGCTGCAAAATTCTTTAATGTCACGTTGTAAAAAGCAGGGTCATCCATGGCTATAAAAGCGGCGGCTTCAGGCTCAAGTCCTATCATGCTTGCAAGCACGGTATTAGAGGGAGGAGTGCCGACTAAGCGTTGATGAATGCGCTGTGCCTGATTTTGATCGACAGGTGCAGCGTGTAAAAAGTTGGAACTGATAATTAACAGGGCAAGGAGCGCATGCCTAGGCAGAGCAGAAAACATTAAAATAGAGTTGTTCTTGTATAGCCGAAATGCTTGCACGTTGCTCTCCTACAAAAGCCAATAATCCTTCAAATAACATATGCTAGCGTTTTAACTTGGTTTAAGTTCAATATCGCTTATGCTTAAGGTGTTTATTTGTTAACCGACTTAATATATAAAATGAAAGATTAGGGATATATTTCTGTTCGATATGATTGCATATTTTAATGCTCTCTAAAAACGCTTTAGTGAGCTGAGTCACGGAACAGAAAGCCAATCTATATTTTTTTTCATATGCCTTTATAATTCAAAAGGATAACGTTTGCTGAGTTTGACTTGTGTTAGGGATAAAAGGCCGAAAACATAGGCGTGAGTGGTTTGACATATAAAAAACATGCGCATTATTAGGGTTCTAGGGTTTGTAGCTAAACAAAATAATAAATGCAATTTACGCACAGTAAAAATTACAAGGAATAGACATTGAAAATTTCAACATTACTTTTTATCTCCTTTGGGCTGTTGTTTAGCGAAGTAATATTAGCTGAGGAAAAGACGCAAGATGAACCGCAGGGTATCAGTCGCGAAATTCAAGAATTAAAAAATGATGTGCTGGAGCTAAACAGGGACCTGTTTATCCTCGAAGAAGATTTGTTGTTTTCAGCAAATACACAGATCAGTATATTTGTGTCAGTCGATGTGGACGGTTTGTTTGAGCTGGACTCTGTGAAGCTTAAAGTCGATGACAAGATTGTGAGTAATTATTTGTATACGGCGCGTGAAGCTAATGCTCTTAACAGGGGTGGAATACAGCGTTTATACATTGGTAATTTAACGTCAGGTGAGCATGAGATTACAGCTTTGTTTATTGGTAAAGGGCCGAACAAGCGTGACTTTAAGCGAGCTGTTACAAGAGTAATTGAAAAAACGGATGGAGCAAAGTTCGTAGAGTTAAAAATAGCAGGCGATATAAGTAAAGAGCAGCCTGACTTCATTGTTAAAGTGTGGGAATAGTTTTCAATTAGCCACTTAATGACTTTTTCTAAATACAATAAACTCATTCAAGTTATAGCATTAATGTTGATCTGCAATGTTAGTCTGACGGTGTGTGCTACTGAAAAAAATCTGCATAAAGTAGAAGACGTTGCGTACGGTGTTTCACTATATCATTTTTATCAAGGAAAATATTTCTCTTCAATTTCTGATTTGTTAGTTGCCGAGCAAAGGCAGGAAATAGCTAATGATACAAATAATCCTCGATTGTTGCTTGGTGGTTTGTACTTGTCTTATGGATTGTATTCTAAATCATCAGATGTTTTTCAAGGTTTACTGGAAAGTGGTGATTTAAATATATCAGCAGAAGTGAAAGATAGAGCCTGGTATCTGCTGGGTAAAAGTTTTTATGAAAACGGGATGTTAGATGAAGCGGGAAAGTCACTAGTTAAAGTAAAGGATAGTTTGCAAGAAAATGACGAAGAAGAACGTCTTTATTGGTTAAATACTATTTTCTTAAAAAAATATGACGTCGTATCTGCAGTAGACATGCTGTACAAAATGCAAGATAGGTCAATATGGAGATATTATGCGGTATTCAACACCGCCACATATTTAATTAAAGCCGGGACTTACCCCGGTTATGCTAAGCAGCTGTTAGTAGATTTAAGTTTAATAGTGGCGAATAGTTATGAGGAAAAATTGTTGGTTGATAAAGCTAATTTGGCGCTGGCTTATGTGGCTTTAAAAAATAACAACCAACAAGAGGCAGTACAGTATTTCTTAAAAATACGATTAGGTGGAGGTGTAACAAGCGAGGCGCTTCTTGGCTTGGGCTGGGCTCAGTATCGGAATGAAGATTATGATAATTCAATAGCATCATGGATGAATTTGGTTTCAAGCCAGACAAAAACTGACTTGATGGTGCAAGAAGCACTGATTTCTATACCCTATGCGTTTGAAAAAAAGCAAGAGGATAATCAGGCCTTGTTCGAGTATGGGCTAGCGGTTGAAAGCTATAAAGCCCAGATCGATGAAACGCAAAAGCTAGTCGATTTTATTAATAGTGAGCAATTTATTACGCAAATAAATCCAGCTAATATGGGTGATGAGGTGCCGCCTGTTTTCAATGGGCTTCAAGATGTTAATCCGCTTATGTATAGATATTTGTCTAAGCTTATATCTTCTGAGGGATTTCAGTCTTCTGTTCGGTCGTATCAGCAAACCAGGTATTTAAGTTATAAATTGAATCGCTGGCAGTATTCTATGCCTTCTCTGAAGATGATGCTGAGTGAAAAAAGAGCAACATATAAAAATAAACTTGCCAGTACTTTAGATAATGACAGTCTTGAGCAGGTTAAAGAATTGATTCAGCGGAAAAATAATTTGCAGATAAGGCTTGCGTCTATTGAAAGTAATCAGAAATTTTATTCATTGGCGACTGCAAAAGAAAGTAAATACATTGAGGTGTTGTCTGCGGCAAAAAGCAGTTTAGAACGCATGCCTTTTGATAATGCAGATACGGATGAGTTAAAGTTTAAACACCGATTGATGCAAGGTTTGCTGAGGTGGCGATTGGAGACAGAATATCCTGCCCGATTATGGCAAGTGAAAAAGCAGGCTAAGAGACTAGATGCAGCCACCAACAGGATGCAAAACACACTTGCCTCGCTTAAACAGGCATTTAAATCAGCGCCTAAAGAATTTTCTCAATTTGACGCGCGCATAGCAAATAAAGAAGTAAAGATTGATCAGCTTAAAAGTAGAGTTGGCAATGAACTTATAAAGCAAGAAAAGCATTTGCGCACTACGGCATTGAATGCGCTTGAAGTGCATCGAAATCAAATCAGGCTTTATCATGATCGCGCGTTGTTTGCTAAAGCGCGTTTATATGATTCTATGATGGTGAAAGAGTGATGAATTTCACTATTAACTATAAGGCGTGCTTATTAACATCATCTGTTTTTGCAGTTCTGCTGCTGAGTGGCTGCAATAGTGTGAAAAAAGATGCGACTATAGGGGATTTAAAGTCAGCGCCTACTGATTATCGGCATGTGGATGATGTTACTCCTGCGAGAAAGCATGCAATTGAAAACTATCAATCATATATAGATACAGCAGAGTTTAAAACTCATTATGCGGAAGCTTTACGAAGGGTGGCAGATCTTGAGCTTGAAACAAGTGAGGAAAATAAAGAGAAGGCCGACGATGAACATAAGAGAGGCGCCATTTTAATTCTCTCGTCGATCGAACATTATAATACGTATTTAAAAACATACCCCGGGCATGAAGAAAACGATTTAATCCTTTATCAGTTAGCTAAAGCGTATTCCCTTACAGGGGATATTGATAGATCAAAATCGATGTTAGATGAAATTGTGAGTAAATACCCCTCATCTCGTTACATTGATGAGGTGCAGTTTCGTCGAGGAGAAATGCTATTTGTCTGGAGAGAATATCAACAGGCCGAGCAGGCATATGCAAGTATAGTGACGCGGAATAACAAATCGCCATTATATGAAAAAGCATTATATAAACTTGGTTGGGCTCAATTTAAACAATCTAATTATAATCAATCAATAAAAACATATTTGTCTTTAATGGATATAAAAGAACAAGAAAATAAAATAACTCAATACGGTATAGATGAGGCGGTTAGTAAATCTGAACGTGAGTTTATTACGGATTCTTTACGAGTTATTAGTTTGTCTTTGTCTTACCAAAATGGATACAAAACAATAGAGCAAATATTTAAAGGTTTAGATGTTAAGTTATACGAACCGTTGGTGTATCAGCAATTAGGTGAGCTTTATGTGAAAAAAGAGCGTTTTCAAGATGCCGCTGATACATATATGGCATTCACCGAAGTCTATCCACAAAATCAACGTGCGCCAGAATTTCATATGTATGCACTTGCAGCCTATACCGATGGTGCAATTAACCATCAAATTGTGCCAGGTAAAATTCTATATGTGAATAATTATGGTGTGGGTTCGCCGTTTTTGATGAGCCAAACTGATGAAGCTAAAAGAAAAATTCAGGCTAATTTGATTAAGCATATACGTGAGTTGGCATATCATTTTCATGCGAATGCGCGAAAATCAGCTAAGTTGCAAGATTATAAACAGGCGGCTATCTGGTATAAAAAATACTTAACATCCTTTCCGGCCAGTGAAGCTGCTGCGCATATGAATTTTTTACTGGCCGAATCTTTATTTGAGGCCAAAAATTATAACGAGGCATTGCTCGAATACGAAAAAACGGCGTACCAGTATCCTGCACATGAAGAAAGTGCCGAGGCCGCATATGCCGCTTTGCTTACCTATAATAAATTACTGTCATTAGTGAAACCCGCGGATAAAGTAAGGCTGGAATTACAGGCATTAAATGGCGCGATACGCTTTAGTAATACATTCCCACAGGATAAACATGCACCTGCTGTTATCACTAAAACTGCGGAAATATTATTGGAGTCTAAAAATTATTTGTTAGCATCGGATTTTTCGCAGCGTATTATTAATAACGCCACTATTAAAGACATCTTATTAATGAGAACTTCCAGGCTAGTGTATGCACATGCTCAATTCGAACTAAAACAATATGCTATTGCTGAGCAAGCATATGCGTCAGCAATTTTACTTATTCCAAAGAAAACTAAATACGACATAAAGTTGAGAAATGAACTGTCAGAAAAATTAGCTGCGAGCATTTATAAGCAAGGTGAAAATGCAAAAGCTAAGGGTGAATCTCAATTGGCTGTTCGGCATTTCTTAAGGTTAGGCAAAGCTGTACCCGCATCATCCATTCGGTTCACCGCAGAATATGATGCGGCAACACTTTATATAGAAATGAAAGAATGGCCTAATGTGATCAACTTGCTGGAAAAGCTAAGGCTTACATACCCCAGAAAAACATCATACGCGCAAGGTATAAGCAGTAAATTGGCTTTAGCTTTTACTCAAGCTGGTCAATTTAATAAGGCAGCAAAAGAAATTAATACCTTATCGGCTATGGCGGCTAACCCAGAAGAGCGTAGAGTTTTAATTTGGGAATCGGCTGAGATGTATGAAAAAGCAAATGATAAAAAACACGCTTTAGAGCAGTATCAGAAATATGTTAGTAAATATCCAAAGCCCTTTGTTCAGTCTGTTGAAGGCTATCACCGAATAGCTGAACACTACAAAATGAGTAAAGCCAGTAAGGCATATAGTAGATGGTTGAAAAAGCTGGTTAAGGCTGAGATGAAAGGTGCTAATGAGCGTACTGAGCGTAGTCGATATTTGGCGGCAGCGGCGGCATTTGAATTGGCTGAACCAGAAATATCGCATTACAAAGCAGTGAAGCTCAAACGGCCGCTTAAAAAGAATTTAAAAATCAAAAAGACACGCATGAAGACGGCAATAGGAGCATATAAAAATGTGATGAAATATAAGGTTGCCGATTTTGCGACGGCGTCTACTTATTATATGGGTGATATATACCAACATTTGGCTGAATCCTTGATGTCATCTCAGCGGCCTAAGGGATTATCAGCGGATGAATTAGAGCAATATGATATTTTGCTGGAAGAGCAGGCTTATCCATTTGAGGAAAAAGCCATTAATATTCATCTGTCAAATATCAAGCGTACACAGCAGGGTATTTATGATAAATGGGTTAAGAAAAGTATGCAGGTGCTAGCAGGGATTGAGCCGATTCGTTATGCCAAGCCAGAAAAAATGGAGCCATATGTTCTCATTACGCACTAGTGCTCGTATTTTATTGCTTGCATGTAGCCTTTTGTTGAGTTCATGCGCTTCTATAAATGAGCTGGGTTCATCAAGGCCTGCTAATGATTGGGATAGTGTGCCGCAAACCTATATAGATGGTTTAACGTTAGCTAGAAAAGGGGACGCTAAAAAAGCATCTGAATTATTCGAGCAAACAATTAAAGAGCAACCAGGGTTTTCACCAGCGTATACTAATTTGGGACTGCAAAAAATAGCGCTTAATGATCTTGCTGCGGCAGAAAAAATATTTCATAAATCAATTTCAATCACACCTGAAAATCCAGTGTCTATTCACTATTTAGGGGTGATTTTAAGAATGAGGGGTGAGTTTTCCGGCGCCAAAGAGATGTATGAAAAGGCGATTGGAATGCAGCCAAATTATGCAGTTGCTCATTTAAATTTAGGCATATTGCTGGATATCTATTTGTTTGATTTTGAAAATGCGTTACAGCACTATGAAAAATATCAATCACTAGTAAATAAAAAAGATGTAAAAGTTGCGAAGTGGATCATTGATCTGCAACGTCGTATAAAGAAGAATAAAGAATCATGAGATTTTTCACAATTATTACTGTGTGTATCTATACTATATGTTTTTCGGGCGCTATATTTTCTATAGAGCGTATTGATATGCAAGGTACATCAATTATTGGGAATAAAGAACAGCCCAATGTGCTTTATATATTACCCTGGAAAACAGCAGATCTACCTGAAATGGTTGAATTGCCTTTATCAAGTTTGATAAGTGATGCATTGCAGCCAATAGATAGAAGAACGGTGCTGCGACAACAAAAATATCAAAAAATAATTAAACAAAAAGAAATTTCAAACGCCACCACGAGCTCAAAGAATTAAGGCGATTTATCGCTTCTAAAATTAGGTAGGAGATTAAAATGTACGATGAAATTGTGACTTTTATGCAAACCGGTGGGTCTTTTATGTACCCAATACTTGCGGTTCTGGCATTTGGAATGGCTATTGCGATTGAGAGATATGTATATCTCACCTCTATTAAATTAAATAATAGACGTTTGTTAAATAAGTTGATGCCCTTGTTAAAGGAGGGTGATTTGAATCAGGTGTACACCATTACTTCTCGTTCTAAAGTGGCTATTTGCCAAATGCTAACACTAGGTCTGTCTCGCTTTAAGATAAAAAAAGAAAGAGATCAAATTGAGATGGCGATGGAGGAAAGTTTAATGGAAATTATACCTCGCCTTGAAAAGCGCACTCATTATTTAGCGATGTTTGCCAATATTGCTACCCTGTTGGGCTTGTTGGGTACTATCACTGGTTTGATTAAAGCGTTTACCGCAGTCGCACAAGTAGATCCATCTTTAAAGGCTGAAATATTATCAAGCAGTATTTCTGTCGCGATGAATACAACGGCATTTGGTTTGGCCGTTGCAATTCCGTTAATTATTGTTTTTTCTATCTTGCAAACAAAAACAACTGAAATTGTAGATAGTCTCGAGATGGCAACGGTTAAGTTTGTAAACCTAATTATGATTAAACAATAAGCGTACTGACTCATGTTATCTTCGCGACGTAAAAAAGCAAAACGTAATAACAAGGTAGAGTTAGATATTACTGCCTTTATGAACTTAATGGTGGTACTAGTGCCGTTTTTATTGATGACGGCGGTATTTACAAATATTAGTGTGCTTGATTTAAAGCTGCCTGGTATGAATGCGGCTCAGCCAGACACTAAAAAATCGGTGTTTGAGTTGCAGGTAACTGTGCGTAAAGATGCTATTGATCTTTCCGATACTAAAGGTGGTTTAATCAAACATATACCTATTACTAAGAGTGGTTATAACTACCCTTTACTTAATCAGACATTGAAATTAATAAAGTTTAAGTTCCCAGAAAAAACAAATATCACAATATTGTCTGAGCCTTATGTGTCGTACGACACAATAGTGAGCTTGATGGATACGGTAAGAGAATTTAAAACGCTACAAGATAATGAAATTGTTATTATGGAATTGTTCCCCGATATCTCAATCGGCGATGCTGCCAAATGATAAACAGGATTACTAGATGAGAGAGTCAAGTAAAGCAAAAAGAATGCAAAGGCATCATGCGCGGCGTAAGGATCAAAATGCGTCTCTAAATATGGTGTCATTAATGGATATATTCACCATTCTTGTGTTCTTTTTATTGGTGAGTGCGGCTAATTCAGATATTTTGCCCACGCCTAAAAATATTAAATTGCCCTTATCGACAGCTGAAAAACTACCTAAAGAAAATCTGGTGATAATTGTTGGCGATAAAAACATATTAATTCAGGGTAAAAAAGTAGCAAACATAGAATCTGTAATGAAGTCTAAAAATAATATTATTATGCCGTTAATGACAGCATTAAAAGGTCAGCTAAAAAGTAAGAGTACGGATAAGGTTAAAGAAACAGTGAATAAAGGTGTCACTATAATGGGAGATAAAGACGTTCCATACCTTTTGCTGAAAAAAATAATGATTAGCTGCTCGGCTGCCAATTTTACAAATATCTCTCTGGCGGTGAATAGAAAAGCAGTGGATGGTGCTTAAATATGTCGAATGCTAGTACATGGGATGAGCCATTTCTACCTTGGGTAGAAAGTGAAAATGATCGACGATTTAAGCGTATCTTATTAATATGCGTAGCTGTATTTACGATTGTAGGGCTGGTTGTTCCGTATTTGCCCACGTCTGAACCAATTCAAAAAGATTTGAAATCTGTGTCGCCTCGACTGGCTCAATTGATATTAGAAAAAAAGAAGCCGCTGCCTCCTCCAGCTATTCCTAAGCCGGTGCAACAAAAGAAAGCTAAACCCGTCGTTAAAAAGCGTTTAAATGCACCGAAAAAAAAGAAGTTATCAGCTAAGCAAAAAACAGCTCAAAAAGTTGCAGCCAGTAGCGGCCTGGTGGCTTTAAGTGATGAGCTTAATGATTTAAGAGATAGCTTTGATCTGGCCGAATTTGCCGACCAGCCGTTAAGCAAGTCAGGTAATACAAAAGTTCAGGGCTTTAGTGGGCAGTCTGTTATTTCCAGCAAGGCTTTAAAAAGCAGTGGTGGTATTCAAACCAGTAGTTTAAGTAAATCCACGGGTGGTGGAAAGTTAGCTGCTCGGAGTACCAGTAAGGTGAGTAGTAATCTGGCAACGGGGAAAGCAAAACAGGCGGTGAGGCACAGTAGTGCAGGTAAAATTATTCGTCCTGAGTATGAAATTGAACAAATTTTTCAGAAGAATAAAGGCGCTATTTATAGTATCTATAATCGCGCATTGCGAAAAGACCCTGGTCTGCAAGGTAAGCTGGTTATAGAAATGACGATAAAGGCTGACGGTACAGTTAAAAATGTACGTATTTTATCTAGTGATTTAAATAATCTAAAGTTAGAAAAAAGAATTATGGCGAGGGTGAAGTTGTTTAGGTTTAAGCCGGGTAATACTGAAGAAGTGACAGTGAGATACCCTATCGATTTCTTGCCTTCTTAGTTTCTGTCATCAAACAATAATAATTTTAAGTTATTTGAGAACTTTTTTGAGTCTATTGAGCCGGGTATATAGCGCCTAAAATAACAGGCTTATCCGCACCGGTCACTGCAGGTAAATTGCCGCTTTTTTTATTGAGCGTTTTACTGGCTAGCCATGCAAATGCAATGGCCTCTACCCAGTCTGGGTGGATGCCGTGTATCTCACTTGATTCAATTTTTATTTCAGGAAGGCTGCTACTAAGCAGTGACATCAAATGCGCATTATGTGCGCCACCCCCACAAACAATAAGGCGATTTAATTCGGGCATGTAATTTTTAACTGCGTCAGTAATGCTGTCGCAGGTAAATTGGCAAAGGCTTGCCTGTACCTGTGCTGCACTTAGTTGCTTAAGGTTTTCTTGTTGTTCCAGCCAGTCCAGGTTGTAATGTTCTTTTCCAGTGCTCTTAGGAGGCTGTTGCTGAATAAACGGATCATTCATTAATTTTGAGACGAAATTTTTGTCGGCGCTTACACTGGCGGCCCATTCGCCATTTTTATCGAAAGCCTGTTGCTGGTGCTGCTGAATCCAGGCATCCATTAAAATATTTCCTGGACCGCAATCAAAGCCAAAACAAGCTTGAGTGTTGTCTTTGGGTAAATAGCTTAGGTTTGAAATACCGCCAATATTTAAAACAGCGCGGTTTTCATTGTCGGAATGAAAAACTTGCTGATGAAAAGCGGGCGCAAGTGGTGCGCCTTCACCATTTGCAGCCATATCCTTGCGGCGAAAATCAGCAACGGTTGTAATGCCCGTTTTGTAGCTAATTTTATTCGCGTCACCAATTTGCATTGTAAAACGGCTGGGCAAGTCTGGGCGATGGCGAATGGTTTGCCCATGTGAGCCTATGCCTCTCACCTGGTTTGCTTGTACGCCCGCATTTGAAAGCAGCTCATTTATGGCCTCAGCAAATAAATCTCCGAGCTCAGCATCGGCTTCACCTAACATATCGATAGTGGCGCTTTCTGAGTTTAAACTTAACAGCGATAATTTTGTTTTAAGGCTTGCAGGAATAGGCTGGCTATGGCTTGCGATGAGCTTTAGTTGTGCTTCATTAAACTCAACGAGAACTGCATCGATACCGTCCATGCTGGTACCTGACATCAGGCCTGCATAGAGCTCGGTCATTATTGTTTGTCGTTTAAGGCTAAAGCGTTACGCGAAAGAACTTTTAATTGTGCAACATAGCCCTGGGTGCTGAGCTTAAAGTTGTCGCGATAACGTTTTGGAATGGGGCTAGTGCTTGGAAATTTTACGGTTAAAGGATTGCGGTGCACGCCATTAACGCGGAATTCATAATGTAGGTGTGGGCCTGAAGCCAGGCCAGTTGATCCAACGTAACCAATGATTTGCCCTTGCTTAACCCGGCCACCGGAGCGAATTTTTTTATTGTAGTTATTCAAATGGCCGTAAAGTGTTGTGTAGCGGCTACCGTGTTTGAGAACAATGGTTTTGCCGTAGCCGCCTTTGCGGCCTTTGAAAATAACCTTACCATCACCTGAAGCACGAATAGGTGTGCCGCGTCCTGCGGCATAATCAACGCCTTTGTGTGAGCGGAATTTATGCAAAATAGGATGATAGCGTTTTGTCGTGAAGCGCGAGCTTATGCGGCTGAAATTTACCGGGCTGCGCAAAAAGGCTTTACGTAAGCTGTGCCCGTTGTCTGAATAATAACCGGCATTGCCAGTAACAGGGTCTGTGTAGCGCAGTGCGCGGTGAGTTTTGCCCTGATTAATAAACTCAGCGGCTAATATATTGCCATCTTTTATTTTTTTGCCGTTTTTAAAGCGTTCTTCATAGATGACTGTGAATTGGTCGCCTTTGCGTATGTCGAGTGCGAAGTCGATATCCCAGCCGAAAATGCTGGCAAGTTCCATAATCAGGCTTTGTGATAGTCCGGCTTTTGCGGATGCTAAAAATAAAGATGATTCAATTTCACCGGATGCATAGGCGCTACGAACTTCTATTTCATGTTTATGAATGCCCGCTATGAGTTCATCTCCTTCACGTTCGACTTGAAGGTAGCGTACCGTGTCAATTTGGTAGTTCAGTGCAATCAGCTGCCCCTGATCATTGCTTATGATTTTTACAGAGTCGCCGGGATGAATTCGGCGTAGCTCTTTAGTGGCTTTGCCTAGCTTCATTAGTGCAAGGAGCTGGTTAGGCTTAACTTTTGCCCTGTCGAATAAAACGGAAAGGCTGTCGCCGCGCTTAACCTTAAGTGTTTTCCACGCAGGGTCTTCAAGATCTTTATATGCCATAGAGTTACTGTCAGTGTCAGTAGCCTCTATATTGAGGGTTTCGCTGCCTTGTTGTGCAGATGGAAGCGGTAAACTTAATTGAATGCTGGGCGCTGCATCATCGGCTTCAGTTGAGCTTTCGACAGATATTTCTTCTGCGGGGGCATTGTGAATGACATTAATGCTGTCGTCGTCTGCATTGCTGCCCGTGTTGGCGATGACGACGCTAATAACGGCGCAGCCAGCAGCAAACAATGCCCAGCGCAATGCGGGGTGGCGTTGACTTTTGCTAGATCGAATTGAGCTGCGAAAGTCTTTGTTTATGAAGTTGTTGTAATTCACGGATTTGTCTATGTTTTTTTAAGTAAAATAGCTGGAAAACTCAGGAAAATCAAATATTGAAGGTGAAAGATTGTATTTAATTTGAACGGGTATGCAAGAAACCTTTGTCATTCGTTTGAATTAGGTTGGTATTTAGTTCTTTTGACAGCTTATTTATATGCTCAATAACGCCAGATGCTGCAATGCCGGTTAATGGGTATGGCTGGAAAATTACTTCAGTATTTAAGACATTAATAGGGGTGAATTCAGCGCTGTAGTATTTTTCTTTATGTAGTGTGAGGCGGGCAATAACACTTGTTTTGGCGTCAGGGCTGTAAGAGCCAAAAACAAAATTACCCAGGCTGTAAATAATTAAACCGTCATTGTATTCTTCTATGCCCTGTAAAACGTGGGGATGGTGCCCCAGTACTATATTGGCTCCTGCGTCTATGGCGGCATGGGCAAGCGTTGGCTGATAGGGTCTTAGATCGAGTGATTTCTCTCTTCCCCAGTGAAACGAAACTATTACATGGTCAACTTGTTTGCTTAGGCGTTTTACGTCTTCCCGGATATCTTTTTCATGGCCAAAGGCGGTGCCGGCTTTATCTGCGGTGGCCCAAAATGACTCTGGGAAGGTGAGAGAGTAACTTAAAAAGCCGAGGCTTCCATTCGATGTGTTGAGGATTGTTCCTGCTCTCGCGTCAGTTAAGTTGTTGCCGACCCCAATGGTTTGAATGTGTTGTTTTTTTAGGCTGTCGATAGTGTCGTTCATGCCTTCAATGTCAAAATCAAGGATATGGTTATTCGCAAGATTCATAATATTAAAGCCTGCTTTTTTTAATGCGGGGGCAACTGAATCTGCTGGGGATCGAAATAGATACTCTTTATTTAACGTGCTTTCGCATACATTGGTGAGAGGGCCTTCAAGGTTACCAATGACTACGTCTGCATCATTGAGAAGGTGTTGTACCTTTTTAAACGGATAGTCGTAACCCTTCTCTATAAGAATCTCTTCGGCAGTGCCGCCTAGCATGATGTCGCCGACAGCAATAAGAGTAATACTGTTTTGGGGTGGTGTGCTGTTGCTTTGTGGGTTGCAGGCAATAAGCAGTAAGGCTGCGCTCACCACAAAGATATAGGTAATTAATTTTGTTATATGATTCATCTGTCTAATGCATCTCCACTTGCCTTATTATAAGGCGTCTTGTATAACGCCTGCACTGTTATGAGTGGGCTGTAGGTCAACTTATTGATAATTTAACGATGTGGGGTCATGTATGTCATCTGTAGACGAATCACTAGCGCTGATAAAACGCGGTGCCGAAGAAATACTCGTCGAAGAAGAGTTGGTTAAAAAGCTGGAGTCAGGTAGGTCGCTTAAAATTAAGGCTGGCTTTGACCCCACGGCGCCTGATTTGCACCTTGGTCACACGGTGCTCATTAATAAGTTGCGACAGTTTCAGGATCTTGGGCATGAAATACTGTTTTTGATTGGTGATTTTACCGGCATGATTGGTGATCCTACGGGTAAGAGTGCTACTCGACCACCGCTGACGGAAGAGCAGGTAGCGCAAAATGCAGAAACCTATCAGCAGCAGGTTTTCAAGATTCTTGATAAAGACAAAACAAAAATCATATTTAACTCAGAATGGATGGGGAAAATGAGTGCCGCCGAGATGATTAAGCTGGCGGGTAAACAAACAGTGGCCAGAATGCTTGAGCGAGACGATTTTAAAAAGCGCTATAAAGCAGAGCAAAGTATCTCTATCCATGAATTTCTCTATCCATTGGTGCAAGGTTACGACTCGGTGGCTTTGCAGGCGGATGTTGAGCTAGGTGGAACAGATCAGAAGTTTAATCTGTTAATGGGGCGTGAGTTACAGAAGAGTGAAGGTCAGGAGCCGCAGACGATTATTATGATGCCGTTGCTGGAAGGGCTGGATGGCGTTAATAAAATGTCCAAGTCGCTGAATAATTATGTAGGGATAACAGATGCACCGGGAGTGATGTTTACTAAAATTGTTTCTATGCCAGACACGATGATTTGGCGTTATTACGAATTGCTTAGTTTCAGGTCAATGGATGATATTAATGTCTTGAAGCAAGAAATGGAGCAAGGGCGTAATCCAAAGGAAATTAAAATAGAATTAGCGAAAGAGCTGATTGCGCGCTTTCACGGAGAAGAAGCCGCCGCGAATGCGGATAAGGGTGCGGGCAATATTGTTAAAGAAGGTGAGTTGCCAGAGGATACGCCTGAGATTGATGTGGAGCTAGAGGGGCAAGATGATTTGCCTGTGTCTGCAATTATCAATCGTACGGGTTTGGCGCAGAATTCGGCTCAAGCAAAAGATATGTTATCCAATGGGCGTGTAAAAGTTGACTGGGAAGTGGTCGATGCTAAGCGTCGTTTGGGCGTTGGGGAGTATATTATTCAGGCAGGCAAGAAGAAGATTGCACGGGTTCTGATTAAAAAATAAGCATAAATAATGTCTTATTAAAAATATTACAAAAGTATTTCATAAAGTTGTTGACGGGTTTAGTTAAAGCTGTAGAATGCGCCTCCTCGTTACGGAGAACGGGTTAGCCGAAAGGCCAGACGACCAGGGAAGTGTGTAAGAAAAGTGCTGGATAAGTTGTTGAGAAAGTTTGAAAA
>Ga0316209_1000596_pt1 | contig 56536 bp, 52 predicted proteins | sample 6monopyrite_MG_FD_204945 | JGI IMG/M metagenome (GOLD analysis project Ga0316209, IMG submission 204945) | Microbial mat bacterial communities from mineral coupon in-situ incubated in ocean water Damariscotta River, Maine, United States -... | ecosystem: Environmental > Aquatic > Marine >... | reverse complement strand
GTGCGGGGATTCAGCTCGACGTTGGTGATCGCCCAGGGGACCACGAGGCCGAGCACGGTGGTGTAGAGATCGCGGTCTTGCATGACTGCCAGGCTACACTGGCGGCAGCGGCTCGAGGCAAGCTGCCGGCACCCCTGTTCTTGGGGCCGTCAGGCCCGGTCACCACACGAAACCCTGAAGCCCCCTTTAGAATTGACTCCACTTCGCTGCAAGTGGCGGCCCCCTGAACAAGTCGCACAGTAACGGGCACACTAAAGAGAGATCGCTCTCCACCGGTGTCCTGAAGCACTCGGATTAGTACATTCTCTTGCTTCTGACCGAAGTTCTCTGCCTCCACCTCAAGGACCAACTCGCTTGCCCGTTGCCCTCTCTCACCGGACAGGCTGCCACCTGGACGCTTCTCTCCCGTCAGCAATCCAAGACCATCAAGGGACCGGTAGAGTTCCTCGCTTAGGTCGCTTCTAGGGACACGTCTTCCTTCTGAATTGATGAGCTCCACACCTCGGCGGATTTCGGAATTCGCTTCCAAGACAACTGCTGGGGCGTAGGCCAGAGCACTTCTGGCATTTAAGATAAGAATCTCTTCGCCAAAATCATGCACTACGGACCACTTCGAAATGCAGATTGTGGCCTTCTCACCTGACGACTGGCTCTGGCTTTCTCTCATTTTTGTGCCTTTTCCTCTCAACGCGATTATTGAAGCTGCACGGTGGTACCCACCCCACGCTCAATGGTAAATGCCGTTCGTGCCTCCTTATCGGAATCTGCAAACAACAAGTAGGAGCCTTCAGGCAGGTGAGATACGCGGATCTCGGACTCAGCACCAGATCGGAACTCCCATGTCATCCCACTCCCAAAACCAGGCACTCCGCCGAGGTCTTCGTTGGGTTTAAGAATCAGAACCCTGTTCCTCAATCCTCTTCCACCTTCCCCCTTGACCACGCTAAGCGAGGCGCCATAGAAGTCAAGCATCACCCGTTTCCCAACATTGTCTGATAGGGCTATTCGCGAACGACCAACGCAAAGTGGCATTGAGGTGCGCCCTGCGCTCATCCAGGTGGTGAACTCGACGATCTCCGCTGGCAGGCCATCCAACTCGAACCGACCTTCGACGCCCGTTTCCGTAGCAACAGAACCAAGGTTGCGCGGTCTGTACTCCGCTACATCCGTTGGCATGCTGACAACAACCGTGACATCTGGAGCTGGGTTTCCATTAATCCTCACGGTCCCGGAAACTCGGACCCTCTCAGACAAGTGAAACTCCACGACGGTTGCATCCCCAGACCGGACAATAACCTCGATTTCTCGTTCATAGGCATCTGGTCCTGACAGCACCACATTTGCTTTGTACTCGCCAGGCGAGATGTTCTCGAACCGGAACCGCCCGGAAGAATCGGTAATCTCCGTGTAGGAAGCGTAATCGTTGTCAGACCTTGTAACCCTGACTAGCATTCCCTTTCCGTCCGTCTGCCCCAGCCTTACGACTCCATCTATCTGTCCGCCCGCAACTAGTGATAACTGGACATCTGTGTCTCCTTGACCGTCTGTACGGAAGTCTTCACTCACTACCTCTGGAAGCTCGGAATCTTTCGCGGTCACCACATACCGCCCTCGGGGCAGCCCCCTGAAGTTAACTGCGCCATTCTCTGCAGTCGTAGCTGAAGCCATCCATCGCCATCTGGCTCGATCTTCAACCTCGCTTCTTTGGCGGAGCCACAGTACGTCGTAGAGGTCAATTCGCACACCGGTAGCACCACCCTGTGCGTTTCTTGCGGTGACCTTAACACCTTCACCTACTGACATCTCTACCACCAGGGGGCCATGTCCGGGCGCCCAGTACTCGTTGTCCATGTATCTCGGGGCATACCCTTCAGCCGTGAGCAAGAATCTGCCCACTTCTCCAGGAACACTTTCTTGCTTGAAGCATCCATCCGAACCCGTTTTTCCAAGCAACTGACATCCAGTTGCAAGTGTGGGATTCACTAGAATCCGAGCCCCTCTGGCCCAACTCACCATTGCTCCTGCGATGGGCAAGTTTGTCTCAATATCAACCACCCTGAGAGAGACTGGGGGTTGTGGTACAAGCCGAATCTCCAACTCTGCCGAGAGTCCGCCCTCGCTAGGAACCTCAAACACATTAGCTCCCATATTCTGGAAGTACCCATCCGCATGAGCCGTATACACATACTTAGCATCGGGCTTGACGCCAACCGCCATGAACCTACCGCCGGCCGAGGAGGCATACAGCATCCTGTTAGACCCCAGGGGAGCGAACCTAACATGCCCGTCGATCCCCTCTCCTGTTACGGAGTTCAGAAGACGCCCTTCAATCTCCAATGCTCGGTCTACAGCAAGAGAACAGCGCGCAATTTTAGCACGCCCAACCTCCAACGGTTCACTCCAATCGGATGCAACGCTTGAACCTGTAGCGCAGAGTCTCCATGTTCCAGAAGGGAGCTCCAGGAACTCAAATCGCCCGTAATCGTCACTGGTTCCCAGTAACTTTCCTGGCTCATGCCGGTAGGAGATCGTAGTATCGGACTGAACACCATAAATCTCAATAGATGCAAGGGGATTCCCCCACTTGTCTGCCACTGAACCCAATATACCTCCAGGTGAGTCTAAGACTACCGTACCCAGTTCGGTTCTTCGTTCGCGCAGGTCAATCGGTATCTTCTCAAGCACCGCACTACCTGATTTCAATACTCTAAGAGCAACACGAGCATATCGCAATTCCAGCGCTTCGAATAGGAAGAGCCCATCCTCCTTGGGCAGCACGCGCAATCGATGCACAATCCCCCTCTCCCATTCAGCCTGACTTAGGCTAGCACACCCCTGCGGCAGCACGCTCAATTCGATAGCAACGTCAACTAGCGGTTCCGTTGTCAGGTCCAGAAGCTTGCCGCCAAGCACAAAAGGGCTAAGGCCCTCATTCCACTCTGACTCGCCTCCTACTACACGTCTCCCTGGTACGTCGGTGGCGGTTTCTTTTGGTAGCGACATGCCGGTCGAAGCGGCACTTTGGTCTACGGCAGCTGGCGAGGCCTCAAGTCCAATGCGTTGTTCGCCAGAGACCTCCCGGATTGGGCCGCTAGAAACTTTAACCAGGATCACTAGCAGAGTCGCTAAAACCAAACAAATTAACACAGGCAATGCAATCCGCGAAACACCATCCCTGTCGCTTGGTGAGGTCACAGCTCCCATCCATCTCCGTACTGAGCCCAGGCGGAGTCCATCATCTTCTTGAATGCCCCGGGGAACTCCTTCGTTCGCCGGTAGATCCTTGTAGCGGTATCGTAGACCAACTGGGACCACATGCATTCCACATCGTGAGGAATGTAAATGGACCCAGAGTTTGAGACATTGGCCGCGGGACAGTGCCCGCCACAGGTTGGTTCAATTCCACACTCGCCACACATCGCCTTGGGTGAACGCCCAAGATGATCAAAGTCTAGGAATGCTGCTTGTAACTGGTTGTTGAATCCTGGTTTGAATATGTTCCCCATTCGGAAACCGGCACTTGCCCCCGTTTCGCGATCCGCCCCTTCGAATCTGTGACATGGCCAAATGTCTCCGACTGCATCGATCATCAGGTAACCCTTTCCAGCTCCGCAAGAGCTGCACTTCCGTGCGATCCTTTCTACTTGGCCGGTCTCGCGAAAGTGGACGAGGTGCCCCAAGTAGTACTTGAAAGCGATCACATTGAAATCCTCTCCTTGCCGGTGGCATTCCAGTACGTAGTCAGCGATATTCGCAACCTGTCGCTCGAGCTCTTCGGTGTCCTTCTTCCCCCAGTCTTCGCAACTTGCTGGCGTTACACAAACTTCCCTAAACCCAATTCCGTGTAGGTACCTGACGCTCTTACCTAACAGGGTCTTCAGGGTTTCGTGTGGAAGCAAGGCGCTCCGCATTTGGCTCTGGCGCTGCGGGGGCGCCCCCTGCACCCCATCACCGTAAGCATCGACCTTGCAGCACCTTGGGTACAGGCCGATGCTGACGGCGACGGGGCTACGGGGGCGAGGAGGGCCCCGGAATGGGCTTTCCGGGCCAGTAGCTCTGACCAGGGCTACCCCCGTCTCCCGGGTCCGTCAGGCCCGGTCACCACACGAAACCCTGAAGCCCCCTTCTTGAAGACGCAGCCGTGACTGGCTGCGCGGGGCTCGAGGGGCTCGTTCTCCAGGCCCTGATGTGGGCGTTCGACGTTGTAGTGCTCGATGTACTCCGTAACCGCTCGGCGAAGGGACGACTCGCCGAAGAGGACCATGCGGTTCAGGCACTCTGACTTGATCGAGAGCACGAATCGCTCGGCGTAGGCGTTCGCGTTCGGCGCTCGATAGGGAGTCAGCACGGTGCGCACGTCTGCCGCTTCGAGCGTGCGCTTGAATTGGGCCGTGAACTTCGTGTCGCGGTCGCAGATCAGGAAGCCGTGATTGCGGAGGAATCCGTCCACCACGTCCGTCAGGTTGCGAGCCACTTGGAGCATGAACGCTTCATTCGGCGTGGTCGTGATGCCCGCCAAGTGGACGCGCCACGTGGCCAGATCGATGATGTAGAGGACGTAGTGCGTCGTCAGGCCCTTGGCCGTCCAGACTTCGGCGGTGAAGAAGTCGGTGGCAGCGAGCTGATTCCAGTGCGCGTTGAGGAAGACGCGCCAAGAGGTTCGGCGGTACGGCGTGGGTTGGACGCCGTTCTCGCGCAGTACATTCGCGACGGTGGAACTCGCGACCCGGTGGCCGAGCGCGTTCAATTCGCCCTGGATTCGGCAATAGCCCCACGCCGGATTGTCGGTCGCCATGCGGAGGATCAGGGCTTTGACCTCGCGCATCAGGCCGGGTCGGCCGGCGCGGCGCTTCGGGGGACAAGTCCACTTCGCGGCGATCAATCGGCGGTGCCAGCGCATCAGAGTGTCGGGCGAAACGATCGAGGCGACGCGGGTCAGGGCTTCGCGGCTGAGCTTCTTCGCCTTGGCGGCAAGCCGCCGCCGCTGGTCGTCGGTCAACCGCAGGCTCGTGCTGCCGACCTGCTCGCGGAGGACGCGGTTCTCCTCGGTAAGGTAGGCGATGACGTCGGACTGCTGGCGATTCGCGAGTCCCGCGAAGGTCAACAGGAGAGCTCGAAGCGGGTTGATCGCGGCGGGAGAACATAGGGAGTCGTAAGTTGTTATCCCGCCACGCCTCTCGTAGGTGGCTCCAACCCGGCGGTAGGTGGTCGGTAGGAACCTTGGTGAGTCGCGTTGGGACGCTCGCTCCTACCTACTCGGGCGCGTGCGGGTACGCGAACGAAAACCGCAGTCCGCGTCTCCGCTGTGATCGCGGAATACCTCAATTGAGTTCTCCCGCGCGGCCGATCGAGGGTTAGGATTACGCAATACGGCGACCCGCACAGCCAGGACGGGTCGCTCTCAGTACGACAGCCCTGCGATAGTCCCGCGTACCGCGCCCACCCATGACGGGTGAGGTTGGCGACAACGGGACGGCTCTGGTTCGAGCAGGCTCCACCCCCGGGGTGTCGAGCCATCGGCACTCCAAGACGGAGGCCCGAGCCTTGAACCAAGAACTGGCCGCCCGCCCTGCGGGCAAACTCATCTCGACGAAGGAAGCCAGCGGCGTCCTTCGCAAGCACCCGAAGACACTGGACCGATGGCGCGCGGAGGGCAAGGGTCCCCGGTGGTACCAGCCCGAGGGACCGGGCGCGCCGGTCTACTACCTCGACCATGAGGTCATGGCGTACGCCCTCGGGCAGGCGGTGTCGCTGTGAGGTGCCTCGGCATCAAGGCGTTCGCCGACCGCTGCGGCGTTTCCGTGCGGACGATGGAGCGCGAGAAGGCGGCCGGGAAGCTCCCGCCGCACCGCACGATCCGGAGCCGCCACGTCTGGACCGAGGAGGACGTGGATGCGTACTGCCGGTCGCTGCCGCGCTTCGACTGCGCAGGAGTGCAGCGATGAGCGTGCCTCAGCCCGACGAGCCGCTCCGGCCCGACTACGACGCTGCGCTGGACTTCCTCTTCAAGCGGATCAGGTCCTCGCCGGTCCACCTCACGAGGATCAACCCTCACAAGCGCGGTGCCCCAATCTGCGAGGTGTTCCGATCGAAGGGTGACGATCTCCGCGAAGACACCCGCGCATGGATCGAGAAGTGGAATGGCCAGAAGCACTGGAATGTCTACGTCACTCTCGGCGAACTCCGGCGCGACATTGGGGAAGCCCCGCCCCCCAAGGGGAAGCCCTCAGAGGACGACGTGCGGGCCGTGAAGTTCTTCGCGGTGGACCTCGACCCGCGCAAGATTCCGAGCGACTGGACCGGGACCGGCCCCGAATGGGTCGAAGGGGAGCGCCATCGAATCCTCCCTTCACTGACGACTGACCTCCCCGAAGGCGCGCCCGGGCCACCTACTTGGGTCGTCGATAGCGGCGGGGGGTACTGGGGCATCTGGGCGCTCTCGAACTCGTACGCGATCGAGGACAAGGCCCATGACATCGCGCACGCGAAGTCCCACGGGGAACGCCTCATTGAGCAATACCGGGCGCACTTCGGAGACGCCAAGAGCATCGCCGATGGTGTGGCGAACCTCGACCGGCTCTGCCGACTCCCGGGCACTGTCAACTACCCCGACAAGAAGAAGCGCGAAGAAAAGGGCAGGTATGTCGCCCTCGCGTCCGTGGTCGAGGAGCACTGCTCTGACCGCAGATACCCGCTCTATGCATTTCAGCCACCGGAGGGATTCGCGAAGGCGAAGTCCAAGAAGTCGGCCGGACGCAAGAAGGCCCCCAAGCCGAGCGGCGTGACCTGCATCGACACGCTCGACTTGTTGCCGCAGGCGGTGCCCGACCTCTGCAAGGTCGTCATCGCGCAGGGCTGTGATCCCGACGACCCTGGGCGGTTCGGCGGTACACCCTCGAAGTTCGGCCTCACGAGGGGCGCGGACTGGAACGGAGACCGTTCGGCGGCTGTGTGGTACGTCGCCTGTGAACTCGTGCGCTCGGGCGTCGATGACGACACGATCCGTGCCCTGCTCCTCGACGAGGGTTGGGGCGTCAGTGCGCACGTGCGGGACCAGAAGGACCCCGAGGGCTGCGCCGAGCGTCAGATCGAACAGGCGCTGGAGGAGGTCGGCGACGACGTTCACCGACCCGTGATCTACGCCGACCCGGGACGGTTGGCGCAGATCGTCGAGGAGGGCTTCCAGGCACTCCTGAACTCCGACGAGCCCGTGTACCAACGCGGGAAGGAGCTGGTGTTCCCGGTGGTACTCGACCGGAGCCAAGACGACGGTGGCGTGCGTCGCGAGCGCGGTGCGACCGTGATCCACCCGGCATCGGCTTCGTGGTTGACCGTCGCCCTCGCCAGGGCGGCGGAGTGGTTGAGGCACACGCCCAAGGGGAAGATCGCCCCGACCGATCCGCAGGTGCGCCACGCGCTCGCGATCATGTCGCAGGTCGGGAGCTGGCCGTTCCCGGTGCTTCAGGGCATCGTCAACGCGCCGACCCTGCGAGCCGACGGCTCGATCCTCCAGGTGCCCGGCTACGACTCGGCCTCGGGCTTGATCTTCGAGCCCGGAGGAGTCGAGTTCCCACCGATTCCCGATCGACCGACGAAGGACCAGGCCGTGACCGCCCTCGCGGAGTTCGAGCCCCTCTTCGCCGGGTTCCCGTTCGTGGACGAGGCCGCCAAGGCGGTCGTGTGGTCGGGGATTCTCTCCGGCCTCGTCGGTCAGATGCTCCCGTCGATCCCGCTCCACGCCTTCGACGCGCCCACGGCGGGCTCAGGCAAGAGCCTGCTCGCCGAGACCATCGGGGCCATCGTCCTCGGCTTCAAGCCCTCATTGATGAACCAGGGCAAGGAGGAGGCCGAGGACGAGAAGCGCCTGGCCACGGCGTTGCGCGCGGGAGATCGGGTCATCTGGATCGACAACTGCAACCGCCCGATTGAGGGTGATACGTTGTGCTCGATCTTGACCCAGGAGAGCGTGAAGCTCCGGATCCTCGGGCGCTCGGAGCAGGTCGAGCTGCCCTGCAACGTCCTCGTCCTGGCGACGGGTAACAACCTGATCGTCTCGGACGACATGACGCGGCGCTCGTTGGTGTGCCGTCTGGACGCTCGGGTGGAGCGCCCGGACCGTCGGCAGTTCGACTTCGATCCCCGTCGGGTTGCATCCGCTCGGCGGGTCGATCTTGTCGTGGCGGGCTTGACGGCCCTCCGCGCCTACATCGCCGCCGATCGACCGGGGGCCCTCTCGCCCGTGGGCTCGTTCGAGGGATGGAGCGCGCTCGTCCGCGAGGCGCTTGTGTGGTGCGGCTACGGCGACCCCGACGAGACGCGGACCGCGATCCTCGACGACGACCCCAAGAAGGCGGCGCTGATCGAGGTGCTGGAGACCTGGTTCCAATGGTGGGGCGACAACGAGCTGACCGTCAGGCAGGCAAGGGAGGCGGACGAGGTGGAGGGGGTCCTGATCGAGGCCACGAACCGCCCGCTGTGGAGTTCCAAGAGCGTCGGCTGGTACCTCAAGCGCAACCTCGATCGCGTCGTGGGCGGGCTCGTGTTGCGGCGTGCGGGCGAGACGGGCGGAGTCGCCCGCTGGCGCGTCGAGGCGACCGACGGACGATCGGGGACCGGAGGAGATCAGACCCTGCGCTACAAGTACGACCGCGAGGCGTTCGGGTAGGGCGGAGCCCAAGGGGGAGAGGGAGGTGGTTTCTCGGGTTTCTTTGGTTTCTTTCTCCCCCTTGAGGCCGTCGAGAAGATCAAGAGAAGAGAGAAACGACGATCGGTATTCGTTTTCGTGGGCGGGTGCAGAGAAACCCCCGAAACCAAGAAACCACCTCGGCCCCACGGTGGGCTCGGCCCGCGCAACGTCGTCACCCGTCCGATCGACCCACGATTCCGAGGGGGCGTCTCTCACGCATCGACAGCCGACACCAGCTCGTCGGACCCCCGCCCCGCGAACGTCGCGGAGACGGCAGGACGCGCGGCCTCCGAGCACATCTCCCCGTTCGCGGCCCTCGCCGTTGGCAGCTCGTTGGGCCGAACGCAGCGGCGCGCGCGAGCAATCTCAGTTTTCTTTCGAGGTGGGTTCTGCCCGCTTCTGTGGAAGCAAGTCATCGACCACTCGCACCGGCCATCACCCGCGCAGAGAGAGCCCAATCTCTCGACTACGATCGAGTAGCGATGGCTGCCCGACGCCCGAACCAAACGCCCCTGACGGCGAACCGAAAGCAAGCGTTCCTGCGCGAGCTTGCGCGCCACGGCGTTGCGATCCGCGCCGCGCGGGCGTCGTCCCCCGGGAGCGTCACCGGCAGCCTCACGACCTTCAAGGACGAGCGCCAGCGTGACGAGTCCTTCTCGCTCGCGTGGGACGAGGCGATCGAGAACGCGCACGCCTCGCTCCTGGAGGAGCTGATCCGCCGTGCCAAGGAGGGGGTTGATGTACCGCTCCAGAACGCAAAGGGCGAAGTCGTCGGGTCGAAGAAGCAGTACAGCGACCGCCTCCTCCTCGCCGCCGTGCAGGCGCGCTTCCCCGAGTTCACGCCGAGGCAGAAGGTCGAGCAGGAGACCACCGTGCGCGCCCGCGTCGAGTCCCTCGGCCTCGACTCCCTGAGCCCGGAATCGCAGGAGCAGCTCCTCGCCATCCTAGAGCGCGAGACGGGCCACGACGCCCCGCCGAACGGCAAGCGGCCGACCGCCGCCCTACCGATCCAGGAGCGCCGCCGGTGAACTTCGCCACGCGCACCACCACGAATATGGCCCGCGCCACCTGCGCGGAGCTAACGCTAGAGAAGAACCCCCCCAGCCTCCTTCGTCGGGCTGGGCTGGGGGTCCCCTCCAGGTCGGTTCGAGTCAATCGTCCTGGCGGACTTCGTTGCGGGACCCGTCGTCAATCTCCTGGCGGCGGGTCCCACCTTCCCTTGCCCGACGAGGACTGACCGATGACCAAGCCCGATGTGACCCGCTACACCTTCAACGTCCTGGCGACGTTCCGCCTCGGCGGACGCACCTACCAACCCGGCGACGTGCTGAACCGCCGCCACCTCGCGATCGGCCACCGCGTGATCCGCGAGCTGCTCGACTCCGGCAAGATCGAGGTGGCCTGATGTTCGGACTCACCAAGAACAAGGCGCGCGCAGCCGAACTCAACGCAGCGCTCCAGTCGGCCGAGGCCGACCTCGCCGAGGCCCGCTCCGCCCTGGGCACCGCCGTTGCCGACGACGACACCGAGGCCGCATCCGACGCGCGGGCCGAGGTCGTCCGCCTCGAACAACTCCGGGCGGAGCTGTCCGCAGCACTTCCGATCGCTGACCAGCGAACCCGCGAGGCCGCCGAGCACGAGGCCAAGCAGCGACAGTCCGAGGCGAACAAGGCCGCGAACGCGACCCGCAAGAGGCGCGTCGCCGCCGCCCGGAAGGTCGATGCCGCGATGCGGGCACTCGGCCGAGCCTTCGGGGAGTACACCGCGACGGATACCGGCGGGACCACCGAGGACCGTCTCGTCCTCGCGCGCCGCGCCCGCGCCGCGCTGCAAGCCGCGATGGCCCACCACGCGCTGCCCGTCGCCCGGGCCCTGGGCGTCGAGGCCATGCCACGGACCGCTCACCGCCGACCGCTGGCGGAGGCCGAGGCGAACCTGATTCGGGAGCTGCCCGAGTGAACGCCCTCGCGGACGCACTCAAGGTCTCGCGCGGCGAGCGTGTCCCGGCACACTCCGCTGCCGCGTACCGTGCCGCCGCCTCGACCTGGGCCGAGACCTGCGCGGACGAGGACGAGTCGCCGACGGTGGCCCTAGCACGCCTCTGCGCCAACGGATCGAGCCTCGTGGGAGCGTGCTACCGCGCCGCCGCGATTGCGAGCCTCCTCGACGACCTCGACCCCGACGAGCTTCTGCCCGCCGACGCCCCGGACACGTCCGCGCGCCGCGCCGCGTGGGCTGACCTGCTCCGTCTCGTCGCTCCACACGCAATCCCGGGCGAATCGCTCCCCATCACCCTCCGCCGCGTCCTGGGCGAGAACCTCGCCGCGCGCACCGTGTACATCCTCCTCCTCCAGGAGCCCAAGCAATGAACGATCAACTCGAAGACGCCGAGCGCGTCGCCAAGGGGGCCACGCCCCGCTACACCCGTGAACAGTACGAGGCCGTGATGTTCTCGAAGGCCGAGGCCGCCGCCCGCGAGTCGGGCGAGGGTGTCGCCAACGCCTTCGCGAGGCTGTGCGGAGAGGGCGAGTTCGATTCGCTCTACGCCGCTGGTCAGGCCGCCGACATCGCGGAGGAACAGGCCGTGATCTCGAAGGCCGACCCGGAGGACCGCTTCACGCCGCTCCTGATGCGCATGGCCAAGATGAATCGCCGCGAGGGCGAGACACTCGAAGCCTGTGCCTCTCGTCTGCTGGTCGAGGACGAGACGGTTGCGGGAGCGTACGCGGCAACCCAGGGGTTGTAATGCTCTCTGGTCTCAGCCCGGCGACGCGGCGCGTGATCTCGACCGCGCTGGCCCACAGGGAACAGCACGGCCAGGACATGAGCCCCTCCGCCCTGATCCGTCTCGCCCAGGCCGTGGGTGTGAGTGCGTCCGCTGCCCTCATCACAGTGCTCGGGCTCGGCATCTCAACGGAGGGTTGGCCGGTGAAGCTCAGCGACAGGTGCGCCCAGATCGTCGTGCCCGATATCGACACGCGCCACGCATTGATCAACTACGGCAGGCGGCGAGTTCGCGCACTCGTCGTGCAAGGTCCCTACGTTCCTTGGTGATCGCCGACGCCAGGCGATCTATCCGGGAGGAAGGTCACGCGCCTTGTCCCGAGCTGGCGCGGTCCACGCCGGATGGATGTAGTCGGCGCGGAGCGGTAGGCACTCGGCTGGGGAGCGCCACACGAGAGAAGCTCCGGTCCGCTGCGCGCCGCCAATGGTCCGACCCCGAGGCCCGCGCCCGCATCCTCCGTGGGCAGCGCGTGGCGCGTCTCGTTCGGGACAACCTCCGGCTCTGCCGCTGGCATGCGCGCCGGTATGCGGGAACGGGACTGGATGTGGACGACCTGGCGCAGGCCGCCTTCTTTGGTCTCGTGCGGGCGGCCGAGACCTACGACCCCGAGCGTGGAGCGTTCTCCAGCTGGTTCTTCTGGCACGGTCGCTCGGCGATCCAGCGCGAGATTGCTCAGACTCGGAGAACCATCCGCGTGCCGCAGTACCAGCCCGCGAGCGCGGGACCGCGCGCTGTGTCCCTCGCTGCGCCTGTCGGCGACGCCGAGCTGGGCTCCCTCCTCGTTGACGTCGAAGCCGATCCCCCGCCCGACTGCGCGGAGCGGGAGCTGCTCCGAGAGACCGTTGCCGCCGCGCTCGGGAAACTGCGGCCGAGAGATCGTCTCGTCCTCGAACTGCGGCATGGCATCAACGGTGCCGAGTACGAGCACACGCTGGAGGAGATCGCGCGCCGTCTCGGTGTGACCCGCGAGAGGGTCCGGCAGATCGAAGGTCGCGCGCTGGATCGGCTGCGGTTCCCCCGGTTGTCCGGGGAGTAGCGCTCCGCCAATCGCCGACACGCGGGAGAGCATCTACCCGCACGAGTCAGCACGTACCCGCACGCTCGGGTTTCAGCCCGACCGCCCGGCGCTGAGTGGGCGATGGTCGGAGGTACCCCGAGTGGTTCGAGCGGCGTTCGCCGCCCCACGACGGCGACAACGCCGAGCCCAATACGAAGCCGATGAAGCTCCCGACGTTCACCCCGGAGTCTGACTGGACCCCCACACCCGTCTCCGCCCTCCCCTCTTGGGCAGACGCACGACGTGTGTGCGTTGACCTTGAGACCCGAGATCCCCAACTGACGACCCTCGGCCCCGGCTGGAGACGTGACGCCTACATCGTCGGGATCGGCTTCGCCATCGAGGACGGACCAGCGCACTACGTCCCGATCAGGCACGAGGGCGGAGGCAACGTGGACGTGGATCACGCACTGACCTACTTCCGCGATCAAGCCAAGGTCTTCACCGGACCGGGCCGGACGATCGTGGGCGCGGGCCTCCAGTACGATCTCGATGGCCTGGCACAGGAGGGGATCGAGTTCCAACCTGAGTTCTTCCGTGATGTTCAGATCGCCGAGCCCCTGCTGGATGAGCTCCAGTTCACCTACGGCCTCGACGCGATTGCGCAGCGCAGGGGGATCCCGGGGAAGGACGAGAGCGTGCTGCGCCAGGCGGGCGAGGCGCTGGGGCTCCACCCCAAGAAGCACCTATGGATGATGCACTCCAAGTACGTTGGAGGCTACGGCGAGCAGGACGTGCTATCCCCTCTCCAGATCCTCCGAGTCCAAGAGCGCGAGCTGGAAAAGGAGGGCCTGTGGAGCATCTACGACCTGGAGAGCCGACTGCTCCCGGTCCTCGTGAAGATGCGTCGGCGCGGCGTGCGAATCGACTTCGACGAGCTGGACCGGGTATCGGCCTGGGCCTCGGGGGAGGAGCTGAAGGCGCTCGCCGAGCTGAAGCGCCAGACGGGTCATAGCCTCACTCCCAGCGACGTGACGAAGACCGCAGCACTGGTGCCCGTCGTCCGAGACATGGGGGTCAAGATCCCGCAGACGGACGCGGGCAGTGACTCCTTGACCAAGGACTTCCTGGCGACCCTGGATGGCCCCGTCGGCGGGCTGATCAACCGGGCGCGGCGCTTCAACAAGCTCCAGGGCACCTTCGTGAAGAGCCGCAGGGCTCACGCCATCGGGGATCGCATCCACCCGACCTTCAACCAACTGCGCTCGGAGAAGCCGGGCCAGGACGAGGACGGAGGTGCCCGCTACGGCAGGCTCAGCTGCTCTGACCCGAACCTCCAGCAGGAACCGGCGCGTGACCCGGAGATCGGACCGCGCTGGCGGAGGGTGTACGTGCCGGACGAGGGCGGTGAGTGGTGCTGCAACGACTACTCCCAGCAGGAGCCCCGATGGGCGGTCCACTTCGCTGAGTCGATCAAGGAAGGCGGAGCCTCGGATGCAGGCGACAAGTACCGCAACGACCCGAACACCGACAACCACGACATGATGGCCACGCTGATCAACGCGGGCTGGGCGGCCATCGAGAACGCCGACCGCAAGAAGCGGGAACGGGATGCCGCCAAGCAGATATTCCTCGGCCTCTGCTATGGGAAGGGCGGAGCGAAGCTCTGTCACGACCTCGGCCTGCCGACGGAGTTGGTGTACTCGAAGCGCTGGCGCAAGAAGATCGAGGTGGCCGGCCCCGAGGGTCAGGCGCTCCTCGACAGGTTTCACCGAGGCGTGCCGTGGCTCGACGGAACGGCGAAGAGGGCTGAGAAGTTCGCCCGCAAGAACGGGTACATCAAGACCGTTCTGGGTCGCAAGTGTCGCTTCCCGCTCCACCCTGGAAGGCGAAACAAGTGGGACTGGACGCACAAGGCGTTCAACCGAATCATCCAAGGGTCCAGCGGAGACCAGATCAAGAAGGCCATGGTGGACGCTGACGCCGCAGGTATCCGACTTCAACTCCAGGTCCACGATGAGCTGGACTTGACCATCTACGATCCGCAGACCGCCCGTGACCTCGCGCGGATCATGCGGGACGCGGTGCCCTGCTCCGTGCCGCACAAGGTTGACGTCGAGATCGGCCCGAACTGGGCGCAGATCGAAAAGGAAGCCTGAGGGCGCGCGCCCTGCGGCCGACGACCTACCGCTTCGCCCCTGGGCACCACGCCGCCGTTGTCGCCGACCTGGAAGACCTGGTGGCCGACGAGCTTCCGACGGAGAAGGTCGTCCAGCTACAGGCCCAGGTCCGCCATGAACATCGACATGCCGATGTAGACCCCGCCGAGCGGCAGGGCGACGAGGCCATGCGGCGGTGGCTCAGCTTCTAGTTCTTCAGTTTCAGAGCTTCAACTACCCCATCCACCACGGACTTCGCCAAGCCGTCGAGTGGGGTGTAAACCTCGCCCTTCTTGTCGTACATCCGGCCCGGCGGCGTGTGGATCGCGTCGAGAGTCTTCTTGGCAAGGTCGTAGGAGGCGGGCGACCCGTCCGGCGTCTCCTTCTCCTCGCTCATCAGCTTCCGGAACCCGTCGTAGCTCGCCGCGAGGTTCTGCTTGTGCCGGTAGTCGTCTTGCATCCGGCTCTCGATCCGGAAGTAGACGAGCGCGACCCACGCCACGGTACCGAAGATCGCGACGAGCGGAACGCGACCGAGCAGATACATCCACTTGATCCCGGACGTGGGCTCTGCGGGCGTCAGCCAGGGCAGTGTCCAGAACAGCGACCACCCGAGCAGCGCCATCGAGGCGAGGAACAGACCGAGCCACCACATCCTCGGCCGGGTCTTGCTGTCCCGGCTCTTGAGGAAGGACTCGGCGAGCCCGGCGCTCGTCGCTCCGGGCAGGAGGCTCTCGACGCGATCTGCGAGCGCGTCCACACGGCTGCTCCGCTCATCGAAGCCGTCCTCGTACTCCTTCACCTTGGCCTCGACCGCCTCGGCCTTCTTCGCCAGGCGCGCCGTCGTTTTGGCGTCCTGCTCGACCTGGGTGCGCTGCTCGCCGATCGTCGTCGCGTTGGCGTTCACCGTGCCCAGCGCGGTCTGAATCGTTGCGCTCGTCGCCGTGATCGAGTCCTCGTGCTGCTTGGTGGTGGCCGCCGACTTCTGGGCTTGGGTCGCCGCCGTCGTCGCCTGCGCCTTGGTGGCCTGAGCCTCCTTCTGCGCCGCCTCGGCCTGCTCCAGCGCAGCCTTTGCGGCCGCGTTCAACTCGCCGATCTGGGCTCGCTCTGCCTCGGCCGCTGTGAGTGCGTCGGCGAGCTTCTTCCGGTCAGCTTGTGCTGCTCGCAGCTCGTCTCCGAGTCGCTGGAGCAAGCCGTCCGCCTCGACCTCTCGGGCTTCGAGTGGGTGCTGCTCCGCCTCTGGAGCGTCTACTTGAGTGGATCCGTTGCCGTCGGTCATGGAGGGGCCTCCCCCAGGGGGATTCACGGCGAGCGAGTCCCGCCGACTGATCACAGGCCCTAACAAAAACCGTACCGGCCCTCAGCGCCACGATCACCAGGGCCTAGCCTGTCGCGGTGGCAGCCGCCTGGCGTCACTAGGGGCCGCCGCTGCCAACTTGGCAGCGCCTCCCGGCCTCCCGTCGTCCGAGAGCCCCTGGGATGCCCTGGAGATCCCCGCCCAGGTCCTTCAGGCACGGGCCACCTGAGACGCGCTAGGAAGCCGCATATGAGCCGCCTGGACCTCGGGAGCCTCCTCGCCCCCAACGTCCGGCAGCGGGCGGCGGAGGGCGTCTCCGGGGACGACCCTGCTACCGTCTGCCTCCCGGCTCGATCTGGGCCTCCAGCCGCCGCCAGCCCGGACCTGGGCCGGGTGTGGTCAGGGGATCTTCCGGAGGGGAAGACGATCCACATGGGGTGGAAGAAAACTCCGGGTGGGTCCTCGACTCGCTGTTAGGGCGTTGTTAGGGTTCAAGCCATACCCATTCCGACGAGGAGAACCCACATGGCCAAGACCCCGAAGAACCACGGCAAGCCCTGGACCCCGAGCCAAGACGCCCAGTTCCGGAAGCTGAACCGGGAGAACACCCCGACCCGCGTGATGGGCCTCAAGCTCGGTCGCACCGAGGCGTCCGTCTACGGCCGCGCGAGCGCCCTGAGCGAGTCGCTCAAGCCGACCAACCAGAGCCCCTACAACCGGCGCAAGAAGTAGCGCCCGTGCGGGGGCTAGAACTGGGAGGACCAACTCGACGGAAGCTTCTTCCCCTTGAGCCAGTAGTACCTCCGGGCACGTCCCTTTCCGACCATCTTGAACGGCGACGCCTGCTTTCGTCTCTTGTTGATGTCTTTCCAGATTGCTGCCTGCACGTTCTTGTGCGGCGTCTTCCCTCCCGGGGGGACGATGCCCAAGGAGAGGGCGCGTTCTGCGATCTCGAATGCGTGCAACGGCCGACTGGAACGGCGCAAGACGAGTTCAGCCGCGTCGGCCCAAGATCCGGTTGACGGTTGTTTCTCGATACCCATGCCGGCATGCTACAGCATGCCCACGGACTGCGCGACTCCGACCCCATGACTCCCCTGTGAACAGCCCCAAGTCCATACCCCACCCGTTCCCCTACCAGGGGAGCAAACGCCGGATCGCCGCCGACATCCTCGCCCGGATGCCCGACCGGGCGGGTGTCCTCTACGAGCCGTTCGCCGGGTCGGGGGCGCTGACCATCGCCGCCGCCCTGGACGGGCGCGCGGGCTCCTTTGTGCTCGCCGACCTCAACGGGCCGCTCGTCACCCTCTGGCGGGCGATCCTGGAGGACCCCGAGGCCCTCTGCGACGAGTACGAGCGGCTTTGGATCGACCAGGAGGGGCGCGAGCGGGAGTTCTACGGCGAGGTACGCGACAGGTTCAACCAGCGCCAGCGCCCGGCCGATCTGCTCTACCTCCTGGCTCGGTGCGTCAAAGCTGCCGTCCGGTACAACGGGCGAGGGGAGTTCAATAACAGCCCCGACCACCGGCGCAAGGGGATGCGGCCGGGCACGATGCGCTCGAACATCCTGGCAGTGTCCTCGCTCCTCGCTGGGCGGGCGCGCGCCGTCGAGGCCGACTACCGGGACATCCTAGCCGAGGCCGGGCCCGGGGACCTCGTGTACATGGACCCGCCCTACCAGGGCGTCTCGAACACCCGCGACCACCGCTACATCCGGGGGCTCGACCAAGCCGAGTTCGTCGCCGCGCTAGAAGACCTGAACGCGCGCGGTGTGCCGTACGTCATCAGCTACGACGGCCGGACCGGCGAGAAGACCTACGGCGAGGAGCTTCCGCCTCACCTCGGGCTGACCCGCTACGAGGTCTTCGCGGGCCAGTCCTCCCAGGCCACGCTGCTCGGCAAGTCCGCCGAGACGCACGAGTCCCTCTACGTATCAGCCGCCGTCGAGCCCGCGCCGCAGGTGGCAAGCGGACTACTCTTCGAGTGACTCGCGGAGCACCTGCTGGATGAAGTCCGGCAGCGTGAGTCCCTTCGCCTCGGCCTGCTCGAGCAATCGTTGGTGGTCGGAGATCGCATCCCCTTCCCAAGTCAGGCTGACGGTGCGAAGCTCGCGCGTCGCGATGTGCTCGTAGCTCTCCGGGCAGGCCCAGTAACACCGTGAGCAGACGGCTGGTTTCTTGGCGCCCGTCAGGTTTCCGCAGTGCTCGCAACTCCAACTCTTCTGCCGATTGGCCGCCCCGCTGACGAGCATGAAAGCGTCCGTGTCGCTCACCTCGGCAACCATGCTCGCCTCGCCCGCAACCTCGTAGGGGATGCGGTGGTCCACCTGGAGGTATCGGCGCTCGTACCTGATGCCGGACAATGCGCAGCGACCGGCCTGCTTCTCATAGAGCCCGTCAACCAGCTCTCGCGGGAAGACCTGCCGCCCCCCGAGCTTGTGGTTCTCGATCTCGTCGGGGCTCCCAAGGGTATAGCGCGCGATACTGCGGCCGGTGCTGTCCCGAATCCGCTCCATGTGGATCGGCACGCCGTTCTCCCGCACGTCTCGGATGGCACGGGGCGGATGGTTGTAGCCGTAGGTGTCCTTCAGCTCCTCGTTGGTGATCGAGCCATGTTTCAGGAGGTGGTCGATGACGGTACGGGCGCGCTTCCCCTTGACGCCGTCAAGGAGGGCCTTCAACTTCGGGTCGAGGTCTGACACGCCCCGCAGGCTACAGGCGACGATCCCTGCTGTCATTTACTCGGGTCCGCCTTCCGGCTACCTCCCGGCCGCAACCGCCCCCTGGGCTCGATCCACCGCGCCGAGCGTCGGGTTTGGCCTGCGGACCTTCCCACCGGGAAGGTCGTCCAGAGCCGCTCTGGCTCCGGGTTGCGCCGGGCCTACTCAGCAGTGGCTACGCCTCCTTGCTCGTCGCCGGCAGGGCTGCCGCCATCTCCATCGCTTCGCTCATCGTCACGCCCTTCGGAAGGGGGATCACGTAGTCGTCCTGATCCGAGTTCAAGAGCAGCCGAAGTGAGGTATGTCCGGCACGAGCCTCGGCGCGAGCGGTATTGACCTCCGCTCTTGCAAGCCGACGCCAAAGTCCTCGGGTTCGATGCGTGCAGCACAGGACAATCTGATCGACGGTACCGACGATCCAGATGGTCGGCAACGTCTCGTTCAGCTTCAACGCGGACTTCCGCGCGACAGTCAGCTGGTCGGCGTCGATTCCCAGATCATCAAGCAGCGCAGCTATTCGAGGGGGCAGAGGTTCAACGAGCATCGCTCATCGCCGCTCGAACCCTCCGCCGTCGCGTGTGAAACCGCCCCCTCCTCCTTCGCGCGTCGTGAATCCGCCGCCACTCGACCGTCCCGGACCGACCGGGCCGCCGCTGCCGCCGCCGCCGAGGCTGCGGTTGGTCGCGCCCGAACCGGGACCCGCGCGGTGCGTGTAGCTCGTCATCTCACGCGTCGTGTAGCCGGGGGAGGGGCGCGGCGCGGGAGCGATCACCTCCGGGCGCGCCCCGAGGTCGAAGCCCCGATGGACGACCTCGTGCGTGTACAGATCGCCCGGGAGCTTGGAGAGCGCCGCCTGCATCGCCGCTCGATCACCGAGGGGGATGCTCGCATGATCGAAGCCCGGCCCAACCACATGGAGCCCGATGCCGTCGTCCATCGCCACCGCGACCGCTCCCGAGGTGAACCCCGACGAGGTGATCATCAGCGCCTTGTGGGCCGCGACCTTCTCTCGGACCTTCTGGAGGAGGAGCACCTCGCCCTCCTTGACCTTCTCGGAGCCGCGCCACTTGGCGTTGGCGATGTGGAGGTAGAGCGCGACCTTGTTCGAGACCTCCCAGTAGAGGTCGATCTGGTGCGCGTACTTGGGCATGTCGGGACGCTGCGGGTTCGGGATCCTCGGTGACGTGACCGCCTCCAAAGGCAAGCCGAACTCGCGCGCGACGAACCGCCGACAGACCTCCTCGTAGAGCCTGCTGTCCATGGCCCCGACCGTACGTCTGCGGGGCCAGCGGGTCCAGCCTGAAGCTACGAGGGGCCGCCCACACCCTCGGCCGGGAAGTCGTAGATGTTGCACATGGCGTCGCGGATCACCTCCTCATGCTCGCTTCCGAGCGCGACACCATGATGGGCGGCGATCCGACCGAGCACGCGAAACATGAGCTTCCAGCCCAGGAGGAGCAGGTGCTCGCCCTCGGAGAAGCTCGGGCCAGCGAGCAGCGCGGTCGGCGTCGAGTGGACCGACCCACTGAGGTCCTTCTGGAGGATCTCGTACTCGGACTCCAGGCCAACGGCGCACGCGAGGTCTCGGAGCGTGCCGGGGTACCAATCGGCACGGTCCTTCTTGCCGTCCCTCGTGAGGTACTTCGGCCGGAGCTTCTGGTAGTTGGCCTCACGCTCGGCCTCTCCCTCAAACCGCTTCGGGCTTTGCATCAACGTCCGCGCGAGGTGCGTCGGGTTGCGCTCGATGATCTTCTGCATCCGGCGCTGCTCGATCCATCGGTAGTCGAGGAACAGCTGCGCGCGCTCATCCGCCTCCACCGGGTCGGCGAGGATGTAGAGCGTCTGGAGGTGCGCGTCGTACATGGCACGGAGGAGTGTCATCCCGTCCCCCCGCCAGTCGTTCTTGGCGAATCGGTCGAGCGCCGTGAGCGTGTCGAGCGTGTCCGAGAGCCGGTTCTTGAACGGCTCCAGCGCGCGCGTCGTCGGTGTTGCCGTCCGGACGTGCTCGTGGATCGCGCGGCCGATCTCCGTCGCGTAGGCGACGTTCAGCTTCCAGAAGGTGCGGTCCTCCACGGGCGAGTCCATCCCGTGATGGTAGCCCGTGGAGGAGGTGGGATCACGCCGCCTCGGACTCCTCCCCGCACGCGACCACCTTCTCCAACAGGAACGCCGTCACGGTTTCGACGGCCGCACGCAGGAACTCGATGCCCAGGCGCTGGTAGCCCTCGGTGACCGTCTTGTCGCGGTGGTTGAGGAGCATCTTCGTGGCGAGGACCGAGACCCCGGCCTCCGCGCAAGCGGTGGCGAACGTGTCTCGCGCTCGGTGGGGCGTGTAGCCGAAGTCGCGCAGGCCGTCCTCCTCGGCGTTCTTGATGTGGACGACGTTCCGGCCGCCCCGGTCGATCGTCGGGAACACCAACGGGCAGCCGGGGAACAGCACCTCGTTTTCGGTCCGGCGGCGGCGGAGGATCTCCGCCACGGCCGCGCTGATGGGCACCGTGAATGCCTTCTTCGGGCCGCCCTTCGGGTTGGGCCGGTGGAGGGTGGGCTCGTCCCCGTCGAGGCCCGACAGCTCCTCCCAGCGGATCGTCCGAGCATCGAGCGACCGGAGCCCAGTCAGGATGAGGACGCGCACGAGGTCGGCGCGGATCGGGTTGCGGATCTCGTCGATGGCGCGCCAGAAATCCGGGAACACGCCCCACTGGATCGGAGCGCCCTTCCGCTCCTCCGGGTTCCAGGTCACGGCGACGGTCGGGCAGGTGGGCAACGTCTCGTAGACGAGCGCGGCGCTGCGGAAGACGGTCCGGAACGCCCGCAGCGCCCGGTTGGCAGCGTACGGGCCGCGCTCCGTCGTGAGCCGCTTGTGCAGCTCGTTGCACTCCAGGCGCGTGATCGAGCGCAGCTCCCGGTCGAGCCACCTCGCGCCGCCGAAGTAGCGCTCGGCGTCGTCCGCGAGGCCCTTGATGCTCCTGGGCTGCCGCCGGTTGATCCGCATGACGTCGAGGTGGCGCTCGACGGCCTCGCGGAGCGTCACGGCCTGGGCCTCCTCCGCGCGCCGCTCGGCGATCGGGTCCCCACCCCTCTTCATCGTGATGAGCAGTTCCTCGGCCTCCTCCCGGGCACGCTCGACGCCGAAGGGCGAGGGGAACCGGCCGATGGAAATGCGCTTGGTCTTGCCCCTCACGTCGCGCATCGCGAAGAACGTCCTGATGGGCGGCTCGCCGCCCGGGCGGGCGCGGCCCACGCGGATCCCGAAGCCGGTGGTCTTCGTGTCGAAGTAGAGGATGTCCTTCGCCTTCGAGTCGGGAGCGGGCGGGAGCGCCTTCTTCGCGATCGAGGCGGTGGTGAACTTGAAGCGTCGTTTGGATGTCATGTTGAACCGTACCTTCGTATCGGCCGCGCGGTAGGCGTTTCCGAAGCGCCGGTAGGCGAAAGGTAGGCGTTGCTCGTCGGCGGACGGCGGAGGTAGGCGGTGCTCGGCGGAGCCGAATCGCCTCTCATGCCATCTCTCGGTGCTTTCGTCGGCGGTCGGCGGACGAAGGCGGTGAACGGCGGAGCGGATGCCCTAACGCGGCGGTCATGCGCCCAGTGTAGAGGCTCGCTTGAGCGCGTGATGTCGGGCACGATCCTCCGCTGTGGGAGCCTGGGCCAAGCAGAGAGCACGTAGAACTCGCCCCTCGGCACCCCCCGGGCGGCGCAGCCTGGCAGATTCGCCGCACGATCTGCGGTGATTAGAAGCGCATTCGCCGCATTCGCAAGCTACCTTGTTCACAGGACTTGCGCCCATGACCTACCTCCACGAGCTCTCCGAATGGCCCCAGCTGCGCTGGTCCGCAGAGGACCTGGCCGGTTTGCTCGCCGCCGTGCGCCACGAGCAGGGCAAACACCTCGGGAGGATGGAGGCGCTGGGCTTCCCAGTGCAGTCCGAAGCCAGTCTCGAGGTCCTCACCTCGGACGTCGTGAAGTCGTGGGCGATCGAGGGCGAGCAGCTCGATGCGGACGAAGTGCGCTCGTCGATCGCCAGCCGCTTGGGCCTCGACGCCGGCGGTCTGCCGCGCGCCGACCGCGAAGTGGAGGGCATCGTCGAGATGATGCTCGACGCGACTCAGAACCACGCGGCACCGCTGACGGCGGACCGGCTCTGCGCCTGGCACGCCGCTCTGTTCCCCACCGGACGCAGCGGCTTGGGCCGCATCACCGTGGGCGCGTGGCGTCCTGCGGAAGCCGGCCCGATGCAGGTCGTGTCCGGCCCCCTGGGTCGCGAGCGCGTGCACTTCGAGGCGCCCGCCGCGGATCGCCTCGACGCCGAGATGCAGCGCTTCCTCGACTGGTTCAACGCGCCGTCCGAGACCGACCCCGTTCTGAAGGCCGGCATCGCGCACCTCTGGTTCCTCACCATCCACCCTTTCGAGGACGGCAACGGTCGCATCGCGCGCGCCCTCGGCGACCTCCTGCTCGCGCGTGCGGACCGAACGAAGGCGCGCTTCTACAGCCTATCCGCTCAGATCGAATCCGAGCGCAAGCAGTACTACGACGAGCTCGAGGCGGCGCAGCGCGGAGGGCTCGACATCACGAGCTGGCTCGCTTGGTTCCTCGGTTGCCTCGATCGCGCGATCCGTGGCGCCGAGAGCTCGCTCGCCAAGGTGCTGCGCAAGGCGCAGCTGTGGCAACGCGTGAATGCGCGACCAGTGAACGAGCGCCAACGCAAGATCATCAATCGCATGCTCAACGACTTCGAAGGACTCCTCACGACATCGAAGTACGCGAAGCTCGCGGGCTGCTCGTCCGACACGGCGCTACGGGACGTGCGGGAGCTGCTCGACCGCGGCGTTCTCGTTCAGAACCCGGGCGGCGGACGGAACACGAGTTATCGACTTGCGGAGTTGGGCGAGCTAGACGGCTGAGTGCGTCCAAGGAGTCTCGCCAACTGCATTCGCGACCCCACCCCGCCGTAACAGCGCATCCTGTCAGACCGCCTCGACGTTGTGACCGTCGGGATCGAGCACGTAGGCGCCGTAGTAACTGGCGTGGTACTGCGGCCTCAGGCCAGGCGCGCCGTTGTCCCTGCCGCCTGCTGCGATGGCCGCCTCGTAGAAAGCATCGACCGCAGCCCGGGAGGACGCGCGAAAGGCGATGTGGATCGGCGGCGTCGTCGCTGCGCCTTCCCTGATCCAGAAGTCGGAGTCGTCGGGGTGGCAGAAGCCGGCGGCCGGAGCGTCCTCGCCGCCCGTGGCGGGCAGCTCGACCACCTTCGAATGACCGGTCTGCGCCAGTGCCCGCTCGTAGAAGGCCCGGCTCTTCGCGAAGTCCCCGACGATGATGCTCACGTGATCGATCATTGGATGCTGAAGGTATCGAACCGGGTTCACCTCCGCACACCGACGGCCGTCCACGGTGGCTTCACGACCGATCATTCAAGGGAGAGCGCGGCTGCACAGATGCTGGATGAAGACGGGCCCAGCTCGGTATGCCGGGCCATGAACCCCGCGCCGGTCACGTGATCGCGTTCTGCGGGAGATTCCACCCGAACAGGCCGTTGAGCAGAGCGATTGCCAGATTGACCGCGAAAAGCACCGGCCAGCCGAACAGCGCGAAAAGGAAGTCGTTGAACTGCGACGCGAACACCAGAAGCGCGATCACCGCCCAGTACGCCAGACTCCGCGACAGCACCGCTCGCCAGCGCATCTCCGGCCGGCTCGCCACGATCACGACGTTCCCGATCAAGAACAGCAGCCAGTAGAACAGGCCCAAGAAGACCAATGCGCCGAATCCCAACATGGCTCGCTCCTTTGGCGAACGGCTTCCGCAGTGTGCACCCGACCCGGTCGGGATCGAATGCGGTTCAGACCTCGGTCAGCCGCCGCCGGTGCGCCTCGAGTGCCTCGCGCAGCTGGTCCATGGAGTCGCCGCCGAACTGCTCGAGCAGCACGGTGGTCAGCTCCAAGGCGACCATCGACTCCCCCACCACGCCGGCGGCCGGCACGGAGGTCACGTCGGAGCGCTGCCAGGTGGCCTGGAGCGGCTCGAGGTTGTCGAAGCGCACGGTCGGGACGCCCTGGCGCAGGGTCGGGATCGGCTTCATCGCGGCGCGCGCGATCAGCGCTTCGCCGGTCGACATGCCGCCTTCGAGTCCGCCGGCGCGGTTCGTCGCGCGGGCGTAGCGTCCCCAGCCGGCGTCAGCGAGGCGGGCGGTGATCTCGTCGTGCACCATCGAACCCGGTCGGCGGGCGACCTCGAAGCCGATGCCGAACTCGACCCCCTTGATCGCGGGGATCGAGAAGAGCGCCGCGCCGAGGCGGGCGGTGAGCCGCTCGGGGCCGCTCTGGTAGCTACCGAGACCGGGCGGCAGCCCGAGGGCGCGGACCTCGAAACAGCCCCCCAGGGTGTCTCCAGCCTCTTTTGCGGCGTCGACGACCGCCTTCATCGCCTCGTCCGCCGCGGGGTCGAGGCTTAGGAATTCGCTTTTTGAGCGCAAAGCGTGGCGCTGGTCCCCGGCGGCCTCGAAGGCCCCCGGATCGGCTTCCACCCCGCCGAGCGCCGTGGTGTGGGCGAAGACTTCGATACCGAGCGCCTCGAGCACCTGCCGCGCCACGCCGGCCACGGCGACCCGCGCCGCGGTCTCGCGCGCGCTGGCCCGCTCGAGCACGGCGCGCGGGTCGCGGTGCCCGTACTTCTGGCAACCGGCGAGGTCGGCGTGACCGGGCCGCGGGTCTTCGGGGACCGGCAGCTTCTCGATCACGTGGTCCTTGTTCGGCACGAGCAGCGCGATCGGCGAACCGAGCGTGCGACCCGCCCGAGTGCCCGAAAGCAGCTCAGCGCGGTCCGTCTCGATCTTCATGCGACCGCCGCGGCCGTAGCCGCACTGGCGCCGCGCGAGATCGGCGTCGACGCGGTCCATGTTGAGCTCGAGCCCTGCCGGGATGCCTTCGACGAGCGCGACGAGCGCCTTGCCGTGCGACTCCCCCGCAGTCCGCCAACGCAAGAGCGTCACGCGTCACCGCCCGCTTCGCGGCGGAAGGGCACGATCTCGACCCAGCCTTCGTCGTCGCCTTCGGGTTCGGCCATCGAGGAGGCCTCTGCGGGCTCGGCACCGGCGCTCGAGGCACTCGGCAGCGCGCTCCCGCTGGTCTCCAGAGCGTCTCCCGCCGCTGCGGGCATGGCGGCCGAATCCCGCGATTCGAGGCGGTTCTCGGCATCCATTTCGAGATCCGACGCAGCATCCTCGGTGCCGTCCGGAAGCTCGGGCAGCGCGCTCAGCTCCAGGCACGCCAGGATGCGCTGTTCCAGTCCGGCCATGTCGTAGGGCTTCGCGAGCGTGTCCACCACCGCGTCGATGCGGCGCAGCTCGGCGTCGAGTTCCGCGTCGAGGAAGCCGGAGACGACCAAGGTCTTCGGCAGGATCCCCTCGCCCGCGAGGCGCGGCAGCTCCTCGCGTCCGTTCTCTTCACCGAGCTCGAGGTCCGCGAGCATCAAGTCGGGCGAGCGCTCGCGGATCGCCACGCGGGCGTCCCGATAAGAGAGCGCCGTGCGCACGACGTACCCGCGACGCTCCAAGAACCAAGCGGCGAGCTCGACGATCCGTCGGTCGTTGTCGACCAGCAACAGGTCAGGCATGCCGCGAGCATGGCGAACACAGACGCCGCGCTCCAGCGCGAAGCGTGAGGTACCGAGCCGGGACCGCCTCAGAGCGACTCGTACCAGGTCACTTCGTCGAACGGCACCTTGAGCTTCATCCCGCCGAGCAGCACGGTGACCTCGCGCTTGTCGCGGTCGACGCGCTTCACCTGGCAGCGCTGGCGGTAGCGCGGCAGGTGGACGAGATCGCCCTTCTTGAGCGCGTCGAGGAAGGCCTTGCGGCGGTCGGTCAGGCTGGCGCCCTGGACCTCGGCGGCCATCGCCTCGAGCGCCGACTTGAGGTCGGCTCGCAGGCTGCCCGTGAGCTGCGGAAGCAGGCTCTCCGCCCGCTCCAGAGCCCGCCGCGCGCCGCGCATGCGTTCTTCGAGGCTGCGCTGGGCTTCCTTCTCGAGCTGCTCGCCGCGCCGGTCGAGTTCCACGCTCTTCGCGGTCCACTCGCGCTCGGTGTTCGCCGCCTCCTCGAGGCGCTCCTCCGCTCGCGAACGCGCGCGTTCGGCCTCGGTGCGCGCATCGCGCACTTCGTCCATCAGGAGCGCCAGCTCGGCGTCGCGCCGTTCCAGCCGTTCGCCGGCGCGATCGACCAGCTTGTCATCGAGCCCGTAACGGCGCGCGATGACGAGCGCCGCCGATTCACCGGGCACGCCGATCACCAGCGTGTAGCACGGCGCCAGCGTCTCGAGGTCGAACTCGGCGCAGGCGTTCTCGACGCGCGGGTGCCGGAAGGCGAATTCCTTCAGTCGACCGAGGTGCGTGCTGACCAGCGTCGGAACATCCATCTCGAGCAAGCGCTCGAGCAGCGCTTCGCCGAGCGCAGCGCCTTCGTCGGGGTCGGTTCCCCCACCCAGCTCGTCGAGCAACATGAGCACCTTCGGCGTTGCGCGCGCGAGCCCGTCGCGGATGCGCACGAGGTGCGACGAGAAGGTCGACAAGCTCTGGCTGATCTCTTGTTCGTCGCCGATGTCCGCGGCGATGCCGTCATAGAACGGAATCGCGCTACCTTCGGAACACGGCACCGGCAAGCCCAGTCGCACCATCAGGGCGAAGAGCCCCGCGGTCTTCAGCGCGAGCGTCTTTCCGCCCGTGTTCGGCCCCGTGATGATCAGCATCGAGAACTCGTCGCCGAGCCGCAGATCGACGGGAACCACGCGTTCGAGCCGTCCTACGAGCACTTCGCTGATCAGCAACGGATGCCGCGCTTGGCGCAACACCATGCCGACGGGCGAGCCCTTGTCGCCCGATAGCTTCGGAACGCGCGCGTCGAACGCCGCCGCGAAGCCGATCGAGACGAGCGCCATCTCGAGCTTGCCGAGCAGTCGCCCCGCCAGTTCCAGCGTCTCGGCGTTCGCGCTGATCTCGTGCGACAGTTCGCTCAGGATGCGCGAGAGTTCGCGGCGTTCCTCGAGGCGCACTTCGACGAGGCGGTTCGCGAGCGGGATCACCTCGCGCGGCTCGACGAAGACGCTCTGCTCGCTCTGCGAACGGTCGTGAATGATGCCCTTGATGCGCCCGGAGCTCTTCGCGCGCACCGCGAGGCAGTGCCGACCGCCGCGCAAGTGCACGCGCCCGTCGGTCAAGCTGTTGCGCACATCGCTGCGCCCCGCGATCTGGCGCAAGGTGCCGTCGATCTTGGATGAGAGCGCGCGCTCTTCGTCGCGCAGCTTCGCGAGCAGCGGCGTCGCGTTCGACATGATCTTGCCGCGCTCGTCGACGACTCGTGCGAGTCGTTCGCGCAGCGCCGTCAGGTCGGGCAACTCTCCGCCGAGCGCGCCGAGGCTCGGCACATCGCCGATGCGTCGTTCCAGCCAGTCGCCGAGCCGCTCCACTGCGGCGAGGAAGCCGACAGCCGCGGCGAGCTCCGATTCCTCGAGCCCGCGCTTCGCCGACGCCTCCAGGATCGGCCCCGGATCGGTCAATCCGCCGAGCGACGGCAAGTCCTTCGCCCGCTCGAGCAGCTGCATCTCGCGCACGCGTTCCAGCGCGTCGCGCGCTTCCGACTCCTCGAGCGGCGCGAGCTCGCGCACGGCGCGACGGCCGAGACTCGAGTGCACGAAGGCCCCCAGCAGCTCGAGCAGCGCGTCCAATTCCAGAGCGCGGGCGGCGAAGGCCGTCCGTGCGCGTTCACGATTCTCTGCGTTCATCGGGGAGGGCGGACGGCGAAGATCCGGATCCGTAAGGGATCGCGCAACAGGCGCTCGCGATCGACCCAGCCGACGCGCTCTTCGGTCCAGCGGAGATCCTCGCACAAACGCTGCTGCAGCGGGCGCATGTAGGCGCGACCTTCGCGCTGATTGAAGTCGACGGGGTCGCTCATCAGGACCAGGTCGAAGTCACGCGCCCACTCGATCAGATCCTCGTCGGTCCACTCGCCGTAGCCGCGATTGCCGCGGAATTCGAGATCGAGCGGCATGTGCGCGTCGCGCAGGAAGCGCCCCGGCGATCCGCCGTTCTCGAGCAGCCCGAGGTGCAGTACAGCGGGCGAGTACTCGGACGAGATGCCGAGCCACGCGACCTTCTCCATCGGGCCCGTGACGCTCGAGATCAGCTCGTCGAGCGTCTCGCGTTCTTCGCGCTTGAGCGCCGGCCGGCGCAGCGCGGGTCGCCCGCGCGCGAGGCTGCCCATGCGCACCAGCTCGGCGCGCTTGTACTCCTCGACCTCGCTGTCCAGCTGCTCGGGGTCGCTCGAGACCATCTCGTAGTGGCGCGCGAGCTTCAGCGCATCCGACTTCGCACTGACCGACACCAACGCGGCCAGCGCGACGACCGCACCGGCCGAGAGCACGCGCGCGCGCGGCAGTACGCTCGCGATGCCGAGCGCGGCGAGCGGCCAGAGGCTGATGCCGAGCGGCAGCCAGAAGCGTTCCAAGAAGAACGGGTGCGTCCAGATCGGAATGAAGGTCGCCAGCATGGTCAGCCACAACACGCGCGTTCCGCGAGTCAGACGACGCAGTCCGGCGAGCGCTCCCACGCCCTGTAAGATCAGAGCACGCACGCTCATGCTGAAGAAACAGGCGAGATAGAGGATGCGCCACTCGTTGCCCTGCTCGTTGCCCTCTTGGTTGCCCGAGAGGAATTCGGCGAAGGCCTCGCGGTGTTCCGCGGCCGTCTCCAGTCCGTGCGGCAACGGCAGGAGGAACCACCAGACGCCGAAGATCGCGGGGATCATCAGCAAGTGCGCGGTGCGCCGCGCGAACTCGCGTCCGCGACCGGCGCGCACTTCGCCGATGCCTTCGAGCAGCCAATCAGCGCCGCAACCGAGCGCCAGCAGCAGGCTGTAGTTGAACTTGGTGAAGAAGGCGAGTACGAACCACGCACCGGCGCGGCGCTCGCGCACGAAGCGGCCGTCTTCGCCGAGGTGCACGCCGCGGCGCAGCCAACCGCGCAGCGCCAGGGCACCGGTCAGGACGAAAGGAGCCTCGAGGAACAGGCTGTAACCGAGCGCGAGGCCCAGCGGACTCGCGGCACCGAAGGCCAGCGCGATCCATGGCACCCAGGCCTCGTTCGGCCGCGGCCGGCCGTCCGGGCCGCGCGCCGCTCGCGCGAGCTCGACGCCGAGCAACCAGAGCACGAACAGCGAGAGGCACCAGATCGCGACCGAGGAGCGCCGCGCGACGTCCTCCGAGATGCCGAAGAAGAACTGCGGCACGGCGAGCATGGCGGGATAGACGATCGGATAGCGGTCCGAGTCGTGCACCGCCGCCATCGCCGCGGCGGGTCGCACGGCTTGCGTCGCGAGCACGAGCCGCGCCGCCGGCAGCTCCGCGTGCATCGACTCGTCCCAGCCCCAACTGGACGCGTCGCGATAGCCCCAGCCCCAATAGAGCGCGAGCACGCAGCAGATCGCGAGCGCCCACCACTTCTGGCGAGCCGCGGGAGCGGAGTGAGCCTCGGCCATCCACCCTGTGTACCCCTTGCACCCACTGGAGTGAAGTACCGTGCCAGGTTCGATTTTTCGATCTAAGGGCGTGCCGCAGCTCGCGCACGCAGCGCGTCCTTAGATCGAAGAATCGAACCTGGCACGGTACTTCACTCCAGTGGGTGTGCGCATCGGTGGCTTGCTACACTGGCGTGCTTCCGAGAGGCCCATCGCACTCCAACTCCACGCCATGAAGATCCGCAGGAACCACGGTCGTTTCGAGACCCGCGCCATCCACGCCGGCCAGGAATCCGACCCGCAGAACGGCGCCGTGATGGTGCCCGTCTACTTGACCAGCACCTACGAGCAAGACGCTCCGGCCAAGCCGCGCGACGGGTACGAGTACTCGCGCACCAAGAACCCGACGCGTCTGGCCCTCGAAGAGAACATCGCCAGCCTCGAAGGCGGCAACTGGGGACTCTGCTTCGCCTCGGGACTCAGCGCGACGAACGCGCTCCTCGATCGACTCGTTCCCGGCGACAGCGTCGTCTGCGGCAACGACCTCTATGGCGGCACCTACCGCATCTTCAAGCAGGTCTTCGAGCGCTACGGCATCGAGTTCCGCATGGTCGATGCGACGGACCCCGCGAAGGTCGCCGCGGCGATGGACAAGACGACCAAGTACGTCTACAGCGAGACTCCCACCAACCCGCTGTTGCGACTGAACGACATCCCCGCGCTGGCGAAGATCGCGCACGCCGGCGGCGCGCTGCTGATCGTCGACAACACCTTCGCGACGCCTTATCTGCAGCAACCGCTGGAGTTCGGCGCCGACGTCGTGCTGCACTCGATGACGAAGTACCTCGGCGGTCACTCCGACGCCGTCGCGGGCGCACTGGTCGGCAAGGACGAAGGTCTTTTCGACGACTACGCCTTCTACCAGAACAGCTGCGGCGGCGGCTTGGACCCGATGTCCAGCTTCCTCGTGATGCGCGGCATCAAGACCCTCGCCGTGCGCCTCGACCGTCACTGCTCCAACGCGATGAAGGTCGCGCAGTACCTCGAATCGCATGATCTCGTCGATCGCGTGATCTACCCCGGTCTGACTTCGCACCCGCAGCACGAGCTCGCGAAGCAGCAGATGTCGGGCTTCGGCGGCATGGTGTCGGTCGAGCTCAAGGGCGGCGTCGCCGCCGGTGAAGCAGCCGCTTGCGCGACCAAGGTCTTCACGCTCGCCGAATCCCTCGGCGGCGTCGAGTCACTGATCGAGACGCCCCCGTCGATGACGCACGCGTCGATCCCGGCTGCTGAACGCCACGCCGCGGGACTCGCCGACGGCTTGGTGCGACTCTCCGTCGGCATCGAACACGAAGACGATCTGATCGCCGACTTGGAGCAAGCACTCGAAGCCGCGCGCAAGGTCGCGACCGCGAAGGTCTGAGACTTACGGTACCGCGTTCGTTTTTTTGCACCTGAGCGAGCAGCCCGCGCCATCGGCACGGGCTGCTCGCTTATGTGAAAAAATCGAACGCGGTACCGTACTTCTCAGAAGGGCGAATTCGAGTTGGACGGCGGCGGCGGCTTGGGCGGCGGCGTCTGCTGCGCGACTTCGCGCGTCGTCGTCTCGGGAGCAACCTGCTTCGGCTCTTCGGGCGGCTCTTCGTCGCACACGCGTTCGCGCATCATGCGACCGACCTTGAACTTCACCACGCGCTTGGCGGGGACCCGCACCTTCTCGAGCGTGCGCGGGTTCTGAGCCCAACGCGCCGCGCGCTCACGCACTTCGAAGACGCCGAACTCACGGAACTCGAGGCGGTTGCCGCGGGCGAGTTCATCGATGATGTCGTCGAGGAACTGCTGCAGGACTTCCTTGACCACCACCTTGGTTTGTCCGGTGCTCTCGGCGATCCGATTGACCAGTTCCTTCTTGGTGATGGTGAGGTTTTCGCGCATGCGTGCAGGGAGGGGGTTGGAGCCTGCCGGGGAGGCGGTCGCCGAGAGGGGGTCGGCGCTGCACCGGGCGAGGGGGACCCTTGGAGGGGTCTCGATCCGCCCGGGGATCTCTGAGTATGGATTGCGGCATCTCCCCGTCAAGTAAGAACTTGTGGCGACCGGGAGGCACTGCTGCGAGCTCAAGGCGCGCCGGGCGGGAGCTCCTCGAGCAAGAAGGTGACCGGTCCGTCGTTGGTCAATTCGACCTCCATCAAAGCCCCGAAGACTCCCGTCTCGACGCGCGAACCGAGGGCGGCCAAGTGGCGCACGAAGTGCTCGTAGAGCTGCTCCGCGAGCTCCGGCGGCGCCGCGCGATCGAAGGACGGACGTCGCCCCTGCTTGCCGTCGGCGGCGAGTGTGAACTGACTGACGACCAGCGCTTCGCCGCCCTGGTCCAGCAGGCTCTCGTTCATGCGCCCCTCCGCGTCGCGGAAGAACCGGAAGTGCGCGAGTCGTTCTGCGAGGCGCTCCGCTTCCGCCTCGCCATCGCCCTTCATCACACCGAGCAGCACGAGCACGCCCCCACCGCACGAGCCGACCACGGCGCCGTCGACGCGCACCGCGGCGCGCGAGACGCGTTGCAGAACGGCTTTCAAGTTCCGCCCTCTGCGAGGCTGCGCTCCAGGCGACCGATGTGCACTTCGGCGCGCGTGCGCTGCAGCACAGCGCCGAGGTCCTTCTGTTGCCGCGACAGCTCGAGCGCGAGTCGCCAAGCCTTCAAGGCACGCGCCGGGTCCCCGAAGTGGCGCTCGATCAGCAGTGCTTCTTGCACGACGGGCAGCAATGCCGCGGGGTCTTGCTCGCGCGCCAGGTTGATCGCTTCGAGCGCATCGAGGTATTCACCGCGCGCTTCGCGGGCAGCGGCCAGCGCCGTGAAGCGTCGCAAGGGATCGACGTCCGCTTCGGAGAGCCCACCGAGCAGCTCGAGCGCATGTGACGTCTCGCTCGCTTGCACCAGCAGCAGCGCGAGGTCGAGTTGCGCCGCTTCGTACACACCTTCGCCGAGCGTCGGATCGCCCGCGGCGAGCGCCAGCCAGCTCTGCAGCTCGGAGATCGCCGCGTTGCGACTGCCCGCTTCCGCTTGGATCCAGGCCGAGAGTCGCAGCGCCGGCAGATGACGCGGATTGAGCTCTAGGCAGCGTTCCAAGGCCGCACGGGCCTCTTTCCAGCTGCCGAGCAAGACGGAGATGTGCGCGCGGCCGTACCAAGCCCACGAGCTGTTCGGATCCGCAGCGATCGCGCGATCGACGAGGTGCAGCGCGGCCGGCGCATCGTCCTCGATGCGCGCGGCAAGCAGCAAGTCGGTCGCCGTACCGGTCTCTTCCGCGCGCTCGCGGTAGAGTTCGCGCAGCTCGATCAACGGGTCCGGCGCTTCGGTATCCCCCGTCGAAGAGATGAAGTCAGCGCGTTCTTCGGCGACAGCGAGTTCCGCGTCTTGCAGCGCCCGCTGCAGCAGAAAGACGTCCTTGCGGCGCAACGCCAGCACGCGCAGCGCATCGCGCGCCGGTTCACTGCGACCGGCTTCGAGTTCGGCCTGCGCCGCGACGAGTCGGTCGAGGTCCGAGCCGGTCAGCTCGGGTTCCGTGCGCCACGCCGCCTTGTAGTCGGGCCCGGAGGGTGCCGACCCGCAAGCCGTCGCAAGGAGCGCGAACAGGACCAGCGCGCCGCGCCTCACTGAGGCTCGGCCCCCAGCAGCTCGAGCGATGCTCTTTCGACGGCTTCCTTGCCGTCAGCCTTGTAGTAGACGCGCCCCACCGCCTGGACCGTCACGCGCACGTCGCCCGGTCGCTCGAGGATCGTGATGCGGCGCACCGCGACGAGCTGCATCGAGTCGAGGTGCGAGCGAATCTCGACGCCGGACGCCGGATCGACGACTTCGACCAGCTGCTGGAAGCCTTCCGGCAGCGTCTTCACGTCTTGCTTGTGGTGCGGCTCGATGACGCGCGTGGCGATGTGCTCGAGCAAGCCCCGCGGTCCTTCGACGCGGATCTCGTCCGCGATCAGCAGCGAGCCGCGCGTGAAGCTGGGCGTCCACGGGATGATCAGGTCTTCGGCCGAGATCGGCGTGCCGCGCTCCGCCGACGAATTCATGTCGCCCTCCGTCGACGATTCGGTCGATCCGCAGGCGACGAAGAGCAACGATACGAGGAGCAAGAGGATGGCGCGCATGATCAACAGTGGTTCGGAGAGATCGGGACCTCTGCAGTGTCGGCAGTGATGCCGCTCACCTCAAGCCGCAGGCGGCCAAGCAGCGGTCGCGCACGACCCGCGCGCGGGAACGCGCCTTCTCAGCCCCCTGCTCGAGCACGGCATCGACGCGCTCCGAATGGGCGAGCCACTCTTCGCGGGCGGCGCGGCCGGCGGCGAAGTGGTCTTCGATCGCCTCGATCAGGCGCACCTTGAGGTGACCATAACCCGGCGCACCCTCCCCGCCTTCGCGTACGCGGCGTTCCCAGTCGGCGAGCTCGTCCGCTTCGAGGAACAGCGCGAGGAAGTCGAAGAGCAGCAGGCCGCTCGGGTCCTTCGGTTCCTCGGGCGGGCGGCTATCGGTCGGAATGCGACCGACCGACTTCTTCAGCTTCTTGCCCGACTCGAAGATCCACAGGTCGTTCCCGTAGCTCTTGCTCATCTTTTCGCCGTCGAGGCCGGGGACCTTCGCGAAGCGCTCTTCGACCGCCAGGCGCGTCTCGGGCCGCTTCAGGCAGCCTTCGCCGAAGGCCTCGTTGAAGTAACCCGCCATGTCCCGCGCCATCTCGACGTGCTGGACCTGGTCCTTGCCGACGGGCACGACGTCCGAGTCGTACGCCAGGATGTCAGCCGCCATCAGGATCGGGTAGGTGAACAGTCCGACGTTGGGCTTGATGCCGCGGTCGACCTTGTCCTTGTAGCTGTGCGCGCGCTCGAGCAGACCCATGCCGGTCACGCAGGAGAGCAACCACGAGATCTCGGTCACCTCGGGCACGTCCGACTGGCGAAAGAGCACCGCGCGCCCTGGATCGAGCCCCATCGAGAGGTACGTCACCGCCGTCTCGCGCACCTGGTTGCGCAACGCGTCGGCGTCGCGGCAAGTGGTCAGCGAGTGGTAGTCGGCGATGAAGTAGTAGTGCTCGCCCGGCTCCTCGAGCGACGCGACGTGTTGCCGGATCGCGCCGAAGTAGTTGCCGAGGTGCAGGAGGCCGCTGGGCTGGATGCCGCTGAGGAAGGTCTTCATGGCTCGTTCCCGGCGGGAACGCGCGGGCGGGCGGAGAAACTAACCGCGTGCAGTCATGGAGTCCACCGCGGTTGTTTCGCGGCCCTCCGGCACGGACAATGCCGCGCTCGCATGCCGCCCGCCGATCCCCCTCGTCATCGACAGTACGCTCCCGCTGGAGCCCATCCTCGAGCGCTGCTCCGGCGAGCGGCGGGAGTGGTCTCGTGCGCGCTCGCGTGCCTCGCCACGGCCGGCTGCGCGAGCCTCGACGAGGACCGCTACATCGCGCCGATCTACTCCGAGCACTCGACGGCCGGAGGCGGTCGCCAGATCGAAGCGCTGGGCGGGATGGTGATCCAGCGGCGCGATGAGCTCGACGGCCCGGTGCGCTTCGCCGGAGTGCGACCGCTCTGGACTCAAGAGAAGCCGGAAGGTCAGGCGCGCACCACTGAATTCCTCTCCATGATCGGCCGCGCGCACGAGTCGGAGAACGAGTACACCTGGGCCCTCGTGCCGATCGCGCGCTTCAGTCGCCACCGCGTGCCCGGGGGCGGCACGCGCTGGTCCTGGCTGTCGCTACCCGGCATCTACTTCTCGGGTTATCCCGACGGTCGTATGTCGCGCGCCTGGTTTCCGATCGCCGGTCGCATCCGCGGCTTGATGACCTGGGACGATATGTTGTTCGTGCTCTGGCCGCTGTTCATTCGGTCGACGCACGGCGGCTACACGAACTACCACCTTCCCTTCCCTTTCATCTCGTGGACGCGCGGCGAAGGCGCGAGCGGTTGGCGCATCTGGCCGATCTACGGTGAGAAACACCTCGACGGCATCGCCGATCGCTGGTTCTTCCTCTGGCCGTTCTTCCAGAACCAGGAGAACAACCTGAAGTCGAGCGAGCCGAACCAGCAGCAGAATTGGATGCTCTGGCCCCTCTTCGGCATCACTCGACAGGGCACGAAGGTCTCGTACATGTTCCTGTGGCCGTTCTTCGGTTACTCGAAGGATCCGCGCACCGGCTTCTGGGCCTACGACGGGCCGTGGCCGATCGTGCGGCTCCAGCGCAGCGGAGAAGACCGCGGCGTCTATCGCACGCGCTTCTGGCCGCTGTACTCGAACTTGCAACACGACAAGGAAGGCATTCACTCCAAGTGGTGGTTGTGGCCGTTCTTCAACGAGCGCCACGAGACGCATCTTGACGGCAAGAAGCACTCCAAGATCTTCTTCCCTTTCTACCAGGACTACGAGTTCAGCTCCGCGTACGGCGGTCGCGCTCGCTACCTCAAGATCTGGCCGTTCTTCCAGGCTGAAGAGAACACGACGGGCAGGCGTTGGTCGACGCCGGTGATCAGCCCGCTCTGGCGCTTCCCGCGCCTCGAGCGGCAGTGGAACTGGACCTACCAGCTCTACACCAAGGCGACCGACGGCGACAAAGTGCGCGAACGTGCGTGGCTCGGGCTGTACCGCCGTGAGAAGGACAACGACGAAGACCGTCGCTACCTCTCGGTGCTGTGGTCGAACCGCCGCTACCTGGATCACGGTGAACCGATCTCCGAGACCTCGGTCCTTTTCGGCTTCCTGCGTTGGCGCAGTCGCCCCTCCGATTCCCTAGAGTTGCTGCGGCCTGCGTTCCCCGGGCCCGGCTGGCCGATCGCGCGCGAGACCACCCCGGCGATCCCTGAGCTGCTGGCGAGACCCGAAGAACCGACTCCGTGATGGCTTTCATTCGCATGCTGCGCGACTTCTGCGCAGAGACCGGCTTCCGCGCCGTGTTGCTCGTGCAGACGCTCGCGCGCCTCGGCGCGATCCCCGCACGACGCAAGATGATCGCGGACCAGATGGTCTCGTCCGGCCTCGGAGTGCTGCACGTCGTGCTGCTCGTCGGGTTGTTCATGGGCATGATCGTCTCGCTGCAGACCGGCATCGAGCTGGCGCGCATCGGCCAGCAGGACCAGATCGGCACGATCGTCGCGATCTCGATGGCGCGCGAGATGGGTCCGTTCATCACGGCGACGATCCTCGCGGCGACCGTCGGCTCGTCGATCGCCGCCGAGATCGGAACGATGGCGGTCAGCGACGAACTTGCGGCACTCGAGGTGCTCTCGATCGACCGCATCAAGCTGCTCGTGCTACCGCGACTCGTCGCGCTGGCGCTGATGTGCCCGCTGCTGACCATCGTCTGCGACGCGATCGGCATCGTCGGCGGCGGCTTGGTCGCGCAGTCGCAGCTGCACGTCGGTTCCGAGCTCTACTTCGACTCCGCGATCCAGTCGCTGCGCGACCTCGGCGAGACGATTGCGCTGCCCAAGGACGTCTTCGCCGGCCTGACCAAATCGTTCGTCTTCGGCCTGCTGATCGCCTCGATCGCTTGTTCGCAGGGCTTGCAGGCGAGGGGCGGCGCGCTGGGCGTCGGCCACGCAACGCGCGGCGCCGTGCGCGACTCGATCATCGCCGTGATCATCTCCAACTATTTCATGACCTGGTTCATGTATCAGGCCTGACGAGATGGTTGCGAACGATCAGCGCTCCAGCGACGTGGTCATCAGCCTCGTCGATGTCCACAAGGCCTTCGGCACGCAGAAGGTGCTGCAAGGGATGTCGTTCGACGTACGTCGCGGCACGACGCTGGGCGTCATGGGTCCGTCGGGTACCGGCAAGTCGGTGCTCTTGCGCCACGTGATCGGCTTGATGCGCCAAGACTCCGGCCAGGTGCTGGTCGACGGTGAAGAGGTCTCGACGCTGCACCGCAAGGAACTCGCGGCGCTGCGCCGCCGCATGGGATACCTGTTCCAAGAGGGCGCGCTGATCAACTGGCTCTCCGTGGCCGAGAACGTCGCGCTGCCGCTGCGCGAGAACACCAAGCTGCCGAGCGCCGAGATCCTCGACAAGGTCCACGCCAAGCTCGAGCTGGTCGGTGTCCCCGACTCCGGAGACAAGATGCCGTCGCAGATTTCCGGCGGCATGAAGAAGCGCGTCGCGCTCGCGCGAGCGCTGATCACCGACCCCGAGATCATCCTCTACGACGAACCGAACGCCGGCCTCGACCCCGAGATCTCGCGCGCGATCAATCAACTGATGCGCGACCTCGGCGACCAGCTCGACGTCACCTCGATCGTCGTTGAACACCGCATCGAGTGCATCCGCGCCGTGTGCGACGAAGTCCTCTTCCTCGACCAAGGACGCGTCGTCGTCCAAGAGCCGCCCGAAGCCTTCTTCGCCAGCGACCATCCGCGCCTGCGCAAGTTCCTCGGACCCGAAGCCGTGCGCCCCACCTCATGAAGAGCAACCAACAACACTTCCTGCTCGGACTCTTCTTCGTCGTCGTGCTCGGCCTGCTCGGCTACTTCACGCTCTTCATGAGCGAAGTGCCGTGGATGACCGACCGACAGAAGATCTCGATCTTCTTCCCCGAAGCTCACGGTCTCCGCAAAGGCGACGCCGTCCTCATCGCCGGTGTGCGCTGGGGTCGCGTCGAGGAACTGACCTTCGACCCGTCCGCCGAAGAGGAACGCCGCATCGTCGTCGTCATCAGCCTCGACGAAGTCGTTCAGCTGCGCGAAGGCCACAAGATCGTGATCGCGGACGCGACGCTGCTCGGCGGACGCAATCTCGAGATCGATCCCGGTCCGCCGACCGGTGCGCTGACCGACATGCAGGGTGAGCTGTTCGGAACCGTCGGCTTCAACGCCTTCGACGCCATCGGCGAGCTGGTGCGCGAGAACTCCGGCACCGTCGAAGAGACGCTGACTTCGCTGCGCAACCTGGTCACCGGCGTCGAAGAAGGACACGGCGTGCTCGGCCCGCTGTTCACCGACGACTCGCTCGGGCAGTCACTGCGCGACGGCGTCGCATCCGCTCAGTCGTCGTTCGACAACATCGATGCGATCACCGGCGACTTGCGCGAAGGCAAGGGAACGCTCGGCCGCCTGCTCTCCGAAGACTCGATCTACGTCGAGCTCGAGAAGATCTCGGTCGACCTCTCGGCGCTGCTCGCGGACGGCCGTCAGGTGATCGCCGACGTGCGCAACGGCGAAGGAACCGTCAGCCGCGCGATCTACGACAAGGAACTCGCGACCGACATCGCAGACGCCGTCGAGAACCTGCGCTCGATCACGGACTCGATCAACAAGGGCGAAGGCACGATCGGCAAGCTGGTCAACGATCCGACGCTCTACAACGACCTCTCGGAAACCGTCGCGCGCGTCGCTCGCGGCGAAGGCACGCTCGGCAAGCTGTTCACCGAAGAAGCCGTCTACGACGACATCTCACGCATCTCCGCCGACGTCGCCGACATTGTGCGCACCATCCGCGAGGGCCGCGGCACTGTCGGCCGCCTCGTGATGGAAGAGAAGGTCTACGACGAGCTTCTGAAAGCCGTCGGCCTCCTCACTCGCTCCCTCGAGGAGTACCGCGAGGCCGCACCGATCGGCACCTTCACGAGCGTGATCTTCGGCGCCTTCTGACGGCCTTGGAGTGAAGTACCGTGCCAGGTTCAGTTTTTCGATCTAAGCACCCGCGCTTGAGGCGCGGGTGCTTAGATCGAAAAACTGAACCTGGCACGGTACTTCACTCCAAGGCCGTCACAGCGGCCAAAACAGCGGGATCAATACCGTCGCCGCGATCGCGAGGATCAAGTTCAACGGAACACCGATGCGCAAGTAGTCGGTGAACCGGTAGCCGCCGGGTCCCAGCACCAAGGTGTTCGTCTGGTAGCCGATCGGGGTCGAGAAGCTCGCGCTCGCGCCGAAGGCCACGGCGATCAGGAGCGGCTTGGGATCGACGCCCAGCTGAGCCGCGACGCCGAGCATGACCGGCGTCAACAAGACGGCGGTCGCGTTGTTCGAGAGCAGCTCGGTCGTGACGCTCGTCAGCAAGTAGATCGCGCCGATCAAGAACCACGGGTTGTCGGTGCCCACGGTGCGGATCAACGACTCGGCGGCGCTGTCCGCGAGCCCCGTTCGACTGATCGCGAGCCCCAGCGGGATCGTGCCGGCGAGGAGCAAGATCACTTCCGAGTCGATCGCGCGCACCACATCGCGCACGTCCATACAGCGCGTCCCGATCATCAACGCGACGCCCGCGAGCGCGAGCAGCACGATCGGCGCGACGCCGAAGGTCGCGAGCAACACCACGGCCGCGAGAATCCCAAGCGCCAGCGGTGCCTTGCGCGGAACCGTCATCTCGCGATCGACGCCTTCGACGAGCAGGAAGTCGCCCTCCTCGTGGATCAAGCGCAGCGCGGCCGGTTCGCCTTGCACCAACAACACGTCACCGGACTGCAAGCGCAGGTTGCGCAGCTGATACTGGTGCTGTCGGCCGAGGCGACGCAAGGCGAGCACTTGCACACCGTACTTGCGCGACAGTCCGAGCTCGCGCACCCGGCGGCCCTTGAAGCGCGAGTTCGGCGTCAGCACCGCTTCGGCCATGTGCAGCTCGACGCGCGTCGTCTTCTCGGTCTCGTTTCCTTCTTCGAGCGCTTCGAGCGCCGCGTTCTGGTTGCCCGCCATGTCTCCCGCGAGCAGCGCATGCAGCACGATGCGATCGTCGTCCGCGACCGCCGTGCCGCGCTCGATGTCGGGGTCGGCGAACAAGTGACTGAGCGAGCTCGCCGTCGACTCGACGTACAGCACGTCGTTCTCCTCGAGCACCATGGTCCGCGCGGGTCCGATGATCGGGTGTTCGTCGCGCACCACTTCGAGCACGGTCACGTCGCGATCGGCGGGGAACGCCTTCTGCAGCTCTTTGCCGACGTAGCGGCTGCCGGCGCGCAACACGACTTCGGTCACGAAGCGTCCCGGCGCTTGCACGGCGAGCAGTTCCGACAAAGCCGCGCGATCGGGCAACAGCTTCGGCCCCAAGGCCAGCACGTAGATGCCGCCGAGCACCAGGAAGCAGAGCCCCAGCGGCGCGAAGTCGAAGATGCCGAAGCCCGGTCCACCCTCCTTGCGATAGAGCGCGTCGACCAGGATGTTCGTCGAAGTGCCGAGCAAGGTGCACGTGCCGCCGAGGATCGAGAAGTAACTGATCGGCAGCAGCACGCGCGACGGCGCGAGGTTCTTCTTGCGCGCCAACGCCAACGCGACCGGGATCATCAACGCGACGACCGGCGTGTTGTTCATGAACGCGCTGAACAGCACGGTCGGAATGGCGAGCAGCACCAACAAGCCGCGCAGCCCGCCGGCCTTCCCGCGCGACAACAAGCGCGCGCCGAACTCGACCACCCCGGTCCGTTGCAGCCCGACGGAGAGCACCAACATCGCCCCGACCGTCAGGGTCGCCGGACTGGAGAACCCGCTCAACGCCTCTTCGGGCGTCAAGATCCCGAACAACGCGAGCGCCACGATGATCCCGAGCGCCGTGACCTCGATCCGCACCCACTGCGTGACGAAGAGCACCAGCGCCACAGCAAGGATCGCGAGAAGGATCGGCACTTCCATGACCTGACCCCGAGCGGGCGAATCAGGCTACTCGGGAGGACATCCCGGCGTCATTCGAATTCGGGGGGGACGCCCGGCCGGGAGCGGAGCGGCCCTGGAGCGCGATGAGCCACGGGGGACGTGGCCGAAGAGGATCACGCGAAGAGGCGGAAGGCGCAGGTACGGAGTCAGGACGACTCAACGAACTTCACGTACTCCGCATAGCGTCGCGCCAAGTCCGCCATCTGCTCATGGCGATACATCTTCTGTGACTCGACGCACCGGCGCATGTCATCCACGTCGCCGAGCGCGGCGTCGAGAGCGAGAACAGCGTGGGGGTCTCCTGAAAGACACCAGTCCGTGCCCGAATCGATGATCGCGTCGCGCGCGACGCGGAGGTCACGGAAGCGGTCGAACCAGGGATCGCCGAAGTTGCGGATCAGCGTCTCGACTTCATCGACCAACCCATTCGGAACTTCACGTAGGTCCAATCTCCACTTGCGGGGCGCGTCCCATCCGATCCGACGGAACATCTGCTCGTTCACCGAGTAGTGGATGACCTGGTAGTAGCTGGCGCTCTTGCCGGCCCAACGCTCGGCCTTCGTCGCCGCGTCGAATCGTCGGCCGAAGAGAAGGTAAAGTGAGACGAAGGGCGAGCACGTGGACGTCACGTCGAGGTAGACCGCGTCGTCCCCGTCCGGCTGCTTGCGGACGAGAGTCTCGCGACTGACCAGGAAGCGGTACTCACCGGCATGTCGTCGCTCGAGCTCCTTGCCGAGCTGCCGCCGGAACTCACCGACCTTCGACATCGTGCACCTCGCCCCTCCGCAGCCTTCGACTCAGCGCGCGCCCGGCAGCAAGCGCTCGATCCACTTCCCCACCTGGTCCGCCTCGATGTTGAAGCGTTGTCCGACCTTGGCTTGGCCCAGGTTCGTCGCGGCGAGGGTCACGGGGATCAAGGCGACGAAGAAGCGGCCGTCCTGCGGTTCGCAGACGGTCAGGCTGATGCCGTCGATGCCGACCGAGCCTTTTTCGATCAGGTAGCGCGTCAGCTCGGGGTCGACTTGGAAGTGGTAGAGCAGGCCGCCGTCGCCGGGGTCCTCGATCTGGACCAGCTCGCCGCCGCCGTCGACGTGGCCGGAGACGATGTGGCCCGAGAGGCGGTCGCCCAGGCGCATCGAGCGCTCGAGGTTGACTGGAGTTCCCTCGGTCAGATTGCCGAACCAGGTGCGGTCGAGGGTCTCCTTGGAGAGCTCGAAGAGCATGTCGGCGCCGGGGGTCTGGGAAGGCACGCGGGCGCCGGTTTGGGGGTCCTGGCAGTGGACGACCGTCAGACAGCAGCCGCAGGTGGCGATGGATTCTCCCTCTTCCACGGCCCAGTCGGGGCTCGGGGCGGGCAGGATGATCCGCAGACCGGATCCCTGAGGAGAGACGGAGCGGACGGGGACGCAGGCTTCGATGATGCCGGTGAACACGGGCGATTCCGGGGGACGGGCCGGGGACCGGTGCGGGGGACCGGGCCGGAGGCTACTTAATAGGGGAAGAGATCGTGCCGGAGAGGCTCCAGAGCCTTGACGGGATGGGCCCCCCGTGTCTACCCTGCTGGGCCTTTTCTGGAGAGCTTGCGCCCCGAGACCCGCTTCGATCGCGTTGCGGCGACCAGCCGTGAGGGCCCCGGTGGGCGACCACCAACACTGACCCCGGCCGTTCGCGCCGGACCGCGCATGCCGCTCTTTGCCATTCTAACTTTGTTTCCCGAGGCTCTCGAGCCCTACGCGCGCGCCAGCATCCTGGGGCTCGCGCAGGACAAGGGCCTGGCCGAGATCCGCTTCTTCGACTTCCGCGACTTCACGAGGGATCGACACCGCACGGTCGACGACCGTCCTTTCGGGGGCGGCCCCGGCATGGTGCTCAAGCCCGAACCGATCGTGGACTGCGTCGAGTGGATCGAAGACCGTTATGGAGCCTTTAAGAAGTTGATGCTCTGTCCCGGTGGTCGACCGTTCCGTCAAGAAGTCGCACGTGAGCTGACCGCAGAGGATCGCATCATGCTGCTCTGCGGGCGCTACGAAGGCTTCGACGAACGGATCCAGGAGATCTGCGGCTTCGAACCGCTCTCGGTCGGCGACTACGTGCTCGCCGGCGGTGAGCTTCCGGCGCTCGCGGTGACCGAAGCCGTCGTCAGACTGCTGCCCGGTGTCTTGGGAGACGAGCGATCCGCGCAGGAAGACTCCTTCCGGGAAGCCGACTCACTCGATCATCCGCACTACACGCGACCCCGTGTGTTCCGCGGGCTCGAAGTGCCGGGCGTCCTGATGAAGGGCGACCACGGCGCGATCGACAAGTGGCGACAAGACAGTGCACAGGACCGGACCCGCCGCTGGCGACCGGACCTTTGAGAGAACAGACCGCCGGCGACGCGTTCGCCGGCACACGACAATCCGCTTCCGAGACTTCTTAGAGGCGCCCACCGGCGCCCCCCCTTCACGATGAACGTCATCACCAACCCGCAGGACCGCGAACAGACGGCCCAGGACGGCAAGCTCGGCCTGATCGACAAGATCGAGTACGAGAACGGCAAGAAGATCCTGCCGCCCGTGCGCATCGGCGACACCGTCGAGGTGCACTACCTGATCCGCGAGGGCGAGAAAGAGCGTATCCAGCTCTTCATCGGCCAAGTCATCGCGATCAAGGGCCGCGGCATCCGCCAGAACATCACGGTGCGTCGCATGGTCCAAGGCGAAGGCGTCGAGCGGATCTTCCTGATGCACAGCCCGCGCGTCCACGACGTGCAGGTCACCCGCCGCGGCGACGTCCGTCGTTCGAAGCTGTACTACCTCCGCGATCGCGTCGGCAAGGCCACGCGCGTGAAGGAGAAGCTCGGCGAGAAGGCACGTCGCGACAAGCAGAAGGACCAAGAGGTCCGCTCGGCCATGACCGCCGCGGGGGACGAAGCGTCCTCCGAGGAAGAAACGGTCAACGTCTGAGAGCATGGGTCGCCTGAGCCGAACGCTCTGCTCCGAAGGCCCACACTGAAACAGGCCGGAAGCCGGCGTTCCTCCCACCGAGGGATGCCGGCTCCGGCCTTTCGCACATCGAGTCTCCACTTCACCCGCTTCCCCGAGCCGGTTCCCCACCGCCATGCCTGAGAACAACGGTCGCAAGGTTTTCCTTGTCCTTGCCCTACTGATCGGCGCCGCGCTGCTGATCCTCCTTCCCGATCGACCCTTCCGTATGGGTCTCGACCTCGAGGGCGGCACCCGGATCGTCTACTCGGTCGACTTCCAGAAGGCGCTCGACGAAGGGAAGATCTCCCCTCAGCAGTTCCAGAACAAGGGCGCGCTGATGTCGGAGACGATCGGGCTCGTTCGCGAGCGGATCGACCCGGACGGCGTGCTCGAGCCGCGCATCTATCCCGAAGGCGAAGAGCGCTTCGTGGTCGAGATCCCCGGCATCGCGAACCTGGCGGAGGTCAAGGCCGACTTGCCGCTCGCTGGTGAGCTGCGCAAGGGGGAACGATCTTCGATGAAGGTCGCGGTCCTGCAGCAAGGCGATGACGAACAGCTGCTCAACTTCCCCTCGGGCGGCGGTGTGATCCGCATCGGCGATCAAGAACAGATTCGCTACGAGAGTCGCGTCGGCGACGAGTTCCTCGGCCTGCGCCGCGGCGTCGGCGGCACGACGGAAGTCGACCACGCCGCTTCGGAGACGGTGCACCTCGTCTCGAACGACCCGATCAAGAGCCGCATCGAGAACCCCGGCTCGCTGAAGTTCTACATCGCCGCGCAGTCGCAAGACTGGCCGATGGAGACCGACGAGACGACCCAGAAGACGACAGTCGACAACTGGATCCAAGCGAACCCGGGCGCCGAGATCAGCGTCTTCAACCGCCTCTCCTTCAAAGAAGGCGGCCCGCCGACCGGCATCGCGTGGTTCCCGATGCGCGAGACCGAGTTCGACCGCGTCAGCGGCCGCACGCTGCAAGACCGCCTCGTCGCCCTCGCGGTGCCGAAGGAAGAGTGGAACTTCACCGGTACCGACCTCGAGTACGTCGGCCCCACCTGGGACGAATTCAACCTGCCGGCGATCATGCTGCAGCTGAAGAGCTCGAAGTCGCCGGTCTTCAGCGACTTCACCGGCGCGCACGTGAACCAGCTGATGGCGATCGTGATCTCCGACGAGATCGCTTCGCTCGCGAACATCCAAGAACGCCTCGGCTCGTCCTTCCGCATCACGGGTCAGTTCACGCAGCAGGAAGTCGACAGCACCGTTCAAGTGCTGCGCTCCGGCTCGCTGACCTACGACGTGAAGTTCGAGGAAGAGGAACGCGTCGGCCCGACGCTCGGTGAACAGTACATCCGCCAAGGCTCGATCTCGGTGATCCTCGCCTTCGGTGTCGTGCTGCTGTTCATGATCTTCTACTACAAGAAGCTCGGCATCTTCGCGGCGCTGTCGCTGCTCGCCAACCTGTTGCTCCTGATGGGCGCGATGGCGTTCATGCAGGCGACGCTGACGCTTCCGGGCGTCGCGGGCATCATCCTCACCGTCGGTATGGCGGTGGACGCGAACATCCTGATCTACGAACGGATCCGCGAAGAACAGATGAAGGGCACGCGTGTCCTGCAGGCCACCAAGGGTGGTTTCCAGGCGGCGCTGTCGACCATCATCGACGCCAACGTGACGACGCTGATCACCGCGATCATCCTCGGCTACGTCGGTACGGGTCCGGTGCGCGGTTTCGCGACCACGCTCTCCGTCGGCATCTTGACCTCGATGTTCTCGGCGCTCGTCATCACGCGCCTGCTCGTCGACTCCTCGCTGAGCAAGAAGTCCGAGCACTTCAAGATGGTCCAGCTGGTCGGCAAGACCGCGATCCCCTTCATGCGGAAGGCCAAGACCGCGATGGCCTGCTCGGTCCTGGTGATCACCGGCGGCCTGGTGCTGCTCAGCCAAGTGCCCTCCGAGAAGCTCTTCTCGATCGACTTCCTCGGCGGCTCGTCCCTGGTGATTCGCACCGAGGCGCCGCAGCAGACCGATACGGTCCGCACCCTGGTCAGCGAGATCGAAGGCGCGGTCGGCGATCACTCCGAAGTCAGCCCGCTGATCGACTCGGGTGACAGCCAGACCGGCTACCGCCAGTTCCGCATCACCTACAAGAACGTCGAAGGCGCGGCCGATTCCGGCGGCGAATCGACCACCGAGGGTCTCGTCAAGGAGAGCCTCGCCGGCATCCTGCAACACGGTCCGGTGGTCGTCGAAGTCGCGAGCGGAAGCGCCAGCGGTCGTCTGTACTTCGAGACCCCCCACCCCATCGCGGATCTCGTCGCGATCGTCGACGGCGTGTCCGGGCTCAGCGAGACCACGATCACCGAGGTCCCTGGTGAGTACGCGATCTACGAGTTCAGCTCGAAGGTCGAACCCGGCAACCGCCCCAGCAGCTTGATCACCTCGATCGGCCAGGCCTTCGAAGGCCAGGACGACTCGTCCGGCACGGCCCTCGTGCTGGCGCAACCGGTGCCCGAGATCTCCTCGGTCGGTGCCCAGATCGTCGGCGAGCTGCGCGACAACGCGATCCTCGCGATCTTCTTCTCGCTGTTCGCGGTCGTGCTCTACATCCGCATGCGCTTCGCCGAGTACAGCTACGGCATCGCTGCGGTGGTCGCGCTGGTGCACGACGTGCTGATCACGCTCGGCGTGCTCGCGGTCGCGATCCAGTTCAACCTGGTCGCCGCGGAGCTCAGCTTGCCAATGGTCGCGGCCTTCCTGACGATCATCGGTTACTCGCTGAACGACACGATCGTGGTCTTCGACCGCATCCGCGAGAACCGTCCGCGCATGAAGGACGACCTCGAAGTGATCCTCGACACCTCGATCAACCAGACGCTGGCGCGGACGCTGCTGACCTCGATCACCACGCTGATCGCCGTCGTCATCCTGTTCTCGTTCAACTACGGCAGCGGCAGCCTCCTGGAAGGCTTCGCCTTCGCGCTGACGATCGGCGTGTTGGTCGGAACCTACTCCTCGGTGTTCATCGCCAGCCCGGCGCTGCTCTACTTCGAGCGGCGCAGCGCGAAGAAGGCCGCGGCCCAAGGCTCGTCGGACTGAGCTCCGGGGACCGCTAGAACGCGCGCGAGCCCCCGGCAGTCCGCTGCCGGGGGCTCGCGCGCGTTCAGGGGTCTTCGCGACGCCGCTTCGACCGACTACACTCCCCTCGTGCGCATCCTCCTCGGCTGGCTCATCCTGATCTCCTGCGCCGCGCTCGCGGGACTGATTCAGTCGCGCTGGACGGAAGGTGTGCGCAGCGAGCGCGAGACCCTGCTGCGCTCGCGCGGCGCGCGCACCGGACCGGACGACGGTTGGTCGCAGGTCATCGTGGGTGTCCCCAGCGGCGCTGAAGCGGCGGACGTCGAGTGGTACCCGCTACCGCATCCTGTCGACTCCGACCTGCCGCCCGATGCGCACGACGACAACGACTTCGACCTGCCCGAAGTCGCGCCCGAGCCGGAAGACCGCACCTGGCAGGTGCGCATCAGCTCGGGCATGGTGCTCAGCAAGCTCTGCGCGGAAGCCTACGGTCGCGGCACGCCCGAGATCGTCGACGCGGTCGCGCGGTACAACGGGCTCGAGAACGCGAACCGCTTGTCGGTCGGCGACGTCGTGTTCCTGCCGCCGTACAGCGAGCTGTACGACGCGGACGGCGCGCCGCTCACTCCTCTGCGCTGATCGGAACGCTCGGCGTCTCGAGGTACTCGCACTCGAGCGTCGGGCCACCGTCGCGCAACAGATTGCCGAGTGCGCCTTGATCGATGCGAGCACGCATCAGCATGTGGGTGTCCCCCACGACGCTCTCTTCCGACACCACGCCGAGCTTCTTGATCATGGCATGCAGTCGCCCGTTCGAGACGGGGAAGCGCAACTCGACGACGGCGGAGCGTTCGTCGAGTTGCTTGCGCAGGAGCTCGTCCAAGCGGTCGATGCCCTCGCCGGTCGACGCGGACAAGAAGATCACTTCCTGTTCGACGCCTTGCAGCAAGCTGTGCAGCTCGATGCGGTCTTCCACGCGGTCGACCTTGTTGAAGACGATTGCGTCGGCTCGCGTGTGGTGCGAGAAGCTCGAGAGCACCTGGTTCACCGCGGACATCTGTTCCGCCGCGTCGGGGTGACTCGCGTCGACCACGTGCAGCAGGTAATCCGCGTTGAGCATCTCTTCCAAGGTCGCGTGGAACGACGCGACCAAGTGGTGCGGCAACCGGCGAAGGAAGCCGACCGTGTCGGAGAGCAGCACTCGGCGCCCGTCGGACAGTTCCCACTGCCGCGTGCGCGTGTCGAGCGTCGCGAAGAGCATATCGGCGACGAGTTCATCGGCACCGGTCAGCTTGTTCAACAGGGTGGACTTGCCGGCGTTGGTGTAACCGACGAGTCCGACCGTGAAGTGTTCGGAGCGCGAGCGCACTTCGCGCAGCTTGCGTGCTTCGATCTCAGCGAGCTGTCTCTTCAGGTCAGTGATGCGCTTGTTCAGGAGGCGGCGGTCCGTCTCGAGCTGCGTCTCGCCGGGACCTCTCGCGCCGATCGCGCCTTCCATCCGTTCGAGGTGCGTCCACATGCGGCGCAGCCGCGGGAACATGTACTCGTTCTGCGCGAGCTCGACCTGCAAGCGCGCTTGCCGCGTCTGCGCGCGCCGCGCGAAGATGTCGAGGATCAGCTCGGAGCGGTCGACGATGCGCACGCACCAAGCCTTCTCGAGGTTGCGTCCTTGCGCCGGCGTGAGGTCGTTGTCGACGACGACGGCATCGGGCTTGTAGCGCTCGATCTCTTCCGCGATCTCTTCGACCTTGCCGCGCCCCATCAGGGTCGCGGGACTCGGTTTGTCGCGCTTCTGCACGATGCCCGGCCCGACGACTTCGCCGTTCGCAGCGCGCACGAGTCCACGGATCTCGGACAGCTCGCCGCCGTACTCCGGACTCTGTCCGTCGAGCAGAACGCCGCAGACCAATACGCGTTCGCGCGGTGACTTGGTCTCGATCAGTTCGCGACTCATCGGGTCGCCGTCTCGGTGCTGTGTGCGCGTTCGCTGCTGCGCAAGACGCGCGCGACGCGGTCTCCTTCGAGCACCGGCGTCAGCACGGTGTGCGCACGAAACTCGTCGCGGGATTCGGGGAAGTCGGTGCGGAAGTGGACGCCACGTGATTCTTCGCGGAAGGCCGCGGAAGCTGTGGCGAGTCTCGAGAGGCTCAACATGTTCAGGAGTTGGATCGTGCTGGAGTCACGTTCGGCGAGCTCGTGCACGACGCGCGACCAGAAGCCTAGCTTCTCCGCCGCCTCAGCGAGGCCTTCGGCGCTGCGCTGTACGCCCATCTCGCGCCACATCATCGACTTGAGCGAGTAGGTCAGGTCTTCGACGTTGACGCGGAAGGAGCGTTGATCGAGATCGCGGCGCGGACGCGGCGCGCCTCGGAAGCGGCGCAAGACCGGTGCCTCGGCGCGTTCTTCCGCGACGATGCGTCCGGCGCGGCCGCCGAGGACGAGCCCTTCGAGCAGCGAGTTCGAGCCCATGCGGTTCGCGCCGTGCAGTCCGGTCGCGGCCACTTCGCCGACAGCCCAGAGGCCCGGCAAGCTGCTGCGCCCGTCGTGGTCGACCGCGATGCCGCCGATCTGGTAGTGAGCGCCGGGACGCACCGGGATCGGGTCGCGCGCGATGTCGATGCCGAACAGCTCGCAGACGCGACCGATGCCGGGGAACAGCTGGTGCGGATCACCGTCGATCTCGGTTAGGTCGAGGTAGACGTTCGTGTCCTGCGTCTCGACCATGCGACGGAACACGGCGCGACTGACGACGTCGCGCGGCGCGAGTTCCGCGGCGGCGTGATACTCCGGCATGAAGCGCACGCCATCCTTGTCGCGCAGGATACCGCCTGCACCGCGGACGATCTCGCTGATCAAGACGCGCGCTGCACCGGCGATGTAGAGACACGTCGGATGGAACTGCACGAACTCGAGATCGCGCAAGACCGCTCCGGCTCGCGAGGCCATCGCCACGCCGTCGCCCGTAGCGACGGGCGGGTTGGTCGTCTCGCGATAGATCTGTCCCGAGCCGCCGGTGGCGAAGAGCACGTCGGGCGCGCAGAAGGCGACGAGATCGCCGCGCGCGGTGCGCGTCAGCACTCCCGCCGCGCGTCCGTTATCGCCCGTGAGCAAGTCGATCGCCAGGCCGCCGGGGAAGGTTGTGATGCCCCCTTCCGACTCGACGGCAGCGCTCAAGGCGCGTTGGAACTCGATGCCCGTCGCATCGCCGTGCGCGTGGACGATGCGCCGGTGGCTGTGGCCGCCTTCGCGCGACAGCACGAAGTCGCCGTTCGATCCGCGATCGAGCTGCGTGCCGATGTCGAGTAGTGAACGCACGGCAGCGGCCCCGCCGCGCACGACCATCTCGACGGTCTCGACATCACACAAACCGCAACCGACTTCGAGCGTGTCGGCGATGTGCGCCGCGAAGGAGTCCGCCGGATCGAGTACCGCCGCCAAGCCGCCTTGGGCGTAGCGGGTGTTCGATTCAGAGAGGTCCGCCTTGGTCAGCAGCGCGACGGTCAGGCCGCGACGAGCGGCCTCGAGCGCCGCCGTAGACCCGGCAATACCCCCTCCCAGCACGACGAGGTCGTAGCTGTAGGCGGGCACCTCGCGGGAATCGAATGCGAGCAGGTACCGGTCGTGATCGAGCTGGAGCTCAGGCTTCAAGTGCGGCTTCGGGGGTCGTCCCACGCCCTCTCGGCGCGGGAAGGCCGCAGATTGTAGGCACTGCGGACGAGTCCGCGCGGAGCGTGACCCTGAAATCGCCGCCGAATGGGGCCGGGCGCCCGCTCCAGGAGCCGGAACTCTGACGAGGACGTCCCCGAACGGGGATGGAAGAGGCCGCTGCGGACCCCCAGGAGGCGGATCCTTCTCGAGCGCGAGAACCCGAACCAATTCCTAACGGTTCGGGACTTGTTCGGGGCGGCGGCGCCGATAGATTAGGCATCCGTTCGGGGGCGAGACCAACACTCACGGACGAGAGCCAGTCAGGCGAGGCAGACACACGGGCCGCCTCGAAAGACCGAGCAGGACGACCTCAGCGGCCACGACATCACCGGCTGCCGCGCGACATCCACTCACCCGTTCGACGGACCAGCGACAGACGGAGCAGACGACCATGACGACCTTGATCTACACGGCACGCAACGACGGACCTTCGATCCTCTTCTTCGCGGCGCTCATCGCCTCGACCTTCCTGATCTAGGGCGCTCGAGCGTCCGGGACGTTCTGCAGCGTCACGTTCGCGCGCGCCACCGACACGAACACGATTCGAGACCCACGCCGAAGCTTGCACCCACGCGTTCTGCGGGAGACCTTGGCCTCCGCACCATCGAAGCACCACACTCTTCGAAGCTGAAACGCAGCGACACACTGGGAAGCGCACGACACCACGACACGACATCACCGCAGTCTCGCGCGAGACTGCAACAAGCCCCGGCGTGGGGCTCGAGCCGTCCTCCTCTCTCACCCACCGAATGCCAATGAGCCTCAAAGCCGCTCTCACGCGACGCCAGCATCAGATCCTCGACTTCTTGAAGTCATACACCGAGGAGACGGGCATGGCACCGACCCTCGAAGAGATCGCAGCGAACTTCGGCGTGAACAAGGTGACGATCTTCGGGCACATCGGCGAGCTGGAGCGCAAGGGCGTGATCGAACGCGCCGGCAAGGGACTCAGCCGCTCGCTGCGCGTGGTCGAGGAAGAAGACCCCCGCTCGGCCGTCAGCGTCTCGATCCTCGGCAGCATTGCTGCCGGCTCCCCCATCCAGGCGATCGAGGAACCCGAGGTCTTCGATCTCGGCGACCTGATCCCGCAGGACCGCGATGTGTATGCCCTGCGCGTGAAGGGCAACTCGATGATCGAAGACTCGATCCGCGACGGAGACATCGTCCTCGTCGAGCGCCGCGAGACGGCGCGCAATGGTGAGACCGTGGTGGCGGTCCTCGAAGACGAAGAAGTGACTCTGAAGCGCTTCTACAAGGAAGCCGGACGCATCCGGCTCCAACCAGCCAACTCGAGCATGGACCCCATCTACGTCGACGACGTGCAAGTGCGCGGCGTGGTGATCGGCGTCCTGCGACAGTTCTAAGAGCACCCAAAGCTGTTAGAGAGACGCCAGGACAACTGGCGGAGGTCCGAGTCTCGGACCTCAACGGGGGATCGCGTCCGGCGATCCCCCGCGCTCTTTAGTGGCCGGGCTTTGGGCTCCGATCGGCGCAGCGGGCGGGCGCTCTCGCAGAACCTACCGATCGCGGGTGGAGCGCAGCATCGTCCTCAGCGCGAGTTGGAGTTAGGCTAGGGGCCCCCTCTTTCCATCGATCATCATGCCCCGACTGTCCGACCGCGCGCCCCTCGCCTCGCTCGCCCTCTTCGTGATCTTCCTGGCCTGCGGCGCGCGCCCTGCCCAAGCGCAACAAGCCGAGACCCGCAAGCTGATCGACAGCAAGGGGTTCACTTCGCTCGTCGAGGTCGTCGGCGAACCCTGGGTCCGTCGAGGCGGTGGATTGCAGATGCAGGGGGGCGGGCACGAAGTCCGCACCCTGCAGCACGTCGCGACCGGTGACTTCGTGATGCGCGCGGTCCTGACGTTCGAGGGTGTCGACTCGTCCGGCGCGCTGTTCGAGCTCGGAGACAACGTCTTCTGCTTCGCCGATCGCAAGGGCGGCAGCCCGCTGTTCGTGCGCGGCCCCGACCTGCGGCCGAAGGGCGAGAACAAGCTCGTGCTGCCGAACAGCAAGGGGCGCACGCCCGACAAACAGCGCTTCGAGTTCATCGTGCGGCGAGACGACACCACCCTACGCATCATGTTCGACGACGAGGTGCTGCACTCGGTGGAGATCGGCAAGGGACCGCTCGGCCGCATCGGCTTTCAACCGCGACGCGCCTTGCTGCGCATCACGGAGTGGACGCTGACGGGAGCGCTGATGGACCCGACGCGCGACGGCGGCGGTGCGCTGCTCAAGCTGCAGCCGGCGATCAACGAGGCGATCGACAAAGGCGTCGCCTTCCTGATCGAGCAGCAACAGCGCGACGGATCGTGGGCTCACGACGGGGAACGCTACCGCAACGGCCAGACCGCGCTCTGCATGTACACCTTGTTGAACTGCGGCGTGAACCCGGAGCACCCGGCTGTGCAACGCGCACGGGCATTCCTGCAATCATCACCTCCGCGCGAAACCTACGCCCTGGCGTGCCAGATGATGGCTTTCGAAGCGACCAAGGACCCGTCGCTGAAGCCCGCGATCGGCGAGTTGCTGGACCAGCTGCTCGAGTGGCAGAAGGGCGGCTGGAGCTATCCCTGGGACCACGCTTGGGTGAACTGGCACGAGAAGGAAGGCCTCGTCGACCTCTCGAACACGCAGTACGCCGCACTCGGACTGCGAGCGGCTGAGTTCGCCGGACACGAGGTGCCCGAACGCGCGTGGAAACGCCTCCTCAAGGACGCGATGAACCACCAGACCTCCGCGCTGAAGGTGGACGCCCCGAAAGTCGAAGGACGTTCCAGCAGCGGCAAGCGCGAGGTTGCCGGTTTCGGCTACCGCATCGGGCAAGAGGCTACCGGTTCCATGACCGCTGCAGGCATCGCGATCGTCGAGATGTGCCGCAACGGTCTCGGCTCGGACGCCGGCGGCTCCGACCAACGCAAGATGGACCGAAGCCGGCAGCTCGCCATGAACTGGCTCGAGATCCACTTCGATGTGGTGGAGAACCCCGGCTCGGCCGACTGGGTTTTTTATTACCTCTACGGACTCGAGCGCGTCGGCGCGTTGCTCGGGCTCGAGCTGATCGGCTCGCACCCGTGGTACTACGAGGGCGCCAAGCGCCTCGTCAAGGTGCAGCGCGACAACGGATCGTGGGAGCAGCGAAACGAGGAGGCGGACACATGCTTCGCGCTGTTGTTCCTCGAGCGCGCGACCTTCCGCGGAACGGGCGGCGACATGAAGCCGCCGGCGGACCTCTACCTCGCGGAGAACCACGACGCAGACGTGCGCTTCCGGGCTTCGGGGCGAGGGCGCTTCGCCGTCTGGCTGACCGGCTTCTCGGATGAGATCCGTGAGCAATACGGCGTCGCCCGCGGCTCGCGGCGCGACCTCTTCCTGCAGAGCGTCGAGTACTGGCTCGACGGCGCCCTCGCCGAACGCGTCGAGTGCAATCCACTCTCCGCCTGGCAGGGCGAAGGACACGCCATCCGCCTGGATGTGCCGGCCGCCGGCGACCACCGACTCGAGATTCGGGTCACGCTGGCTCTGCCGGAAGGGTCCGACCCGCTCACGACCGCAGCCGTGGTCCTCGAAGGCGAGGAACTGCCGTTCACCGTCGACGCGGGACTCGAAGCGTGGATGTTGCCGCTGGCGAGCGCCAGCGGCTCGCCGCTCCTCGCCAACCACGGCTGCGAAGCCACCGCCAGCTGCTCTCAAGACGCCAACCGCGTCGCGTCCAAAGCCATCGATGGAGTCCAATCGACCGCCTGGCTCTGCAAGTCGGACGTCGGAGACAAGGTCCTGCGCCTCGACTTCAAGAAACCGCTGCGCGCCAAGACCCTGATCCTCCAACAAGCCGCGACGCGTCCCCAGGATCGCTTCTCGTTCGACCCGATCGTCAGCGTCGAGCTGCGCTTCCCCGGCACGAAGCTCGCGCACCTGCGCGCGTCGCTCCCTGAAGACGCCTTCCTCCCCGCCCGCGTCGAGCTACCCGCGGACCTGAACCTGCGACAGATCGAGATCGTCGTTTTGGAGACGATCGACGGAGGCAGCGCCGACGGCCTCGCCGGCTTCGCGGAAGTCGGTTTCGAGCTCGCAGGAGACTGATCGCCGCGAGTCCGGCGCGCGACTGTGCGGCCTAGACCTTCGGTCCGGAGGCGACGCGCTCCAGCGGGGTCGTCCCACGCGGATACGGTCGCCGCGCCTAGTGTCGCGGAACGAAGCCCTCGATCAGAGTCGGTAGGATCGAACCGAGCGGATCAGGGCGTTCGCGCGACGCGAAAGCCGATTCGATTGCTGCGCACGTCTGGGCCGCCGGCGTCCCGCGCGGCTGAACGACAGTCGCGCGGTTGGTCGTAGAACGACCCGCCGCGCAAGACGCGCGGACCACTTCCAGTCGACCGGAAGATTGGATCTATCGCCACTGGATCGCGACCAACGAATGCATCAGGTGCGTAGTCATCTTCGCACCACTCCCAGAGGTTGCCGTGCATCTCATGCAATCCCCAGGCGTTCGGCGGAAGGGAACCCGCAGGCACTGTCGACATTCGGCACTCGGGAGACGGAGGCTTCGACCAAGTGACCACCAGCTTGCCGTCCACGACCGCTCCACTCTCGACTGCGCCGTCATTGAAGTTCACCAGGTCCTGACCGAGCGGCCCCGACAGACTGAACGCCCCGGTCGTCCCCGCGCGGCAAGCGTACTCCCACTCGGCCTCGGTCGGAAGGCGCAGCGCTTCCACTCCAGGCGCGAGCCCTTCACTCGCGCGGGCCAGATAGGCCTGCACATCGAGCCAAGACGGGTCGATGGGACGCTCTTCACCCTCGAAGAAAAAAGAGGTAGGCCCCATCAAGTGCCGCCACTGCGCCTGCGTCACCTCAGCCGCTCCGATGTAGAACGCTTTGGTCAGGAGCACTGTAAGCGTTGCACCAACCCCACCTGGCTCGTCGGGCCGAGCGGCCCGATGATCTGTGGATGGCGAGAAGCAATCGACGAGAGGAGATGCGCACGCTCTTGGCCGATCGTGAGCGGCGCGGGCTGA
>Ga0316209_1000595_pt1 | contig 56590 bp, 55 predicted proteins | sample 6monopyrite_MG_FD_204945 | JGI IMG/M metagenome (GOLD analysis project Ga0316209, IMG submission 204945) | Microbial mat bacterial communities from mineral coupon in-situ incubated in ocean water Damariscotta River, Maine, United States -... | ecosystem: Environmental > Aquatic > Marine >... | reverse complement strand
AACTCATCCTGGCCACAGAGAAAGGCGCGACGGACACAGCGAGAGATGCAGTGATAGTAAGGGGTTGATTCCAGGCAGACCTGATTTTTACGGGGTGTTGGCATCCGTGCCTCCTGCTTTTTCCTGTGATGGATTATGTGGTTTGTAATTTAAAAAAGACTACTCAGGATGTCAATTGATTGATGGGTGTCTTGTCTTACTATGTCTTATAATTAATCTTCTTCTCTTGAGTTTTTTATCACCTTTGTCTTATCCCTGATAACCGCTAAAAAACTCTCACCATATTCCTTGAGTTTTTTATCACCTACACCGGAAATAGTGCGCAAGTCATCAGAGAAAACAGGTTGTCGCTGTGCCATTTCCTGTAGGGTGCTGTCGTGAAAAATGACATAGGGTGGCACATTGCGTTCACGCGCCAGTTTCAGCCGGTGTTCCCGCAGGGCATCGAACAGTATATTTTCGCTCGCGGACAGGGTGTTGACCATTTTTGTTTTTTGCGTTTTTTTGCCTTTGCGCTGATGACGTAGCGCTAGCTGCACGTCGCCCCGCAACAAAGGTCGTGCCTTTTCGGTCAGGCGCAATACGCCATACGATTCAATATCTGCCGTCAGAAACCCCTGTGCGATTAATTGCCGGAAAATCCCCCGCCACTCCACTGCCGTTTTATCTGCTCCGATACCAAAGGTGCTGAGCCGGTGATGCTGGTTGCTCTGAACGCGCGCATCATCCTTGCCTGTTAAGATATCAATGACATAATTCACACCAAACCGCTGACCACTGCGATACACACAGGACAACACTTTTTGTGCCGCTTCGGTGCCGTCCCAGGTTTCCGGCGGGTCAAGGCAGGTGTCGCAATTACCACAGGGCGTATCCTGCTGCTCATCAAAATAAGCCAGCAGCGCCTGACGCCGACAACTGACTTGCTCACATAAACCCAGCATGGCATCCAGTTTGGCGCTGGCAATGCGTTTGAATTGTTCGTCGCCATCGGAGCCTTGTAGCATCTGCCGCAGGGTAATCACATCTTGCAGTCCATAGGCCATCCATGCATCGGCGGGCTGGCCGTCACGACCGGCACGCCCGGTTTCCTGATAATAAGCTTCGAGGCTTTTGGGCAGGTTAAGGTGCGCGACGAAGCGCACATCGGGTTTATCAATGCCCATGCCAAAGGCGATGGTTGCAACCACAATCACGCCTTCGTCGCGTAAAAACCGCTGCTGGTGATCTCGACGCACGTCATCCGGCAATCCCGCATGATACGGCAGGGCAATACGCCCTTTGGCTGCCAGCCATTCGGCTGTACTTTCCACTTTTTTCCGTGACAGACAATAAATAATGCCGGCATCACTGCTGTGTTCTCGTTCAATAAACTGCCATAAGCGGTCGCGCGAATTCTGACCTTCGCTAATGGTGTATCGAATATTGGGACGATCAAAACTGTTAATGAAAACCGCCGCATCATGTAAATCCAGTTGAGCAATAATTTCCTGCCGGGTGCGCACGTCTGCGGTAGCGGTCAGCGCGATGCGCGGTACACCGGGGAACCGCTGGTGCAGCATTGAAAGTTGCTGATATTCACGACGAAAATCATGACCCCATTGCGACACACAATGCGCTTCGTCTATAGCGAACAGGGCCAGTGGCGCTTGTGATAAAACATGCAGCATGTGCTCGGTGAGCAGGCGTTCCGGGGCCACATACAGTAAATCCAGTTCACCGTCAGACAGTGCCTGTATTACGGCCTGTTGCTGTTGACCATTCATGGAAGAATTGAGAAAAGCGGCGCGGATGCCCAGTTGTTGCAGCGCATCGACTTGATCCTGCATCAGCGCAATCAGTGGCGACACCACAATGCCCACGCCGTCACGTACCAGTGCGGGAATCTGGTAACACAGTGATTTGCCTCCTCCGGTGGGCATCAGTACCAGGGCGTCGCACCCGCTGACGACGGTTTCAATAATATCCGCCTGGGAATGGCGGAATTCATCGTAACCAAAGGTATGATTGAGGATTTCGTGGGCGCACTGCATGGGCGTATTCTCCCATATTATGGCCTGCTGGTGGAGGTGGGTTGCTGTAAGCTGCACTGAGGCAGGTTCTTGATGCCATCGGCTTTACTTTAGCTGGTGGCGTATTCACAAACAGCGCGTTTTTGGCGCTTAATTCATACCCAAAGGCAACGTGCGGGTATCAGCAACTGGCGCTTTATCCGGCAAACTGTTTTGCAGTTTGTGCAGCACTTTTTCTGCGGTGGCCCGATACGCTGTTAATTTTCCACCATAAATCGTTAACAACCGGGGACAATCAGGACTATCGGTTTGTAATACGGTTTCACGCTGGCGTGCTGCGTACTGGTTTTTATTTGCATGCTGATTTTCAGGCACGGGTAACACACGCAAACCGGCAAACGCTGCATGAACTTTTGGCGTTGCTGAGAAATAACAGCGATAGGTTTCCAGTAAATATTCCTGTTCGGCAGGCAACGGGTGTACTTCGTCGGGATTGCCTGTAAAACGGGTTTCTGTGGTACCAAGCAATATGGCGCTGCCTGTTGCTTCTCCGGCAAGCTGCCAGGGCATTGCAAATACGGGGCGTTGATCCCGAGGTGATTGCAGGTAATAAATACCGTGTTCCAGCTTGCCCTCCAGCACCAGGTGAGTACCTTGCACCAGCTCAACAGAAACCGGCTTTGCTGTTGTTTCGATGCGTGCCAACACGTCGTTTGCCCAGGGGCCAGCGGCATTTACGATGGCAGTGGCGGTGCAGGTGTGTTCCTGTTCATGTTGCCGGTAACGTATCTGCCAGTGATCTTTTTCCCTGTTTTCAAGGCCGGATGCGGCAATAAATGTGGCCTGTGTTTTAAGCTGTGCGCCCAGGGTTTGTGCAGAGGCCATAACTGCACGGGTTAATGCCGCGTCATCGGTCTGTGCATCCTGATATTGGAATACCGTTTGCAGGCCAGCAGTTTTCAACCCGTCCAATGTTGTCCATTCGCGCGAAGGGACACGGCGAAATCGTGTATCCCGCCCCGCTCCACCCAACAGGGAGTAGAGGGTAAGGCCTGCTCTGAGCAACCAGGGGCTGCGTACGGAATCTGCATAAACCGGGATAAAAAAGGGTTGTAACCGCACCAGCTCCGGGGCATTTTTCAACAGTAACGTGCGTTCGTGCAGGCATTCGCGCACCAATGAAAACTGTCCATGCTCAAGATAGCGCAAACCACCGTGTATCAGTTTACTGGAGCGACTTGATGTGCCGCTGGCCAATTCACCTTGTTCCAGTACCAGGGTGTGATAACCGGCTGCCGCCGCTGCCTGTGCAACACCGACACCATGAATACCGCCACCGATGACCACCAGATCATAGTGCTCCTTGTGTATTGTCATGTGTCGTTTTTTTCCGGCTTTTGTGCAGCAGTGTCTATCACTTGTAATCGGGGGTCATGCAGCAGGGTGGCAATATCCCAGGTTTCGATTAATTGTACACCACGCGAAAACCAGTGTAACGCCGTTGCCGGGTCTGTGATGTCATAAAGTGCCCATGACCATACGCCCGGCCACAATATGTCTTTTTGGGGTATCTTTTTGTAGTTACAAAACAACACATCGGGAGCCAGTTGTTCAGCCTGTTGACGCGCAGCATTGTTCCATTTACTGAGCACCCAGCCTATGCGCTGCATACCGACATGCCGGGCAGCCTGTAAAACAGCGGCGTCAAAGGATATCAATATGCAGTTATGCTGGTGTGCTGCCAGCGCTGTCACCATGTGTTGTGCGACTGCTGCTGTGCCAAAATGCGCAACAGTTTCCTGTTTGATTTCAACAAATGCGGTGGCATCCGGCCATTGAACCAATAGTTGAAGTACGTCATCCAGCGTGGGAACCGGTTCATCACTGAACTGTTTGCCAAAGCGCTGCGGTTCACTGGCCCGTAACGGTGCCAGTTCGGCAGCCGTCAGTTGATGAATGTTGGCACTGGCACCTGTGGTACGTCGCAGTTCATTATCATGCATCACAATGGGCACTTTGTCAGCGGTAAACTGAACATCAAATTCTATATAACGCGCGCCGACAGATAGCGCGGCCTGCAAAGCGCTAAGGGTGTTTTCGGGATAATTTTGACTATAGCCACGATGGGCCACCAGGCGGTGGGCCAGGGTTTGCGGGGGCGTTGTGGATATTTTCATGACGTGGCCTTTTGTTCGGCATTCACTTTGTCTACTGCTGCAAGCAACGCATGGTGCCAGCATTGGTGGCGTTCATTCAGTGTGACATTGTTTTGCGGCGTAAAGCAGGCGGCTTCTCTCGTATTCACCCACGCTTGTTCGGGGCTGGCCAGCAGGTATGCCAGCCCTTTTGCCGTCGCTTCGGTTTGCGGTGAACGTTCCACGGGCAACTGACTGATGTCAGCCAGCCGCTGACACAAACCATCCAGTATCGACACGCCTCCACTGATCACTATGCGTTGCAGTGATACACCGGCGTGACGCATTTCCTCCAGATTCAGACACAATAAGAACACGATGCTTTCCAATACTGCCACCATTTTTTCTGATGGCTGTGCATCACTGGCATGTGGCCCGATAAATTGCGAGGAAAATGTCGGCAGCCAAAACGGTGAGCCCAGACCGGAAATGCCATTGAGATACAACGGAATGTTTTTTGCGGTTGCCAGCCAATGAGCATACCGGCTTTGTGCATCTTCCACAGATATGCCCAGTTTATCCACCTCCGTCAGCAATGCGCTACCCGCGCCATTTACGGTGGCTTCCAACACCTGAATAACATTATCATCGCCGTTATCCCAGACCACACTGTGTAACAGGTTTTTCTGCGCCGGATTTTCTTCTGTGGTTTTTGTCGGCGGCATAACGCATTGTACAAAGGCACCGGTGCCAATATTAATGTATGCACTACCTGCTTCGGGTTTTCCACCCGCAAACAACGCAGCCGACTGGTCACCCGTGCATACCACCAGGGGAATGGTGGCGTTCCCCACACCCAGCTCACCAAATGAATAACGGTTGGCGACACCCTGTGGCAGATACTCATCGGCTAATCCAAACATTTTCAGCAAACCGGCAGACCAGTGGCGCTGCTGCCAGTCCCATAGCAGGGTACGTGAGGCATTAACGGAGTCCACCACAACGGGCTTGGTCTTTAACAGGCGAAACAGCAAAAAAGCCGCCAACGGGCCACAAGCAAGAACGCCCCTATTACGCGCAGCCCGCACCTCGCTCAGCTCCTCAAGACACCAATGTATTTTGCTGACACCATAATGCGCGCTGGGTAACAGGCCGGTGAGTTCACGAATGTGCGGCCGTTGAGCTGAAAATTGTTGCATCCAGTGCTGCGCGCGCCGGTCCTGCCAACTGATGGCGGGCGATAACACGCGCCCGGTTTCACGGTTCCAACACACCACATTGGAGCGCTGTGTTGCCAATCCCGCAGCGTGAATATGGCGGCAGTGTGGACCGAGCTGCCCAGCCACATCGGTCAATGCCTGGTATATCGACACGGCAATATCATCCGCGCTCTGCTCCACCCAATCCGGCTGCGGTTGGTGCATCGCCACCTGTCGCACGGCGCTGGCCCGTTGTGTGCCATAGACATCAAACACAACCACCCGGCTGGCATGCCCCCCCTGGTCTATGGCCAGAAACAACTCATCATCGATACCGGTTTTGATAAACCCCTCCCTTACACTCCAGAATATTAGATTGCATTAATATTGGAATTAGACTAAACTCAGTATCAAGTTCTACTCCTTTCCCTAGTTGTAGAACGTATTTTAGCCCTGCACATCGCGCTCCTCCCTTCTTTGCGCACTCGCAGGGCATTTTTTTGCCGACACTTCGCACACTCCGTTAACACCTTAAAAAGGTGCTTTGCTCACAAACTGTAGCGGTTCAGCAGACAACGGATGCACAAATGCCAGTGATACGGCGTGCAGCAACAAGCGTGAAGACTTAGCCCTGGCCTGCTCACTGGCATAAAAGCGATCCCCCAGTATTGCATGCCCCAGTGATTGCATATGTACCCGTAACTGATGCGAGCGCCCCGTTTCCGGTATCAGCTCCACCCGCGTACTGTATGCATCAACACCCGTCCCCAGCACCGTAAACCGGGTGCGCGAGGGTTTGCCCTGCTGGTGATCCACTTTTTGTCGCGGTCGGTTTGGCCAGTCACAAATCAGCGGTAAATCAATGCTGCCTGTTGCCTCTTTTAGCACACCATCGACCACTGCGACGTAATGTTTTTGCACCTCACGCTGCTGAAACAAACCACTCAACTGACGATGCGTTATTTTATCCCGTGCCAAAACCATCAGGCCCGAGGTTTCCATATCCAGGCGATGCACAATCAGGGCATCAGGAAACGCTATTTGCACACGGGAAATCAGGCAATCCTGTTTATCTTCCCCCCGTCCCGGCACGGATAACAGGCCGCTGGGTTTATTCACCACCAGCAATGCATCATCGTCATACAAAACATCCAGCCCTTTATCCACCGGTGGCTGGTAATCAAATTTCACATTATTCACGTTTGCAGTCATACCTGAATTTCAATCGCCATGAGTATATACGTCTTACTTGGAAAACCATCTGCTGTATCCCCTGGAGTATCAAAGAAAGCAAAAAATAAAAACTGCTCTATACTTTCGCTCTTAATAAACCTGTGCCGCAAGAGGCATGTTTTGGAAATGGAATTTCTGGATTTTTATGCTGACCTTGCTTCTCCTCACGGCTGTCCTGTAGGCCAAAAGTGCTGCGTGTTGTCCTGTCAAAAACCTGCTGACTCCCCAGCGTGAATAACAATTCGATTAACCGAGTAAAATACTGGGTTGACAGCGCCTCGATAAAGTCTAATTCTTGCGGTGTAAACAATCATTTCAAATATATGTTTGACTGTTTTACGCAACATTTCGAATCATAAACCTGTTGGGAGGTATCTACCGTGGAAACAACGGATGTAACCCAGAAGTATGATTTTGATGTCGTCAGGTGGTTTTCCGTGGCGACAGTTGTCTACCTGGTGTTCGGCACCCTTGTCGGCGTCTTTATCGCAGCTCAGCTGGCTTGGCCAGTGCTCAACTTTGACAGTCCCTATCTCTCCTTTGGTCGATTGCGACCGTTGCACACCAACGCGGTTATCTTTGCTTTTGGCGGCTGTGTGCTCATGGCCTCCGGGTTTTACAGCGTGCAACGCACCTGCGGGGTCAAGTTGTGGAGCAACAAAATGGCCTGGTTCACCTTCTGGGGCTGGAACCTGATCATTGTTTTAGCGGTGATTACCCTGCCACTGGGCCTCACCCAGGGCAAGGAATATGCCGAGCTGGAATGGCCTATCGACATTTTAATTGCGGTGGTGTGGATATCGTTCACTATCAATTTCATCATGACCATCGCCACGCGCAAAAGCTCGCATATTTACGTGTCCAACTGGTTTTTTCTCGGCATGATGGTGATGATCACCTACCTGCATGTGGTTAACAGCCTGGCCATTCCGGTGGAAATGTTTAAATCCTATTCCATCTTTTCAAGTGTGCAAGACGCCATGATCCAGTGGTGGTGGGGCCATAACGCCGTCGGTTTTTATCTTACCGCAGGCTTTCTGGGCATCATGTATTACTTCGTGCCCAAGCAGGCTGACCGCCCCATTTTTTCCTACCGGCTGTCGGTGTTGCATTTCTGGTGCCTGATGTTTGGTTATGTCTGGCTGGGCGCACACCATTTGCATTACACCGCCCTGCCTGACTGGACAGGCTCCCTCGCTGCCGCCATTTCTCTGGCCATGATCGTACCCTCCTGGGGCGGCGCAGTGAACGGCATGATGACCTTAAGCGGTGCCTGGGACAAATTACGCACTGACTATGTTCTGCGTTTTCTCATCATGTCACTGGCATTCTATGCAATGTCTACGTTTGAAGGTCCGGTGATGTCACTGAAAGTCGTCAACGCCCTGTCTCATTACACTGACTGGACCATTGGCCATGTGCATTCCGGCGCATTGGGCTGGGTCGGCATGGTGGGTGCGGGTGCTATTTATCATCTGCTGCCCCGTTTGTGGAAAACGGAAATGTATTCCAGCAAGCTGGTTAACATGCACTTCTGGTTAGCCACCATCGGCATCGTGATTTACATCGTCGCCATGTGGATTTCCGGCATCATGCAAGGCTTGATGTGGCGCGACTATGACGAGTTCGGCACCTTGACATACACCTTTGCGGAATCGGTTTCCGCCATGCACCCCTACTACGTGATGCGTACCGTCGGCGGTTTCATTTATTTCAGTGGCGCAGTGGTTATGTTCTACAACATGGTGATGACCATTCGCCAGGCAAGTAGAGAACCCCAAATGCACACTGCAACGGCACAGGCTTGAGGGAGATAAAACCATGGCTGATAAAATCCATTCAACAAAGTTCCAGGACAAAATGGAGCGCAATGTCTGGGCGCTGTTACTGACCCTGATGCTGGTGCTTTCCGTTGGCGGCATTGTCGAGATTGTGCCTTTGTATTATCTCGATGACACCATGGAACACAATGCACGCCCCGAGATTCTCTGGCAACCCAAGGAAGGTGAAACCCTGGCAGACTGGAAACCGGGCGATGGTATCCGCCCTTATACCGGACTGGAGTTATGGGGTCGTAACGTTTATATCCGCGAAGGCTGTTATCTGTGTCACTCACAGATGATACGACCGTTTCGGGATGAAAAAGAACGATACGGTCATTACTCTCTGGCCACGGAATCCATTTATGACCATCCGTTCCAGTGGGGCTCCAAACGCACCGGGCCTGACCTGGCTCGTGTCGGTGGAAAATATTCGAATGAATGGCACGTCAAACACCTCATAGCGCCACGTTCCGTAGTGCCGGAATCAGTGATGCCTAACTATCCCTGGTTTACAGAAAATATGCTGGATGTCGCCAGGGTAACGGCTCACCTTAAAGGCATGCAGACTGTCGGCGTACCTTACACTGATGAGGACATCGCCATCACCGCCGCAGCCGTTGAAGGAAAAACCGAAATGGATGCCATGGTCGCCTATCTGCAAGTGTTGGGTACCATGGCCAAACTGGATGACGGGGTGGTGTATCGTGAATAGTCTCAAAGAATATTTTCATACCGACTGGGCGGCCATGACCCTGCATGACTGGCTGGGCATGGGCATCACCATCATCGTGTTCTTCGTGATGGTGGGCCTGTATGTCTATGTCTTTCACCCAGCCAATAAAGAGCGGCTTGAAGCCCATCGTTACATTCCTCTGGATGACGACGACCTGGAGTTTCGAACAGGTTTTGCAGACCGGCACCCTCAACACTCTCCTAAACACTCTCCTAAACACTCTCCTGAGAAAACGAGAACGGAGGAACAGAAATGAGCGACAAAAAAAATCCGAATGATGTCCCGGATACCGGACATCTCTGGGATGGCAATTTACGTGAACTCACCAACCAGCCACCCAAATGGTGGATGAACACACTCTATTTGAGCGGCCTGTTCGTGGTGGTGTATCTCATTCTCTATCCCGCCATTCCTCTGCTTGATGGTGCCACCAAAGGTATTCTTGGCTGGACGCAAATGAAACGCCTCAATGAAACCGTGGTGGAAATCGAAAAAATTCGTGCGCCTTATGAAAACAAGCTCAAGGGGATGTCGGCTGCCGCCATCCTCGCCGATGACGAACTGTCCAGCTACGTTGTACGTTCCGCCAAGGTACTGTTTGGTGACCGCTGTGCAGCCTGTCATGGCACGGGGGGCTCCGGCAACCCCGGTTACCCGGTGCTGGCTGATGATGATTGGCTCTATGGTGGCAGCATTGAAAGCATTCAGCAATCAATCACTGCTGGACGCAATGGCATGATGCCTGCCTTCGGTGCCACGTTGAATGAACAACAGGTCAATAATCTGGCCCAGCATGTGGTCGCCTTAAGCAAAGGCAGTGAATACGCTCCAGGCAAAGAGCTGTTTGTTTCTCAAGGCTGTGTCGGTTGCCATGGTATGGATGCCAAGGGTCTGCAAATGCTGGGCTCAGCCAATCTCACCGATGCGATTTGGCGTTTTGCTCCAGGTACCATAGAAAGTGTTAAATACACCATCAAACATGGCGTAAATTCTCCCGGTGCAGAAGAAACACGCAATGCCGAAATGCCCGCTTTTCAACAACAGTTAAGCGAAACAAACATCAAAAAGCTGGCAGTTTATGTCCATAAACTGGGTGGCGGCCAATAGGCCGGCCGCCCATTTCAGCAAGCTGTTAAGGTGTAATAACTTACTCACGCAAAAATGATAAAGAGGACACATCATGGACGCCGTTGCCATTGGTTCAATTCTCGCAGTAGGCATCACCATTGCCATTGCTATCTTTTTGATGATACGTATCGTTTACCTCATCAATCACACTCACTCGGAAGATTGAAAGGAAACGTTCATGTATTACCCTGAGCGATGGGCTGCACTTGCAGTCAGCACAGTTAGTGCAGCCCGTCACCATCCTGCCATGTCTGATATAAAACCCGTAAATACGTGAATAAAAAATCCACTCAAACTGACCTGAAAAACCTGGAAGAACTCTATCACGAGGCGGAATACTGGCACGTCAATACGGGCGGAGAAACCATTCACCCCAAACGGATGCCGGGCACCTTTCGCCGTATCAAATGGGCATCCATGACCATATGGCTGGCCTTCTTCCTTGGTCCCTACCTGCGCTGGAATGGACAACAAGCCATTTTGTTCGACATCCCCGGTCGCCAGTTTCATATATTCAATATCACTATTCTGCCGCAGGACGTATGGATGCTGGCACTGGTGTTATTGTTTTTTGCATTGTTACTGGCTGCTGTCACCTCCCTTGCCGGACGGGTTTATTGTGGTTATTTTTGTTTTCAAACCGTATGGACCGACATTTTTGTCTGGATTGAAGAAAAACTCGAAGGCCAACCGGCAAAACGCAGCAAGCTGGACAACGCCCCGTGGGACTTTAAAAAATTTCGTATCAAGTTCATCAAACACAGCACCTGGTTAGCCATCGGCCTGCTCACCGGCATCAGTTTTACACTTTGGTTTGGCGATGCCTTCCAGCTTTGGAAAGCCTATCTCACCCTGCAAGCACCTCTGTTCGCCTGGGGAGCCGTCGGTGTCTTTGTCTTTTTTACTCACCTGTTTGCCGGTTTTATGCGTGAACAGGTATGTTTCTGGCTTTGCCCTTATGCACGCATTCAAGGGGTTATGTATGACCGTGAAACCATCCTGCCCACCTATGATTTCAATCGCGGCGAACCGCGTGGAAAATTAAAAAAAGGCAGTCGTGCTGAAGGCGGCGAACAAGGTGACTGCATTGACTGCAAACAATGTGTCGCGGTATGTCCTACCGGCATCGACATTCGGCACGGCCAACAGGAAGGCTGCATTACCTGTGCGCTCTGTCTTGATGCCTGCGATTCTGTCATGGACAAAATCCACCGTCCTCATGGACTGATTCGTTATGCCTCACTGGATGAAATCGAAGGAAAGCCCACGGTTAAAATTTATAAACGACCCCGTGTACTGGTTTACTTTACCATTATGCTGGCAGCCATTGGCGGAATTATCTATGGTCTGGCAAATCTTGGCGAATTGGAATTAAAAGTTCTGCATGAACGACAACCCTTGTTCGTATTACAAAGTGATGGTGCGATACAAAATAAATACGTGCTGAAGGTACTCAATAAAACAGACGCCGACATGCAAGTCATATTGACAATAAATAACCATGACAGCATAAAACTGGTTAATTCCGGCAAACCCTTCATGACCAAACAGGGACGTGTTACTGCTCATACTGTTTTTTTGCGTATTCCCGGTGATAAACTGGATGCAGAGCGTATCCCGGTTATTTTTCGAGTAGAAAATGTTGATGACACGGCACTCTTTGCCGAATACCAGAGTATGTTTTTTGGCCCCCCGCCCGGCAAATAAAACACGAGGCAAAATATCATGAATAAAACACAAACACTTTCTTCCAACAGGAAAAATTATTTTCAATCCCGTTGCTCACAAGCAAACAAGGAGGCAATAAAAAACCCCTGGTTTTTGGCTTTTCTGGGTATTATTGCTGTATTCCTTATTGTTAATTTTATATTTATTGGTTTTGCCATCAGCACCAACCCCGGATTGGTCAGCAATGACTATTATGAACAGGGTCGAGAGCATGAACAAAATGTCATGACCTGGTCTGCGGAACGCAATAACCTCAACTGGGAAACCAAAATGGAAATCCCGGAGCGAATCACCCTCAACAAAACCGACACCTATCGTTTCAGTGCAGTGGATTCACGCGGTGTATCCATCATGGATGCAGATGTCACATTCACCCTCTATCGGCCTTCCGATGTCAGTGCTGATTTCGTGATGCCTGTCGAACAAATCGCACCTGGACTCTACCAGACAGCATTTCATTTTCCTTTACCCGGCATTTGGGATATCACTCTCAAAGTCATTCATGGTGACGATGTGTATCACCAAACCCGGAGGATATCCGTACATATGCCCACCCCGAACAACATACCGTAAATATTATGAGTGCCGTGCCTCCACTGCTTGCTGAAAATGCGTTGGCTGCTGACATGACAGACGCAGCGGATGGTTGTTTTCATTGCAATTTACCGCTGCCTGAAAAGCTGACATTTGAAACAGCCATCAATGGCAACACGCGCCAGTTTTGCTGCCCTGCCTGTCAGGCAGTATGCAGTGCAATATATGATGCCGGGCTGGATGGCTTTTATGACCGCACCCCTCAAGGTGGCCTTGCTCCGCCAGCTGAAACAGCCAAAGACCTTGCCCTCTATGATCTCGATGAAGTACAGGCCGAATTTGTAACAGACCTGGGCGCTCAACGTGAAATTCATTTATTGGTAGAAGGCATTCATTGCGCTGCCTGTGTCTGGCTGATTGAACGTTCCCTGAGTCAGGTAGCGGGCATACTCAATGCCCAGGTCAACCTGTCCGGCAGACGACTGTTATTAAAATGGAACAATGACCAGGTCAGGCTTTCCCAGATTCTTAGCCACCTGGGAACAATAGGTTATGCCGCCATTCCCTATGACCCGGAAATGGCTGAAGGCCGTCTGAAAAAACAAAATCGCAGCTTGCTGTTACGCATGGCATTTGCTGCCTTTGCAATGATGAATCTGTTATGGGTCTCCATCGCACTTTACAGCGGAGCCAGTGAAGGCGAATTCCGCAGCCTGTTCCACTGGGTCGGTTTTTCACTGGCCACACCCACCTTGCTTTATTCCGGGTACCCTTTTTTCCACAGTGCCTGGACGGGAATAAAACGCCTGCATTTCACCATGGACTTACCCATCGCCATTGGCGCAACAGTCACTTACAGTTATTCGGTGTATATCACGCTTAACCCTTCTGCGGTTGGTGAAGTGTACTACGACACCGTTGTGAATTTTTTGTTTGTCATTCTAGTGGGCCGCTACCTGGAAGCCATGACAAAACGCCAGGCCATTGACTCCACACAACGCCTGCTTGAGCTGCAACCACGAGCCGCAACCGTATTACGTGATGGTGAGTCCGTATTATTACCCATACGCGCCGTCAAACTGGATGATTTAGTACTCATCAAACCCGGTGAACAAATCCCCGTGGATGGCATTATTATGCGGGGTCACAGTAAAGTGGATGAATCCATGCTCAGTGGCGAATCCCGTCCACTGGACAAACAGGAAGGTGACAAAGTATCCGCAGGCACCATGAACACTGACAGCACACTGACAGTGCGTGTTGCAGGAATATTACGCAATACCGCATTAGGCCGGATTATTAATCTGGTGGAAGAAGCACAAGCCTCCAAAGCCCCCATCCAATGTACCGCAGACCGTATCGTACCCTGGTTTGTAGCCACCACCCTGTTACTGGCCAGCATGACTTTTTTCTGGTGGTTAAAAATTGATTTTGAGCTGGCACTGATGGCCGCCACCGCCGTGCTCATTATCACCTGCCCCTGCGCCTTTGGCCTGGCCACACCGATGGCCATTGCCTCAGCCTCCGGCCTGGCGGCACGCTTTGGCATTCTGGTTAAAAATGGTGGCGTACTGGAAACACTGTCACATATTGATCATATCGTATTTGACAAAACCGGCACGCTCACCGAAGGCCGCATGCGGGTACAGGATATTCTGACTCATAACGACATGGATAAACACAACCTGATGCAATATGCCGCAGCCCTGGAGCATTATTCGGAACATCACATTGCCAATGCAGTTTGCCGCTTTGTTGAAAAAAAGAAAATCCCTTTGTTTTCCGCACAACACATTGAAAACTTTCCCGGTAATGGCATCAAAGGTATCGTCAATAAAAACACAGTAATGATTGGCACCCAACACTGGCTGAAGAAAAATACTATTACCCTGGATGAAACATTACAAGACCGTACCCTGCACTGGGAAAACAAAGGATCAACCTGTGTACACGTTGCTATAAACGGTCAACACAGGGGAGTCATCGCCATCAATGATCAACTACGCCCGGATGCCAAAATATTAGTGGATGCCCTACGTACCCAAGGCACCCGCATGACCATTCTCAGCGGTGATCGAAAACCGGTGGTGGAACGCATTGCACATCAACTGGGTGGCATGGAGTCCATTGCCGAAGTGTTACCGGAAGACAAAGATAAAACTATCCAGCAGCTAAAAAAAGACGGCACCACCGTCGCCATGATAGGGGACGGGATTAACGATGCAGCGGCACTCAGCCGTGCCGACGTAGGTATCGCACTGGGCTCCGGCACCGATATCTCCGGAGATAATGCCGACATTGTACTGATGAGCAATGAACTCGATAAAGTACGCCTGGCCATGCAGCTGTCACAACGCACCTTGCTCACCATTCGCCAGAATATTGCTATTTCCTTTACATACAACATCATCATGGTACCGCTGGCCATGGCAGCAATGATCACACCTCTGGTAGCGGCTATTTCCATGCCCATCAGCTCATTACTGGTGATTGCCAATGCCGCCCGTATTCGCACAGTATTTAATCAAAAAGCAAGTAAAGAACAATCCCGGCAGGAGAAACATCAATGGAAGTGATCTATGGACTGATACCGGCAATGATCATTCTTGGCCTCGTCATGGTAGGCATTCTCGTCTGGGCGGTTAAAAGTGGACAATACGATGACCTTGAAGGTGACGCCAACCGTATCATCATGGACGACGATGACCCTTTACTGCCTGACAATACGCACAAAAAAAACACAGAGAAACCCCCAAAAGAGAGAATAAAACAAGCGGGAAAAAACTGGCCCGATGCCGATTAAACAACCTCAAGCACCCGAAGTGCAAGTTGAGATGAAGACTTAGCACAATTCGAGCAATTCGCTCTCAGATTAAACCTAACACCATTACAGCAGAAGATATTGATCAAGCAATAAATGAAGGAAGGCCATGATTATTGCGGATACTAATATTAGTTCTTACCTTCTGCTCCCCACTTCATATACAGACTCAGTTAAAAAACTTTATAAAATTGACCCTGACTGGTCAGCCCCAATACTTTGGAAGAGTGAATTTCGTAATGTTATGGCTCTTTACCTTAGAAAGAAAATCATCACTCTTGAAAAAGCGATGCAACTTCAAGATCCCGGCGTGCGGTTTTCCCGCACCGGGCTCTTCAATCATACTCACTCGCGCAGAAGTGCAATGCACCCGTGGACGTTTCCGCCAAGAAGGTTTGCCTGTACTTATCGGACCCTACAGTGTCCCGGCCAGGTGCCTTTGACGATTACGTATGCCCTCATCAACAGCTGACGAAAGTGGGGCGACTTGTCATTTTTGCAAAAATCGCGACACTCCTGGCAATCTGTCTGGATGAATTTGTTATGTGTATTTTTCTTGAAATTTCTTTATTAACATGCCTTAATGTGTATACATAAACTGATTAATACACATAGGTGATCTCATGCGTACCAACATTGTAATTGACGACAACCTGATGAATGATGCAATGAAGCTTACTGGAATTGCAACAAAACGCGAAGCCGTTGAGTTAGGGCTTAAGACTTTGATTCGATTAAAAAAACAGGAATCTATAAAAAAATACAGGGGCAAACTTAAATGGGAAGGGGATCTTGATGACATGAGAAAAAATAAGTGATTTTTGTTGATTCCGATGTCTGGATTAATTACTTCAATGATACATTATGCCCCGAGGTTGAGAAGCTTGATTCTTCATTAGGCGTTATACCTGTTGCAATTGGCGATCTGATTCTTACTGAAGTTTTACAGGGCTTCAAACATGACAAAGACTTCAAAACTGCAAAGGAATTACTCACCTCATTAATAATATTAAACATTCTTGATACTTCTCTTGCTTTTAAAAGTGCTGATAATTTTCGGTTTCTCAGGAAAAAAGGAATCACCGTCAGAAAAACAATTGATGTAATTATTGCAACTTTCTGTATTGAAAATGATATTCCCTTACTCTCTCTTGATAAAGATTTTCAGCCTTTTTACGATCATTTAGGTTTAAAAAAGGTACTCTAGAAGCACGGTCGCGGTAGGAATCCTGGTTACCCGACATCCTCCACACACACAGCCCCCTGCATGAAGCTTTCCCTCACGAGGATCCTCGAAAAGCATACGTCCACATTGGGTATTATAATAGGATTGACCTATTTTAAGAGTACCAATTTTCGGTTTTCAACTTTGGAACTCTTGAAAACTCTTTCAAATTATTAGTAACTAAAACCCCCTTATGCTCCAGCGCTGTACCGGCAATTAACACATCACACGGGCCAATAGGTATCCCCTTTTTTTCCAGTTTAGTTCGAATAGCAGCAGATGAAAATGCCTCTTTATCACCAAAAGGAAGCATTTCGACCAAAGAGCATATTTCACTTAATTGTGCCTGCCTCTTTTTGGGTGAACTGGATTTGGCAATCCCGTATTCTAACTCGTAAATAACGATAGCTGGAATTGCTATCTCTTTAGGAGGGACTGACAATAGCCTGCCAGACACGTTCCCCATACCCTTAAAAAAATAAATTAGTGTATTTGTATCGAGAATATACACTAGAATTCTTCTCGCTTAGCGTCCTTGCCTATATTTCCCCTTAAACCCTCAACAGATGGGAAGTCACCCCAACTTCCTGCCGAGTCCACCACCGATTGCGGCCATTCATTAGCGACCTTCTCGCTAATGAGTCTGGCAACCCACTTACTCTTTGATAAATGGGCAGATTCAGCCGCTTTTATCATTCTGGCTTCTATTTCATCTTCAAGGTAAATTGTAACTTGCCCCATATTGCCACCCCCAACCTAAATAAGCATATATGTATAATTATATGTGTCGTCCAATAGTTGTCAACATTTAGGAGGGAGGGTTAAAATAAGCATGTACTATTTTTTTGAAAATCGTCGCCGCAGGAAACGCCGGTTACCCAGCCCCCCCTGCCCATAGCCGTCAGGCTAAGCCCTGCCCGGAAAGAGAGTGAAACTGGCGCATTACCGGTTTTTTGTTCTGCTCTCTTCAATACAGAGAGTAAAACGGTAGGGTGGAACAAGCGCAGCGGTTCCACCAATGGGCCATAAGAAACAACAACCTGACCGCTTGAAACCGGTGAAAAAGCCTTCATGCAATAACGGCTCACCAGCTTTGACTCCACCGACTTAACCACCACTTGTACAGCAACTTTACTACCTCCCTGTCGGATCCCTGTCGGACATCCACAGGCCGCGACTACTGCCCACAACACGGAAGTAATCCCTCGTACTTTCCGTATCAAGGCCTTGAGCAAAGTGGCAGGCATTTGCACCAGTTGACTTTCAGCCACTCCTTACATGCTCGCACGCTGCCGCGCAGTTTCGTCTTCGCCGCCCGCCGCCACACTCCCGGTGTCCCTTTGCTGTCGGCCTCCCAGTAAAACTTGAAGCCCGGAAATGTGAAACGTCGGCTGCGACACGGATGAAATCGACTGGAGCGATGGATGCAGGTCTTCTCTGCTGTCACGGCCAGGGGAAATCTCTTCAAACGCCTGGGTAGAATGATTGATGGATGTCTTAGTTTGTTATCATTAGTTTGTTATCACTTTCCATGCCGGGACTTCCACCCGGCCAGATGCGCCACGCTTTGCGCGGCGCGCTAATGACCAAAATCAGTAGAAATTTTCTGTGTGGTTTTTGTGCTAGGCTTTTTTTAGCGCAAAAAACATGCAGAAAATTGTCCGCTGGATTTTTTTGTTAGCTGTTTTTGTCATCAATATCCAAATGGGGTCTTGCCTTTAAAACTAGAAAATATACAAGACCTAGTGCTAGGGCAGCACCAACCCACGATGCTATTTCTATCGGGGCAGGGCTGATTTCCTGAACTGGAAAAACAATAACTTTTCTTAGTATAACAACGAGAGATATTTCAACAAAAATATCTACACCAATGGGTTCGCCTTGAAGATATCTAGCTTCAGCAAGTATAAGAGATGAAACTATCCATAAAACCATTAAGGTACCTAGAGCATGAAGAAATCCATGCGCGAAGTTTTCACTCGAAAACGCCAAATATGCGTCATGAACAAATAACCAAATAAACATCACCACAGAGACTGATAAAGCCAACGTTATTGCAATATGGGCAAGACCATTAACCCACCAGATAAGAGATGTTGTAACTTTATTTACACGCTTTAGCTTCTCTGGGTAAAGTGGTTTTAGTCTCTTTGGCATAGTATTCCTTTAATATTCTAAGTAAGTTGAAAGCTGTTTTACATGTTACTACAAAACAAGAAATATATTGGACTTACAATCAAATATTTTATTAGCTCGTTCGCAAACTATTTATAACTGCATCATGAACAGCGTCGCAGCAGGAACGCCGGTTGCCCGGTGTCCCCTGCACAGTTCCCTGCGTGCGATTTTCCCGCACCGGGCTCTTCAAACATACTCACTTGCGTAGCAAGACAAATACTCATGCAAGCCCCCGATTCACTGTCTGGCATGATTGGCTGGCGTCGGAAACGCAAAGCGCTCCAGCACTCGCTTCAGCCTGGGCCATGTCAGACTTCGCCTTTGACCCCGTCGATTTAACCACTTGTACAGCAACTTCACCACTTCCTTGCAGAACGTCCACAAGCCTCGGCTGTTGCCCACCACTCAGAAGTAGTTGTAATGTCCTCGCACTTTCCGAATCAGGGTCGTGAGCAAGACCGGCAGACGTTTGTGCCGATTGACTTTCAGCCACCCCTTGCACGCCCGCACGCCGCAGCGCGGATGAAATCGACTGAAGCAATGGATGCAAATTTTCTCTGGTATCACGGCCAGGGCGATTTTCTTCAAACACCTGGATAGAATGATTCATGGGTGTCTTATTTAAATACCGATTATTTACTAATGTCGTTTAGCTACATAACTGCGACAGGTTTGTCCGAAGTAAAAAAGGGGTCAATCGAATTCTATAAAATTCAATTTACCTATTGACCCTAATAAAAAACAAGACATCCATGAATTAATTGTTGCCAACTACACTATGTTACCCAGTAAAACCTGGGCAGCCAGTCCAATGAACAGCGTAAAAAACAATCCGGCAAGCCATACCGGTTTAACCAGAGGTATTGTTTCAGTATGTGTTATTGCCACATCCCCGGGATGTTGATGCTCGGTTTGCTGATACATCGGCACAACAATGCGCAGATAAACGGCCAGTGACAGTACGCTGTTGATGATGGCGATAACCACCAGCCAGGTGAATCCGGTTTGCATGGCTGCACCAAATAACAGGAATTTACCCACAAATCCGGCCAGCGGAGGGATGCCTGCTAATGAAATCAAAAAGACCACCATGGCAACACCGGCCAGTGGTTTTTGGTAACCCATGCCTTTAAAGGCATCCAGCGTTCGCCCGGTTTGCATGACAATCGCAAAAGCGCCCAGATTCATCGCGGCATAGGCGGCGGAAAAAACAATCAGTGCTTCAAAGGCAAGTGGACTGCTGCCAACAGCAATCACGCCTAATAAAAAATACCCTGCCTGGGCAACTGAGGAATACGCCAGCAGTCTCACGACATTTTGTTGGCCCAGTGCGGCAAGGTAGCCATAGGTCATGGTCAGTACGGCCACCACGGCAATGATCCATTGCCAGCCGGATTCAACGGGTAAATCACGCACCACCTGGGCCAGTGCAAAAATGGCTCCGATTTTGGGTATTACCGACAGATAGGCGGCGATGGAGACTGGCGCTCCTTCGTAGGCGTCCGGTGCCCAGAAGTGAAACGGAACCAGTGCTGCTTTGTAACCGAGACCGATGATGACGGCGATAAAACCGATTGCCGCGAGTGCCGGTGATTTTTCAAGCACTACCAGTTCACTCAGCAGGGTGGAGCCTGTTCCACCGAACCAGTAGGTCAGGCCAAAAATCATCACGCCCGCGGTGACCGAGGCGAAAACAAAATATTTCATGGCCGCTTCGGTGGCGGCGTCGGTGCGTGGATAGGCAACCAGTGCAAATGAACCCAGTCCTGCCAGTAATATGCCCAGCACCAGTAACATGGTGTCACCAGCTCCGGTCATTATCAGCGAGGCGAGGGTAATCATAATAATCAGCACATAGGCTGTGCCTTCCCGCGCACTGCCGCCCAGTTCTGCCCGCACCAGTAACAGTGACAATATTGTTGCCGGTAACAATACCAGTTTGGCCCAGACACTTAATGTGTCGATACGAAATGTTTTGCTGAAGGCGGTGGCATTTTCACCCAATAGCGGAATAGTTAACACGGTGGCTAACGCAAGACCGGTAATCGCGGCATAAAAGGCGATTCGCGGCTGGCGCAACATTTCCGCCACCAGCGCGGCAACGGCGGTTAACAGCACAATAATCTCCGGGAGCATTAACGCAAGATCATTCGCCATCAGAATGCCAGTGTCGTTGTCGTTTGGTGAACCACATCAAGTACCCATGAGGGTGCGATACCCAGTACGATAATAAGAATCAGCAGCGGCCCCATTGTTAACAGTTCGCGCCGGTCCAGGTCGGGCATGGTTTTCCATTTTTCATTGGGTACACCCAGAAACACCTGACTGATGGCTTTTAGATATAACCCGGCGGTAATCACAATACCAAGAATAACAATCATGGCCCAGGGTGCTTCTCTGAGTGTTGCCAGAAAGATTTGAAATTCAGCCGGAAAGTGCGCAAGCCCTGGCAGGCCTAATGATGCAAATGCTGCCAGCATAAAGGACCAGCCCAGCAGGGGGACGGTTTTCAGTAACCCGCCGAACTGATCCAGTTCCCGTGTCTGGGCCCGGTCCTGCAACATGCCGACCAGAAAAAACAGTGCGCCGGTCACCAGTCCGTGGCTGACCATTTGCAACACCGAACCGTCCAGTGCAATGGCCCGTATTTCCGGGTCAAGCGTTAACGCGGCAATTGCGACACCGACGACGACATATCCCATGTGGTTAACCGAGGTGTAAGCAATCAGGCGTTTAAGGTCAGTTTGTGCCAGTGCGGCAAATGCGCCATAAAGTGCCGCGACCACACCAAAAATCAGGACAACCACACCGGCTTCACGAAATGCGCCGGGGGTCATTTGCAGGGCAAAACGTACCAGGCCGTAGGTGCCAAATTTCAGCATGACACCGGCGAGGATAACGCTGCCTGCCGCCGGGGCCTGCACATGCGCGGCAGGCAGCCAGGTGTGAAAGGGAAAGACCGGTGTTTTAACCGCAAAGGTGAACAGCATGGCAATGAGGGCAAGCATGGCGGCTCCCCCTTCAAGCGGCGGGTTTTCTATCCATACCCGCATATCAAAAGTGTATGTTTCGCCTCCCAGGTACAAGCCAAGAATGGCCAGTAACAATGGCAGGCTGCCCAGCAGGGTATAAATGAAAAACATCAGTGCGGCACGTTGCCGGTCTTCGTGCCCCCAGCCTGCAATCATAAAATACATGGAGACCAGTGACACTTCAAAGAAGACATAAAACAAAATGGCATCCAGTGCCGTGAAGGTGCCAATGGCTGCGGTTTCCAGCATCAACATTAATACGACAAATGCCTGGGGCTGTTTGCGCACTTTGCCTGAATAAACAAATGTCAGTAAAAACAGCAGTGCGGTCAACAGCACCAGCGGCAAACTGATGCCGTCCACGCCCACACGATAGGCCGCGCCAATGGAAGGCATCCAGTCGATTTGTTCAACCTGGGAAAACCCTTTGTCGGTCATGCCTGCGTCGGCAACGCCGCGCGCCCACATCCACAGGGCACCCAGCAGTGTCAGTGCGCTGGTGATAATGCCGATTTTATGCACTTTTTCAGCCGCTGCATTGCGGTGACACATAATCACTATGGCTCCCAGCAACGGTAGAAATAATGTCAGTGATACGATGGGAAGCACCTGGGCGTCTCCTGTTTTTTTGAAGTTAGGGCTTGTCTGCTATGGCTGTTAATTAATACATTAACAGCCCGATAGCGGCAAAGATAAACAAACCGGCTGTCACAATAACGCTGATGGCCAGTTCGCGGTGTATTAACCCGCTTTGTAATGTGCGGGCATGATTGCCGAGTTTTATTGTCCGGCGCACGATTGAAAAAATAAACAGGTCAATACCCTGCTCATCACTGTTGCGGGTCATGTGCGCAATGTTTATTCCTGTTTGTCCCACGGCAAGCACGGCGGCATAAAGACGACGTTCAAGTTTTTCACAGGCATGGGCAATAACAAATACTGGACGAACACACAGCCTGTCAAAGCCACCGGCAAGACTAAAGCCCTGATTGGCCTTTTCCAGCAACGGTCCCATTAACGTGCGCGCGGGAATAAACCAGCCCAGTAATAATCCCGTCAGTGCGGCAACTAACCCCAGTACAACGGCCAGCCTATTACCGGGCAGTGGCATGGCGATAAATGTTTCAATGGATGGAAACAGGACACCAAGTACAATCACCAGTGCCACCAGTCCGCCAAAGCCAATGCTCATTTGCTTCAAGCCGACAAGCGTTTTTTTCCGGGCACTGCCTTGCCATAAAATTCGCAGCATACGCGCCATATAGGCACCGGTCAGCACGGTGCCCGCCAGTGCCAGTGGCGCAAATAACCAGGCGTTGCTGGCTGCCATGGTGGCGGCAATAATGGTGTCTTTGGAAAAGAATCCACTCAGGGGCGGTATGCCGGCCAATGCCAGCGCAGCAATGGCAAAACCGATAAAGATACGTGGCTGGTCCCGGGCAACCCCGGCCAGATCACTCAGCGCGGTGCTGCCCCGGCTGTGTTGAAAGACACCGGCACCCAGAAACAACGAACTCTTGATGGCGGCATGGGCGATTAAATGCAGCAATGCCGCCAGGGGAACACCGGCCCCCACGGCCAGAAACATTAAGCCGTATTGACTGGAAGTAGACGCTGCCAGCAATCGTTTAAGATCGGATTCACCCAGCGCCATCAAACCGGTAACCAGCGCGGTCACCCCTCCCACAACACCGATAACAGCCAGGGTTTCCGGTGGCAACATCGGTGCCGTGCGAATCAGTAAAATGGCACCGGCGGCCACCAGTGTTGCTGAGTGTAATAATGCCGATACCGGGGTAGGCCCGGCCATGGCACCTTGCAGCCAGTCATGTAACGGGGTTTGTGCGGATTTCCCCATGGCGGCAATTAACAGAAAAATCCCGGCGACAATCGCTATGCTGCCATCGGTATTCAGCGTTGTGGCAATGTCGCTACTGCCTGCGCTGGCGATCAGCATGAATGCGGCAATATACAGCCCGAGGTCAGCACTGCGGGTCACCAGAAATGCGCGGGTGGCGGCCGTTTTCACACCCGGTTTTTCATACCAGAAACCAATCAGCAAATAGCTGCTTAAACCGATCAACTCCCAGGCGGACAATAACAGAATCCAGTCACCGGCAAGGACCAGTGTTTGCATGGCGGCAATGAATAAAAGCAGGGTGGCAAAAAAGCGGTTTTTTTCCTTGTCCTTTGCCATGTATCCTGTTGCATAGATCAGTACCAGTGTGCTGACAACAGCAACCATGGTTGAAAGCAGAGCGGTCAGGGGCGTTGCGACAAGGCGCAGCGGCATGTTTGGCAGGCCGGGTAAAATCAGTTCGCTACCAGGGCCGAACAATAAACCCAGGCTGCTCAAAAAACTGATCCCTGTGGCAGACAGGGCCAGTTCACGGGACCGTTTTCGCCAACATAAAATAGCGACGGCGGCCAGCAGCGGCACAAGAATCACCAGGCCGATAAATGTCACTCTTTCAACTCCGCCGCTTCTTCCATTTCAACGGAGCCTTTGCTGCGAAAGCGTGCAATGGCAACACCAAAACCCACGGCCATTTCCAGTGCCATCACGGTCATCACAATCAACACAAACATTTGTCCGGACATGGCGTCGGGGTGCAGGTAGCGCCAGAATGCCACGAGATTAATCAGGGCACCGGCAAGAATCAGTTCCACGCCCATCATGATCATCACCAGATTGGTTTGTGACAGGGCACCATAAATGCCGACACCAAACAAAGCGGCACCGGTGATCAGCGCCCAGACAAGTTCAACGCTCATTTATACCCGGTCCTTTTTATGTTTTATGGCCGATAATGGCAGCGGCTGAATGGCGACCGAGGTTGCGGCAATCATCGCGGTGAGAATGGTCACCCCTGCCATTTCAAACACCAGCATCGAGCGGCCCAGTAATTCAAGGCCCAGCGCTTTTGTCTGTTGCGCCGTGTCGGCCACCGTCGTTGCCACCGGTCCCCAGTCGATAAAGATGGCAATGGCCACTGCGCCCACAAAGGACACCAGACCGACAATCAATGACAGGCGTTTCTGGTGTGTCATTTCCATTTTCCCCATGCCGCCGGGGTCCATCATAAACATCACCATAAAAAACGCCATGATGCTCATTTCTGTTGCCATCATCATGATTTGCAACACACCGAGAAATTCTGCCTGCATGGTCAGAAACATGGCACCGAGGGCAGTCTGGGAAAATAACAGGGCAATGGCCGAGCGCACCATGGAAAAGGTGCGAAAAACCACAATACCAAACCAGACGGCGGCCACACCAAAAAAGCCGATAAAAATGGACTGGCCGGTAATCACGGGATCACCACCAGAAGAATACCCACCATAAAAATATTCAGCAGTGCCAGGGGAATGCCCAGCTTCCAGCACCAGGCAAGCAAATGTGCTTCTCGAATGCGCGGAACATATCGGCCAATCAGCAACATCACGGCGGTCACCAGTAAAATTTTAATCGCGCTCCATAGCCAGGGTGCGAACCACGGTCCCTGCCACCCCCCGAGGTAAAAAGTGACCGTTGCCGCCGCCAGGGTAATCACCAACACCATTCGCCCAAGTCGAAAAACCGCCAGACGAACGCCGCTGTATTCCGCTTCAACCCCTCCGGCCAGTTCGCCTTTTGCGGTGGGTAAATCAAACGGCGGTAAAAAGGCCAACCCCATGGCGGCAACAAAAAACAGAATAAACCCCAGCGGTTGATAAACGATATTCCACAAACCCGCCTGGGAAACCACGATGTCGGTGGTGGCCAGTGATTCGGCACGCATCGCAACCGCCGTAATCGGCATCACAATCAACATGGCATAGGCCACCAGCTGTCCGAGAAAGCGCCAGCCTCCGATCATGGCATAGGCACCGTTTGGCCCCCAGCCCGCCATGATCAACGCCACCAGCACATAAGCCAGAGCCGCGTTGAGAAACAGCGCACCGGTGGCCAGATCCGTGATGATCAGATCAGGAGACAAAGGGATGACCGCAGCCGCAAGCAGGGTCGCTACCAACAAGACAACCGGGCCGACTTCAAAAAAAAGCAGGTCGGGCTTGCGTGGGATATTGGATTCACGCCCCAGCAGGGCCATGGCGGAATACGCAGGGGCTGCCAGCCGAAAACGCCCGCTGGTTATCCATGCCTCAAGTACTGCGACACAATAAACGCCCACGGCAAGCAACAACAATACCAGCAGGGTTGTCATTGACGTATTTCCCAGGGGGATAAATCCAGTGAACCCACAGCAACCAGCGCATCACCCAGCTCCTGCTGCCCGGTGAGTGTTTCTATCAGGCCAAGGTGGTGTACTGAGGGTGCATCCAGTTGCACGGATGTGACAAAGCCCTTGTCCATTGATAGCTCAAGAACGGTTTTGCCGCGTGGAGCCTCTATTTGCGACTTGCCGGTACCGGATACCTCCTCCAGGCTGATCATGTCCGGCAAGGCGATAGCACCCGCTGCTTCAATCAACGCCAGACTCTGCTCCATTTCATCAAGGCGAACCTGCAAACGCGCCCATGCATCGCCTTCTTTTCGTCTGATGGCTTTAAAGCCCAGTGAACGATAAAGAGTGTCATGGCTTCGCGCATCATTATCAATGCCTGTGGCACGGGCCACCACTCCGCACAATCCGTCACTTTCCTGCAGCTGACCAATGCCTGAGGTGCGCGGTTTTAGCAGTGGTGTCTTTTGAAGGCGTTTTATCAGCTTTTGTATTTCCGGCGTGAGTACATCAATGTGTTTGATGTCGGCATCCGAAAATTTCAGTTGCAACACACCGGCGCTGCGTGCCAGCCAGGCAAACCCGGTTTGTTGTGCAAACAACACCAGTCCGTTTAAGTGACTGACAATCCGTTCCCGTTCCAGGGCACCAATACGTGCCTTTGCCGTATGCGCATCAATTTCGACACCGGCTGCATTTTCCATTGCCTGACAGATCAGCAACCGGGATGAAACAGGTGTTAACGGATCAAGGCTCAAAAAATGTTTAACAAAACAACCCGCATGCATGGGTGAATGCTCAAGCAGTTTGGTATCTGCATTGATGGAATGTACGTGTGACCCTGCCACAGTGTCTCCATCCAGTGAAAACACAAGTTGCAGGCCACTGGGTAATCCGGGGAAAAATGGCCCAAAGGGAACATCGATCCATTCCATTTGTAAATCATCACTGCTACGCGGTAAATTTTTGGTTACGTCAACCATGGACATGAAGCCCGATTCATCATGGCTCATCTGACTGTGGTCTTCCTTGTCCATGCCTTCATGTTCATGAGTTGATGGACGGTGCTTTTCCCCGGCTGTTTTTTCTCGCGGCTCCAGATGCATTCCGCATTTGGGGCAATCTCCCGGCTCGTTCTGCACAACTTCGGGATGCATGGGGCACACATATTCCAGTGCGGCTTCCTGATGGGCGTGATGATGCTCATCTTTTTCAGTCGCTGATCCATGATGCATGTGCTGGTGATCGTGTTTTTCACTCGCCGTTTTTTCTCGCGGCTCCAGATGCATCCCACATTTGGGACAGTCTCCCGGCTCGTTCTGCACAACCTCGGGATGCATGGGGCACACATATTCCAGTGCAGCTTCCTGGTGTGCGTGATGATGTTCAGTTTTTTCAGTCGCTGATCCATGATGCATGTGCTGGTGATCGTGTTTTTCACTCGCCGTTTTTTCTCGCGGCTCCAGATGCATTCCGCATTTGGGGCAGTCTCCCGGCTCGTTCTGCACAACCTCGGGATGCATGGGGCAAACATATTCCTGCTCTGCTTCATGCTGGCCTGCGTGAGTCGGTTTTTCACCAGTCGCATCAGGCAGATCATGTGTCATTTGCGGATGATCCGTATGATCATCCGCAGAGTTGACGGAAGTATCTGTGTGGTTATCCGCCGCTTTATGAGCAGTATGCGTTTGCATGGCGTTCGCCTGTGCCTCACGCGGCACGAGAGTCATGCCGCACTTTGGGCAGGAGCCCGGTGCATCCTGCACGACTTCCGAATGCATGGGGCACACGTATTCGATACGCACATGCAATGCCGGGGCATCGTAGTCCGTTACTTCCGTCTGAAAAGCTCCGCTTTCAAATGCAGTGCGTAATTCACTCACACCCTCAATTAAACGGTGTTGAGACAATCCAACCGAGACATCAGCCGCCGGTAAAGGCGCAAGCGTCTCTTTATTTTCAACCCCCACTGCAAACACAGCCTTTGGTCGCATCATTTGCGCATATACGATGGATGCTGCTTCGCGCATGGCAGGCAGCATATCACCAAGAATCAACAACACACTTGCGTGACGCGGGCTGGCCACCACCTGCAAACCGGCTGCCTCTATATCCAGCCGGTGAACACGAGCCACATCCAGTCCGGGGATAACAAAGACCGTCAAGTCTCTCGCCATTGCTTTGGCCATCAGGCGCCGTAATCCGGTCATGTCTCCCTGACGGGCACCGCTGATCATTTATTGTCTCCGCTATTGTTATTGTCTCCGCAACGCACCCTGACTCCATCCATACAATAAACCTAAAAATAAAATAAGCAGAAACACACCCATATCCAGCAGAGCGACGATTCCCACCTCTTTATAGACAACGGCCCAGGGGTACATGTAGGCCATCTCCATATCGAAAGCCAAAAACAAAAGGGCATAACCATAATAACGTGCATGATAACGAACCCAGACCGGGTCACGCGATAACTGTCCTGCGGTTGCAGGCACATCTTTACCGGGTTCCTGTCGCACCTTGCCAAACAGGCGGGTAATAACAAGCATACTGATGACAAACCCGGCAGCACCAATAATCAGCCCAAACAGCACCCCGTATTGTTGTAACATGCTCATGTTGAGCTTCCTTTTTTTATACCTGTCACAATTGAGGCTTGGATATACGCCGATAATATTAGCGAATCATATGCAATCGACAGAAAAACGCTACCTCTTTATTCTTTGGCGGCGAAAAACACACCCATATGCGAAGGTGCTCAGTGTACGCCACAGAACAGGGAAACAGGAAACCTTGAGCCTGTAACGCAGGAAAAAACACGAAAATATTGCGTTCGCCCGTGCTTACAACATCTGACTTACCCCCGGGATTCCCTCAGGGTTATCATTCAAATCAATCAGAAAGTACATCCTGTACGAAAGTTACCGTCCTCCTGCTACATCAACAAGCGCACCCGTTATATATGATGCATCATCCGACATCAGCCACACTATGGTATTTGCAACCTCTGAGGAACTACCCACTCTTTTCATGGGAACCCATTCCCTCAGTTTTTGTAGCCGGTGAATATCTCCCGTATCAAGATACATTTCTGTTTCAATCAAACCCGGCCTTACCGCATTGACCCTGATACCTTCCTCGGCAACCTCTTTCGAAAGACCAAGCGTCATTGTATCTATCGCACCTTTTGATGCGGCATAATCAATAAACTCATTTGGAGATCCAATGCGCGCAGCGGAAGACGATAAATTGATAATGGAGCCACCGCTTCCACCCCTGCTCACAGACATACGCTTGACGGCTTCACGAGCACATAAAAAACTGCCCACAACATTGGTATCAAATATTTTACGTAATCTGCCGGCACTCACATCAACCAGTTGAGATTGTGGAGCAATTATACCGGCATTATTAACCAGCGCATGAATCATCCCAAGTTCAGCGTCAACCGTATCAAACAAAGAAATAACATCTGCTTCCCTGCTCACATCAGCTTTAATCGGTATGGCTGTCCCACCGGACTGATTGATTTCATCAGCAAGTTTTTTGGCCTCCGTATCTTTGTTTCGGTAATTAATACAAACTGACCACCCCCTTTGACTCGCCAGCCGCACAGTGGCAGCCCCAATACCCCGGCCACCGCCTGTAACAAGTACTACTCTTTTTTTCAGAACCACAGTATTATCAGGATTCATCGACTAATCTCAATTCAACCGCATGACTCTGGTTTTTAAAAATAGCCATGGCCGTATTCATTCGCTGAAAACCCAGGTTTTTATAAAACGACTCTTTCCCGGGATAGGCATATAAAATAATTTTCTTATGGTCTTTTGATTGCTCAACAAGATTTAACACAATATCTTTTCCGATGCCTGCACCCTGATAATCCGGCAAAACAGCCACATCACAAATATAGGAACAATCAATCCCGTCTGCGAGCCCTCGCCCCACACCAATCAATTTTTCATCATCAAAAACAAAACATTTAAACATACTGTTTGAAAATGCCTTTTCCAGATCCTCTGGGTTTTTATTGCCAAGAGGAGCGACTTTGTACAGGTCAGACAGCGCCTCCCAGTCAATTTCATTTTGTGAATACAACCATTCAAGTTTCAATATTGTCTCCTCTTAAAATCCAACCATGTGCAGAATACAGAATAACGTTCATTCGACAAACAGGATAGCTGGCTTCAGCCTGGGTCTGTTGCATTTATTGATCAACATCTGGCAACTACCCCGCCTGATTTCACAGGCATTAGATTTTATACCGCTGACATAATCGATGGTGCAGTTACCATAAAAGTTGTCCCGGCAATGAGGCCACCGTCCGACTGTGATAAACTGCACCCACGAACACACAGCATTAGGCAAAAGCTCAGGGGGAAACACCATGAACAACCATTCATGCTTTACTTTCTTCAACCGTTTTTTTCAGGCTGGACAAAACCACCCGTCTATTTTTATCGTGAGCGGGCTGCTGCTGAGTCTGGTGTGGTTGAGTGCTGCCAGCCACGCCGACACATCCGACACCCGACTATTGTTTTCCGCCAATCAGGCAGCGCATGATCTTTCTGTGTATCAATTAAACCTGCGCAACGGTGAACTGCATGAGGTACCGGGCTCACCGTATAAAACCGGACGTTACCCTGTGTCGGTAGACAGTCTGCCCGATGGCCGCTTTGTCTACATTGCCAATCAGGGGTCTGACAGCGTTTCGGTATTTGCAGTGTCTGCCGACGACGGCAGCCTGCGTCCCGTACCTGGTTCACCCTTTGCGGCAGGTAAATATCCCGATTCAGTACACTTGAGCCCAGACGGCCACTTTGCCTACATCACCCATGAAGACGATGACAATGTGGCGGTATTTCGCGTCGATACCCATACAGGCGCTATTCATGATACAGGGTTTACAGCCCCCACCGGTCAACATCCTATTGATGTCACCCTGACACCTGATGGCCGTTTTGCCTATGTCACCAATTTTGATGCTGCCAGTGTCAGCACCTACCAGGTTAATCGTAAAACCGGCGCCCTCACACTCACCGGCACTCCCGTGGCCACTGACGACCGCCCTATTTACATCAAGGTATCACCCAGCGGCCACTTTGCCTTTGTTGCCAATTATGGCTCCACCACAGTATCCGTTTTCCGTATCAACCCGGATAATGGCCAGCTGTCACCTGTACCGGGCTCGCCCTTCCAGGCTGGCGCCCAGCCCTATTCGGTAACGGTGGACCCCACTGAGCATTTCGTTTACGCCGCCAACTGGGGAACTCACGATGTGTCCGCTTACACACTGGACAGCACCAGCGGCAGATTAACAACGGTAAAAGGCTCGCCCTTCAACGCCGACTGGTTCCCCTACGCCGTAGTGGTAGACGATAAAACACGGTACGTGTACGTCGCCAATAATGGTGCGGGCAACATCAGTGCTTATCGCATTGACGCACAAAGCGGTGCGCTCAAAGAACTGGCACATTCACCGTTTGCTGCGGATTTGGGACCTTATAGCCTGAGCCTCAGTCAGCAGCAGCGGTAACAAGTTTCCGCGCAGGACGCTAACATTGGACCGGGGTTATCAGCGCCCTGCGCAAGGCAATCACACACATCGGCGATATCGGCGATAGTCGAACCAAATCTGCCCATTTGCCCCCTTTCCGCCGGTCTTCAACTAGCGTAAAATGCGCGGCCTCTTCACTTCATCGAAGTCCCAGTATTTTATTTTCATTACGTTCACTGCGTTACTTCCAAGGAATTTTTATCCATGTTTGAGCCCCACGCTGCGCCCACGCGCAACATCAAAAATGATGTGTTATCCGGTCTCACCGTTGCGCTGGCGCTGGTGCCCGAGGCTGTGGCTTTCGCCTTTGTGGCCGGGGTCGAACCACTGGTGGGGTTGTACGCGGCCTTTATGGTAGGGCTGATTACTGCGGCTATCGGCGGACGACCCGGCATGATCTCCGGAGCTACTGGCGCGCTGGCAGTGGTCATGGTGACGCTGGTGGCCGATCACGGTGTGGAATACCTGTTTGCCACTGTGGTGCTGATGGGTATTATCCAGGTCACCGCCGGTATTTTTAAACTGGGTAAATTCATTCGCATGGTGCCATACCCGGTGATGCTGGGTTTTGTTAACGGCCTGGCCATTGTGATTTTTCTCGCGCAAATGGAAAGCTTTCAAACGCCTGATGCCGAGGGGGTTTTGCAATGGATGAGTGGCAATACCCTGTGGGTGATGCTCGGACTGGTCGCACTGACCATGGCCATTATCCATTATCTGCCCAAACTTACCACCGCCGTGCCTTCCTCATTGGTCGCCATCGTGGTGGTGAGCCTGCTGGTGATTGGCGTAGGCCTGGAAACCAAAACTGTGGGGGACATCGCTTCCATCGCAGGCGGTCTGCCGGACTTTCACATTCCCATGGTGCCGTTTACGCTGGAAACCCTGTGGATCATCCTGCCTTACGCGGTGATTCTTGCCACCATCGGCCTGATCGAGTCACTGCTGACACTGACCCTGATCGATGAACTCACAGAGACCCGTGGCCGTGGCAATAAAGAATGTATCGCCCAGGGTACCGCCAATATTGCCACAGGGTTTTTCGGCGGCATGGGTGGCTGCGCCATGATTGGCCAAAGTATGATTAACGTAAATTCCGGCGGCCGCGGGCGACTTTCCGGCATTACTGCCGCACTGGCATTGCTGGCCTTTATTCTGTTTGCCTCTGATCTCATCGAACAAATCCCGCTGGCGGCATTGGTGGGCGTGATGTTTATCGTAGTCATCGGCACCTTTGAATGGTCCAGCTTTCGCATTCTCAAAAAGGTGCCACCTGCTGATGCCTTTATCCTGATTCTGGTGTCCGGTGTCACTGTAGCCACTGATCTTGCTGTCGCGGTGATTGTGGGAGTCATCGTCTCGGCACTGGTGTTTGCCTGGGAACATGCCAAACACCTGCAAATTACCAGCTTTGTCAACGAAACGGGCGGCAAGGTTTATGAACTGCACGGCCCGCTGTTTTTTGCTTCGGTGAAAAACTTCGGGGAGCAGTTTGACGTACACAACGACCCCGACGACGTTATCGTGGAATTCAAACACTCCCGGGTCTACGACCATTCCGCTATCGAAGCCATCGATGCACTGGCCGAACGCTACCTCAAAGCCAACAAACGCCTGCACCTGCGTCACGTCAGCCCCGAGTGCCAGAAACTGCTGACCAAGGCTGGCGACCTGGTGGAGGTCAACGTCATCGAAGACCCAAAATATCATGTGGCCGACGACCAACTGGGCTGAGCCGGTGCAGGGTAACGAAAATTATCCGGAATCCCGGCGTGCCCGGGCAACAAACGGCCTCCAAAACCCTGTGCAGACCACTCCACCCTGTTGAGCTGTAAAATCTAACGCAAAGAGATATTTTGTATCTCGTTATTCTCCAATCCTTTGTGCTCTTTGTACCTCTGTATTGGATTTTAATGAGTCAAACCCTTCCTGATCTATGCGAACAGCGATTTTGTTCTCAGGCTGTCAGCATTGCAATAACACCACCCATTACCAAGGCACGTTCTCACCTTTCACACACCCTCCGCTGCCCGTGCCTGCATCGATGTAACTTCGCCGAATTCACATGCAAATAATGACGTATTTAAGACTTCCTTAAGTCTGTATGGCTAAAGTTTAATCACTGGAAAATAACAAGCGATAACAAACCTGGCGGCAATTATGTGCCCGACGAAAATAAAGAAATCCAAAGCATGCCATCAGGGCTCGCCTCTCGTCATACGATCCCGGTCATTCCAACCGGTGATGGCGTTACTGGCTGGCGCAACCCTGTGTTCGGGCATATCAACGGCGACTGCCGCCCCGCTATCAAACCCAAAAGCCGTACATCATTCAGCCGTGGAACAGGCACGTCAGGGTCAGCATGAAGCTGCGCTGAACCAGCTGAGCCTGCTCGTTCAAGCCTATCCTGAAAATCGCTTGTTCCGCTACGACTACATTAATACACTTGCCTGGGCCGAGCGTGATAAAGAGGTATTAGCACAGTTATCTCATATTGATTTTGCACAGGCACCCGCTTATGTTCTGAGAGCTATTGGCAAATCTGCACGCAACCAGCAACGCCCCAGGCTGGCCATTCGGGCTTATCGTGCTGCGCTGAAACAAACACCCAATGAACGACAAGCTCAACTGGGCCTTGCCATGAGCCTGGCTGAGGCAAAACAACCTGTTGAAGCTAACAAACACATTCAGTCGTTACTCAAAGCCAACCCCGGATCCATCGAATTATTAAAAACACTGGCCTACATAAAAGAAGCTGATCAGGATTACGCGGGGGCTTTTGATGTTTATGACCGCATATTAATTATTGATCGCAACAATAAAAGTGCCCGGCATGCCCGGGTGCTGAGCCTGCTCCGCCTGGGCGTTCCTCATGAAGCATTACAGTTTGCCCGTCGCGATACCGGTTTATTCAGTCCTGAAGAATGGAACCGGATGCTTGGCGATCAGGCCGCAATAGAAATACGCTGGGGGCAGCAACCTGTACTCGACCCCTCCCAACGCTACCGCAATACCGACAAAGCTATTGAGCTGCTAAAAAACCAACAAAAAAACATAACAGATAAAACATCCCCCGCTTATCTGCGTAATCGATTTGACCTTATGGCAGCTTACCGCAATCGACGCTATATGCACGAAACCGTTACGCTGTATGAGCAATTACGCAAAGACACTGTAAAAAGCTTTCCACCTTATGTGCAAGCGCTTGTGGGTGATGCTTATTTGTCGTTACGTCAACCCGAAAAAGCAATTGTCCTGCTCGAAAAGTCTGTCGATAAAGACCCCCACAATCTGGATGCGCAATATTCACTGTATTACGCTTACCTTGAAGCCGGTCGTTATGAACAATCGCTCACCCATATCGATGCTCTTGTGGACTCACTCCCGCAATGGATATGGCCGCCGGGCGGCAAAGAAAAACAACGTAATTTTGATAAGTTATATGCTCAGACTATTGCCTCCATGGCCCGTGCCTATATTGGAAAACTGGACCAGGCTGAAAACAGACTGAATGCCCTGTCGGCTCAGGCTCCTGACAATATTGATATACAAACCAGTCTTGCCCATGTCTTTTTATGGCGAGGCTGGCCACGCGCAGCCCTGAAAAAATACCAGACGGTACTGACTCAGGATTCAGATAATATGGAAGCCAAAACAGGTATTGTCAGTGCATTATCTGCGCGCGGTAATTTTGCAGCGGCGGGAACAGCATTGAAACCACTGCAAGACCAATATAACGATCACCCTCAAGTCAAGAACCTGACCAAGGAAGCCAATATCCGCAAAATGCGGGAAGTATGGCTCGAAGTGAATGGTGGCTCCAGTAGCGATACAACACTCTACCAGGGCAGCAGTGATCTGGGATTTACCGGCTATTATTACGACCGTCCCTGGCATTCAGGTCTTCGCGCCTTTGCTTACCTGTCACACCTTCAAGGTGATTTTTCCGGAGAAACAGCAACCCGTAACCGGGGCGGCGCAGGTTTACATTATCAACAAGAGGATATTGTACTTAGAGGAAACATCAGTGGTGGTGATGGACCTGCCGGACTTTCATTCCAGGGCGACTGGAGTCCAACGGACCACTGGCAGGGAAGCCTTGCAATAGAAACATTCAGCGAACAAACACCACTAAGAGCTGATCTGGCGGGCGTTAAAGCACAGTCACTGGGTATCAGTACAAGATACCGTTTTCACGAAAGCCGTAGCCTCGGCGCTTCTCTGCAATACATGGACTTTGATGACGGCAATCAACGTAACACGCTTTCCCTGTTTGGTCAGCAACGCCTCTTCACTGGACTGCGTTACACACTGGCGGGTGAACTGTACCTCTATCGCCAAACCAACAGCATTAATAATGCAGCCTATTTTAACCCTTCAAAACAAAATTCTGTTGAACTGAGTTTTAATAATGAATGGCTGACATCAATGCATTATGAAAAATCAATGCGTCAACGCCTCAAGATCGGCATTGGCTCAAGCAACCAACAAAACTTTGATACAAAATCAACCTGGATGGTGAGTTATGAACATCATTGGAGCTTTAGCCAACGATTAAGCCTGGCTTATGGCATCAGCCGCTCCCGGCCTGTTTACGATGGCGTGAAAGAGTCTTTCACCCGTGGTTTTATGAATTTATATGTAAGGTTCTGATCATGAATTTTTCCAAGACAATAAAAACATATTTTTCCGGCCAAAAATTAAATCGGTTATGGGCCACACTGTTATTATTGGCAATAACAGCACCAACACATGCAGAGCTTATTGTACTTTCCTACCACGAAGCCCATCACAAGCTTGACAACCATTCGAATTTCGATGCTATGACATTGAAAACCTCTGAGCTGGCAGCACAATTCTCCTGGCTCAAGGAATGGGGTTATGTCTCAATCAGTATTGATGATTTACTGGCTGCACAAAAAGGAACACGCACATTACCGGATAATGCAGTGCTACTCAGTTTCGATGATGGTTATCTGGGAATGTATACACAGGTCTATCCACTGCTGCGTGCTTTTGACTTTCAGGCTGTCATTGCAGTGGTCGGACGCTGGATGGAAACACCCAACGGTAAAAAAGTAGCCTATGGCAGCAAATCTGTAGCACGAGAAAATTTCCTGACCTGGGCACAAATCCGGGAAATGGTAAAATCCGGGCGTGTAGAAGTTGCCTCACACAGCTATGACCTTCATCACGGCATCCTTGCCAACCCACAAGGCAATACGCAACCGGCCGCCACCAGCCAGCGCTATAACGCTAACACCCGGAAATACGAAAATGAAAAACAATATCGTCAGCGTATTTATAATGACCTGAAACGTAACTCAGACCTTATTGCCCGAAAAACAGGAAAAAAACCACGCGTACTTGTATGGCCTTACGGTGCCCATAACCGCATCACCATGGACATTGCCCAAGAACTTGGCATGCCGGTTACCTTGAGTCTTGAAGAAGGAAAAGTGGATCTCCAAAGCCCCGGCAGCATAAACCGTTTGTTGATTGGCCATGGAATCACACTGGCTGACTTTGTCTGGCAAATAACCGATCACTACAAACCTCAAAAAGAACTCGTGCGTGCGGTCAATCTGAACCTTGATGATATCTATGACCCGAACCCTGAGCAACAGGAAAACAACCTTGGCGAGGTGCTTGAAAAAATTAAAAAACGCCGTATTAATACTGTTTATTTACAAGCATTCTCTGACCCGGATGGCAATGGTAATGCAGACGCCGTGTATTTTCCTAACCGGCACCTTCCGGTACATGCAGATTTATTCAATCGTGCAACCTGGCAACTACGTACACGCGCAGAAGTTAAAGTTTATGCCTGGATACCACCCAAAGCCTTCAGTTCAAAAACAGTAACCTTGCTAGGTGACCTCTATGAAGACCTTGCCAGATACTCATATATAGACGGCCTGGCTTTTTATCCTGCGGCTGGGTTGAGTGATGATGAGCATAAGCTGGTTGAGCAAGCCCGCCTCTATCGTCCTTTGCTAAAAGTAACACATAAAAGGTTAGAAACCTCGTCCATGAACGGCCTGGAGAAAAACTGATCATGGAAAACTGGCTTTCAATTTATCTGAATTCGGCACTTAACCTGGCCTACTATTACCCATTGGTTATGGCTTACGTCTGGATGGTGGGTGGAATATATTATTACAACAAATGGGAGCGCGGACGACCTGTCGGCGGGCATACGATTACATTACCGGATTACCCCCCCGTCAGCATACTGATACCTTGCCACAATGAAAGCGCCAACTTGCGTGAAACCATCTCGGTACTGCATAACCAGAATTATCCTGATTTTGAAATTATTGCCATCAATGACGGGAGCACTGACACCACAGGCGAAATTCTGGATGAATTATGCCAGACATCTTCACGCTTGCGCGTTGTACACCTGAAAGAAAATCAGGGAAAAGCCATGGCATTGAATGTCGGCGCAATGATGTCTGCCAACGAGTTCCTGGTTTGTATTGATGGTGATGCATTGCTGGATACCAATGCAACAAGCTGGATTATGCAACACTTTATTCGTGGCCCGCATGTGGGCGCGGTGACGGGAAACCCTCGGGTACGCACTCGCTCCACGCTGCTGGGCAAAATACAGGTCGGTGAATTTTCATCAATTGTCGGTCTTATTAAACGCGCACAGCGTATCTATGGCCGAATATTCAGTATCTCCGGTGTTGTTTCCGGATTCCGAAAATCCGCTTTACAGGATGCCGGATATTGGAGTGTGGATGCGATCACCGAAGATATTGACATTAGCTGGAAGCTGCAATTAAAAGGCTGGGATATCCGTTTTGAACCCAATGCCCTGTGCTGGATTTTAATGCCGGAGACATTTAAAGGCCTGTGGCAACAGCGACTGCGCTGGGCCCGAGGGGGCGTTGAAGTCTTTACCCGTTATTTTTCGCAAATCATACACCCGCGCCAGCGCCGCTTATGGTTATTACTGGCTGAATATTTTGTCAGTATATTATGGACTTATGCCGTTATCTCTTTGATTGTGTTATGGCCGCTGATGCAATTTATTCCTTACATGGAAAACACTGCGACATTTTCTCTCCTGCCCGGGCCGGCAGGCTTGTTACTGGCAATGACGTGTCTGATTCAATTTGCGGTAAGTTTTTATATCGATGGTCGTTATGAAAAAGGCCTGGGGAAAATTTATTACTGGATGGTCTGGTACCCCCTGGTTTATTGGTTAATCAATTTAATAACACTCGCCGTAGCCGTGCCGGCAACATTACTACAAACCCGTAAAAAACGTGCTATATGGACGAGCCCGGACAGAGGAATACAACCATGAACACACTCATCATTCAAAGCCCTCACAACCAGGGAACACTACGTAAATATACACAAAACTCAATGACTATGGCGTTATGGGCATTATGGGTTTATTTGTTATTACCCGTACTGTCCCCTGTATTGGTATTAATTGGCAATGACATTCAAACCATCAGTCAAGTTGAGAGCTCACTGAATATCAAACAATTTATTATCCTGTTTCCTTTCATTATCCTGATGGTTACAGGCAATTGGCTATGGAGTAAATACAATACATTACTGTATCTTCACCATCATAAAAAAACCCAGGAAAACAGTATTCATCAATATGCATCAGTAAACTATTTTGATGTCTCAGCCAAAGAATTGGCCTGCTGGCAACAACTAAAACAGATGACGATCAAGTTCACTGAGCAAGGTGATGTATCTTGTGTAAAAGAGCACAAGTTATTGGAAAAAAGTTATTGATAGTCTGTAAATACAGTAAAAAGGAGAAACAGGGACGTTATTGGGCATCCACTCAAGGTCACATTAAGTTGAATGTGATTAGCGTCACTCCGGGAAAATGACTTTAATATCAAGCCCTGTATTATTCAGCCCCTGGCTCAGCTCAATTTTTGCCCGATGTAATTCAGCAATTCGTAACACAATTGACAACCCGAGCCCGCTACCTGGAATATCGGGATGTTCACCACGTTTGAATCGATCAAAAACCTGTGTCTGTAACGATTCAGGAATACCCGGGCCCGAGTCTTTTACACTGATCACTACACCTTCCGGTTCAGCCATGACACTGACAATAATACGTCCTTTATCAGGTGTGTACCGAATCGCATTACTGATCAGATTAACAATCAAAATCCGTATTAATTCTTCATTACCAAACATATGCAAATCAGATTCACCTTGCAAACTTATGTCAATATGCTTTATCAAGGCTGAATTAATTTTTTCACCAATAACCGCCGCACATAGTTGCTTCAGACCAAAATCAGCTTTTGTTATATGTTGACTTTCATCGACTCGCGCCAGAATCAATAATTGATTAACCAGTTTGGTAGAGCGCTCAACACCGGTAATTACCTGCATTATCGCCTGCTGGCGCTCTTCATTTTCTATTGATCGCATGGCCACTTGCGCCTGGGTTTTTATACCCGCCAATGGCGTGCGCAGTTCATGCGCCGCATCAGCAGTAAAACGACGCTCTTTCTCAAAAGCCTGGTGCAACCGATCAAAAAGTGAATTTAGTGCGCTAATAATTGGCTGGGTTTCTGTGGGTATACCCTCAAATGTGATCCGGTCCAGCTGATGTATTGAACGCCCGGATATAGTGTCAGCCAACCTGATCAGGGGACGTAACCCCCGGCCAATACTGATCCAAAGCAAAAGCGCAATAAAAGGTAATGCGGCCAACATAACAACGATGATGCCATGATTAATATAAGCAACCATTTCTGCGCGGACATCACGGCGCTGGGCGGTTTGAATCAGCAGGTTTGTTTTTGGATCACGGAGATTGTAGGTGTACCACACCTTGCCATCCACCTCTATTTTTTCAAAACCCGTCAGCTGTTTATTAACAGGCAATATTGAGGATGACGGCGAACGTGTCATCAATGTGCCATCACCATGATAAATAACAAATGATATTTTGGCTTCGTACCTGTGAACCAGTGGCAGAAAGTCATCTGTATCAATTTGCAATTGATGGGACTCTTCCAGTTCATGCCTGACCAGCGAAGCCAACAGCTTGGCATTTTGTGCCAGCTGGGCATCATAGACTTCTTCAATTTCGTGTTGAATACTGTAATAAACAAAGAGACTGATAACTACCCAGGCAAGACATACCGCACTCAGCACTAATAACAATAAATTCCGGCGTATTGAGCGGGGTCTCATCAATCTGCTTTGGGAATCATGTAACCCACACCACGAATCGTCACAATGAGATCCTTACCCAGCTTTTTACGCAAGTGATGAATATGAACTTCCGTTGCATTGCTTTCCAGCGCATCACCCCATCCAAACAGGCTTTCTTCAATGCGCTCCCTCGACAGTACCCGGCCAGTATTTTCCAGTAACGTTTGCAGAATTTTAAACTCCCGGCCTGACAAAATAATATCTTTACCTTCTTTGCTGAGACTATGGGAAACGGGGTCCAGCACAATATTTCGATAATTAATCAGTGGTGATGAACGGCCATTGTGACGACGGCTCAATGCTCTGATTCGGGCACATAACTCATCAAGATCAAAGGGTTTCACCAAATAGTCATCCGCGCCACAATCAAGGCCTTTCACCCGGTCTTCAACAGTATCGCGGGCGGTCAAAATTAACACGGGCACATCATTGCCCGCCGTGCGGATTTTTTTCAGCACACTAATGCCGTCCATACGCGGCAAACCCAGATCAAGCACTACCATATCAAAACGTTCCACTTCCAGACTGTGTAGCGCGGCCTGGCCATCCTGTAGCCAATCCGCAGCATAACCGGCCTGTTGCAGACCAGTACGAATGCCATCACCTAATTGCGGATCATCTTCAACCAATAATATGCGCATAACCTGCTGTCTTTCTGTTGTTTCCACTAAATTCCGTTTCCGTACCGAGAACGAAGCACACCACCACCGATTTCTCTGCCGGTTTTTTTGGAGTGGCCACATCATAAAAAACCAGCGGTTTTACCTTATCACTCTCACCAGATCATGCCATGGTTTTTTTTGGGTTGGCAAATGAAGATAATTATCATTCATTTATGTGCAATCACCCTTCTTTCCGGATAACGATAGACCCAGCTGGTACAACGGCTTTTTTTTGCCTCCGGTAATTTTCGCGGCCAGCGCGCTGGCCTGACTCAACGGCAGTTCATCGAGCAGTATTTTGAGAATGCGCTGCGCTTCGCCATCCGGTGCATCGTCTTCTGCGGCATTGACGCCGGCCACCAGCAACACCATTTCCCCTTTTTGCTGATCCGGGTCATCACTGGCCCATTTGCGTAACGCTGCCACGGTATCACCCTTGATGGTTTCAAAGGTTTTGGTCAACTCCCGCGCCAGTACGACATGACGCTCTGCACCAAACACGGTAACCATGTCGGCGAGAGTATCCAGCAATCGGTGCGGGGCTTCGTAAAAAACCAGCGTACGGGTTTCTGCGCCCATGGCTTCCAGGCGTTTTTTGCGTGCAGTGCTTTTTGATGGCAAAAAACCTTCAAAGACAAAACGGTCTGATGGCAGCCCGGCAGCCGACAGGGCGGTAATCATCGCATTGGTTCCAGGAACAGGCACGACTTTGATACCCGACGCACGAGCCAGACGCACCAGGTGAAAACCAGGGTCACTGATCAGCGGAGTGCCTGCATCAGAAATCAGCGCTACGCTTTTGCCTTGCGCCAGACGCGTTACTACGTCCGGTGCCCGGTCGCGCTCGTTGTGATCGTGCAAAGCCAGGGTTTTGCTGGTGATTTGATAGTGCTGCAACAGGCGTCCGCTATGCCGGGTATCTTCTGCGGCGATAAGATCCACCCCGGCCAACACCGCCAGCGCACGCGGACTGATGTCCGCCAGATTGCCGATAGGCGTAGCCACTACGTATAAAACACCTGCTTCCACTAACTCGCTCATTGACACTGCCTCACCTCATCCACATACTTTCCAGTTCATGCGGAATCTAACACAAAGTTTCGGGCGTCAGCGCCAACTCTTCCTGCTCAGCTTACTGCCGTTGCTGCTGGTAGCCTGCGTCAGTGCGCCACCAACCCAGCAGGAACAACTGAATGCCATCGCCCCTGACACTGCGGCACTGGAGCAAATGGCCACCGATGGCCGCTTCCTTGACGCAGCACTGGCCTATTCCAGGCTGGCAGCTGATGCTCCCCCGCCACAACGTGAACACTATACGCTGCGTACCGCCGAGCTGTTGATGCTGGGCAATTATGTACCGCAAGCCCATCAGATGCTCGATGAAATTGATGCAGCCACACTTTCAACAGATTTACAGATTCGTCACGCCTTGCTTTCCGCCAGTATCTCCCTGGCACGACAGTTGCCGGATATGGCCCTGAATGCACTGGATCGGGCGGAAAACCTGTTGACGGCCATGGACGAAATCAGCCTGCAAGACACACGGCGCTTGCATCAATTGCGCGCCACCACCTTTGCACAATTGGGCAATCATCTGGAATCTGCTCGTGAACGGGTATTGCTGGAGCCTCTGCTGGATGACCCGGAAGCTGTGCTTGCCAATCAGGAGGCTATTCTCAACGCCCTGCAAAATCTCGCCCCTGGCACGTTGCAAACCCTGCAAATCGCCGGGCCGCCGGATATCCTCAGTGGCTGGCTGGAACTGGTGCTGCTCGGCAGCAAAATGGCAGACAACCCGCAGGGTGGTATCGATATGGTCACCTGGCGTGAACGTTATCCTGCCCACCCGGCACAAGATGAGATTATCGTGGCAGTGCTGCTGGCGCGCCCCCGGGTGCTGCCTCTGCCGAAAAAAATCGCGCTGATCCTGCCGCTGAATAATCGTTTCGCCAAAGCTGCCAGTGCGGTGCGTGATGGTTTTCTTGCCGCTTATTACGCGCAACCTGACAATACATCTGTGAACTCGTCCGGTTTGGAAAACAGCGGCAACCCGACTGACAGCGCCGATAATATGCCTGCGTTTGATACACCCGCCAGCGTGGTGCCCAGTATCGCCATTTACGATGCAGGCGACAATCCGGCATTTATTAATCTGATTTATGAGCAGGCCATTGATGATGGTGCCGAATTTGTGGTGGGTCCGCTCAACAAAGACGCCGTCAATCAGTTGGCTGCACATGATGAATTACCCGTGCCCGTGCTGGCGCTTAATTACAGCGAACAACACGGTGGAAACGCGACAAAAGGTCTGCCCGACAATCTGTTCCAGCTCAGCCTGTCACCGGAACAGGAAGCCCAGCAAATCGCTGAACGTGCCTGGCTGGACGGTTACAGTCGTGCAGCGATCATCACACCTTCGTCCACCTGGGGAACACGAGTGGCCAAAGCATTCAGCGAGCGCTGGTTACAGTTTGGCGGTCATGTGGTGGAAAAACAAACTTACGACGCCAAAAAAAGTGATTACTCACTCCCGATTCGTCGTCTGCTTAATGTCGATGAAAGCGAACAGCGCCACAAAAACCTGCGCCGGACGCTGGGCAAAAAAACAGAATTCATTCCTCGCCGCCGACAGGATATCGACTTTATTTTTATGGCCGCCGGTTCACGACAGGCGCGGCTGATTCGTCCGCAGTTACGTTTTCACCACGCGCCCAAAGTGCCAGTGTACGCTACATCGCACAGTTACAGTGGCAGTATCAATGCTGACATGGACAGAGATATGGACGGTGTCACATTCGCTGACATGCCGTGGACGCTGCACACTGAACAAGCCACCCATGCGCTCAAGGCCGACATCGAGGCCATCTGGCCCAACGCCAGCAAGCGTTATTCACGCCTTTTTGCATTGGGCGTAGATGCTTACCGGGTGATAGGTGAACTCAATACCTTGCGGCGCAACCGCTCGGCATTTTATGCCGGAGAAACCGGTGACCTGTATCTGGACGTAGCCAATCGCCTGCAACGACGGTTACTATGGGCGAAGTTTGAGCGTGGCATACCGCAGTTGCTCAACGAATATTCAGACACACCGCCAGCCCCATAAACCCAGACCTCTGCGATGTTCAGTAAAAACCGCCAAAATGACACCCGTGCCGCAACGGGCAAACAGGCCGAAGCTCACGCCTGCGAATATTTGCAGGCGCAGGGACTGGCGCTGGTGGAACGCAACTACCTGTGCAGGCGCGGCGAAATCGATTTAATCATGCAGGACAAACGCACCACCGTTTTTGTGGAAGTGCGTTACCGGCGTAATGACCGTTTTGGCAGCAGCGCGGAAAGCGTTGACTGGCGTAAACAGGCAAAATTGCTGGCAACTGCCGAACACTATTTACAGCAACGTCCCAAAGTGGCACAAAACGCCTGTCGTTTTGACGTGGTGGCGCTCACCACTGAAAACGGGCAACAAGCCATTGACTGGATTATCGATGCCTTTCAGTCCTGAACTCATTAACAACCGACACAAGACGAGAACACCATGAAACCCGATAAACTGTTACTCATTTTATTTGCCACTGTTGCCTTCACGTTGAGCACTGGTTGCGTTGCCCCGGTGCTGGTGGCGGGCGCTGCCGGTGGTGCCACCGTTGCGCACGACAAACGCAGCAATCAGGCCATGATTGATGACCAGCTGATCGAAACCAAAGCCAAAGATGCTATTTACGCCGATGTCGAAATGGCCAAACGTATACACATCAACATCACCAGCTTCAATCGTGTAGTGCTGCTAACCGGCGAGGCACTATCCCGGGCAACACGCGACAAGGTGGTGGATATCGTGCGCCACCTCGACAAGGTGCGCCGTGTACACAATGAAATTCGGATTGCCGATCTCACCGGGCTTTCTTCGCGCACCAACGACACCTGGATTACCTCAAAAATAAAAACCCAAATGATCGCCACCAGGGGGTTTGACGCCACCCGCGTCAAGGTGGTGACCGAAGCTGGCAGTGTATTCCTCATGGGGCTGGTGACAAAAGAAATCGGCAATCAGGCTGCGGCTATCGCCCGCGAAATTTCCGGCGTAAAACGTGTGGTGAAGATGTTTGAATATTTGTAACCCGCTGTAATGGACATCCCTGCTGATGCTACCCAGGCACTGATTCAATTATTAGGCGCTGACCGGGTTCTCACTGCGGCTAGCGACCGGCTGGCTTATGGTTATGACAACAGTCGCGAACAGGCGCTACCCGGGCTGGTGGTATTCCCCCGCAGTCACGATGAAATAGCCGCCATTGTGCGGCACTGTTGTCATGACAAAATTCCGCTGGTCACTCGTGGTCGTGGTACCGGCACCACCGGGGCCACCGTGCCCGTGCGTGGTGGCATCGTACTTTCCACCGAACGCATGGCACGCATTCTGGAAATTTCGCCAGACGACCGGCTGATGGTGGTGGAACCCGGCGTGACCAATCAAGCTGTGCAAGAGGCAGCAGCGGCACAGGGGTTTTTCTGGCCACCCGACCCCACCAGTGCGGCAGTCTGCACCATCGGCGGCAATCTCGCTTATAATTCCGCAGGGCCACGGGCAGTAAAATACGGCACGCCACGCGAAAACACCCTGGGACTGCGCGCAGTATCCGGAACAGGAGAGGAAATCCGCACCGGCACACGCACCACTAAAGGCGTGGTGGGCTATGACCTTACGCGCCTGTTAATTGGCTCCGAAGGCACTCTGGCGATTATCACCGAGGCCACACTCAAGCTCACCCCCCTGCCCGAAACCAAACGCACTTTGCAAGCAATCTACGCGGATATTACGTCAGCAACGCAGGCGGTATCACGCATTATGGCGCAACCAGTGGTGCCCTGTGCGCTGGAATTCATCGATGGTGCCGCCATTGAAATGGTGCGTAAAATATCCACAGCAGAGCTGCCTGAAAAGGCCGGTGCATTGCTGATGATTGAGGTGGACGGCCCGGCATCAGCCATGGCAGAAATGGTGGATGCGGTAAGTCAGTCCGCCACAACCCAGGGGCTGCTAAGCCTGAAAACCGCCAACACTGCGGAAGAGATTCAGGCGCTATGGGCCACACGCAAGGCACTGTCACCGGCACTGCGCAACGTGGCACCGAAAAAAATCAACGAAGACGTGGTGGTGCCCGTTTCAAAAATCCCGGCACTATTGAACGGACTGGAAACCCTGGCGCAGCAACACGACGTTACCATTGTCAATTTTGGTCATGCTGGCAATGGTAATATCCATGTGAACCTGCTGGTAAACCCTGATGACCCCCGTCAGCTGGCCAGTGCCGAGACCTGCCTGGATGCTGTCTTTTCGCTGGTGCTGGGGCTGGGCGGCACACTTTCCGGGGAGCATGGCATTGGCCTGGTCAAACGGGAATTTGTGGCCCGTGAAATTGCAGCCCCGACACTACACCTGATGCAGAACATTAAGCAGGTTTTTGACCCCCACAATATTCTTAATCCCGAGAAAGCTTTCCCGCACAAACCCGCGCCCGGACAACCGGCATAACCCACTAAAAAATTAAAGTTTTCCCGCTTTTACACCGCTAAGTTTGTAGCAATCAACAGACATCCCTTGCCCTCCACGCAAGACGATATCTGCTGGCTCATGGCTTGATAAAAATGACGACTCAAACTCGCCATTAGCAGCAAATAAATAAACCCGGTTTTAACCGATATTGTTGACAACACCTTGGTACTTACTTCAAAAAACAATGGCCATCAAACGAAATCTTCACCATATTGATATTGCCATACGCACACTTATTGGCATCACACTGATTTATTTTGGTTTTGTCGATACAAGCTACATTAGCAATGAGATGACACGCTGGTTATTGGGTATTTTTGGTATCGTTAACCTTCTTGCCGCCGCACTACGCTCCTGTCCAATTTATGCCCTTGCGGGTATTAACACTTATCAAAAATAATTGTTATTCTGAACACCTCGACAAATGCCACTACGACTTAAACTGATACTGTCGTTCATTACCATCAGTTTAATGGTTGTCAGTATTTTCAGCGTTGTCGCCTACATCAGTGCTCGCGAATACACCCAACACGTTGAACAAGTACGCCTGCACAAAAGCAATGAACACTTGTTTGCCATGCTGGATACATCACTGCCTTTACTGGCCCAGCTCCAGAACATCGTGCCACATCATGAAAACCGCGATAATGTTTTCAGCATCATTGATATTTCGCAGAAGAAAATACTGCCGGGCGGAGGATTCAATCTTGGCACACACTTATTAGCAGATTTGTTGATTCAATCCGGCAACAAAACACAACAAGGCAGTTTCACTATTGGCAAACAGGAATATCTATGGTCCGCAGACCCGGTACCTGACAGCCAGTACATTATTGCCAACACTTATCTCCGGAACAGCAGCGATATATCAACTTTTTTCAGTTATGTCGGCACGCCACTCAGCACAACATTGTTTATCAGTATCTGGATTTCTGTCTGGGCCGCACTCTTACTCGCCAGAGTATTCCGGCAAATCAGTGAAAAAAATACACAGCTGGAATACCAGGCCAGCCATGACCTGCTTACCAGGTTACCCAATCGGGGGGCTATTGGACGCAGCGTCCAACAGGAAATGGAGTCTGCCAAAGCCTGCAACGAAGCGTTAATTTTCTGTCTGGTTGATATCGATGCACTCAAGGAAATCAATGACAGCCTCGGACACAAAAGTGGTGATATTTTATTGGACCAAGTGACCCAGCGTCTAAAACGCACGCTACAGGGATCAGGACATATTGGCCGATTTGGTGGAAACAAATTTTCGGTCATGATAAAACGCAGCGAAACTGTCAATGCAGAAAATATTCGCCACAAATTACTGGAAAGCGTTGAACCCATCTATGAAATTAATGGCCACAGCCTTTATGTACACGCCACGTTGGGCATCGCTATTTTTCCGGAACATGCAAATAACGCACAAGAACTGATTCAAAAAACAGAAACCGCCTTGCGCACCGCAAAAAAACTGGCCATCGACTCCAGTGTCTATGATGTCAGCCAGGACAACAACAGTGCCGAACGCCTGCGGCTAACACATGATTTGCGCAATGCCATACACAACGAAGAACTACAGCTACATTATCAGCCTCAGTTTGATGTGCGTCGCCATGAAATTGGCAGCGTTGAAGCACTGGCCCGCTGGATACATCCGCAACAGGGGTTCATCCCACCCGATACGTTTATTGAAATTGCTGAACAAACCGGCCTGATTCAATCGCTGACAGACTGGGTTTTACGCACCGCCATCAAACAATGTGCCGAATGGCGTGACATGGGAAAATATCTCACCGTGTCAGTCAATCTGTCCGCCCGGAATTTGCACGATGAAACACTAAGCAGCCAGATTTCCAATTTACTCCATTATTGGAATGTTTCCCCCGAAAAACTGTGCCTGGAGATCACCGAAACAGCAATGATGACTAACCCGGCACACGCTAAAAAACTGCTTAAGGAACTGGATGATCTTGGTGTACGTCTTTCCATAGATGACTTCGGAACAGGTTATTCTTCATTGGGGTACTTGAAACAATTGCCTGTCGATGAATTAAAAATCGATAAATCATTTGTGTTGAATATGGCAAAAGATGAAAGTGATGCATCCATTGTGCGTGCCACAGTCAGCCTTGCACATGACCTGGGACTGGAAGTTGTCGCTGAAGGGGTCGAAGACCAGATGTCACAGGATGAATTAAGCCGCATGGGATGTGAGTACATTCAGGGATACCACATTGCCCGGCCTATGCCGCACGACGAACTTACCGCAATGCTGATATCAACCAAGGTAAAAAACAATACTCAAACCGATGAAATTCTTGCTGGTGTACAAGCAAACCGTCTTTAGTGTGAATCAACCTAAATTCCAGTGATCACATACGAACCGGCATGGCTTTTTCCAGATAAATACCCGTCACACTAACGTCTGCCTGATAGGCAATAGCTTCAACGCCTTTTTCCATCGCCTCGCGCAGCGTGCGGGCATAAACCGCATCAATTGCCTCTGCCGGATGAAATTCACGACAATCATTTCGTTGTACACAATAAAAAATCACCGCTCGCGCACCCTGTTCAACAACATGGGTCAATTCACGCAGGTGTTTTGTACCACGTACCGTTACAGCATCAGGAAATAACGCCACACTGTTGTCTGCCAGAGTGACATTTTTTACTTCAACATAACAGGAAGGCGCAGTTCCGGAGGATTCCAGTAACAAATCGATACGGCTACGTTCTTCGCCGTAAGGCACTTCACGCCGAATACGGGCATAGCCTTTCAGCTCAGGTATCCGGTCCGCAACAATGGCCTCATTTACCAAATGATTGCCCAGTAAGGTGTTAATGCCACACAACACCCCCGGCGCCACTTCCACAATTTCCCAGCTATGAGGATATTTACGCTTAGGATTATCAGAAATGCTGAGCCACACACGGCTGCCAGGCTCGCTGCAACCGGTCATCGCACCAGTATTTGCCGTGTGTGCCGTCAGCACTTCGCCTCTTTTTAACTCAACATCCGCCAGGAAACGTTTATAACGCCGAAGTAAACGGCCCTCAATCAAAGGTTGCGAAAATTCCAAGCGCCAGCCTTCGGAAAACTATTTCGCCATGGTCAGCAGCAATTCATTCATACGGCGCACAAATGTTGCCGGGTCATCCAGCTGACCGCCTTCGGCCAGCATTGCCTGATCAAACAGCACTTTTGTTAATTCCGTGAAACGACTCTCGTCAGCTTCATCTTTTAGCTTCAGTACCAGCGGATGCCCAGGATTGATTTCAAAAATCGGTTTACTGCCTGGCATGTTCTGGCCGGCTGATTTAAGGATGCGCTCCAGATTGGCACTCATATCATTTTCACCGGTTACCAAACAGGCTGGCGAGGATGTCAGGCGATGGGTAACACGCACTTCGCTCACATCATCACCCAGCGCTGTTTTAATACGCTCGACAATTTCAGTGAAAGCTTTACCGGTTTCTTCCTGCTCGGCCTTTTCCTTTTCATCTTCCATATCACCAAGATCCAACTCACCCTGAGCCACGGATTTCAGCGACTTGTCATCGAATTCGGTCAATGAACTGATCATCCACTCGTCCACACGATCCGCCAGTAACAATACCTCTATGCCTTTGTTGCGGAAAATTTCCAGGTGTGGACTGTTTTTCGCGGCAGCAAAACTTTCTGCCGTCACATAATAAATTTCCTTCTGACCATCTTTCATACGGCTCACATAATCCTGCAACGATACATCCTGGGTTTCGCTGTCGGTGTGAGTGCTGGAAAAACGCAACAATTTGGCAATGCGCTCTTTGTTTGCAAAGTCTTCACCCGGTCCTTCCTTAATGACCCGTCCAAACTCTTTCCAGAATGTGGCATATTTTTCGGCATCATTTTTAGCCATATTTTCAAGCAGGCCAAGCACTTTTTTCACTGAACCGGCACGAATGGTATCAATGGCCTTGTTATGCTGAAGAATTTCCCGGGATACATTTAATGGCAAATCTGCAGAATCAATAACACCACGCACAAAACGCAGATAATTCGGCATCAGTTGATCAGCATCATCCATAATAAAAACACGACGCACATAGAGTTTTATGCCATGACGCTGCTCCCTGTCCCACAAATCAAACGGTGCCCGTGCCGGGATATACAGCAGCGAGGTATATTCATAGTTTCCTTCCACCCGGTTATGCGTGCGTGCCAGCGGATCTTCAAAATCATGGGCAACGTGTTTGTAAAATTCGTTGTATTCATCGTCACTGATATCGCTTTTGGGGCGCGCCCATAATGCCGAGGCACGATTCACCACTTCGAGCTCCGGCTCCGCAGCTTTATCTTTTTCCTCACCGTCTTCCGTCGCACCAAACTGCTGTTTTTCCATCATAATGGGTAACGTAATGTGGTCAGAGTATTTGCCGATGATATTGCGCAGGCGCATACCGTCCAGAAACTCATCTTCATTTTCGCGCAGGTGCAATTGCACCACTGTGCCATGGGTATCCATTTCCACGGTTTCCAGACTGTATTCACCTTCACCCGCCGATTCCCAGCGCACACCGTGTTCCGCACCCAATCCAGCGCGGCGCGTGGTCAGGGTCACTTTGTCTGCAACGATGAACGAAGAATAAAAACCCACACCAAACTGGCCGATCAAATTGGCATCTTTTGCCTGATCACCCGTCAGGGATTCAAAAAACTTGGCCGTACCGGATTTGGCAATAGTGCCAATATGATCAATCACCTCCTGGCGTGACATGCCGATACCGTTATCGCTGATGGTAATAGTGCGCGCTTCTTTATCAAACGCAACATGGATTTTGAAATCCGCATCACCCTCAAACAAAGCATCGTCGGACAGCCCCTCAAACCGCAGTTTATCGGCGGCATCCGAGGCATTGGAAATCAGCTCACGCAGAAAAATCTCTTTATTGCTATAAAGTGAATGAATCATGAGATGCAGCAGTTGCTTCACCTCAGTCTGGAATCCCAAGGTTTCTTTATGCGCTTTAACCACCATCGTTTTTACTCCTTGCACTATTTTGTTTATGTCAATCACAGAAACTACTGACGAGGCATATTATGCCTCGTTGTTTTACAGCGAGAAAGCCCTGGCAGAATCACCGGGGACTAAAAAGACAATGCGGGTAATTATTGTCGGCTGGCCACCTTGGCCTTGAGCAGAAAATGCCGAAACGCCTGAATTTGCTGCTCATCTTTGGGACAAAAAACCAGTGCGGCACCATCTGCTGCTGTGCGCACCACTTTGGCAGAGATACGGTGCTGTGCTGGATCAGACCCGGTGTGTGCATAAAACACCAGTTCAATGTCCGTTTTGCTGATGATAGGCATTTTTTCTGACGGCAAAAAAACACCATTCAGACCGATATTGCCCGTACGGCAGCGAAACATCCCTTTTACATACTGCTCGTGAAAATGCACTTCCGTATCCAGCACCAGCGTATGCCGATGAGCCAGACGTTTGTCTTCCGTCTCAGGTCGGTCTGCTGTCTTTGTATTTTGCGTTTTGTTATCGCCGTCCATCCCTACAACCCCCATCCGCGTATTGCAACAGAGGCCAACATCCTAACGAGCTTTTTAAACAAACACCAGTACAGGAAAACGCATTGACGAATAATTGGCTTGCAAGCAAAAACTCATGCTTTTCAAAACCAACCAGCAGGGAGATAATCAACGCAAACTGCTATCAGTTCAGATGTGACAAGGAGAACAAACAAAACCTAGGCAGGCGTATTTTCAGGTTACTTTTTATCAAATTTTTTGCGCAATGTTACAGCCAGTTCCTTGGCCTTTTTCAATTGCGCTGGCGACAAAAAACTGGCCGCCCTGGCCTTGGCGTTGTGTTCCCGGCCGCCTCGAATATAACTGGCAAGATCCAGCCATGCGTAGGCTTTCACATCATCCTGCTCGGTGCCTGCCCCTTTGTAATACATAATGCCAACATTCGCCACACCCGCATCATAGCCTTGATCGGCTGCTTTTTTATACCAGAAAAAAGCTTGCGAGAGATTGCGTTTCACCCCCTGGCCAAGATGCAACATCACACCCACGGTCGCCTGCGCATACGCTACACCCTTGTCTGCATCAACTTTAAATTCTTTAAAGGCACGGGGGAAGTCCCCCTTGAGAATAGCCGCCTGGCCACTTGGGATATCTGCAAACGATTGCCCGCTAAACAAAGCCAATACCAGCAACATCTGCCCGATGCGGACACTTTTTCGCCTGAGCATATTACTTTGCATTACTAAAAGTCCCTTCATTCACAAATGGATTAAGTTCAATCACTAAACAATGGGGTTATGGTACAAAAAATGGTGCCGACGCACGGACTCGAACCGCGAACCTACGCATTACAAGTGCGTTGCACTACCAATTGTGCTACGTCGGCCTGTTGATCAGGGGCGCTATTGTAGGCATTTGCCTTCTCTTTCGCAATGGAAACCGAACAACAATATCAGCTCCCCCTCATTGACACTCACTCTGCCCCAACTTGGCCCGCTGTAAACCATCGACCATCTTGGTGACCTTTGCCACGGTGACAGCCTGACCGCCAGGCACCGTCAAATCCAGCCAGGTTTGCTTGTTGGTACGATACTGGATTTCCAATACCGCTTTCAAACCCAGTTTTTTGACTTGCTGAAAGCGGTTGTTTGCAGCACTTTCACGGGTGAACAAACCCAGCGAAATCGCATTCTGGTGATTCCCCTTGCCCATGATATACAGATCTTTCAAGCCCTTTTTCTGTAGCTCTGTGACTTTGCGTTTAGCCGCCTGATAACTTTTTGAAGACGGTAGATACACCCAGTAGCCCCTGGGAGTGCGCTGGGATATTTCACGATGTTTAACATCGACACCCAACGCAGCAAGCGTCTCAGCACTACGCCTGACAACATCAGCACGGGTAAAAGGGCCAAGAGTGAAACAAGAAAATTCACCTTGTAACCCAAGAGGCTTGGCCGACATATCAATTGGCGTTACAGGTGGCCGGCTGGCGGGAGACTCCAGGAGTGGTGCATTTTCCCCGCCCAAGCCACGTTCACGCAGCAAAACAAGCGTATCAACACCCTGCAGCAGTGGCGGCGGCTTCAGAACCGAAGACGATACCGGCTCAGCGGTATCATCAAACTGTATATAAAAATAAACAGCATTGAGCAGTAAAAAAAAGAGGAAAAGAATTTTTAGCATTTACAACACATTCCGCCAGTCCACACGACAGACTCTCTTGTTGGTCATCTATTCATCACACCCGGCGATAATCGCAAGGCCTTTTAACACCCATTCTGTTCCATGTAAGCTGCCTTTGGGTAAAGTCGGCAGAAGCACTTGCGCATCTCCACCGGTTACCACGCAAACGGGGATTAATTGCCCATGCTCATGACATTGTTGCAGCACCTGCCGCACCGCACCGGTAGCAGCAGCCATTATACCTGCCTGCACTGCACTGGCTGTATCCTGCACACAAAATATTGACATGTTCGCTGCATCACCAGCCTCAATGTGTTCGGTGATTTGCATCGTGCTCGCCGACAGGCTTTGCCGCATTATCGCCATACCTGGAGCAATCAGGCCGCCTACATGCACTCCCTCCGCACTAAGCACATCGATAGTCAGCGCAGTACCACAGGCAATCACGCAACAGGCACCGGTAATATGATGTCGGGCCGCCACCAGCGCAGCCCAGCGATCAGCACCCAGTTGCCCCGGTTGCCGGTAGGCACAGCGCACACCAAAAGCGTGAGCCTGCGCCTGCACAATGTCTATCGTCAGAAGGCCTGTTTCCTGTAATGCCTTTTCCTGCAAACAAGTACCAAGCCACCACTGATGCAATAATGACTCAAGGCGCTCACCCGCGACATTGCTCAGCACCAGTTTCTTGATCATGCCCCCCTTTGCCAGATTCCCCCATTGCGCTTGAAATTGTGTCAGCAATGCTGACCACTCATAGGTAAATACTCCGCGGTGTAAAAATTGCCCCTGCTCACAAAGCGCCCATTTCAGACGAGTATTTCCTGCATCCAGCAATAACACACTCATTGACCAGCTCCATATGTATTCGGATTCTCCATTTTTGCCGAAAACCTCACCGACACCTCCCCACTGTGATGACGCTGTAATTCACCATTACGTGCCAGCAACAATGCACCACTTTCATCCACACCACGCGCCACACCACGAACCGCACCCGTGGGTAAATCCAGGATAACTTCATTACCCGCCAGAGCATCCCACTGCGCCCACTCATCCATGAAGGGTATCAGCCCTTGCCGCTCAAAATCTGTAACCGCTTGCACCCAATGGCATAACAGAGCTGCCGTCAATTCATTGCGCGACACTGTTTTGCCAAGAACAGACTCAAGATCAGTCCAAGGCTGGTCCACCGCCGACATCGCCGTCACAGGGGTACGGATATTCAACCCTACACCCATCACTACAGCGCAAGGTCCGGCAGATTCACCCGCCAACTCCAATAAAATACCCGCCAGTTTATAGCCGTCCAGTAAAATATCGTTAGGCCATTTCAGTTGTGCTGACGCTAACCCGTTATCACGCAAAGCACGTATCACCGCCACAGCAATAGCCAGACTTAATCCCCCTAAAGAAGTCGCCCCCGCAGAAAAGCGCCACAACAATGAGAGATAAAGATTACCACCAAGAGGTGATACCCACTGACGACCTCGACGCCCACGCCCCCTATGCTGGCACTCAGCAATGCAAACATAGCCGGAAGTATTTTTCCGTCTGGCCACTTCCAGCAAACACGCATTGGTGGAATCAATTTCATGATACACATCGAGGTGTTGCACAGCTTGTCGCGTAGCAGTATCTAATGCCGCAAGTATGCTGTCACGATTCAATAGTTCTACTGGCTGCGCCAGACGATAACCTTTGCCACGCACACAATAAATTTCCAAACCGGTATTTTGCAATGACTGTATCGCTTTCCACACAGCCGTACGACTACACCCGCTGGCCTGCCCCAAAGCGGGGCCAGAGTGAAATTCACCATCAGCCAGCAGTATCAAAATCGTTTGAGCGAGAATCATTATCCAGGCTTACAAAATATATGTATAAAAGAAGTAATTGAATCACGACAACCGGAGTCACAATAAAGCTGCCATCTCATCTTACCATCCAGTGTTCCAACTTGACCCGCAACAACGGCAAGGAAGTGTTCACACGCTCATCAACACACCCTCTGCCCCATAATAACAGAAGCATTTCGTTTGCCAGCGGAGACCAGCATGTCCAACATAGAATTTGTTGACGCATATAAAACGCAGTGTGCGAAACAAACAAAATCGTCTCCACAACTTTACCTTATTTTATAACCCTAAACCGGTGGCCAAATAATATGTAACTTGCGCGCTTTATTGTGAACAGCACCAACGGTAGAGGCCGATACGATAAGGGAGGATAACCCTGGATTCCGCAGTTGGCTGCTTTGAGGAGTTGGCTGCTTTGAGGAGTTGGCTGCTTTGAGGAGTTGGCTGCTTTGAGGAGTTGGCTGCTTTGAGGAGTTGGCTGCTTTGAGGAGTTGGCTGCTTTGAGGAGTTGGCTGCTTTGAGGAGTTGGCT
>Ga0316209_1000593_pt1 | contig 56908 bp, 57 predicted proteins | sample 6monopyrite_MG_FD_204945 | JGI IMG/M metagenome (GOLD analysis project Ga0316209, IMG submission 204945) | Microbial mat bacterial communities from mineral coupon in-situ incubated in ocean water Damariscotta River, Maine, United States -... | ecosystem: Environmental > Aquatic > Marine >... | reverse complement strand
TCCAGGCAAGGGTTCATGTTTTTGCCGTAGCCATGTTTTGGATTGATTAATACGTCTTTGTATTCATCAACAATATCAATGATGTGCAGCTTGATGCCGAGTTGTTCGGCAGACCACAGTGCATTGTTACGTTTAGGTTTGTCCTTGTCCTGTTTGCGAATCGCGTGTGTATGGCCCTCTACGCAAAAACCAGTGAAGAAGTTAATGCCTTCCACATGAATGCCCTGCTCAAGCATAACTTTAGCGGCAAGCAGGGAATCAAGGCCGCCAGAAATAAGGGCGACAGCTTTTCGTTGTTGAGACATAGTGGGCCTGATAAAAATGTAAAAATTAGCCGAGCATTTTAGCAGAATTTGCTGATAGTTGCTGTTTAGCTGACCAACTGAAAACCTTAGCTATGTGGGGTTTATTTTTTTAGCAACCAGCTAATAGAGCCAGGAAAGCCTCTCCATAGCTCGGTATTCTGTGCGGCATACAATACGGCTTCATCTTTATCGCCTGAACGTAGCCTGTCAGGCATACGCCTGGGCATTTTAATCTTGCCGGTAAGAAGCTTGGGTACCAATTTATTGTGCGCCAGGGCCTGTTTTTTCAGTGCTTTACTGTCCGCGCAATCCCCCTGTTCAATAAAGGCGGTGAGTGCCCGGTCGAATAAAAAGAAGGCGCCCTTGTCGTGCTTAAATTGTTCGGCGAGTGCGGAGGCCTTGGTAAATTGGCGAGTGGTGAGGTAGCAGTTGTTTAGCGGGTAACGATTGAACTGGTTATCCGCAGGGTTAAGCACAATACCGCGTTCATAGCAGGCAATAGCGTTAGCGTAATCTTTAAGGTGGGCATAGGCACTGGCCAGATTGGTTAGTGCCTCCATAAAGGTGCGAGTTTCGCGTATTAACCAGAAACGCCCAGTGTTTTTCTCGAAGAACGCCTTACCGAGCACTTTCTCACAACCGTCTACAGCACGTTTTAATAAGTCACGTCGCTCGTTAGAGTCTGCGGCTTCCCATTGGGCTAGTAGCATCAGTGCATTGATGTTGTCTGGGTCTTGTTGCAGGACCAAATGTGCCAGCTGAACTTTTTCCACAGGATCTGGGCTGGCCCATGCCTGTTGAATGAGCTGGTTGGCGTCTTGCACGGGCTGTGAGTTGCGCATAATCGGGATGCCCGCAGAGTTCTTTATGCTGGAATGGGTAATGCTGATTTTCGAGCTTTTACGCGCCTGCATGTGCCGTTTCGCCAGGTCGGCATAGCTTTGCATTAATTGACTGAATTCACTGAAAATATGTCGAGTGACCATTTCAATCGGCAGGGCACCATTTTGAAATTTAGCGGTTAGATCCTGTGCATTCTGTAAGTTAGAAAAGAAGCTCAACATTGCCCAAAACGATTGTGGTTGAGCCTCGGCTTTGCAGTCATCCCAGAAGTGTTCTGTAAGCGTTAGGCCTAATTCAAAACCACGGCCCCATTGATACAGTGCATTGCTTTCAAAGTTGGCTTCAAAGGGCTCGGTTAATCGGCAAGCTTTAGGCAGTGCGACGAAAAAGTCATTAATATCCTGCGCAATCGATTTTTGCAGCTTGATAATGCTATTTAAGTATTTATCTGCCTGAGTAGAATTTGTTCCGCTAACATCAGATAATCGGTCGGCAAAAATCGCCGACATCCAGTCACTGTGTATTAGCTCAGTTGGTGTGCTACAGACGGCAAACAAAAATCCATATAGTTGCTCCAGTGTCAGGGTGTGGGCTGGGCGTTGCGCATCGGCGAGCCATCTCGCTAGTTCAGGTAAAGAGACGGTTTTATCAGGCATGGTGGTCACTTAAATTAGCAGCTTCAACAGCAGGTTTGATTGGAAAGGCGCGCCATTATCCAGTAATCAACGCGATGACGCCAGAATATGCGCGTATTCAGCACAAAATCCACTATTTCAAATGGGCTATTAGCCCCTGAATTCGGTATACTTGGCTGCTTTATAATTTTCTAATATCGCTGCAACAGATCGGATTTTAAATGGCATACGATGTATCTACATTTCAGGGCTTAATTGGTGCTCTGCAAGATTATTGGGCGAAGCAAGGCTGCGCCATCATTCAACCACTGGACATGGAAGTGGGTGCAGGCACTTTTCACCCAGCAACATTCCTGCGTTCTATTGGCCCTGAGCCCTGGCGCGCTGCATATGTACAGCCTTGCCGTCGGCCAACAGACGGCCGTTACGGCGAAAATCCCAATCGTTTGCAGCACTACTATCAGTTTCAGGTTGCATTAAAGCCAAATCCTGAAAATATCCAGGAGCTGTATCTGGAGTCTTTAAAGGCCCTGGGTTTTGATCCGTTAGAGCATGATATTCGCTTTGTTGAGGATAACTGGGAATCACCGACATTAGGTGCCTGGGGATTAGGCTGGGAAGTTTGGTTAAACGGTATGGAAGTAACGCAGTTTACCTATTTTCAGCAAGTAGGTGGATTAGAGTGTCGTCCTGTTACCGGCGAAATTACTTACGGTTTAGAGCGTTTGGCCATGTACATTCAAAATGCCAAAAGCATTTTTGATTTGGTCTGGACCAAAGGCCCCCAGGGTGTTGTTACCTATGGTGATGTGTTCCACCAAAACGAAGTTGAGCAATCGCATTACAATTTTGAACAGGCGGATACAGATTCTCTGTTTGCCTGGTTTGATACCTGCGAAAAAGAAAGCGCGCGTTTAATTGAGGAGGGCCTGGCACTACCGGCATACGAGCAAGTATTAAAAGCATCGCACACCTTTAATTTATTAGATGCTCGACATGCCATATCGGTAACGGAACGTCAGCGTTATATATTACGTGTTCGCACATTGTCACGTGCAGTTGCACAGGCATATTACGATGCCCGTGAGGTGCTCGGTTTTCCTATCGGTAAAAGCAGCAAAAAGGAGAGCGTGTAATGAGCACACGTGACTTATTAGTTGAAATTGGTACAGAAGAGTTGCCACCAAAAGCCTTAAATAAATTAAGCGATGCATTTGCAGCGGGAATTGAAAGCAACTTAAAAGAAGCCAATATAGAATTTGGCAAAGTTAATGTTTATGCAGCACCACGTCGCTTAGCAGTATTAATCAATGGCGTCAGTGAATCACAAGCAGATTTAGATGTTGAAAAACGCGGCCCCGCAGTAAAAGCGGCATTTGATGCAAGTGGCAATGCCAGTAAAGCGGCGCAAGGTTTTGCGCGGGGTTGTGGTGTTGAAGTTGCTGAATTAGAAACCATGCGCACCGATAAAGGTGAATGGTTAGTTTTTCGCGCGCAAGAAAAAGGCAAAGCGACAGCCGAGCTTATTGCGGCTATGGTCGATCAGTCGTTAGCAAAATTACCTATCCCAAAACGGATGCGTTGGGGTGATAGTAATGCAGAATTTGTACGTCCAGTTCACTGGGTTGTGATGCTATTTGGCCACGATGTAATTGATGCAGAGATTTTGGGTATTAAATCGGGTCGTGAATCACGTGGGCATCGATTCCATCACCCGGAAAATATTAACCTGCAATCACCAGAAGATTATGTGCACCGTTTAAAGTCGCCCGGTTATGTAATGGTTGATCGTGATGAGCGCATGCAAACAATTAAACTGCAGGCAGAGCAGGCGGCAGAAAAGTTGGGCGGTAAGGCGTTAATTGATGAGGCATTGCTGCAGGAAGTCAATGGCCTGGTTGAATGGCCAGTTGCAGTGTCTGGTGATTTTGATAAAGAATTTTTAGACGTGCCCGCTGAGAGTTTGATTTCGTCGATGCAGGATCATCAGAAATATTTTCCTGTAGTCGATGCCAGTGATTCATTGATGCCACACTTTATTACTATTAGTAATATCGAAAGCAAAGATCCAGCTAAAGTTAAAGAAGGCAATGAACGAGTTATTCGTCCGCGCTTAGGCGATGCTAAATTTTTCTGGGAACAGGATGGTAAGAAAAAATTAGAATCACATATCGAATCATTAGACAAAGTTGTGTTCCAGGCGAAGCTGGGAACAGTGGGTGATAAATCACGTCGCGTGGCAAGCATTGCTGAAGCCATTGCAAAAGAGCTGGGTGAAAATGCCGAGTATGCGAAGCGTGCCGGGATGTTGTGCAAGTGTGATTTAATGACTGAGATGGTCAATGAGTTTACTGATCTGCAAGGTATTATGGGGCGTTATTATGCGACAAATGATGGCGAAGCAGAGGAAGTGGCTGATGCGTTAGATGAACAATATATGCCACGTTTTGCGGGCGATAAATTACCCGCAGGTAAAACCGGTCAAATATTATCCCTGGCAGATAAGCTGGATACGTTATTAGGTATATTCGCGATTGGCCAAAAGCCAAGTGGTGAAAAAGATCCGTTTGCATTGCGCCGTGCAGCATTAGGTGCGCTGCGTATTTTAATTGAATGTAAATTAGATTTAGATTTAAAAACATTGTTGGTGCATGCCGCTGATGGTTATGCTGATCAAGTTGATGGTAAAGCAGCGATTGATGATGTTATTGGCTTTATGATTGATCGTCTAAAGGTGTATTACACCAGCCAAAATATTACGCCAGATGTTTATGATGCGGTGCAGGTGTTAAAGCCGACGCGGCCTATTGATTTCGACAGGCGTATCCATGCAGTTAATGCATTCAGAAAAATGGATGAAGCTGCAAGCCTGGCAGCTGCCAATAAACGCATTGGAAATATTCTTCGAAAAGTGGAAGGCGATATGCCCAATCTTATTCGCATAGATTTGCTGCAAGAGTCTGCCGAAAAACATTTGAATGAACAGCTGCAAAAAATGTCGTCAGATGTAATGCCAAAGTTGGAGGCGGGGGAGTATGCAGATGCATTAACGCAATTAGCTAGCCTGCGCGACCCGATTGATGATTTTTTTGATCAAGTTATGGTAATGGCTGATGATGAAGCGTTAAAGCATAATCGAATAGCGCTATTAAATCAGTTGCATAGTTTGTTTATTAAAGTAGCTGATTTGTCACGACTGCAGTCATAAACCACATGTTATACTGAAGCAGCCTGCTTCAGTATAAGTGTTCATTATTGGTAATGTTTTGTGAATGATTCACGTATGTCATCAAAGTTAGAGTTATATCTAAGATCAACTGTTTTCTGGTTGTTTCATTTTGTCAGTGTAGTAACTGTGGTTGCTGTTTTATTGTGCTTTTTTTGGGCGCCGATAAAGGTTCGCTATAGCATTGCGTCTAGCTGGGCAAAAATGAATATGCACTTTTTAAAATGGTTTTGTAATCTAGATTATAAAATTAAAGGCAAAGAAAATATTCCCAATGAAGCCAGCCTGGTTTTATCTAATCATCAATCGACATGGGAAACTTTAGCGTTTCAGCACTTTTTGCCTAATCAACTTTGGGTGCTAAAAAAAGAATTATTACGAGTGCCAGTGTTTGGTTGGGGTTTGGCCGTTATTGAGCCTATTGCAATTGATAGAAATGCGGGTAAAAAGGCAGTTGATCAAATTGTTGAGCAGGGAGAGGAAAAATTAAATCAAGGTCGTTGGGTGATTGTTTTTCCAGAGGGTACGCGTATTTCTCCGGGCGTAGATAGTAAATATAAAATAGGTGGCTTCATTTTTGCTACGCGCATTACACATCCTGTACTGCCGATTGCACATAATGGCGGTGAGTTCTGGCCTAAGCACAGCTTTATAAAATACCCAGGTATTGTCACTGTTTCTATTGGTGAGCCATTTAATGCGCTAGGCATGGATCCTGCTGATGTTAAGCAAAAGGTAGAAGGCTGGATTAAGCAAGAATTAAAAGTAATTGGTAATCCACAGCGCTGGAATAGATAGTGCCAAATAAAAATCATTATTAACTCAATCGGGAATAGAATATGAATGTGTCTGAGCTTAATGAAAAATTTTCACTCAATGGTGTTCTCGAAATAAGAGAAGAGCACAGTGGTTTTCCGTTTATAAAAATCAGCAATAAATATGCCTCAGCGGTGATCTCATTATATGGTGGTCAGGTTTTGTCTTATGCACAGGTTGCTGCGGAAAAATTATTATTTTTAAGCGATAAAGCCTTTTACGAAACAGGTAAGGCCATTAAAGGTGGTGTGCCTATTTGTTGGCCATGGTTTGGTGCTGATCCCGAAGGCAAGGGGCGTCCCGCACATGGCTTTGCACGGACTAGTTTGTGGCAGCTTGAATCGACAGAGCAATTGGAAAATGGTTCTACTAAAGTCGTTATTTGTTTACTGCCGAATGAGCTTAGTCAGAATTTATTTCCATATGATTTCAAACTAAGCCTAACAATTGTCGTAGGAAAACAATTGGAACTTGAACTTACTACTCACAATAAAGGCCAGCAGGCGTTTAATATTACTCAGGCGTTGCATGCTTATTTCGCGGTAAAAAGCATTCATCAGGTGGCAGTGCTAGGGCTGGATGGGAGCGCTTATCTGGATAAAGCGAAAAGCAATAGCGGAAAAGAAAATAAAATTCAGGATGGCGATGTCTTAATTAATGGTGAGGTTGATCGTATCTATTTAGAGGTGCCAAATCAGCTTAAAATAATCCACAAAGAAACAGAAAAAGTTATTTCTATAGAGTCCAAAAATAATAAAACAACAGTGGTCTGGAATCCCTGGAAAGAATTGTGCGAGCAAAGTGCCGATTTAAAAGAAGATGATTATACTCGATTTATTTGTGTGGAAACCGCGAATGCGGCAGATGATGTAATTAAGATCGGGCCAGATGAAGTGTTTTCTTTGCGAGTGTCCTATACTAATCACTAATGTTTACTAGGCTATGTTGTGTAAAAGGATTTAGAAAATGTCTATAAAATTTGAATATGATAGTGAACAAAAAATTTTAATCGTTAAAGCGATTGGCGAAATAACCGTCGAGGAATATTCAAATCTAATGAATGTCGAGTTGCCATTAAAGGGTATACCGATAGATGTAAATGCTATTTGGGATTTGTCTGAAATGGATTTTAGTGTTTTAGATATTGCGCTAGAGAGAAAAATAAATGAGGTAAGAGAGCAGTTAGATGAGAAAAGAAAAGGCACTAAAATTGCTCTGGTGTCCGATTATGATTTGGGCGAACCTGTTTTAAAAATGTTTTTAATTATTTCTCAGCATCTTAGTCAGGAAGTTAGGGTGGTTAAGAGTATGAGAAAGGCTAAAGAGTGGCTAGGTAGTAAATAAAAAATTTAACTTTTTAGACGAGATGTGTTCGCAATTATATAAAAACGAATGAATGCTTATTTAAAGCATATTTCGACAAAAAAATCACCCGACTCAGTGGTAAATGGTAGCACGATTGTTGGCCCGGTCACGCTATGCGCAACTAAATGGCCATCACCTGATTTTACATTAGGTAATGAAAGCTCAAAATCAAAGCCATCATTTTCAAGATTGGCCTTTGCGCCACCAGCCATCATATTGGCTATTTCACCGACTAGATCTTCAATTTGCTCATCGACTTTTTCAAAATCTGTACGCAGCATACGTTTGCCAATATCCAGTACGGCAGGCTTGCTGAAGCTGATGGCAATCGAGCCTGTTGCTTGTTTGCCGTTCATATCAATAACACCTGTGACCGCGCCCAATGCTTTGTCGTCAGTCTTAAGTGATGGCTTTCCCTGGCTAGGCTGTATATTGGCCATGGTTTTCAGTACATTAAGTATGGATAGTAACACCGGATTAATAAATCTTGCGTCCAAGAGGGGCTCCGTAGGCAGTTGAAATATTTAAAATGCCGCAGCTGATAAGATTTTGTGTATGTTTTTCAAGGAATGATTTTTATAGTGGCTATAACTAAATAGTTTAGTTTAAATTTATATAAAAAAGACTGATTAAATTGTTTTTTTAACTAAGCTGTAGTTGTTATTTTTAATGTCAGAAATAGAGTGATAAGTTTATTTTTTAGATGACGTGATTATTGGTTGACTTTGTGAGTTAATAATTCGCTTTCCTGCTCGTATGCATCCAGTCCTCAGTAGCCAGTTTTTTAGTTTTCAGTTAATAAGGCGTAAATCAAAAAGGCTCTGAACAGAGCCTTTTTGATTTAATTGAGTCGTGCTTTTTAAGGTGTGACCAGGCCTAAACGTAACGCTTCTAAAGTAGCTTGTGCTCTATTTGAAACATTTAGTTTGCCATAAATGCTTTTAAGGTGGCTGGCGACTGTGTTTGAGGTAATACCCAGTACTTCAGCTGCTTCATTACGACTTAAGCCTTTTGCAATGGCTCCGAGAATTTCTTTTTCGCGTTTAGATAGCTCTGGATTATCTGATTCAGTCACAACATCATGAAAGTGATTAATCATTTTACGTGCAATAGAAGGTGATATAGGTGGTTCGCCTTTAATGATACCCTGTAAGCTATGAATGAACTCACCACTGGTTTGCTCTTTCAGTAAATAGCCTTGTGCACCCGCCTTTAATGCGGGGAATAAGTAATTATCATCGTCAAAAATGGTGGCTACCACGCAGTAGGTATCTGGCGAAGACTGGCTTAGTTCAGCAATGATTTCAACGCCATTTCCGTCGGGTAAATTTAGATCAATTAATGCAAGATCAAATTTGTGATCGTTCATATGCTGTCTGGCCTGTGCAAGACTGGATGCCTCGTAGCTTACAACTTCGACAAAAGCCTGTTTAATAATGCCAGTTAGCCATTCGCGTGTTTCAGGGTGATCTTCTAGTATAAGTACAGTTTGCATCATCTATTTGGCTGTGTTTTTTATAGGAAAACTAATTTCCACACAACTTCCTTGAGTTTCGCCCGATTCTTTGCTTTGAACAGTGTACCAACTGGCTGTTCCGTCAATTTCCTGGACTCTGGTTTTAATATTATTAATTCCCTTGCCGGGAATACAGTTATTAACATCGAAGCCAGAGCCATTGTCACAGCATTTAGTAGTGAGTCGCTGCTGGTCTAGTTCGATACTTATTTCTACGTACTGAGCATTAGCATGTCGAATAATATTTGTAGTTGCTTCATGCAGCATACGATTTAAATTAATATGCTGCCTGGGTGTAAAGTTTAAGCCGGAAAGCTGGTCACTTTGTTGCCAGAATAGCTGTATGCCAATAGCGTTAAGCCTGTCTTGTAGTTCAGATCTTGCGTCTGTTACTGCATCTAGTATGGTTACGGAGGATTTATTGTCAAGCGTATAAATGGAATTTCTTAGTGACTTCAAAATGCTGCGCGACAAGTCTATGGCTTGCTGATCTTTCACGGTGTGAATGAGCGTTAACATGCGCGCGGCAACATCATCGTGTAAATCACGGGCAATGCGTTTGCGCTCTTTTGCAGCACCTTGTTCTACTGCATCTTCTATGCTGATAAATTGCTTAGATAAGCGCAGTAATGAAACGACGAGATCAATATCATTATCAGAAAAAAGCTCGGCACTGTTTTTAGGCGAAAGCTGATAACCATTACGAGCTTTTATTGATGGAATGGTGAGTGTGTTACTTTGCTCATTGAGTTGGCATTTTTCTACAGGTTGATTGGCTGAGGTAAGGTTGTGGTCAGGAAATAATTCAGTTAATACAGACTTCCATCTGCTTTCTATAGACAGTTCACTATTGGAAAATGAGTCGATTAAAAAAGGTAGATTTTTTTCCAGACTTTTATGCACAGTGATTTAACTTTATATTCGACTCATTGCAGAAAAACTTTTTATAAAAGGAGATGACATTATTGGGTTCTTTATCATTGATTTATAATCGCCTTCAATGAATTTAAGCTTGCCAGTTGTGTATGCTAAGCCTAAGCCAGTTGATCCGACTTCACGTTGAATCCATTCTTTCCAATGTGTCTCTTTGGCGCGTAAATCCCAGTTTAGCTGTTGGCCATTGTAGTTACCTGCTTTGGTAACGTAGCCGTTTTCAATTACAATGCACGCCCTGGGCTGATCTTCATCGGGAAAACCGTAGCCAATGGTGGAAGAAAAGTCGACGGTTTTGAGGTGTTTGGCTAAATAAGGGTCTTTATTCCATTCGTCCTTATATTTATTCATCCACGCATTATCGAATAATTTTAACATTTGTGTTTGTCCATATAACATTCTTCAGGGGGGGGTGTGCCTGTGACACGTCCTAACCTATCTACGCAGGTTTAGGATTAGGCGCTATTTTAACTCCATTGTCATAGCATGTATATTATTTTGTTTGAGTGTGCTCAAAGTCTCGCGTAAATGATTTGGGTTGCTGAATGGTCCAATTCGTACGCGGTGCCAGCTATCACTGTTTATGGATACGCTTTCTATGGATGATTGCACGCCAAGTAGTCCCAGAGTTGCTTTTAAACGTTCTGCGTCGACGTTACTTCTGAATGAACCGGCTTGTAAAATATACTTTTTATTCGATGAGGTGGCAGATAAAGTATTATCTTTGCTTGCTGCTGTTTCAGTTTTATTTACAGCATTAATTTCAGGTTCAGGCACAAAAACTTCTAACTCTGAAAGAATAGTATAAAACTCAAAACGAGGTTTTTCATTTGAAGTTTTAGCCGTAGTGTTTTCAGTTTTCACTTCTTTTTGTAGGGCGATATTTTTTTTATGTTCGCGTGCCTTTTGTAATTCCTGTTTAACAGATTCTGTAAAGCTAACCTCTTCTGCAGGTTGTTTGCTCAGGTATATTAAAAAGGCAACAAATAAGCCAATGAATAAACCAGCAAACATCCAGAGATAACCAGGTACAGGTTTTTTAGTTGTCACTTTTCGACCCTTTAAGTCGCGAGAAGATGAAGGCATAACAGTCGCCTACATAGATTCTGGTGCGCTTACGCCCAGTAACTTAAGGCCATTGTGTAATACATGACGTGTAGCCGTAATTAAGTTTAATCTAGCGTTGCGTATGTTTTCATCATCAACAATAAATTGGTGTGCATTATAGTAAGTGTGCAATTCGTTAGCTAATTCACGAAGGTAATGTGCTACCTGATGCGGCTCTTCATTTAATGCGGCTTTCTCTACAATTTCAGGATACTTTGCCAGGGATTTTATTAAATCAGTTTCATGCGTTTCAGTGAGTAGAGATAAATTTTCCGAACCTGATGGTGCATTGTGCGTCATTTTCTTTTCGTCTAGTTGACGGAAAATGCTGCAAATACGCGCATGGGCATACTGAATATAATATACAGGGTTGTCACTGCTTTGTGATTTAGCCAAGTCTAAGTCAAAGTCCATGTGTTGTTCGCATTTACGCAACACATAAAAGAAACGTGCTGCGTCGGTGCCCACTTCTTTACGAAGTTCACGCAGTGTTACAAACGAACCAGAACGAGTCGACATCGGAACTTTTTCGCCGCCGCGATAAAGAATGGCAAATTGAACTAATAATACATCTAGTTTATCTACATCATCGCCGAGTGCCTGGAGCGCAGCTTTAACGCGTGGAATGTAACCGTGATGATCAGCGCCCCAAATGTCTATAACACGATCGAAGCCACGTTCCATTTTATCCATGTGGTAGGCAATGTCAGAAGCAAAGTAAGTACTCTGTCCATTATCGCGTACAACGACGCGATCTTTCTCGTCACCAAATGCTGTTGACTTAAACCACAGTGCGCCATTTTTTTCGTAAACGTAATCAGATTTTTGTAAACGCTCGACAGCTTTTTTTATCAATCCTTTATTCGCCAGACTGCGCTCAGAAAACCATACTTCATATTCAACACCGAATTCTTTTAAGTCTTCTTTAATGTCATCGAGGATGGTATTCAACCCTAAATCAAACACCTGGAGATATGAGTCGTCGCCTAATAAAATTTTAGCGCGATTAATTAAGTCATCGATGTGTTTTTCTTTGTCGCCACCAGCGGGTTCATCGGCAGAGATGCCTTCATAAACTGCAGCCGCTGGGTGCATCAAATTTTTATCGTGTTGTGCATAAAGTTGTGCGGCAATGTCTTTTACATATTCACCCTGATAGCCATTGCTTGGGAAAACTATTTCAACACCGCAATGTTCAAGGTAGCGCAGCCACATGCTGGTAGCCAGAATGTCCATTTGACGACCGGCATCATTGACATAATATTCGCGGTGTACTTCAAAGCCAACGGCCGTCAATAGCGATGCTACGGTCGCACCATAGGCCGCACCGCGACCATGGCCCACATGCAACGGGCCAGTTGGGTTGGCTGAAACAAATTCAATTTGTACTTTACGGCCTGCGCCAATATTGCTGAGACCATAGGTCTCAGCCAGTGTGTTAACGGTATCGATAATCGCCAGTGTATTGCTTTGCGAGATAAAAAAGTTAATAAAACCCGGTCCTGCAATTTCCACACTGTCTATTTGGCCATGCTTAGGCAGTGCGTCTATTAATAGTTGCGCTATTTCGCGCGGGTTTTTACCGGCAGGCTTGGCCAGCATCATTGCTAAATTACAGGCGAAATCACCGTGTGAGCGGTCTTTGGTGCGTGATAACTGTATATCTGGAGTAAAATCAGCAGGTATAACACCGTTGTTTTTCAGGCTAGTGGTTGCCTGAGTCAGCAAGGTTTGGATTTCGTGTTTCAAAGTGTCGGCCAGTAATAAATTAGATGGCGAATTTTACATGTAGAAAGGAGGGGTTACTAGTCGGCAGGTTGTTTGGCCGGTATTAATTTAGCGGATTTCAGCCAATACCTGCTCAGCCATTGAGTTGGCCTGCCTCAAGTAGCCGCGCCCAAACAGGTTTAAGTGGTTGATGATGTGATACAAATTATAAAATGTACGGCGTACCTGGTGCCCTGTGTGTAAAGGCCAGGCTTCATTATATGCCGCATAAAAATTCGACTCGAAACCGCCAAACAGGTGCGTCATCGCAATGTCCGCCTCTCGGTCGCCATAGTAAAAGGCAGGGTCAAAGATTACCGGTGTGCCATCAGCAAGTGCCGCTGCATTACCACCCCACAAATCACCGTGCAGCATTGAGGCCTGTGGTTGATAGTGTTCAAACAGGCTATCAAAGCATTCAATGAGTTGTTCTAGCGCATCTAGTTGATAGCCATTGTGCAGGGCGAGTTTGAATTGAGGAATTAAGCGCTGCTCGCGCCAGAAACTGACCCAGTCATTAGTTGGCTGATTGCTCTGCGGCGTTGAGCCGATGGTATTGTTTTTTTGCCAGCCAAATTGTGAATGGCTCACTCGGTGCATAGCGGCCAATTGCCGACCTTGTACAATGGGGTTTGCGCGGCCGACTAAATTAAGGTGTTCGAGTACAAGATAGGCTTGTTCGCCAATGCTGCCATAACAGATGGGGCGTGGTACTTTTATGCTGTTACTATTGGCAAGCTCTCTTAATGAAAGTGCTTCCACTTCAAACATGTCACCAAACTGCGTGCTATTTTGTTTTACAAAATAGTCTTTACTGCCGTTGCTGATTTTATAGGCCTGATTAATGCAGCCGCTGCCAATGGCGCTTTTAGATTGAAGTATGAATGGCTGGTTAGTCTGTTGGGTAATTTGTTCAGATAACAGCGGCCAAAAGCTCATGCGGGTTACTCATTTTTAATTAGGTGGTAGCATTCACCACCTTATATGTAATGCTGAATAGATGTAAATATGCAAAAACCCGTTAATGTGCCTTCGTACGAAGAAATTCACCGAGTCGTGCAGGCATTTTATAAAAAAGTGCTGGATCACCCAGAATTAGGTCTGTTTTTCTCCCATATAGATGATTTTGCTGAGCACGAACAACGCATTGTGGATTTCTGGTGGATGAGTATGGGGGGTAAGCTGGATGATCCGCCAAAAATAGATATGATCGGCAAGCATTTTCCCCTGGGTATAAAAGAAACAGATTTGCAGCAGTGGCTGGCTTTATTTAGCGAAACCCTGGGTGAGCAGCTAAATGAGCCCAAGGGTTTGCTGTGGATGGATAAGGTATTGTTAATTGCTGCCAGGCTTAAGCAAATAGTGATTGATAAGCAGACGATGGGTGTGCAAATTAGCGAGCCAAAACCTTAGCAGGTAAGCGTATGTCTGAATTGGCGTAGAATTAAAAACACTGGCTATAAGGGTTATGCACAGCATGGATAAATGGTCGGTAAAAGTTGGTCAAAAAATAACCAGGCACCATTTTATGTCCATAAGTAATTGTTTATAAAGGCTTTAAGGGGTGGTTAAATTTTAACCGGTAGGTGAGAAAAGGCTTGTAAATAGTTGATTTGATAAGTTTTAAAATGCTTTTCAACAGAGTTATCCACAGGTTTGGGAGGAATCTGGTTTAATTCTTTTTAATCAATGACTTAGGTGGTGCTGTGTAATATGTCACTTTAGGTTATTGGTTTAAGTGATGTTGATAAAATGCTATTTAGTGCTTGCAATGAGGCTTTCTTCATGAGTAAAAGCATCTACTTATACACATGAAGAAAAAGCCAAAGTATAAAATCACAAAAAACACTGTATTTATAGTGTTTAAATTTCGATACATGGTTAAGTTGTTGATATTTATGAATAAAATTACTGGTTAAAAAACAGCCATTTTAATAGGAATCACGCTGGAATCACGTTTTATATGAAGAAATTCAGTGTTATGCACAGAGTTATCCACAGTTTCTGTGGAAAAGATTTAAGTTTGCAGTGTGGTACATTCTTTTATGTTTTATGCAAGGCTCCTATAAAAATAATTTCACTGGCACAATGGTGCCTAATTACTGTGCAGGCAGAGTATAGAAATCCCCTAATATGACAAACCCCTTAATCGCCAAAATTGCTGTGCCCGTACCCCTATATGGCTTGTTTGATTATCTTGTTCCGCCGGAATATATCAATGGCATACAAAAAGGTTGTCGAGTAAAAATCCCCTTTGGGCGTAAGCAAATGGTCGGCATGGTGGTGTCGCTAGGTGGTAAGTCTGAATTTCCTGTCGCAAAGCTTAAGTCTATTACGGAAAATTTAGATGCGGACGCACAAATAGGTCCGGCGCTTACTGAAGATGTGCTGCAATTATTAGAATGGGCGGCTATCTATTATCAGCACCCATTGGGCGAAGTGATATTTAGTGCCCTGCCCAAATACATGCGCCAGGGTGAACTGGCGGAGCTTAAAGCCGAAAAGATGTGGCGCTTAAGTGAGAGTGGCGCACAAGTTGATGCCAGCACGCTTAAACGTTCTGCCAAACAAGCGGCCTTACTGGCTTATCTGCAGCAGTCGCCGCTCGCCGAGCATTCTGCTGCACAGTTAAATGAAGGCTGGGAAAACTGGCGCGCAGCCATAAAGGCGCTGGTGGATAAACAACTGCTGATCATGGAAGAAAAACCGGTTAGTGCATTAATAAGGGCAAGGCATTCGGCCGTCGAACTTCAGCTTAATGCAGAGCAAACTGTGGCGACCGATACAGTAACCGCCTGTTTAGGTGAATATAAAACCTTCCTGCTACAGGGCATTACCGGCAGTGGCAAAACCGAAGTTTACTTATCCATTATTGAAAAAGCCCTGGCGCAAAATACGCAGGTACTCGTGCTGGTTCCAGAAATAAGCCTAACACCACAATTAACCCAGCGATTTGTCGCGCGCCTGGAGGTTGAAATTGCCAGCCTGCATTCCGGCTTAAATGACACGCAACGACACAGTGCCTGGGTAAAAGCCAGTCAGGGCATTGCGCGAGTTGTCATCGGTACACGTTCTGCCTTATTCACACCCATGCCAGAGCTTGGTTTAATTATCATCGATGAAGAGCACGATGCATCCTTTAAACAACAAGAAGGTTTTAGGTATCACGCCCGTGACCTGGCCTTAGTGCGCGCAAAAAATAAAAATATTCCTGTGTTATTGGGTTCAGCAACACCGTCTTTTGAAAGTCTGGAAAATGTATCGCGTGGGCAATACGAATTATTAAAACTAACGCAACGTGGCGCGCGCAATGCAAAGCCGCCCCAAGTCAGTTTGTTAGATGTGTGTAAGCGGCCGATGGAAGATGGCATCTCAGATCGCTTATTAGATAAAGTGCAAGAGCACATTAATAAACAGGGTCAGGTTTTACTGTTTTTAAATCGCCGAGGCTATGCACCTTTGTTGATGTGCCATGAGTGTGGATGGACAACCGCCTGCCAACGCTGCGATGCAAACATGACCTTGCATCATCATAATCAAATGCTGCGTTGTCATCATTGTGGTTATGAAAAGGCGGCACCAAAAGTTTGCCCCGAGTGTCAGTATGAAAGTTTATATATCCCTGGTGCCGGAACAGAAAGAATTGAAAATGCATTAACAGAAAAATTTCCTGATGTCGTTATCAGTCGAATAGATCGTGACACGACGCGGCGCAAAGGTGAGTTAGATAAAAAATTAAAACAGGCGCGAGAAGGCGAAGCGCAAATTTTAATTGGCACGCAAATGTTAGCCAAAGGGCATGACTTCCCGAATTTAACCCTGGTGGGAATTTTAGATGTTGACCAGGGTTTGTTCAGTGCAGATTTTCGCGGCACGGAACATATGGCACAGTTAGTTATTCAAGTGTCAGGCCGTGCAGGTCGTGGTGAAAAACGCGGCGAAGTTATTTTACAAACGCATCATCCAGAGCATCCGTTATTACACACCTTATTAGAAACAGGCTATTCGGGTTTTGCAGAGCACGCGCTTAAAGAAAGGCGTGAAGCGTTTTTTCCACCGTTTAGTTTTATGGCCATACTGCGTTGTGAATCTACGCATAAAGACCAGGGCAAAGAATTTTTAAAAGAATGCAGGCAGGCGTTTAATTATAAAGATGTAGATGCATTCGGGCCATTGCCAGCACCCATGGAAAGAAGAGCGGGGCGTTATCGTTGGCAGTTAATTGTAGTGGCAAAAGAACGCAAGTTGTTGCACGGAGCATTGCGTGACTGGATGCCAAGGGTGATTAAATTAAAATCGGCATCGAAAGTGAGATGGTCGATTGATGTTGATCCGCAGGATATGTTTTGATTGTTTACAAGTTTGGATTTTCGCTGCATAGTAAGTCTTATGAATGCTTACTCTAAACCGAATTTTTCTTAAACATATTAGTGAAATATATTGATAGGCTTAATAAACAACTATGATAGTTAAAACACGGCTAATAAATGAAGTTACAGGCAGTTATATCTAATGATGCCAGATCCAGTACGTCTCTTTCATATTACGGCAATTGATAATCTCAGGGCGATTTGTAAAACTGGTAAACTGATATGCAAAAATGAAGGTGCTGCACAGGGTTCTCATTATCAGAATATTGCACATACTGGAGCGCAGGGCGCAAGGTCATTGAAAGATGTTCCTATTCCGCCAGGCGGTAATATACATGATTATGTGCCATTTTATTTTGCGCCTCGTTCTCCTATGTTGTGTGCAATACATAATGGACGGGTTGAGGGCTGTACGTTACAGCAGTCAGATATTATTCATTTTGAAACAACGGTGCCACGGGTGATTGCGCACGAGTCAGATATAGTTTTTTATGATCGGAATGCAACATTGCAGTTTAGTGTGGCGTATACAGATATTAGCTTGCTGGCCACAGAAGTGGCTTGGGATTTATTGACTGAATCCCCGAGACTTGATGGGTTTTGCAAGTATTTTCAAAATAGACCGTCAGTTGATGGTTATGTGGATAGAATGGAAAGAAGGTTGGCTGAGTTCTTGGTGAAAAATAGTTTGCCTATTAATTGTATTACTCGTATAGGAGTGTCGAATGAGGAAACAGCTGAGGAAGTTCGTAGGATTTTAGTCGAAACAGGCGTAAAATTGAAAGCAGAAGTCATGCGTGACTGGTACTTCATGGGGCAATAAATATGTCGATTTTTATTACAGAAGGCGATCTACTCAAGCAAACAGATGTAGATGCTATTGTGAATACAGTTAATTGTGTGGGGGTCATGGGAAAGGGTATAGCCCTTCAGTTTAAGAAAAAATGGCCCGCCAATTTTAAAGCATATGCAGCCGTGTGTAAGGCAAAGGAGTTACGCCCAGGTAATATGCATGTATATGACGCAGGTGCTTTGGCAACACCGAAGTATGTAATTAACTTTCCGACTAAAGATCACTGGCGTGGCAAGTCACGTGTAGAGTTTATTGAAGATGGGTTGCAAGATTTAATACATGTCATAGGTGAATTAAAGATCAAGTCTATTGCTATTCCTCCCTTAGGTTGTGGAAATGGAGGATTGGAATGGGAGCTTGTGAAAAAAATGATAGAAGAGGCGTTTGATAAATTGCCTGAAGTTGAAGTTCGGTTGTTTTCACCAACATGGTCACCTAGTGCAAAAGATATACAGGTAACAACCTCGCGGCCAAAAATGACACCGGGTCGTGCAGCTATTCTTAAATTGTTAGAGACGTATCGTGCTTTAAATTATGGGCTTTCTAAAATAGAAGTGCAAAAGTTAGCTTATTTTTTACAGGAATCAGGAGAAAACTTACAACTGGAATTTGAGAAATATCATTATGGTCCATATGCAGATAAGCTTCGTCATGCTTTAGATAGGATGGATGGGCATTTTATTGTGGGTGTAGGTGATGGTGTGATTGACTCGGAAATTGAGCCAAAGCTTGATGCGCTGAATGAGGCTGGCGCTTATATAAAAAGTATAAGTAATAAAAAACTTTTAGAACATGTGGCACGAGTCGAGAGTTTAATTGAAGGTTTTCAGTCGTCCTATGGGATGGAGTTGTTGGCAACAGTTCATTGGATAGCGATTAAAGAAAGGGCGTGTTCTCCTGAGGCTGCATTGCAAGTAATACAGAAATGGAATAAAAGAAAGAGTAATTTAATGAAGCCAGAGCATGTCAGGATTGCGTGGGATCGTTTGAGTAAACAGGGCTGGTTTTCAGAGTGTTGTGCGTGACATATCATAAATATGTTTAGTCATAGTGTATGAGTAAAGTAAGGTTGAAGTAAAAAATATTTTAGTCTAAATCTGATATTTTAAGGTTCGCCTGCTAGCGCCTTACTTCTCTATGAAATCCATCCCTGGCTTTCACCCTTCGTGCCATGCAGAGCATGTTCAAAAACGCTCCCCGCGTTTTTAGTCTGCAGCCAAAAAAGTAAGCAAAAAGCACGCTTGCCTTTGTCGCTAGCCCTCATAAAAAGCTATGAGGGTTCCTAAAAACTGTTTATGTCTCCTTTCTAAATTTTCTTATGCTGTTAGTTCACTGCTCTTTTGTCGGGTCGTTTCGATGCGCCGTCCGGGCTTATTCGAAACTCAATTCCACATCCCTGTGGAATTGCCCCTTTAGCTGTACAATTTTCAGCTAGCAACAGGGCTGGTTGTCGCCAGACTGAAATCAATTACTTCGATTTATAAAAAAACTGTCATCCTGAATTGTTTTGTCGGGGGGAATTAAAATTTTTACGTAATTCAATGTTACTGTATTCCTGCCTTCGCAGGAATGACGACTGTGTTTTGTTTTTGTAGGGTGGAACAAGCAGCGCTCCTACAGTGACGTTAATTTAATTCTATTCAATTACGATTATGTAAATGGGCTGACGAAAAACTTCCCTGTTACTTGCCGAAAATTGTTTCTACCCAGGGGCAAAATCACACGGACGTGATTTTGAGTGATGATAAGCCTGGATGGCGCACCAGCACGACCCGGCAACGAAGTTTTGAACTAACAGAACTAATGCACTTAATATTCATTTACAGAATTTTCGGGAACCTTCATACGCTTTTTATGAGGGCAAGTAACCGGGAACGGCAGTCTTTTGCTTACTTTTCTTCTGCTGTTGCACTAAAAACGCGGGGAGCGTTTTTGAACATGCTCGCATGGCCCGAAGGGTGGAAGCCAGGGATGGCTTTCATAAGAAAAGTGAGGCGCCATCAGGCGAAACTTAGACGTTCAGCTAGTGACTACGTGTGCGCCCGTAATAAATATTCTGATATCGTATCATCAGGCAAACTTTGAAACTACAGTGCATAGCAAAGCTCGTGCCTGTAATAAATATAAATGTGTCTAGAAAAAAGAGATGTATGCGTTCAATTTGAAAAAATAATAGGCCAAAGTGGCAAAACCTTGCCGTTAATTACACTACTTAAGAATGTTAAAAAATTAACTCGAGGGGATGTTATTGCAATAATTTAATAATGCAAAGCTATTTAGCAGCTCTCATCATTTGAAGAAACAACCTCACTGACAATTAAACTCTCCGCGGGCATAAATAACGCAAGTGATTGATTCGGCGTAGCAAAAATAAACCCATCTTGATTGTTGCCTGTTTGAAAAAAATTAAAACTCATACTGCCAGAAAAAACTAACGCCATAACAGTCGTGGCCAGGGTACGAAAACTCATTTGTTATTTACCTTTACACATTTATCAAAATTATTGATTTGGTAGTGATAAAAGCAAACTCTATGCCGATTATTATTTTGGTTATAAAAACAGTTTGTTATGAATTTCTCTCCTTCGAATGGGGGAGATGTAAAATGATAGGTTTACCGACAAGTTAATATACAACCGTCAGTTTATATTTGAAGTAGTGCTAGAGCTAATTTTATTTAGACGAAGATTTATCGGCCGTCATAATTCCCAGCTTAATCACTAATAACGGCCAGTATGCCGAGTGGGATCTTGTCGAGAAGTGATTTCATAGTTAGGCTTAGCAGAATTATTATCGGCGCTTGGTAAATTAAGCCTTGACTATGTTGGCTGTGAATAATATTTGATTATGAACAACAGCGCTTGGTTGTATGACCTAACGTATTTATTTTTTGATGCCCCAGGGTGAGCTAATCAACCAGTTATTCAGTTCTTCTATGGGCATTGGTCGCCCCATGTGAAAGCCCTGAGCAATATCGCAATTCAATATTGCTAACAGATCGAGGGTTTCCTGGTCTTCAACGCCCTCAGCAACCGCTTGCATCCCCAGATTGTGTGCAAGATCAATAGTTGAACGCACAATAACCGCATCGTCGTTATTTGTTGTTAAACCAAAAACAAAGGATTGATCAACCTTTAGTTCATGTACCGGTAGTTTTTTCAGGTAGGTGAGAGATGAATAGCCGGTACCAAAATCATCGATGGATAATTTATGCCCCATCTCGTGTAGTTGCTTAAGTATCTTCAATGCATTTTCTGGTCGAGACATAAAAGCAGATTCTGTTACTTCTAATGAGAGAGACTCAGAACTAACTTTGTTTAACTCAAGCAGGTTAGCAATCCTGCTGGGTAAGTCAGGATCGAGCAGATTTCGAGCCGACAGGTTAACGGAGATACCGATATGAATACCGCTGTCGGCCCAACGTTTGCTCTGCTCTATAGCTTGCTCAAGCACCCAAAGCGTAAATGACTGGATGAGTCCTGATCGTTCAACCATGGGTATAAAGTCGTTTGGTGAAATCATCCCCTCGCGGGGATGTGGCCAGCGCGCCAGTGCCTCGACACTGGTAACTCTGTTGGTTTTTATATCGATTTTCGGCTGGTAATACAGCGCCAGTGTTTTTTCATTTATTGCCTGGCGCAGCTCACCATGCAGTTTCAAAACTCGCAGACTAAATGGATCATCTTTAGGGTTGTAAATACTAAAGTTGATGGCCGTATTTTTAGCAACGCGCATGGCGATGTCTGCGTGCTGTAATAATGTTTCAGGATCATCGCCATGGTCAGGATATAAGGCGATACCGATGGACACTTCGACTTCCAAAGAAGCATCATTAACAATAACGGGTTGCTCGAACAATTGCTGTATCTTCTCTGCGGCGACATTTATCCGTTGACTGTCTACGGTAGATAATACGATCACAAATTCATCGCCGGTTGGATGAGCCACCGTATCAGACTCACGTAATTGCTTTTGCAGGCGACAAGCGACTTCCTGAATGACTATATCTCCAGTTTGATGGCCAAGGAGATCATTAATCTCTCCCAGGCGAGCTATATCGACCATAAGTACTGCTAATGTTCGTGCGTCTCGATGAGCTACTTTCACGGCGTGTTTAAGCCGATCATGCAGTAAGGCCCGGTTAGGTAAATCAGTTAAGGCATCGTACAGGGCCTTGTGCTCTAAATCGTCGATATAGCGCTTGCGCTCGCTGATATCCTGAATAATGGCGATAAAGACCGGTGGCATTTCTATGCTAGATAGTTGTAAGCGGACTTCCACGGCATAGCGTGAACCATCCTTGCGCTGGTGCTCGCTCTCGAAGGTGGTGGTCTGCTCCTCTCCGCGACGCAACGGCCCAATTAAGGCTTCAAATTGCTCAGATGTGAAATCAGGTTTGAGATCCACTGGGGTTATCTGTCTCAGTTCGTCCATAGAATAGCCGAGATTTTGGCAAGCGCCTTCACTGGCTTCGATGAAATGTAGCGTGTCTCCATTAAAGGTGTAGATCTCATTCCAGGAATGCTCAAGGATGTGACCCATGCGTGCTGAGAGCAATTCAGATTTTTTCTTTTCGGTAATGTCTTCTACTAGCGAGGCCACGCCAATCACCTGGTTATTCGCATCCACCAGTGGCGTGTTGTACCACTGACACAAACAGATTTTTCCCTCTTTGGTGGCGTTTTCATTAATCTGCTGAGTGACAGTCTGTTTTGCCATTAGGTCTTGCCACACAGCATCCACGGCTATCTTTTCGTGCCCCGGGATAATGAAGCTTGCGCGCTGCCCCAGGGCCTCTTCTTTTGTATACCCAAAAATGCGTTCTGCTGCTGGATTCCAGTCAATAACCTGAAAATTCGTATCCCACTCAATTACCCCTAATGGTGTTTGATCGTAATGCAATTGCATGCGTTGCTCACTATCAGCAATGCTGGCCTGGTCATCTCGAGCCTTGCGCTCTATCCGCCCTAGCAGCCAGAAGAAAAATGCGAACAGCGAGCCTCCGAGTAACACTGTGCCGCTAACAATAGAAAAGAGCATCCTATAATGGCGGCTGATACGCGCCGTCATATCCCGTAGCAAGAGTAATTTTCCAAGCTTGCGATCACCGGCATCACGAATGATCATAAACGCCACTCGGTAACGTCTCTCATTCCATATGACTTCAAATCCACCAGGAAGATCGTCAGTCGTAGATTGAATCAGTAACTCGTTTATCGTTTTTAATTCCACTGGAAGAGTCTGCGATATAATTACCGCATCAGTCAGGTACTCCCAGCTTGATTCACGATTGAGTATGCGCATTCCCGATTCCCAGTCGGTTCGTTTTAAAAAGCGTTTGTCAATCGTGAGAATAATTTCAGTTCCGGATACCTGTGCCATATCATGAATCAAATCATCGATTTCCTCACCCAGTTCAATGTATCCCAGGAGCTGATTTTCTTCATATATGGGTGCTACTACACGCAGGGTAAATGTACCTAGCGGTCCAAGCTCCGTGCCGGAGGCTATTTCACCGCTGCGTGCGGCCGCAAGCATAGTGAAACGATTGATAGTGTCACCGTAGCGCTCTGGCTGATGTACCCGCAACAGATTAATTTGTTGTGCAGTATGAAAGTAAAAGTGGGTAATTTTATGTCTGGATTTAAATTCCTGGAACAAGGGTTTAACATGTGCTAACAGCGCCTCACGGTCTGCTGTTTTTAAGATAGAGCGCAATTCAGCATCGCTTGAAATCACTGCCAGTGCCGTTTTTAGTTTGTGGGTGCGTTCTTTGACAGTTGTCTGGTAAAGTGCTTGCAGGGATTGGGCGCTACGTGCAACGTCTTCTTCCATATGTTTATTTTCTTCAGCAATCAGGGCGAAAATAAAAGTACCCAGTACCAATACCAGCATCATTACCAGAGGAACCAAAATGCTGGCTTTTAAATTGATAGGTTTCATGAAATTGAATTTATCCTTAAAGGTTGCACGGGCCTTAAACTCAGGCAATAAACCTCACAATTATAGTAGTTATATTGCGACTTAGTAGTGGGTAACAGGGCGCATGGAATATTTACTCTTGTTAGCTTGTTGAAAAGGAGAATGCAAAGGTATGAGTGTAAAAAATATAATGAGAACGGGCATTGTCACAGTCGAAATGGATGACTCACTGGGTATGATTAAGGAAATATTTGATAACGCTAGTTTTCATCATTTACTAGTCGTTGAATCAAATAGACTAGTCGGGGTGATTTCAGATAGAGATCTTCTAAAGTCCTTAAGCCCAGGCGTTGGAACGGCTTCGGAAACCACCAGAGATGCGGTAACTCTGAATAAAAAAGCACACCAAATCATGTCTAGACATCTTATTACCTTAAATCCGAATGCAGAAATATACGAGGCAATTAATGTTTTTAATAATCAGGGAATTTCCTGTATACCTATTATTAATGAAGAGAATAAGCCGGTTGGAATAATTAGTTGGCGAGATATATTAAAACACTTAAGCCGGGCCGAAACATAGCCATCACATAGCATGCAATGAGGCGCAGCCTCTTACTTTATACGTGGCATTGTTTAAGGAAATGGCGATTGGCTCGTAACAATCAAATTTGAAAAGTAAAAGCTACTCACCAGCCGACTTATCAGCCGCCATAAATCCCAGCTTAATCACCAGCAAGGTCACTGGCCATGCATGCCAAAACAAGTCAAAAATATCGACAGGCTTGGCCAAGCTACCGTCAAACAACATCTTTAATTTTTGCCATAAATGCGGTTCCGGTACAAACGGTGCAAAGGTCATCAGTAAGGCAATGGCGGCCAGGATGCCGAGTGGGATCTTATCGAGAAGTGATTTCATATTAGGCTTAGCAGAGTAATTGTCTGTACTTAGTAAATTAGCAGATGATTATATACTGGAAAATTTACTAATATATACGCTAATTGTATGGCTAATCCATAATAAGTCATTTTCGGCTAAACGGTCATATTGGCTATAAAGGGGCGACTACACTTCTTTCAGTAGCGCTCTGCCCCAAAAACTGTTTATGCCTTAAAAGATTCACATATACATAATTTTCTAATATGTTAATATGCTGCGCCAATTTTTGATGACCGGTGAAGGCTTTTACCTACCTGTTTAGGTGACTTTATCTGGTCTTAAATAGATTAAAAATAGGTCCTTCAGCTAATGATGGGCCTACTAAAGACATATGGAGTCATTATGACAACAGGTATGAAGTTAAAGCAGTTTTTGCTACATGAAAAACGCGCAGGTGTTGATCTGCCTTACGATTTAATCGAGCTGATCCACGAAGTAAGTATCACATGTAAAGAAATTGCAGCGACAGTAAGCCGCGGCGAATTATCTGGTGTGTTAGGTGTGGCGGGTTCTGAGAATGTTCAGGGCGAAACACAGAAAGAGCTGGATATTATCACTAACGACATTATGGCCGATCACCTGGCGCTTAGTGGCTTAGTGGCTGGCATGGGTTCCGAAGAAGTTGATGACCCAATTGATGTGCCTGCGAAAGAACGTGGCGAATACCTGTTAATGTTCGATCCATTAGATGGCTCTTCAAATATCGATGTTAACATCTCTGTTGGTACTATTTTCTCTGTATTGGCAGCGCCAATGGGTTGCAAGGCAGCGCCCAAGTTAGAAGATTACCTGCAAAGTGGTGATCAGCAGAAAGCGGCTGGTTTCGTAGTATATGGCCCATCAACAGTGTTTGTTTTAACAACAGGCCAGGGCGTAAACATGTTTACGCTAGATAACAGCATCGGTGAGTTTGTATTAACCACTGAGGGTGTTTCTATTCCTGAAGATACCACTGAGTACGCAATCAACATGGCGAACCGTCGTTTCTGGGATGAATCAATGGTTAAGTACATTGAAGATTGTCAGTTAGGTGAAGACGGCCCATTAGGCAAGCGTTACAACATGCGTTGGGTTGCATCAATGGTGGCTGAGGTTTACCGTATTTTGATCCGCGGTGGCATCTTCATGTACCCATACGATAACCGCGATCCTTCTAAGGCGGGTAAATTACGCCTAATGTACGAAGCTAATCCAATGGGCTTCATCGTTGAGCAGGCGGGCGGTATGGCGTCTACGGGTAAAGGCCGCATTATGGAAGTTGATGCAACCGGCCTTCACCAGCGTGTACCGGTTGTACTGGGCTCGAAGAACGAAGTTAAGAAAGTTGAAGAGTACGCAGCAAAAGGTTAATGCCTGATTTGTTGGTACGATAAAAAAGCCAGGCCTAACTTTATTGAATTAGGCCTGGCTTTTTTATGTCTGCAATTTATCGAGATAAATGATAGTTAGAGACTTTTGCACGAAGTGTAAAAGTCGATTGGCACATGGATGTGCCAACAAAATCGATGACGCCAGTAATTGATTTTGGGAGATTCTGAAAAATGACATTTTTTAGAATCGTTGCTTTGCACGAGCCAGGGATGGCTCGTGCAAAGCTTTCAGTTAGTGTAATGGGCTACTTTAAAAATTTACTTTTATATTCTTCAGCCATTGCCACGGCTTGCAGTTGATCTGCAGGGCTTAGTTGTTGAAAGGTAAATTGGGCATTTTTTTCGGCATTGCTTATGTTTTGTTCGGCGGCCAGACGAAACCACACGAAAGCAAGTATGGGGTCTTTTGGGGTGCCCAGGCCATTGTAATAAAGGCGACCTAAATTGGCCTGGGCATCTGCGGCACCACGACGTGCAGCGGTATCATACCAGCGAAAGGCCTCGGGTAAATTTTTGGGTACGCCTAAGCCGTGTTCGTGAATATAGCCCAGGTTGTATTGAGCCGCCGTGTTGTTGCTTGCCGCGGCTTTGTAATACCAGCGTAGGGCGATGTCATCGTCTTTATTAACGACCTTTCCGTGCGCATAAAACTGCGCCATATAGTAGGCGGCTGTGCCGTGTTTATTGTTTGCGGCCTTTCTTATCCAGCGTTCTGCAAGGATTAGATTTTGTTCGGTTTCAACACCGTTGGTATATAATTTTCCGAGTCTAAATTGCGCATCGGCATCACCTTGTTCAGCGGCCTTACTTAGCCATTTAATGGCTTTCTTTATATCTTTTTCTACACCGCGGCCTTCGTTGTACATTACCCCAAGGTTATATTGAATTTCTTTGTCGCCGGCTTCGGCTAAAGGTATCCAGTGTTGTAGTGCACTGTCATATTTGCCTTTTTTGAAGGCCTGTAGGCCATCTTCACGGGCATCGGCCTGTGCAAATTGCGCGCTGCATAAGCCTGCGCAGCAGAACAAGAAGAGTAGTGAACGGAGAGTATTTTGTTTCAGCATGGATTATTTAGGTGTCAGCCGGTAGTGTTGTACTTGTTGTAAGAAATCATCGCGTTGTTTGTAGCTGTTTAAGCCTTGTTCATCTGTTATCGGCAAGTCAGGGTAATGCTGCAGTATGGCGTGCGCAAATACCCCCTGGCCTGTGCCGGTAATTTGCCCCTGTGAGCCAAATACCGGGATGTCCCTTATTCCGCAGCTTGGCGATTTGCTTTTAAATATATAAGCTTGAATAGAGTTTAGCTGAGCGGGGCGTTGCTGGCAGTAATGCAGCATGGGTTTTGTGATGTCGATAGAAGTATCGTCACGGCCAGTGATTTTTATGTTGTTTAAGTCGCCGCTTAATTGAACCGCTGGGCGAGGTACGCTGAGGCCAATTTCAACTTCAGGGCATACCGCAATAATCTGAAAATGCGCTTCAATAAAGCGCAATAACTCGGCAGAAAATTTTACTTTTGCATCATAGCGAACGCGCTCGCCGAGCAGGCAACGGCTCACCGCAATCAACGGTTTATCAGGGGTTGCTGTGTGTTCTGGCTTGCCTATTTACTTGAACCCATTTTAATTGCACGTTCCCGCGTTTTATTGGCCTCAACGGCCTGTAGGCCAGCATCCCAGTTGGGCATGGTTTCTGGCCAGCCAAAGCTGTGCTGTACCACCAGCTCGCTGAGTGCGTTAATGTGCGTTTCGTCATCGTTTAGGCAAGGAATGTAATCAAAATCTTCACCGCCTCGACTGAGGAAGGTTTCGCGGTTTTCGATATTAATTTCTTCCAGTGTTTCCAGGCAGTCGGCAGAAAAACCAGGGCATACAACATCCACTGACTTAACGCCTTTGTGCGCCAGCTGTTTCAATGTGACATCTGTATAGGGCTGTAGCCATTCTTCACGGCCCACGCGAGACTGGAAAGTGACCTTCCATTTTATGTCTTTAAGGAGCAGTTTTTCAGCCACCAGGCGAGCTGTTTTTAAGCTCTGGCAGTAGTAAGGGTCACCATTGTTTATATAGCGTTTTGGGATGCCGTGAAATGAGAAAATCAGCATATCAGGCTTGCGATCGCGGGTATTCCAGTGCTTTAAAATACTTTTTGCGAGTGCATCAATATAGGCGGGCTGGTCATGGTAGCTGTTTATAAAGCGCATGTCGGGTAGCCAGCGCCAGCCTTGAAGTTCGTTGGTTACGGCATCAAATACAGAGGCGGTGGTGGTGGACGAATATTGTGGATACATCGGCAAGATTAAAAAACGTTTGGCACCAGCATCGCGCAGGCCGCGCAGTGCATCTTTTATAGAGGGGTTGCCGTAGCGCATGGCAACATCAACCAGTACATTGCCGCGAATTTTTTCGTGCAGTTTTTTCTCCAGTGCCTGGGCTTGTAGCCTGGAGGTAGTGATGAGCGGCGAGCCTGCTGCGGTCCATACCTGTTTATACATGGCGGCGGTTTTGCGCGGACGAAAACGCAGTATAAAACCGTGCAGTATAAGCCACCATAGAGGTCGAGACATTTCCACGACACGCGGATCCCACAGAAATTCACCCAGGTATTTACGTACAGATTTCACGCCTGGATCATCTGGAGAGCCTAAGTTAACCAGTAAAACGCCAAGGCGTTCTTTTGAACCGTGGGTGTAGTTAGTGTGATTAAGGTAAGATGGCATTCATTTAGGCTTTTAAAGTTAAAATTTGTATACATTTAGGCCAAAAAGCACAATTTGGCATTCATGCTGCTCACTTCTGACTGTATAATAGCCCGCTAATTTTCGCCCATACAAGGTTTTTCTATAAGGACTTTTATAGTGTGCCTAATATGAACGTGCGAGCCGGTGCTGATATTCTCATGAATTGTTGGAATTATTCCTGATTTTTACATGGATAAAGACTTTGTTCATGAGAATAAACTGCACAGGCGTAAAGAATTTATATGTATTTTAGTGGCAAGCTGGAATACTCAATTTTAAGAACACGGCTAAGTGGGATTACGCTTAGCGCAGTCTGCATCAAGCAGGAGTAAATAATGCCAATACGTCTGGCAGTACCAAACGAAATTGCACCGGGAGAGCGTCGCATAGCACTCGATCCAGTGGTTGCAAAAAAACTGATTGAAATGGGTGTTGATGTGCGCATGCAAAAAGGTGCCGCCGCTTCCGCATTATTTTCAGATGAACAATTTGCAGGTGTCACTTTAGTTGACTCCGCAGAAGAGTTATACAAAGACGCGCAGATGATTTTTAAAGTTCAGCCGCCGACACTGGATGAGCTGGAGATGATGCAAGATGGTTGCGTCATCGCCAGCTTTATGGCGCCGCATTTAAATCAGGATCTTATAAAGCGTATGTGTGAGAAGAAGGTTACCAGCCTTGCCATGGAACTGGTGCCACGCATTACACGTGCTCAATCGATGGACGCCTTATCGTCCCAGGCGTCAATCTCCGGTTATAAAGGTGTGCTAATGGGCGCAGATCGCGCAGCGGTTTTCTTCCCCATGCTAACCACTGCGGCAGGTACCATTCGCCCCGCTAAAGTATTAATTATTGGTGCAGGTGTTGCGGGCTTACAGGCGATTGCGACAGCGAAGCGTTTAGGTGCTGTGGTTGAAGCCTACGATGTTCGGGCGGCAACCAAAGAGCAATGTGAGTCGCTAGGTGCCAAGTTTGTCGATACCGGTGTCAGTGCCGATGGTGAAGGCGGATATGCGCGTGAATTAACGGATGAAGAAAAACAGCAGCAGCAGGAAGTCTTAGATAAACACATTAGCATGTCTGACGTGATTGTCACCACGGCGGCTATTCCGGGTCGTCCATCGCCCAAAATCATTAGTGCGGCGGTGGTTGCCAGGATGAAAATGGGTGCGGTAATTATTGATCTGGCTTCCGAAGGTGGCGGTAACTGTGAGTTAACCAGGCCGGGTGAAACGGTCGATTTTGAAGGCCGTGTGGTTATTCATGGGCCATTAAATGTGCCGAGCCAGGTGCCGATTCATGCCAGCGAAATGTATGCGAAAAATTTATTCAATTTAGTTTCTCCCTTTATTAAAGAGAGTGAACTGGAACTGGATTGGGAAGATGAAGTGATTGCCAATACTGCGTTAACGCATGCTGGTGAAATTAAGTCTGAACGCTATAAAAACTCAGGGGAGCAGTAATCATGATTGAAATTGGTGGTTTTGCCGCGCTCTATATATTTATGCTATCGGCATTTACCGGTTACGAAGTGATTAGCCGTGTGCCGGTTATTTTACATACGCCGATGATGTCGGGCTCAAACTTTATTCACGGCATTGTGTTAGTGGGTGCAATTGTTGTTATGGGCAGTGCCGAGACTGTACTTGAACAGGTGATTGGTTTTATTGCAGTAGCACTTGCATCAGGCAATGCGGTGGGTGGCTATGTGGCCACGGTGCGTATGCTGGATATGTTTACTCCAAAAGAAAATAACAAGGGCAAGGCGTAATGGATATTTTTATTCAGGTTGTTTATTTCGTTGCGGCCATTCTATTTATTCTTGGTTTGAAAAAAATGAGTTCGCCGGTTACCGCAACCGGCGGTATTGTGTGGGCTGGTATCGGCATGGTGGCGGCGTCACTGGTCGCGTTTTTCGAGCCAGGTGTTTTTGCTAACAGCACAAATGTTATTTTAATTGTCGTTGCCATTGCGGTCGGTTCGGGTATTGCCTACACCACGGCGAAGCGTGTACAGATGACCGACATGCCACAGATGATTGCTATTTATAATGGCATGGGTGGTGGTGCAGCAGCGGCTATTGCCGGCGTTGAACTGGTGAAGATGGCGGGTGGTCATCACGCGATCGGTGGTACGACTCAGGTATTGGCTGTGTTGGGCGCGCTTATTGGTGCGGTTTCATTCTCAGGATCAGCAATCGCCTTTGCTAAGCTGCAAGGCTTAATGAATAAAACCATTCGTTTACCCATGCACATGGTGCTTAATTTAGGTTTGTTTGTACTTACCTTAATTGCCGGTACGATTATCGGCTTTAGTGATGATGTCAGTATTCAGCTTGTGCTGGTGTTCTTTGTACTGGCACTGGTATTTGGTGTGCTGTTTACAACACCCATTGGTGGCGCGGATATGCCCGTGGTTATTTCATTGTTCAACGCATTTACCGGTTTGGCCGTAGCCTTTGAAGGTTTTGTACTTGGCAATGCAGCGATGATAATTGCCGGTACGGTAGTAGGTTCTGCCGGTACGCTGTTAACGCAGTTAATGGCCAAGGCGATGAATCGACCCATTACGAATATCCTGTTTGCAAGCTTCGGTTCGGACAGTGGTGAAGCAGCAGAAGAAGATATCGAAGGCAGTATGAAAGAGGTTCAGGGAACGGATGCCGCGATTATGATGGCCTATGCAGAGAAGGTGGTTATCATCCCTGGTTATGGTATGGCGGTTGCACAGGCACAGCATAAAGTATCTGAATTAACCAAACTATTGGAGGCGCGCGGCGTCACCGTTAAGTTTGCGATTCATCCAGTTGCGGGTCGTATGCCGGGTCACATGAATGTATTGCTGGCGGAAGCCGGTATTGATTACGATAAAATTCTGGATTTAGATGAGATCAATCCGGAGTTCCCAACCGTTGATGTGGCATTGGTGATTGGCGCGAATGATGTTGTAAACCCAGTCGCACGAACCAATCCAGATAGCCCAATTTATGGTATGCCTATATTGGATGCGGATATGGCGAAAAACTGTATTGTGATTAAGCGTGGTCGTGGCGCTGGTTTCTCTGGCATTGAAAATCACCTGTTCTACGCGGATAACACCCGCATGTTATATGGTGATGCTCAGAAAGCGGTAGGTGAGTTGATCAGCGGAATTAAAACGCTGCAGTAAGGTATTTAGGTGTTAGTTGTTTAATGGCTAGAAGAAACACCCATCACTCGTTTGATGGGTGTTTTCGGTTAAAAGGCTGTGTAAACTTCAAGGGATATTCATTTTCAGTCTATTTTATAGCGTACTCGTTAGATGACTGGGCATCACGGTGAGTCTCGTATTATACTCACCTGAGATAAATAACCATAAATCAAATAAATAGACAAAAGCTAAGAGAATCAATCGTGCATCAACAGCCCAATAGTGAAGTACTAAATTTATCCAAAACAGGCAAAAATCTAATGAAACAGCGTCGTTTTAAAGATGCTGAGAAAGTGTTTAAGCAGGCGCTGGAGATTGAGCCAGATAATAGCTATGTACTGGTAGGTTTGGGCGATTTATTTCGCATGAGTAACGATTTTAAGCGTGCGATCAGCTTTTATACCTTGTTACTTAAAAGTGATGAAGCGAATGTATTTGCCTTACGTGGCATAGGAGATTGCTTCCGTGGCCTGCGTGAACCAGAAAAAAGCATTGAATTCTGGAGGCGCTATCTGGAGATAAATCGCGGTGATGTGCATGTGATGGTTCGCCTGGCGGATGCGTATAAAAGTTTAGATCAGTTAGACAAAGCCGAAAAATTTTATGTTGAGTCTACTAAAATTCAACCAAGAGACCGTTATGCGTTAATGGGTTTGGGGAACCTTTATTATAAAAATAGAGAAGACGATAAAGCACTGGAATATTTTGAAAAGCTATTGGCGCTGGATGAACATTATGTTGCTGTTTTAACAATGGTGGGAAATATTTATCAGCGTAGAAGTGATTATGTTAATGCCGAGAAATACTACCGTAAGGCGACCGAGTTAGAGCCTGATAACTCCTATGCATTATATGGCTTAGGTAACTGCCAGCGTGGTGCGGGCCATTTAGAAGAGGCGATTGAATTATGGACGCGCATTTTAGACCGTGAGCCCTACAATCAAAATATTCTAAGCCGCTTAGGTGATGCCTATATTAGTAAGGATGACTTTAAGCAGGCGCGTGATTTATATGAACGTAGTTTAGATTTGGGTTTTGATGCATTTGCACTAATTGGCATGTCGCGTGTATACCGTAATGAGAGAGATTTTGTAGAAGCCGAGGCATGTTGTAATCGAGTGTTGATGGAAAAGCCAGGTTTTGATCGTGCGATTGAAGAGTTGTCATTGGCGTTAATTGATAAAGATTTAGAAAATAAATTAAGTTGAATATGAGTAGTCATAGAATAGTTTTATTTTTAGTTTTGCTTTTTAATATCTCGTTGTTGCAGGCTGAAAGTGAAGTGCTAAAAGTTGTATTGCATGTTAATGATGCTCATAAGCTGGGCCATTTAGGTAATAGCGTGAAAAACATCCGTAAAGAACTGGGTGATGATGTGCTTATTAAGGTAGTTGTAAATGGTAAGGCGGTTACTCGACTTTTAAAATCTAATAAAGTCTATGCAGAAATAATACAGTCTGTGTTAAAGCAAAATGTACCCATTGGGTTGTGCCATAATGCGTTGACAAATAATCGCGTGGATAAAAATTTGCTGATTGAAGGATTGAATGTGCTGGAGACCGATGGAAATATAGCAGTGATTAATTATCAGAAGCAGGGTTATATTTATATCAAAATGTAGTTTTAGTATTTTTTCTGTGTTTATTAAAAAAGCCACTCTGTTGAGTGGCTTTTTTAATGGGGATAAAGTTTATTAGCCTTTCAGTAAGGTGCCAACGCCTTCATCTGTTAATAATTCAAGTAAGACAGCATGAGGCACGCGTCCATCAATTATGTGTGATGTTTTAACACCTGACTTAACAGCATCTAAAGCGCAGTTAACTTTAGGTAACATGCCGCCATAAATAGTGCCATCTGCAATGTAGTCGTCCACCTGTTTTGCCGTTAAGCCCGTGAGTAAATTTTTCTGCTTATCTAAAATACCTACGGTATTGGTTAATAGCAAGAGTTTCTCGGCACCTAAAACCGTGGATAATTTTCCGGCCACCAGGTCGGCATTAATATTATATGACTCGCCATTTTCACCCACACCAATGGGTGCAATCACGGGAATAAAATTATCATCGTCGAGCATCGAGACCACCGAAGGGTCAATGGTTTGTACTTCACCCACATGGCCGAGGTCAATTAATTCAGAAGTAATGTCATCAGCATCAAGATTCATGTGCATTTTTTTTGCGCGAATTAAGCTGCCGTCTTTGCCCGTTAAGCCAACGGCCCTGCCGCCCTGTTGATTGATCATGGTGACAATGCTTTTATTAACCAGGCCACCTAGAACCATTTCAACTATGTCCATGGTTTCCGTATCAGTAACCCGCATACCCTGAATGAATTTTGATTCTTTGCCGACGCGTTTTAATAACTCAGCAATTTGCGGGCCGCCACCATGAACAATAACGGGGTTAATGCCCACCTGTTTAAGTAAAACGATATCGCGGGCAAAACCAACCTTTAATGCATGGTCAGTCATGGCATTGCCGCCGTATTTTATAACGATGGTTTTGCCATTCAGTTTTTGAATGTATGGTAAGGCCTCGGAAAGGACGTTGACTACATTGTTGGCTTTACTGTTATCCATGGGTATCTTTATATGGTCTGCATTAGAAAGTTAAATTGATACTGCTGTCAGTGGCGAGCATTTGGGTTTTAAAGTCTGTTTGCACACGCTTGAGTGTTTCTTCATCATCTGCTTCAAAGCGCAGGACTAAACAGGGGGTTGTATTGGATGGGCGAATAAGTCCCCAGCCTTTGTCCCATGTTACACGCATACCATCAATGGTGGATATATCGGCATTACCAAAATCGGCAGAGGCTTTAAACTTATTCATAAAGGTAAAGTGTTCGCCTTCTTTAAAATTGACCTGAATTTCAGGGGTGTTAAAACTATCCGGTAGTGCTGAAAATATTTCAGATGGCGTAGCAGATTTTTTGCTGAGAATTTCTAGCATTCTTGCTGCGCTATATAAGCCGTCGTCAAAACCGTACCAGCGTTCTTTGAAAAATATATGGCCCGACATTTCACCTGCGAGCTGTGCGCCGGTTTCTTTCATCTTTGCTTTAATTAATGAGTGGCCGGTTTTCCACATTAATGGCTTGCCGCCCATTTTAGATATTTCTTTGCCCAGGTGGTAGCTGGATTTGATGTCGTAAATAATGAGCGCGCCGGGTTCTCGAGATAATACATCTTCTGCATATAAAATCATCTGGCGATCGGGCCAGATAACATTCTGTTTTTCATCGATAACGCCAACACGGTCGCCATCGCCATCAAAGGCCAGGCCAAGTTCTAAATGATTGGCTTCAATTGCCGCGCAAATATCTTTTAGATTTTCCAGTTTACTGGGGTCGGGGTGATGGTTAGGAAAAGTGCCATCGACATCGCAGAACAGTTCTGTTACTTCACAGCCGAGTTTTTCGAATAGCCGTGTTGCGATCACCCCAGCGACACCATTGCCGCAGTCAACTGCAATTTTCATCGGCCGCGCCAATTTAATATCAGACACAATACGCTCAAGATAAAGATCAAGAACGGGTTCTTCACGGTAGCTGCCTGTGGCGTTATTTAATTTGCCAGACTCTATGAGGTCATATAAGCCCGTAATGTCATCGCCGTATAGGGTTTTCCCCGCCATCGACATTTTTAGGCCGTTGTATTCTGGTGGGTTATGGCTGCCGGTTACCATAATGCCGGTGCCGGTTTTTAAATGGTGTGTGGCAAAATATAAAACCGGTGTAGGCACCATGCCCACGTCAATGACATCGCAGCCGCCTGCATTCAATCCTTCAGTTAAGGCGATAGATAATTCTTTACTGTGTAATCGTCCATCGCGGCCAATGCAAACAGTGTTTACATTTTGTTTTAAACATTCAGTTGCAAATGCATGGCCAACCAGTCGAACGGTATTTGCGGTGAGGTCAGTGGCTACAATGCCACGGATGTCATACATTTTGAAAATTGAGGGATTAACGTCGCTCATGTAACTTCCTAAATAATTTATTACTTGTGACCAGAGTGACCAAAGCCGCCTGCGCCACGATCGCTGTCGGTAAATTCTTCAACGGTTTCGAATTCAACTTGAGCAACCGGTAATATAACCAGTTGCGCAATACGATCAGCAATTTCAATAGTGAAAGTAGTGTTGCCGCGGTTCCAGCAAGAAACAAAAAGCTGCCCCTGATAATCGGAATCAATTAAGCCCACAAGATTGCCCAATACAATGCCGTGTTTATGCCCCAGCCCAGAGCGCGGCAATATAGTGGCTGCATAGCCAGGGTCACAAATATGTATAGCAATACCTGTTGGGATTAATTCGGTATCACCGGGCTTGAGCGTAATGGGCGCGTCGATACAGGCGCGTAAATCCATGCCTGCAGAACCGGTGGTTGCATAGGCCGGTAATGGAATTTCATTGCCGATGCGTGAATCTAAAATTTTAAGTTGTAGTTTATTCATGGCTTAATTGTCTGATAGTGAGTGGCTAATAAATCGATTAATTGTCTAGCGAGCTGTGTTTTTCGGCTGCGCTCAAATTTTATTTCGTGACAGTTTGGCGAAGTCTGGCTAGCGTCGGTATTCGGCCAGAAAACATGTAGAGCATTGTATTCACTATTAAAGCCGCTGTCTTGTTCGTCTGATTGTTGATCTGGCGAAAAGCCAACTTGATTGGCGGCAATCATATTTAATTTTTTCTGTTGCAACTTTTGCTGCGCATACTCTTTTACATTATGTGTTTCTGCGGCGAAACCCAACGTAAAAGGAGGGCTATCGAGAGCCGCCACAGAGGCCAGAATGTCTGGGTTGCGGGTGAGTGCAATCGTAAGCTCTGCTGCTGTCTTTTTAATTTTTTCGTGTTGTGCCTGGGTCGGTCGGTAGTCGGCGACGGCTGCCGTTGATATAAAAATATCTTGATCAGCAATATTCTGCATGACGGCATCGTACATTTGCTGCGCGGTTTGTACATCAGTGCGGGTGCAGTGCTCAGGTGTCGGTAAATGCACAGGCCCTGCGACTAAAGTCACTCTTGCGCCCTGCTCAATGGCGGCTTGTGCAATGGCAAAGCCCATGCGCCCAGAGCTACGATTGCCAATAAAGCGTACCGCATCAATCGGCTCGAAGGTTGGCCCTGCGCTGATCACAACTTTAACGCCCTGTAGCTTGCCCGCGTTGAAGAGTTGGCTACTGGCGAGTACGAGCTCATTCACTTCAAGCAGGCGGCCCTCGCCGATTTCACCGCAGGCCTGGGTGCCGGATGCCGGGCCAAATACATGTACCTGACGGCTTTTTAGTTGTTGAATATTGATTTGTGTTGTTGCAGACGCCCACATGGCATGGTTCATTGCCGGTGCAATGGCAAGCTGGCTCTGAGTAGCCAGGCAGATAGCTGAGAGCAGGTCATCTCCACGGCCACTGGCTAAACGTGCAATGCTATTGGCGGTGGCAGGTGCGATCAAAATGAGGTCTGCCCAGCGGGCCAGCTCAATATGCCCCATAGCCGCTTCGGCTTCAGAGTCTAGCAATTGCGTGTGTACAGGGTATCCAGACAGCGCCTGGAATGTCAGTGGAGTAACAAATTCAGTAGCCGCTGCGGTCATTACTACGCGCACAGTAGCGCCAGCATCCTGTAGACGACGCACTAATTCAGCACTTTTATATGCAGCGATGCCGCCGCAAACCCCAAGTAGAATATTTTTATTGTGTAATGAAGCCTTCATTGGTGAGTATTTTAGCAGAAAGCACTGCACTGACCGCTATAGAAATTGGGATCAAATTAGTCTGGGTATTTCTGATCAAGTCTATGATATTTCTGGCTTACAGGTTTGTTCGTGATCAAGACAGGTTTTTGAAAGCATGGGGTACCTGGTGAAAAAAGCTAACGCAGAGCACAGGCAAGCCTGTAAACCCCTCCGGGCGAGTTCTGAAGGGCACACTTGCCGTGTTACAAAGCTTGCAAAGGGCCGGGCCATTCGCTTCGCTTTGCGCCTTGCAATTGCACCCTGCAGATCATGAGAAGCATTATAGACTTGATCAGAAGTACCCTGGTTTGGCAAAAATTGAAGAGCAGCGTAAACTGGGCTTCCAATAGATAGACTAATAGACAGACCAATAGAGCAGAAAGGAATCAGCTTATGGCAATTACAGACTGGCCACTCGAACAACGTCCCCGTGAAAAATTACTCGCAAATGGCAGTGAATCACTCACGGATGCGGAGCTGCTGGCGATTTTTCTACGCACCGGCATTCGCGGTAAGACGGCTGTCGATCTATCAGAAGATTTATTGCAGGGGTTCTCAGGCTTGCGGGCCTTATTAAAAGCGGATGTGACATCTTTTTGCGAGCATCGTGGTTTAGGCACCGCCAAGTATGCACAGCTTCAGGCGGTGCTGGAAATGGCGCGGCGCTATTTATTTGAAGGGCTGCAGCGCGGGGATAGCTTAAGTAGCCCACAAGAAACAAGGCAGTATCTGAGCAGTCAGCTAAGGGATTATCCACATGAAGTATTTGCAGTGCTGTTTTTAGATCAGCGGCATCGCGTCATCAGTTTTGATGAAATGTTTCGCGGTACCATAGACGGTGCAAATGTGTATCCGCGTGAGGTCGTTAAAAAGGCCCTGGAACATAATGCGGCGGCGGTTATCTTTGCGCATAATCATCCATCGGGTGTGGCTGAACCCAGCCAGTCAGATGAGCGTATAACGCAGCGTTTAAAAGCAGCATTGAACCTGGTTGATATCCGCGTACTGGATCACTTTGTTATAGGTGATGAAGTGGTGTCGTTTGCGGAGCGTGGTTTGTTATAACTTTCAATGCACATTGATGTATTATTGTGCACGAAATTATTGGCTCGAATAGTAAAAAATTAAAACAGGGCTGCATATTTTTAAAATCGTTATAAGCAAAATATAAAGCAGAATGTTTCGTGAGTTTTTTTAATATCCAGGCGCTAGAATATTTAGATTGTGGGCCTATCAATCTGCAAATAGAGGCATCTGAAATCATTGGCCTGAATGGTGCGTCGGGCTCAGGTAAGTCTCGATTGTTACGCTCTTTGGCAGATTTAGATGAGCACACAGGTAGTGTGTATTTAAATTCTATAGAGCAGCATTCAATAAAAGCACATACATGGCGTGCTCAAGTGGCCATGCTATCGGCGGAAACCTATTGGTGGCTAGATACGGTAGCAGAGCATTTTAAAAACTTCTCCATTGAACAGGCCAAAGCATTAGGTTTTGTAAGTGATGTCTCTGCATGGCAGGTATCACGTTTGTCGAGTGGTGAAAAACAGCGTTTAGGTCTTTTACGCTTGTTAGAAAATCAACCGGATGTTTTATTGCTCGACGAACCCACGGCTAATCTCGACCCAGAAAATGCCCGGTTATTTGAAACGTTTGTGACGGACTATGTCTACACACGCCCAGCCTGTGCTATTTGGGTGAGTCATGATGTTGAGCAGTTGAAACGTATTAGTCAGCGGCAATACAAAATTCAAAACGGTCAGTTGTTGCGTACGGCTAAAGGAATTTAATATGTTTATTAAGTTAACGGCCTTCGATTTAAGCCTGGCTGCTGTTTTAGTTGTTATGCTGGGTGTGCTAAGTACCTATATGAAGTTGGGTGTTGCAAAACAGCTATACATTGCTGCGCTCAGAACGACCGTGCAGTTATTGTTAATAGGTTTGGTGTTAAAAAGTTTATTTGAGAATACCCAGCCATTATTTGTATTACTGGTATGTTTTATAATGATATCTGTCGCGGGTTGGGAAATTCTCTCCAGGCAAAAAAGAAAGCTTAAAGGCTGGTGGGGATTTGGTGTTAGCACGGGGTCATTATTTGTCTCATCATTTTTAATTACGCTATTGAGCCTGTTTATCGTTATACAGGCAGACCCCTGGTATAACCCGCAATATGCCGTTCCTCTATTGGGTATGTTATTGGGTAACACCATGACGGGTATCGCATTAGGTATGGATCGTTTAACACAAACGGCCTGGCAGCAAAGGCCCATTATTGAGCAGCGCTTAATGTTGGGTGAAAGTGCAGACAAGGCAATATCAGATATTCGCAGTGAGGCGATGCGTGCAGGGATGATCCCGATTATAAACTCCATGGCGGCGGCAGGTCTGGTGAGTTTGCCGGGGATGATGACCGGGCAAATAATGGCCGGTGCTGAGCCAGTCGAAGCAGTGAAATATCAGATACTTATTATGTTTATGATTTCTGCGGGCACGGGCTTTGGTGTGATATCTGTTTTATGGTTAATATCAAAACGGTTGTTTGATGACCGGGAGCGACTTTGCTTTAAGCGCTTGCTCAAGCAAAGTGCAGACCAATAACTATTTCACATGTCGCTTAAATAGGCTTTGGCTTCTTCTCCGGGGTCGGGCAATCCAGAAACGCGCCATGCGTTTAAGCAGTTAAAAAACAAATTATGCACCCAGTTTTCATCTTTATGAAAATCATGGCAAATATTATGAATAGCTGGAGCAACGCCAAAGCGTGCATAATGCAGGCGCAGTGCGTCAATGACTTTCCAGTGATCGGCGGTGAGTGTTTTTATGCCCAGGTCCTGAGCTAATATAAGCGATGTTTCTTTGTCCCAGTTTTCTGCTGAGCTTAAGAAGCCTTCTTGATCAAGGTGAATTTTGGGAAGATTTATTTCGGCTGTATTCATTTTTATCTCCATTTGTCTACGCAGTAGTAAAGGCTAAACACAGGCCGCTGATTTTTGAGGGGGTAGGTAAATTTGTCGCTTGCTAATATCGAATTAATCAGTGCCCACACAGTAAAGTATAGTTTTATAAAAACTTGTGTGACACGGCAGTTTGTCCGAAACTGGCGAATACATAAGTCCTGATCCTTAATGAGATGAAAAATATGAACAAAGACTCATACAGTGAAATGCTTGCGCAAGTACAGTCATTTCATGATAAGCATGATTTTAAAAATACCGGTGGTGAAGAGCTGATGTACCGCATTGCATTAATGACAGAAGAGCTGGGAGAGATATCTGCCTGTGCGAGCAAGGGAAAACCGGTAGAAGAATTAGCAGAGGAATGTGCCGATTTAATGATTTTGCTGATGGGCACCGCAATTGCACAAAATTTCGATTTGCAGCAGGCATTTTGGGATAAAATGCAAAAAATAATGCAGCGTAAATCCAAAATGATAAATGGTCGTATTCGGGTGTCAGAATTTAAGTGAATTTTATACCGGTAGTTTAAGTGACTGGCCAAGCATGTTTGTTTCACGAATAAACAACAATAGCTCGGCTTCCATTTCTTGTTTGTTGATAAAAGGCCCTTGCTGCTTTCCACCACGTGTTTCAAAATACCAGACGCCATTTGCGCAGAAGTAGCGCTCGTTGCGGAAAGGTATTGTCTGCTCTTCGCCCGATCTGTGTTGTTGCATAATAACCTCGATAATCATTTGGCCATGTAATAGCGTTAATTTATTTTTTTAACGCGTTAATTAAAAAAAATAATAGGCACTGGCATAATTATAGAAAAAATAACATATTAGAAGAAGAAGCACATGACCTGTTCGAAGTATTGTGAGTGTTTTTTTAAAGAGTAGACGCCTGGGTTTTTCTTTATAAGGGTGTTGATCTGTTTATTTATAACAAACTTAATAAGTTAGCTTTGTTTGTTCATTTCTTCATACAGATTAATAAATTCATCTAATTCAGCCTGCATCGCTTCTTTGCTTTCAAAAGGGCCTTTCTGTCCGCCGCCTCTTAATTCAAAGTACCACTGCTTGTTTATTTCATAGCCTCTGCTGGCGCGGTGTGTCAGGTCAAGGCGTTGTGTGTCTTTGTCGTCGCTACGTTTTTTTGTCATGGTCTTTCGGCTCACTAATTGTCTAAAAATATGAAGCTGGGTTTCGCCAATGCTTCATAGTCTTTGTAGGCCATTTGAATGACCTCAAGGTGTGAGCCAGCATTGAATGCAATTTGCTCATCTTCAGAAAGGCTCTCTGCAACATATACATTCATGTCATATAAGCAGCCAAAAGGCGGCATCGCTCCTACTTCACAATCTTTAAAATGAAGAGAAAATGCCGCTTCATCGGCAAGCTTTATATTATTTGTGTTTAGCGTCTGGCGTAATATGTCCAGGTTTACTTTGTAATTGGCAGGAACAACCGCCATAGCAAATTCACCATCAACATCGAGGATGACAGTTTTTGCCAGTTCACGGCTGTGAATGTTGATGCTTTTTGCAACATCAACCGCGGTAAATGCAATTGAATGCATAATCGAGACGTACTTGATGCCGTTTTCATCAAGCATTTTTTTTAGCAGTGTTGATGGCATTTAAGTGTCCTCAGTGCCATTGGCGTTAAAAACATTCGAGCTAAATGGCTTTGGAAAAACGCTGTTGATGTTGCGCGTTATGGTAGCGATCAAAGGTCATGCAAATATTACGTATTAATAAGCGGCCTTTATCGGTTACCGTGATGGTTTGATCATTTACTTCAATTAAACCGTCTTCACACATCTCGGCTAAATTTTTGAGTTCAGTGGAAAAATAATCACTGAACTCTATATTATGTTTAGCTTCAATTGTTGAAAAATTCAAATAAAAGTGACAAATGAGCTGCATTATCACATCACGTCGAATTAAATCATCCTGGTCAATTTCTACGCCACGAAATACCGCGAGTTTGCCGCTGTTAATGGTGCTTTGATATTCATCCAGGGTTTTAATGTTTTGTGAAAAACTATTGTGAACAGTGCCTATTGAAGTAATGCCCAGGCCAATTAGGTCGCAATCTGCGTGAGTCGCATAACCCTGGAAATTTCGATATAGCTTTCCCTGTTGTTGAGCAATGGATAATTCGTCATCGGGCTTGGCAAAGTGATCCATACCAATGTAGACATACCCGGCATTAATCAGTTGTTCAGTGCTTTGTTTGAGAATGGTTAATTTCATTTCTGCCGCAGGCATGTCGGCTTCATTAATGCGTCTTTGCGGTTTAAATAACTCAGGCATGTGTGCATAGTTAAATAAAGAAATTCGATCCGGCGAAAGCTCAACAATGCGCTGTAACGTGACGGCAAAACTATCGGCCGTTTGCAGTGGCAGGCCATAAATGAGATCGGTGCTAATGGATTTAAAGCCAAATTCACGGGCGTTACTCAGAGCGTTTAAGGTTTGCTCTTCAGACTGTATACGATTAACGGCCTTTTGTACGGCGGGATTAAAATCCTGAACCCCAAGGCTCATGCGGTTAAAACCAATATCACGTAGTAGCTTAATGCTTTCGCGGTTGACCTCGCGTGGATCTATTTCAATGGAATACTCGCCGCTGTCATCGTCGTGCAAATTAAAGTGCTGGCGCGTCACCTGCATTAGCTCGGTCATTTGCTGATGGTTAATAAATGTAGGTGTGCCGCCGCCCCAATGTAACTGGTTTACTTTGCGTGAAGAATCAAACAGCTCCGCCTGCATGGCAATCTCTTTATGCAGTGCCTGTAAATAAGGCTCTGCTTTACTGCGATCTTTGGTGATGACTTTATTGCAGGCGCAGTAATAGCAAATGGTGTCACAAAACGGCAGGTGAAAATAGAGCGATAAATCACGCGCGGATTGATTGGATAGCGCCGCCTGTGCACGGTAGTCCTGCTCGGTAAAATCGGCGGTGAACTGAACCGCGGTAGGGTACGAGGTGTATCTGGGGCCGGCAATGTCGTACTTTTTAATTAGATCGGTGTCGAACTCAATGCCGCTTGTATGATTTTCGCTCATTTCGTTGTCTGTCCTTTTCTTCCTGTTACGGGGGAGTTGGAATAAGTGCCTGATGAAGCATAAATTGTAATGCAGGTGGATTTGTTGATATAGAGCAGTTTATTGGTATATTTGTGCTTGAAGGCGGCTATTTATAGTAGATCTGACAGTGTGTTTATTAATCCCTTAATGTCATTTTCAGTGTGATCGGCGCGTAGTGTAATGCGTAATCGAGCGCTATTTTTGGGCACAGTCGGCGGGCGAATGGCCGCAATATGCAGCCCCTTATCGAACAGCTGCTGGCTGAGCCTGAGCGCTTCATCGGCGTTGCCTACTAAAATGGGTTGAATGGCGGTATTTGATGGCATCAGTATAATGTCGCTCTGCTGGGCGAGCCGCTTGAAATAGCGAATATTATGTAGCAATGATTGCTGTTTGCTATCGCCCTTTTTTAGGATGTTTAAGCTTGCAAGGCTTGCGGCGGCCACCGCTGCGGGCATGGCGGTGGTGTAAATGTAACTGCGTGCGGTTTGAATCAGGTATTCAATGAGGTCTTCAGGGCCCGCTACAAAAGCACCGGCTGTGCCCATTGCCTTGCCCAGAGTGGCCATATAAACCGGTACTTGCTGAGGTGAGATTGATTGCTGGCTCAATGAGCCTTTGCCGTGATCACCCAGTACACCAAAGCCATGGGCATCATCCAGCATTAACCAGGCCTCATACTGCTGGCAGTATTGAGCCATAGTCCTGATATCGGCTTCGTCACCATCCATGCTGAAAACCGCATCGGAGCTGACCAATATTTCCCTGGGCTTATCCGAACGACTGGCTTCTAGCTGACTGTGCAGGCTGCTGTAATCTGCATGTACATAACGCAGCAGTTTGCCGCCGCTAAGTTGTGCGGCATCCAGTAGAGATGCATGATTAAGTTTGTCTTCAATAATGCTATCGCCGCGCCCGCATAAGCTTTGCGCAACGCCAAGGTTGGCCATATAACCAGTGGAAAATAACAGTGCGCGGGGGTAACCGCAGAAATCCGCCAGTTCTTCTTCAAGCTGCTGATGAAGTTTTGAGTGGCCATTGACCAGGTGAGCCGAGCCACTGCCTACGCCGTAGCTTTGTGCGGCATCGATGAAGGCCTTTTTTACCTCGGGGTGATTGGCCAGGCCCAGGTAATCATTGCTGCAAAAATTTAATACCGTTTGGCCGTCAATGATGATTTCACGGCCCTGCGGACTTTGCATAACCTTGCGGCGGCGATATAGCCCTTGTTGCTGGCGCTGTTCGAGTTCCTGCCGCAGGTTTTTCATTTAGCCCGGTGACAGCAATTAGTGATGACAGGCTTCGGCTTTAAACATGGCTTCATCCGCAGATTCGCTATGCTGCTCAGCCTGGCCAGGTGTAATCCCCAGGCGTTTGAAGAGGGCGAGGTCATCGTTGGCTTCACAGTTTTCAGTGGTCAACAACTTGTCGCCATAGAAAATAGAATTGGCACCGGCAAAGAAACACATCGCCTGCATTTCATCACTCATTTCATGGCGGCCCGCAGATAGGCGCACTTGAGATTTGGGCATTAAAAGGCGTGCTACAGCAATATTGCGTACGAATTCAATGCTATCTATGCCATTGGCACCGAATAACGGCGTGCCTTCAATCTGTACCAGCATATTAATCGGCACACTTTCAGGGTGATGCGGCATATTGGCCAGTTGCTGCAACATAGATGCACGGTCTGTGGTGCTTTCGCCCATGCCCAAAATGCCGCCGCTGCATACATTTATGCCCTGATCTCGCACATGTTTTAAGGTGTCGAGCCGGTCCTGAAAGGTACGTGTGGTAATCACATTGCCGTAAAACTCCGGCGAGGTGTCTAAATTATGGTTGTAATAATCTAAACCTGCCTCCTTTAGGCGCTGGCTCTGTTGCTCTGAGAGCATGCCCAGGGTTACACAGGTTTCCATGCCTAAAGACTTCACCTCGGCGATCATCTCTATAACTTTTTCCAGGTTTTTATCGCTTGGGTTGCGCCACGCGGCGCCCATGCAAAAACGGCTAGAGCCATTAGATTTGGCGATTTTGGCTTTTTCAATCACTTCTGTGAGTGGCAACAAACGCTCGCGCTCTAAATTAGTAGTGTGCTTAGCGCTTTGCGAGCAGTAGCCGCAATCTTCAGGGCAGGCACCGGTTTTAATGCTTAATAAGGTACTAATTTGTACTTCATTGGCGGCGTGAAATTCACGGTGCAGGCTATGTGCTTCAAACAGTAAGTCATTGAAAGGCTTGGCTAACAGGGTTTCAATTTCTTCTATTGTCCAGTCGTGGCGGATGGCTTGAGTCATGTGGCTTAGATCTATATAGTGCAAACAGGACGCTATGATACCTGTTTTCAGCTCAAAAAGGACTAATCATGCGAGCAAAATTAGCAAAGGAAGCGGTAAGTGCGTTATGGGGATTTTTATTTCCAGCGGGCTGTTTGCTGTGTGCTGCGCCGCCTTCGGCAGCGACAAACGATTATCTATGCCCTGGTTGCGCAGCTGACTTGCAGAATAATTCACACGCCTGTTCTATTTGCGCGTTACCGATGAATAAGCAGGTGCCCGCTGTCTTGTGTGCAGAATGTTTAAAATCGCCGCCTGTTTTTGATGAGTGCTTGAGTGCGTTTGTTTATGCGCAACCACTGGAGTGGATGATTCAGCAGCTTAAATTCAATGAAAAGTTAAGTTATGTGCCATTGCTGTCATCGTTAATGCTGGCCTATTTGCAAGCGAGATTGCCTGAAGGCTTCTCCGCTGATGCCGCTATTCCCATGCCCTTGCACCCTAAACGCTTGAAGCAGCGTGGTTTTAATCAGTCCTTGCTGTTGCTTAAGCCGGTTGCGGCTGAGATGAATATACCCATAGACGTATCTAGCTGTCAGCGAGTCCGTGATACGCCACATCAAACAGGTAAAACAGCCAGGCAGCGCAGGCAAAATATTAAAGGCGCTTTCCAGTTTGATAATCAGAAAAACTATAAACACGTCATTATCTTTGATGATGTGATTACCACGGGCTCAAGCGTGAGTGAACTTAGTAAGGCATTAAAGCGTTCGGGTGTTGAAAAAGTCGATGTGTGGAGTTTGGCAAGAGCGGGTAAATACTAGTTGGCTAAACAGGTGTATTAGAGCGGTGACTCTGAATACGCTTTAATTTGACAGGCCGTTTAATTGCTCTTCCTGGCGTTTAATTTTAGCGGCATGTTTGGCGGCCATTAACACGCGAAAGCGTTTTACGTCTTCATCGAATGATTCGATGATATAAGCCCGTTCATCCTTTTTGTCTTCAGTAAAGGCGCGGTTGTTCTCCAGCTGTTTGCTAACAGAACTGACTTCTTTGTGTAAGTTTTCGGGTACTTTACGGCCGGAATCTTTAATTTCTTTGATACGCTTTTTGACATCGATAAGCTTTTTCTCATCATTTTTAATCAGTGTGTTGGCCAATGAAATCTGTGAGTCTACAGAGTCGAGGCGTGCATCACGTGCAATCATTAAATCGTTTTCTGTGGTAAATGTATCGAGTAATACACGATCACGTAATGCCGCGCGACGCTCTTCAAGTTGCCTCTTTTTATCGGCAATCACCTGAATCTTGCGTTGCAAGGCTTCAGCGCTGTACTCCTCCTCAGATTTCATTTTTTTTGATCTGTTGATGGTCACGCCCTGATCATTTAATTCTGAATGTTCGCTACGTAAATATTGAAAGGGCACGCGGTCGCCGTAATGAACCTGGCCAAATTCATCAACCCACTTTTTCATAGCCGCATGTGCGTAAGGTATAAGTAAAAGATTCGCCAATACGACGGCGCTAAGAATTAGTTTGAATTTGTGCTGAATATTAAACAAGGAACTACCATTACATTAGAAAGCTGAGCATTAAGTATATACAGCAAATGTTTTTTTTGCTGCGGTTAGCGATTGGTTTTATGACAAAATAGTTGTCTTCTACATTTTATTTTATCATTTATTAATCATTATGGCTGTTTTTGATCAATTTTTACTGTTGGTAATTTCCCTGGCGGCAAACTTCTTTTCTGCTCTGGCAGGAGGAGGCGCGGGCCTTATCCAGTTGCCTGCTCTTATTTTCCTCGGGCTGCCCTTTGGTCTGGCTTTGGCAACGCATAAGGTAGCGAGTGTGGCTCTGGGTGTCGGTGCGACATTACGTCACCTTAGGTCAAATAGGCTGGAGCGTTGGTTTGCGGCGTATATTCTGGCCCTGGGTGTGCCTGGTGTAATATTGGGTGCCAGCGTGATATTGCAGATTCCTGATCGAAGTGCGCAGATGGCACTAGGTGTTCTAACCATGAGCCTGGGTATTTACTCCAGGCTATCGCCCAATATGGGGCAGGTTTTAGCACCTAAGAATCGGCATATAAAGGGTATGCTGATGGGTGGCCTGATGATCTTTATTATTGGTGTGTTAAATGGCTCACTCACCTCGGGTACGGGGTTGTTTGTTACCCTTTGGCTGGTGCGCTGGTTTGGCCTGGATTACAAAACGGCCGTGGCCTACACGCTGATACTGGTGGGCATATTCTGGAATGGCAGTGGAGCTATCACCCTGGGCTTAATAGGTGATATTTACTGGCAGTGGATACCGGCGTTAATTTTGGGTTCACTCATTGGCGGGTATTTAGGTGCGCACTTCGCCATTATGAAGGGCAATCGGGTGATTAAAACCAGCTACGAGGTAATTACTTTCCTGGTAGGTGTGAAGCTTATAATCGGTTAGGCGCAACCCCGTTCAGAGGATGAGCCTGGAGAACTTAAGACTCGGAAATACCATATTGGGTGCGGTAAAAATTCATCGCATCGAGCATTTCTTCATTACCTTTGTCACTTAAGTACTGAATTAAATCATTCATGCCGATAATGCTAAATACATCTATGCCATAGTCTTGCTGAAGTTCCTGCACGGCTGAGCGATCTCCCGTGCCTTTCTCCTGTCGATCCAGTGCAATCATTACACCGATGGATGTACCATCGTTATCATCGATAATATCAATCGCTTCACGAATTGCGGTGCCCGCGGTGATCACGTCATCTAAAATCAGTACTCGGCCTTCTAATTTAGAGCCAACAATAGAGCCGCCTTCGCCATGGTTTTTGGCTTCTTTGCGGTTAAATGCATAAGGCATGTCCAAACCATGATCAATTTGTAAAGCCATTGCGGTAACCGCAACTAGCGGAATACCTTTATAGGCCGGGCCAAATAAAATATCGTATTTAACGCCGCTTTCCACAATCGCCTGGGCATAACAGCGGCCCATTTCAGCCAGGGCTTTGCCGGTATTAAATAATCCGGCATTAAAAAAGTAGGGGCTGTGGCGTCCAGACTTGAGTTCAAATTCGCCAAATCGCAGCACATCGTATTGCAGCGCTAGTTCAATAAAGTTTTTTTGATAATCTTTCATAGCTACCCTGTGTTCTCTGCGGCATGTAGAATGCAGAGCCCAATTCAAATGTTTATATGTAATGCGTATTATATCAGTTAACACCAACGGAATCAGAGCGGCCGGCAGAAAAGGCTTCTTCGACTGGCTAAAAAAACAAGATGCCGATGTGGTATGTATTCAGGAAACCAAAGCGCAGGTGCATCAGCTAGAAGACCCGATGTTTCACCCCGAAGGTTACCACTGCCATTATCATGATGCCGAGAAAAAAGGCTATAGTGGCGTTGCTGTTTATAGTAAACAAAAGCCTAAAAAAGTACATGCCGGAATTGGTATGCATGATATCGACGTAGAAGGTCGGTACATCGAAGTCGAGTTTGAAAATGTAAGTGTGATTTCTCTGTATATGCATTCCGGTTCATCTTCAGAAGAAAGGCAGGTGCTGAAGTTTGATTTTATGGGGCGTTTTATGGCGCACTTGCACAAGCTAAGGCGAAAGCGACGCGAATTTGTTATTTGTGGTGACTGGAACATAGCGCACAAACAAATGGATATAAAAAACTGGCGCAGCAACCAGAAAAATTCAGGTTTTCTTCCAGAGGAGCGTGACTGGATGACGAAACTGTTTGATGAAGTGGGTTACGTGGATGCATTTCGAGTTATCGAGCAGCCGCCGCATGAATATACCTGGTGGAGTAACCGAGGCCAGGCCTGGGCGAACAATACCGGCTGGCGAATTGATTACCAGATAATCACGCCTAAACTAAAAGACACCGTTAAAGCGACACATATTTATAAAGACGAACGTTTTTCAGATCATGCGCCGTTAATTATTGATTACAATTTCACCATAGAATAATAATTGTCTGGAATAATAAAAATCGAAAATCAACCTTCTCTAAAAGCGCACACATGGAAAAATGCATTTAATAACTATCGCCATCCACGCGTTATTGCAATGTTGTTTTTGGGTTTTTCGGCAGGGCTACCTTTGTTGTTGGTATTTGGTACTTTGTCCGCATGGCTGGCGCGAAGTGGTATTGATAAAAGCACGATAGGCTTTATTAGCTGGGTCGCTTTGCTTTACGGTCTTAAGTTTACCTGGTCTCCATTGGTTGATCGCTTACAGATTCCCGTTTTATATAAGCTGTTTGGACAAAGAAGAAGTTGGATGCTGCTTGCGCAATGCGGCGTCATCGGTGGCTTGTTTTTAATGTCATCGAGTAATCCGCACAGCCAGCTTGCATTGTTGGTTTACGCGGCATTACTGGTTGCCTTTTCTTCGGCAACACAAGACATTGCCATAGATGCATGGCGTATAGAGGCTATGCCAACTGAATCGCAGGGCGCAATGTCAGGTACTTATCAAATGGGTTATCGCCTGGGGATGTTACTGGCCGGTGGTGGTTCTTTTACCTTGGCATACTATTATTCATGGCCTGCGGCATATTCGGCAATGGCATTGTTTATGTTGATTGGTATATTCACAACTTTATTGATTCCGGAACCAGACAGAAATATTTCTGCTGAAACCTGGCGGCAAGAAAAAAAGGTTATTTACTTTCTTGAAAATTCGGCTCATCTACCAAATAAAGTTCAGGCTGTTTACGCGTGGATAATAGGCGCGGTAATTTGTCCGTTCGCAGAATTTTTTAAACGCAATGGTAGCTTTGCAATTACAATATTACTGTTTATTGGCTTGTTTAGGATTAGCGATATTTCCATGGGGATTATGGCGAATCCTTTGTATGTAGATGTTGGTTATAGTGACTTACAAATAGGCTTGGTTACTAAAACGATTGGTCCAGTTGTGACTATTCTCGGCGCACTTTTTGGCGGTGCATTAGTTGTACGCTATGGCATTATCTCTACTTTAATGCTGGGCGCAATTTTGGTGGTGGTGACTAATTTATTATTTATACTGGTTGCAATGAATCCGCCGAGTACGGTTTTTCTTACTATGGTAATAGGTGCCGATAACTTAAGTGCGGGTATTGCAGGTTCGGCCTTTATTGCGTATTTATCAGGTTTAACCAATAAAGCATATACCGCAACACAGTATGCGTTGTTTAGTTCGTTGATGTTGTTACCCGCTAAATTTATTGGTGGCTTTTCCGGTACAATTGTTGAATCACAGGGTTACGTTCCTTTCTTCTTTTATACGGCAGCGTTAGGTGTTCCGGCGATTTTGCTGATTCGAATTTTGGCTAATCATGAGAAGCGGAGAGATGCTTCTTAGGTTTGTTTGCATTCATTACAGGCGCAACCATAGTCATGCACTGAGGTTTTAAGGTTCGCCTGCTGGCGCAGTTCTGGTGGATTGTTTCGGGCGCACGACGTAGTCACTGGCTGAACGTCTAAGTTTCGCCTGTTGGCGCCTTACTTTTTTCTGCAGCCAAAAAAGTAAGCAAAAAGCCCGCTCGCCTTTGTCGCTAGCCCTCATAAAAAACGATGAGGGTTCCTGAAAACTGTTTACGCCTCCTTTCTTAAATTTATTAAGCTGTTAGTTCACGCCTCTTTTCCCGGGTCGTTTCGATGCGCCGTCCTGGCTTATCGCAACTCAATTCCACATCCCTGTGAAATTGCCCCTAGTAATGTACAGTTTTCAGCTAGCAACAGGGCTGGTTGTCGCCAGTCTTAAATTAATTGCCTCGGCTTATGAAAATCTTTTTATCACTAGATTGATAGTAATTATGTTTTCTGAATAGAATCGTGCGGTAATATTTCATTTGGATTTTTCTTCTTCGTACTTGACTTGCCCTCCCCATCAGCCGAGCTGATGAGCGAGCGATTTTTGTGGGGCTTTCCGCGAGGATGTTTGAGCGAATTGGCTTTTTAATTCGTGAGTTCCGCAGTGGCCACAAAAATTGGGAGTGAAGAAGGGACTTTATTTAGCTTTTTAAATAAAGCTTGGATGCCGGGGCGGCAGTCTTTTGCTTACTTTTCTTCTGCTGTAGCAAGAAAAGTGAGACGCCAACAGGCGGAACTTAGACGTTCAGCCAGTGACTACGTCGTGCGCCCGAAATAAATATTCAGAAATTTCGCCAGCAGGTGAACCTTAAAACTTCAGGGTGTGGCTATGGTTACGCCTGTAAAGAATAGAAATGAAATAGCGGTCAAAGGTCATAAATAATAAGTATCCACCTAAGGAAAAACAACCAACTCATAATCCGCAGTAATATTATAATCAGGGCTATCTAATTTCTGATTAGTCTTCGCACTAAATCCATCCAGCCCATATTCAATATCAATACAAACCGGTTTAATAAGCGAGCCAACAAATTCTAGCTTGCAGCCATACAGCGGATCATTCGCCCAAAATACAGAATACTTCCCATTAGATTTAATAACCAATAATTCACGCCGTTCCGTTTTAAAATAAATAGGTGAATTATTTTTCAATGATGACAAAGAAAAAGAATATTGGGGTTTGTTCGTAGTTCCCGATTGACCAAACAGCCCCGCTATAAAAACATACGCTATACCAATCGCCGTAGAGGCGATGCATAGCTTAATGGCGACGCGAAGTAATAAACGTTTTTCTATCATGGTTCTGTTTGTCGTAAATGCTGTAAGATATCGCAATGCCTGAATTCACTACATTGCCGCCGCTATCATTATATATACATCTGCCCTGGTGCGTAAAAAAATGCCCGTATTGTGATTTTAATTCACATACTTACGATTCTGGCTTGCCAGAAGAAGCATATGTCGAGGTCTTAATCGCAGATCTGGAAAATCAATTGCCGAGTATTTGGGGTAGAAAAGTAATTTCCGTTTTCATTGGCGGCGGCACGCCAAGTTTATTTTCTGCGGCCTCTATTCACAAAATCATCAGCACGGTACGCAGTCATCTAAATTGTTTGCCCGGCATGGAAATTACCATGGAGGCGAATCCGGGTACGGTCGGACAAGAAAAGTTTAATGGCTTTTATGCAGCGGGAATCAATCGGCTGTCAATCGGCGTACAGAGTTTCTCCGATGAAAAGCTTAAAGCCCTGGGGCGAATTCATAATTCTGCTGAAGCGCATAATGCGGTCGATGTGGCGCGCAAAGCGGGCTTTGAAAATATTAATCTGGATTTAATGTTTGGTTTGCCGGGGCAGAGTATTGTTGATGGCCTGGCTGATTTGCAGCAGGCGATTGATTTAGCGCCACAGCATATTTCCTGGTATCAGTTAACCATTGAGCCGAATACCGAATTTTACAGCAGGCCGCCGACGACGCCAGAAGACGATGATGTGTGGGAATTGCAGCAACAGGGCCAGGCCTTGTTGGCCAGTGCGGGCTATATCCAGTATGAAGTGTCGGCCTATGCAAAGGCCGATCAACAGTGCCAGCATAATTTAAATTATTGGCAGTTTGGTGATTATCTGGCCATAGGTGCGGGTGCGCATGGCAAGATTAGCCGCAGTGATAATGGCGAGATAAAACGCTACTGGCAGTTGCGTCAACCCAGGGCTTATATGCAGGCGGTGGCGGCTGAAAAAACCTCCGCTTCGGAAGTGCTGGAAGAGCAGCAGATTGTATTCGAATTTATGCTGAATGCGCTACGTTTAAAGCAGGGCTTCGATATTGCGAGTTTTATCCAGCATACTGGCTTATCCGCAGGATTAATTGCGCCGACCTGCGAACAAGCGGTGCAGGATGGCCTGCTGGAGAAAAGAAACGGCGGCTTTGCGGCAACGCAACACGGCTATCTATTTTTAAATGATTTAATTAACCGTTTTTCTTAAGAATTAGAAAAGATCCAGGTAACTTATTTTTTACTCGATGGGTTCATAATCTCATTAAGCAGCTTTTCCTGCTCAGCGCCACGTTGATTCATTTGCTCCTGCAGGCCTTTCGCGTCATCCATTAAGCCTTTTACACCTTCAGGTGAATACACGCTGCCAATACGGGCTACACGTGAGCGCTGTACAGGCTCTTCTTCGGCTTCTACCTGCCTTTGTGCCTGCATGATATTGGTGTTGGAATGGATGGTTTTTTTCTCGTATTGCCCTTGTCCTGTTGGCGGCGTGCCGCCGTAATGCTTTACGCCAGCTGAATCAGTCCACTGGTAAACGGTTACTTCTTTATCGAGCACTGCATTGCCTAATTCGCCTATGCCTTTGGCGGCGTTTTCGGCGCTACCCATACCGGGTATATTGTTCATTCCGGGTATGCCACCCATGTTCTTCAGCATATATTGGGCAGAGAATAAAATTATTCCCGCGGTTAAAAGCATGCTAATCAGCATTTTCATGCGCCATCTCCTGACAAATTAGGCATAAAATTCGTTATTCGTTAGTGTTTCCATCGTCGCTTTCAAGAATACATGAAAATACCGACTATTTCTTCTTGCTGATACAGGGTGATGCTAGTATTATACGCGGCTCTTTACAGCATTCAGACATTGAGGACTCAAAAATGAGGCCAGGTATACACCCAGATTATCATGACATTTCAGTGAACTGCAGCTGTGGTAACGCTTTTGTAACGCGCTCTACATACAGCAAAGAAGCACTTCAGGTTGAAGTTTGCTCTGCATGTCATCCATTCTACACCGGTAAGCAGAAGGTTATGGATTCTGCGGGTCAGATTGATAAATTCCGTAAGCGCTTTGGTGGTCAAAAATAGTATTTTGACAATCTTGTGTGACTTACTTAAAAAGGCGCTGATATTCAGCGCCTTTTTTTGTGCCGGCTTTTCGCTAAGCGCCTATGCAAGTGAATGCCCACCACAGCGTATTGATGAGTCTGCGCGTGTTAATTATGTTTACGATGGTGATACAGTGCAGCTTGAAGATGGTCGTAAAGTACGTTTAATCGGCATAGATACACCTGAGGTGTTTAGTAAAAAACGCCACATTCCCCGTGAAATTAAACACAGTGGGCAACGGGCACGGGCTGCATTGCAACAGCAGTTAAATGAATCTGCAATGCGCATTGGCCTGGGCTACGGCCTACAGCGATTTGACCGATATGGGCGAACCCTGGCGCATGTGTTCACGCCAGAGGGGATAAATGTGCAGGCGCAGCTCATTAAGCAGGGGCACGCCATTGCCTACACTACACCGCCTAATGATCGTTTAGGCGATTGCTATCAGCAGCAAGAAGCATTGGCGCGCCAGGAGGCCAGGGGTATTTGGCAGCTAGCGCAATATCAGCTTTTATACACCAGCCAGTTACATAGAGCGCAGCAAGATTTTCAGTCAGGCTTTCGACGATTACAGGGCCGAGTCACGCAGCTTAAAAAAACTGGCGGGCGCATTACATTGGTCATGGATGGTTTACTGGATGTGCACATCTATAAAAAAGACTGGGCAAATTTTAGTCTGCATGACCTGAACGCATTGCAAGATAAAACCATTCGCATACGGGGTTGGTTGCATAAAAAGAAGCAGCGCTATCAAATAAATCTGCGCCACCCCGATGCGCTTGCAGAAGACTTTACAGCAAAGTGAAGCTCGTTAGCACGATAGAATTAATAGATGTTTAATCGGTAGAAGCATGTTAATTTGCTGCATCGAAAACAAGTTTACCAGTGGCTAAAAAATGAATGAAGAAGACAAAAAACGCGCGCTTGATTACCACCGTTTCCCATCACCAGGAAAAATAGCCACTGATATAACCAAGCCCTGCAATAGTCAGGATGATTTGTCGCTGGCTTACACGCCCGGTGTTGCCGAACCGGTAAAAGCGATTGCCGAAAATCCTGAAGAAGCCTATCACTACACTGCTAAGGGAAACCTGGTTGGTGTGATTACCAATGGTACAGCGGTGCTGGGTTTAGGTAATGTAGGTGCCCTGGCCAGCAAGCCGGTTATGGAAGGTAAAGCGGTACTGTTTAAGCGTTTTGCCAATATTGATGTGTTTGATATAGAAGTAAATGCGGCAAAACCCAAAGACTTTATTGATACGGTGGCACGTATCGCACCGACGTTTGGGGGCATTAACTTAGAAGATATAAAAGCGCCAGAGTGTTTTGAAATTGAACGCACGCTAGACAGTATGCTGGATATCCCGGTATTCCATGATGACCAACATGGTACGGCGATTATTATTGCCGCCGGTTTACTGAATGCATTAGAACTGCAAGAAAAAGAATTGAGTACAGCAAAAATTGTATGTATGGGTGCAGGTGCGGCGGGCATCGCATCCATGCGTTTGTTAGTGGGCTTGGGTGCGCATAAAGAAAATATGATGTTGCTCGATCGCAATGGTGTGATCCATACCGAGCGTGACGATTTAAATATTTATAAAGCAGAGTTTGCCGTGCATACGGATCGACGTACCGCGCTGGATGCAATGCAGGGTGCGGATGTGTTTATAGGTGTCTCGGGGGCTGATTTAGTCTCAGTTGAAATGATTAAGGCAATGGCTGCGAAGCCTATTGTGTTTGCGTTATCAAATCCCAATCCAGAAATTAACCCCGAGCTTGCCAGGCAAACGCGCGACGATTTAATAATGGCAACGGGTCGCAGTGATTACCCTAACCAGGTTAATAATGTTTTAGGCTTCCCGTATATTTTCCGTGGCGCAATGGATGCAGGCGCCACGACGATTACTCAGGAAATGCACATTGCCGCGGTGCATGAAATAAGAAACCTCGCAAAAGACCCCGTGCCAAAATCGGTGATGCACGCCTATGGCCTGGATAAGATGGAATTTGGTCCTGATTATATTATTCCCAAGCCAGTTGATCCGCGTTTAATTGAACGTGTTCCTGCGGCAGTCAAGCAGGCAGCAATCGATAGTGGCGTGGCCAAGCATACGCGCGATTAACTGCTAAGCTTTAGGCAAAAGAAAAATATAATCGCAACCTTGTTATGCGGTTTTTTGTTTAAAGGGATCCGTATGAAAAAAATTACAGTCGTTG
>Ga0316209_1000592_pt1 | contig 57004 bp, 57 predicted proteins | sample 6monopyrite_MG_FD_204945 | JGI IMG/M metagenome (GOLD analysis project Ga0316209, IMG submission 204945) | Microbial mat bacterial communities from mineral coupon in-situ incubated in ocean water Damariscotta River, Maine, United States -... | ecosystem: Environmental > Aquatic > Marine >... | reverse complement strand
GGTTCTACCACGAATTTAATGGAGTCTCTACCTTTGGATGAAAAATGTTCACAGAGAATTTTTTCAATGTACTGCTTAATTTAGAAGACAATTGGGTAGTCAGCAATGTTGAAACAGACCTTAACAAGGGCGAAGTATACATCAATATTGAGTGCAAGTTGCACCGAGTAGAGGACGAAGAAACAGGTGATTTGTGTCAAATATATGACCATACACCGATGCGTATTTGGCGTCATTTAGATACGATGCAATATAAGACCTTCATAAGATGTAGACTTCCAAGAATTACGACCAAATCAGGAAAGATAAAGACAGTAAACCCAGGGTGGGCTTCCCGTTATGATCGCCACACCTATTTGTTTGAGCATGCAGTGATAGATTTACTGAAGGCCAGCAAAAACCAAACAAAAACGGCAGAATTGATGCGTTGTGGTTTCAATGTGGTGAACCGGATTATTCATCAGAGTACAGAGAGAGGGATGCAAAGAAGAAATTTTTCAGGAGCATCTTTTGATCACTTGAGTATAGATGAGAAGTCTTTTAAAAAAGGACACAAGTACATTACTGTCTTGAGCCACCCACGCTCTGGATGCGTGCTTGAAGTGGAGCAGGACAGAACCAAAGAGTCCTGCAAAAAGGTCATAAACAAGTCGTTAACCCCCGAACAGCAAGAAAGAGTAGCTACCATAAGCATGGACATGTGGAAAGCCTACATCAGTACGGCCAAAGAAATACTTCCACGTGCTGAGATTGTTCATGATAGGTTTCATCTTGTGAAGTACCTAAATGAAGCTATAGACAAAGTTCGTAGACGTGAAGTGAAACAACATGAGGAATTGAGAGGTAGTCGATATGCACTGCTCAAAAATCAAGTCAATCTCACAGAAAAACAACGAATCAAATTTGATGCAATACCAGGAGCTAACTATGAAGTAAGTAAGGCGTGGCAGGTGAGAGAAAATTTTAAGGATTTGTTCACAGTTAGTGAGACTTCTGGGTTTGCCTTATACCAACGATGGGCTTCTAACTCGTTACGAAAAAATATCAAAGAAGTAACCAAAATCGTGACCATGTTCAATAACCACATCAAGGGTGTGATCAATGCCCTAATAACCAATTTTAATAATGCAATGGCAGAAAGACTTAACGGTAAAATTCAAGAACTAAAGACAATTGGTAGAGGCTACAGGACTTTTGATAACTTCAGAAGCGCAATCCTGTTTTTTCATGGAGGTCTTAATCTTTACCCACTAAATTCGTGGTAGAACCAAACTTGAAAGCAGATAAATCTTATAATATTGAATTTAGAAAGGAGGGGTATGAATCTGTAACGAGAGTTGTTAATACGAAAGTAGGTGGGGGTTGGATAGTATTAGACATTTTAGGGGGTCTGATTCCAGTAATCATAGATGCTGTAACAGAAGATTGGAATAAATTAGATCAAGACGCAGTTAATGCTGCACTTATTGAACAAAATAAATAATTCATCCTCAATTTGCGTCCACAGTGTTACAAAGAAAGGATGCTTTGAGCAAGTATCTGCTGCATGTCAAAGCACATGAAAATGGTCAATTACAGCCGATCCCTGAGTAAGATATAATCCGATACTGAAATCAGTAAGCTGGTTTTCCATATTCCTTTTTTATAACTTCGTGATATGCCAGAGATTAGCAGATTTTATGGGATTATCATCAAGATGTACTTCAACGAGCATAATCCACCTCATTTCCATTTAGAATATCAGGGATACAAGGCTAAAATTGAGATCATGACGGGAATACTGGAAGGCAAAATGCCTAAAACAGCAATCAATTTGACTTTACAGTGGCTTGAAGAACATAAGGCAGAATTATTGGACAACTGGGAACGAATTGAGGAAAAGCAGCCGTTAAATAAAATAGACCCCTTAACTTAGAATTATGGCTCTAATTTGGATTACAAAAGCTGAGTATGTTGAAAGTTTCAAAGTGGAACTGACCTTTAATGATGGCATTGTGGGTACTGTTGACTTGAAAGACCATCTTGATGGGGAAGTATTCGAACCTTTAAACGAAGTTGCATTCTTCAAGAACTTTGAACTCGATAGTTGGACATTAACATGGCCGAACGATTCAGATTTCGCACCTGAATTTCTTTATGAACTGGCAATGAAGCAAGGTGTAAAAGCCCATAACAGGCACTAAAAATCCATAGGCAAATGTGCTTTTTGCAAAGAGCAGTTAAATCCAATACTTTTAAAGTAATTAACAAACGGCAAGCCTACGGATTTTAGCTTGACGTTGTGATTCACCTGTTAGCGTAGAAATAGACTGGGAGGAGGAATTGCAAAAGGCGTCAAAAATATTTTCTAACAAAGAACGGGATCGGGCACTTTTCAACAATCAATGGATTACTCCAGCCAATTTTTGGACCGTTCTACAGCCCTTGACCAAACCGCCAATTCATCCTGCATGGTCTTTTGGGGATTAAAGGATTGGTTCATTGCCCATTGGTTTTTCAGCTCATCAATGTCCTTCCAAAAACCAACGGCTAACCCTGCCAGATAGGCCGCCCCCAAAGCCGTGGTTTCAGTCACCTCAGGTCGGATCACATCAATTTGCAGGGCATCTGATTGAATCTGCATCAAGGTGTTATTTTCTGTCGCCCCTCCATCTACCCGGAGCTCTTTTATAGCGATTTTGCCATCCGCAGACATGGCATCAATGACCTCCTTGGATTGATAACAAATCGCCTCCAATGCCGCTCGTGCAATGTGGCCTTTGGTGGTCCCTCTGGAAATCCCCAACAGCGCTCCCCTGGCATATTGATCCCAATGTGGAGCGCCCAAGCCCACAAAGGCAGGCACCAGATAAACACCTCCATTGTCGTTTTCAGAATTGGCAAGAGCCTCAATTTCTGCTGCGTCGCTTATCAACTCCAATCCATCTCGAATCCATTGCACCACAGCACCTCCAATAAATACACTTCCCTCCAATGCATAAGTGGTCTTCCCATCAATTTGCCAAGCGACTGTTGTCAAAAGATTATTCTCTGATTTTACTGGCAGCTCGCCCGTATTTGTCAAAATAAAACAACCGGTACCATACGTATTCTTCACCATCCCTTTTTCCACGCACATGTGTCCAAACAGAGCCGCTTGCTGATCTCCCGCTATTCCAGCAATCGGAATCGGTAAACCAAAAAGATTGACACAGCTTTCACCATACACCTCGCTACTGGATTTCACTTCTGGGAGCATAGAAGCAGGGATATTCATTAAATCGAGCAATTCCTCATCCCAGCGCATGGTATGAATGTTAAAGAGCATGGTTCGGCTGGCATTGGAGACATCCGTGATATGTGCGTGATCATTGGAGAGATTCCATACTATCCACGAGTCAATTGTTCCAAAGGCCAGTTCACCCCTTTCGGCTCGCGCTCTCGCTCCTTCCACATGGTCTAAAATCCACTTCACTTTGGTGCCCGAAAAATAGGCGTCTGGCACGAGTCCCGTTTTATCTCGGATTTTGTCTGCCCAGCCTTCTTCTTTCAATTGATCACAATACTCTGCCGTTCGTCGGTCTTGCCACACGATTGCATTGTACACAGGATCACCAGAGTCCTTTTCCCAGACCACAGTCGTCTCACGCTGGTTTGTGATGCCTATTGCTGCGACTTCCTCTGCGGAAATATTTGATGAAACTACTTCCGCCGCAACCTCCGCTTGAGAATGCCAAATTTCCATTGGGTCATGCTCTACCCAGCCCGTCTGTGGAAAAAACTGTTCGAACTCTTTTTGAGCCACCGCCTGAATGCCCCCCTGCTTATTGAAAAGAATGGCTCGCGAACTGGTTGTTCCTTGATCCAGAGAAAGTATATATTTAGACATTCTTATTTTCACTTACACATTATTGGCTCTTCATACCTGTAATCAAAGCCATTTCACGAATCTAAAGAATCTAGGATTAACTATATTGAGGTCGGCCAGATGGATTTTCTTAATCAAATTTTAAATAGTGCGAGTACGCTTGTGATTTTTTCCTTGGACAAGGAATACAGGTACACTTTTTTCAATGCGAATCACGCCTCCACAATGAAAACCATATGGGGAGTGGAAATCAAACAAGGGGCATCCATGCTTGATTTCATCTCCAATGAAGACGATAGAAAAAAAGCTTCAATCAATTTTGACCGAGCCTTGAATGGAGAAGAGTTCTCTGAAATCGAGAAGTATGGTAACGAAAACCACAGCAGGCGTCACTATGAGAATTTTTATGCTCCTTTAAAAAACGACGATCTGCAGATTATCGGACTCACAGTCTTTGTTACAGACATTAGTGAGCAGATGAAGGATCAGCAACTACTTGAATCCATCAATCAGAATATTGCCGAAGGAATCTATCGCAGTGATGCGAATGGGCTGGTTTATGTCAACAATGCTTTTGTCAAAATGTTTGGCTATGAATCGCAGGCTGAGGTCTTGAGTTTGCAATCTCCTGTACTATACAAAAACCCAAAACAAAGGAATCAGCTAATTGAAATCCTCAACTCTGATGGTTTCTATGTAAATGAAGAGGTCACCTTCGTTAAAAAAACGGGGAAAGAATTTTCAACTCTGGTCAGCACCATCACCTATACAGATCCTTCTGGCCATGTATTTATGGATGGAGCCATTCGTGACATTACCTTGGAGCGTGAGGCAAGGCGGAGGGTTCAAGAAAATGAACAATTACTTCAGTCAATAAATCACAACATAAATGAGGCGCTCTATAGAAGTGAACAGGGGAAAGGACTCATTTATTTGAATGAAGCCTTTGTGCAAATGTTCGGTTATGAAAATACGGAAGAAATTCAACAAAGCGATGCACTGGACCTGTACAAATACAGTGCGGACAGGAAGCGACTAGGAGATGAATTGGTCGAAAAAGGGGCGTACACCAACATAGAGGTAGAATTCAAACGAAAGGACGGTTCCTGTTTTTGGGGTTCTCTGAGTTCAATCATGATCGTATCCGATGAAGGTAGGATATTTTTTGACGGAGCAATTCGGGATATTTCCGAGCAAAAAGAAGCCGAACATCAACTTGAAGTCAGCCTGAATCTGGTCAAATCTATCAATGAGAATATTAGTGAAGGGATATATCGAAGCAACAAGAAGGGGCTGATCTATGTAAATAAAGCTTTTGTCTCCTTGTTTGGCTATACTTCAGAAAATGAAGTACTGAGCCTCAAATCATTGGTTCTATATAAGAATCCTGATCAGAGAGAGAGATTAAGGAAAGTGCTGGATGAGCAGGGGGGATTCGAAAATGAAGAAGTGACATTTCTTCGTAAGAATGGGGCGGAATTCACCGGATTGATAAGCAGCACAAGCTACACAGATTCGTCTGGCAACATGTTTTGGGACGGTGCAATCCGTGATATTTCTCAACAAAAACAAGCAGAAATACAGATCAAGCGGCAGACTCAAATGCAGCAAATGCTTACGGGCATTTCTATGCAGTACATTAATATACCGCTAGAAAAGATTGAGGAAAACATCAACAAATCTTTAAAAGAGCTGGGCGTTTTCGTTGGTGCTGATCGAGCGTTTGTCTTCGATTTGGACGCAGATGAGCGTGTCTTTACTAACACCCACGAATGGTGTGCCGATGGGATAGATTCATTGATTGAGCTGAGCCAAAACGTCCCGTTTGATATCATGCCGGATGTAGTAGATTTATATCAAAATGGGAAACCTTTTATCATTGACGACACATCTAAATTTGATCCCATTGAGTACGGGAATCAACTGATATTCAAAGACATAAAAAGCCTTGTGGCTGTACCCTGCATGAACAGATCAACCTGCGAGGGCGTGGTGGGTTTTGATTATGTCCATGAGTCCAGAATCATCGGAGAAAATGAGATAATTTTATTAAGCCTATTCGGACAAATGCTGGTCAATATACGGATACGAATGCATGGTCAGAAAGAGCGCCAAAAACTGCTTCAAACAACAACGGATCAAAACAATCGGCTGAAGGATTTTTCATATATCACTTCTCACAACATCCGATCATCGGTCGCCAACTTCATGGGATTACTTGATATCCAAAAACAAGATCCGACAAATCAAAGTGTTGGGACTATGCTCCAGACGACAGCCAAAAAGCTAAACGATACAATCAACAATATAAACGAACTCCTCAATTTTGAGAATGAAATAGGTAGCTTGAGTATGGTCAAGTGCAATCTGAAAGAAACTGTTCAGCATGTAATAGACCTCAATAAACAGGATTTATCCAAAAGTGGTATTGAGGTGATTCTGGTTTCCGATGATGATTTTATTGTACAGGGAGTCCCGGCATACCTAGATAGCATATTTCACAACTTCATGACAAATGCCATCAAATACGGAACATCTGATAAATCCAACAAAATTGAAATTCGTATTTCCAGAGATGATGGAGGCTATCTGGTGAAATTCCAAGACTATGGTCAAGGTATTGACATGGATAAATATGGAGACAAACTTTTCAGTCTTGGCACGCGATTTCATTCAGCTCACGGCGATGGGCAAGGACTTGGCCTGTTCATGGTCAAAAGGCACATAGACGCCATGGGCGGACGAATTCAGGTGGAGAGTGAATTAAATAAAGGAACTATCTTTAACGTCTGGCTTTATGAATAATCAACAAAAATTCCTTGTGGTAGATGATGATGAGATATTCCTCTTCACAGCGAAATACGTCCTCCAAAAGCTGCATCCCGAAATAGAAATCGTCACCGCCCGAAACGGTGAAGAGGCACTAGAGCAAATAAAAACAGAAGCACCAAGGGCCTTATTTCTTGACCTAAACATGCCTGTGATGGACGGATGGGAAGTGCTAGAAAATTTAAAAAAAGCCAATGATCAGTCACCCTTCCCAATAATCATTGTCACTTCGTCCATCGATCCCTCAGATAAAGAGCGAGCAGAAGCTCATCCCTTTGAGCCTGGGTTTGTAGAAAAGCCGCTTAGTGAGGGTAGCGTGAAATCACTAAATCTAAACTAGCTGCGGTTATAGTTCCACTCACGAACTGAACAGATTTCAGCAATTGAATGATGGCTCAATTTCCAGAGAAAATTTCAAGGAAAAAATCTGGACTTGACCAATGATTTTATGGTCATCGTAGCAAAATACCAATGCGTACGTTGTTGGATTTTCTTAATTGATACGTGTAATAGCTGCGCCTAGTGAATTCAGGCGCTGGTCGATGTACTGATAGCCTCGATCAATTTGCTCTACATTGTGAATGGTGCTCGTCCCATTTGCTGAAAGCGCAGCGATGAGTAGCGAAACGCCCGCACGAATATCCGGTGAGGTCATCTGAATGCCTCGCAAAGGCACTGCCTTGTCTGAGCCGATGACCGTTGCTCTATGCGGATCACACAGTATAATCTGAGCACCCATATCGATCAGCTTGTCCACGAAGAACAATCGACTTTCAAACATCTTCTGATGAATGAGAACGGTCCCTTTGGCTTGGGTGGCGGTGGTGAGCAGTATACTCAGCAAATCTGGTGTAAGTCCAGGCCAAATCGCATCCGCAATGGTCAGAATCGAGCCATCAATGTAGGATTCGATTTCGTAATGGGCCTGTTCTGGAATGTGTATGTCGTCTCCATGATAATGTAGGTCAATGCCAAGTTTTTTGAACGTATCAGGAATCAGTCCCAACTGATCGATACGAGCATCCTTGATCATAATGTCGGATCGGGTCATGGCCGCAAGACCAATGAAGCTGCCTATTTCGATCATGTCTGGCAGTAACGTGTGCTCAGTCCCGGAGAGACTTGTCACGCCTTGGATAATCAGTTTATTAGACCCAACTCCCTCAATTTTTGCACCCATTCGCTTGAGCATGCCACAGAGTTGCTGAACATACGGCTCACATGCGGCATTGTAAATAGTCGTTTCTCCTTTGGCAAGTACAGCAGCCATGATGATGTTGGCTGTGCCTGTCACGGAAGCCTCTTCCAAATGCATATACGCACCCGTAAGCTGTGATCCGTCTACGGTATAAAACGAACTCTCAGAATCATAATTGAACTTTGCTCCGAGCTTTTCAAACCCAAAAAAGTGCGTATCCACCCTTCTTCTTCCTATTTTGTCGCCTCCAGGCTTTGGCATCTTGCCCGTTCCGAAGCGAGCGAGTAGTGGGCCAAGAATCATAATGGATCCGCGAAGAGAGGAGGCTTTCTCTTTGAAATCGTCCGTATCGAGGTATTTTAAATCAATTGATCTGGCGCTGAATTCATAGGACTCGTCCCCAACCTTGTTCACCTCCACACCCAAATCACCGAGTAGCTCGATGAGTTTCATTACATCACGAATATTGGGAATTTTGTTGATTGTGACCTGTTCTTCTGTGAGGAGAACGGCAGAAATCACTTGCAGGGCTTCATTTTTTGCTCCCTGTGGGACGATGGTTCCCTTGAGTTTATGTCCTCCTTCAACCAGAAACGAACTCATCTAGTTGTGTCTTCTACGGTTCTGGTTATTGCCCTTATGGCCTCCTTGTCGTCCACCACCCCCTTGATGTGGTCTTCTGCCTTTGCTTCCGCCTTTGTTATTGCTATAGTTTTTTCGCTTGTTAAATGCTGGCTTACCCAGATCAAAAAGGCCAAGCTCTTTTACCGTTTCAATGTTAATATCTAGCTGGTTGTTTGACATTCTCTTGATATTTTTCAAGACAAGTTCGTCACTGATCGTGTCCCTATTCCAGGTCTGGAAGAAGCTCTTCATCAACTTGCCTATCACAACAACTGCTCCTTCCTTTTCTTTTTGCTCTTCCAGGGCAATGGCCTTCTTGATCAAAATCTCAATACTCCGTCCGTAGTGTTTGTATTTGATTTCGTTTGAAAAATAGGTGAGACGCTCTGGCTTTTTCTCCAAAAGAGTTGGCTCAGGAGTGGGATAAGGCGATTCCACATCTATGTCAAATCCAGAAATGATAAATACATCATCCCAAATTTTTTGATCATACTCTTCCGAATCTTTATTGAGATTAGGGTTGATCTGCTTCATGAGCTCAACCAAAGTTGCCGCTTGTTTGCTCCTCTTTTCTTTATCTTCTTCATTCTGAATATGGGCAACCAGATTCTGAACGTTTCGACCATATTCGCGCAGCTTCAAATGCACACGCCCTGTATTATATTCCATCATTGATTTTTTGAAAGAGACAAAAATAGACAATTCAAGTGGTTGAATCCTTCTCAATTGGCTAATTCATTTGGATTACATTTACCAGAGGATTTTGACTTGCCAATGAAATCATTTTTGCTTCAAATCATTTCTGCACCAGCGAGGTATCAAGGACAAAGAAGAGAAACTGCCCGAACGGTAAAAACCCTTCTGGTTTTGTTGCCAATTCCGCTGGTTATTCTGATTGCAGAACGGCTTGCGCGTAATGACATTCAAGGTGCGTTGTTAATTCTAATGGCACTACTGATTAGTTCACTGTCTATCGTCATTCTTAACAAAGGTTTCTTGGATGGGTCGGTGATATTTTTATGTTCTGTCTTGCTGGTTTTAGTGACTACCAATGCCACTCGATTGAGCGGCATCCACAATCTGACGATTATTTCATATCCTACGATTATTGTTTTTTCCAGCCTTATAGTAAAAAGGCGATACATGGGTATTTTCCTTGTCTTAACCATTCTTGCTATACTCTGGCTTGGCGGTGGAGAAGAAATGGGGTATTTCAAAACTGAACCCTGGGAATCGGGACATCCGGCAGATCTTATTTCAATCTTCATAATTCTTCTTCTTGGACTACTTCCAACAAGTGACTTGGTGAAAAATCTCAGGGATTCATCTCTGCAATCGAATTATGCACTTGCTGAAACAGACAAATCCAATACTGAATTACAATCTACAATTCATCAAAAAAATGAATTGATTAAAGAGGTGCATGTCCAAGCCAAAACGAATATTGACTACATTCATAAGTTATTCAAAAGCCGCGGAGATGATTTCGATAACCTTGGAAATAGAATTCGAGCAATCTATCATGCACATGACACCCCTTTTGTTTCTGGTAACCCAGAGCTAATCGATTTTAAAGAATACACATCGGCTTACTTTGCTGATTTGACCGAATCACTTTCTTTAGAGGCAAATCAATTGGAAGTGCAATTCAGCGAATTAAAGATTCCTGTGGATAAAGTGAATTCCCTAGGCATTTGTTTTTATGAACTGATTCGTTTTTCCGTCACCAACTCTGCGAATGCACAAATTCTATTTGAATTCATGGATGAAGATCGGGACGAACTTCGATTCAAAATATCAGCCTACGATTTAGCTACCTTACCAGAATCTCGGATTCTCTTTGATATTACTATCAGGCAATTGAAAGCTGATTTTTCTTTATCAGATGATCACAAGATTGGTGTTTTGACCTTACCGAAAAATAAGTCATAAGATGACGGATTTAGATGTAAGATATGCCCCCTCTTCTTCCAACCAATACGAAATTGCGCAGATCACATTCACTATTGCCAAGTATCTACCAATTCCGCTGGCGATTATTGCCTTGATTAGTTTCTTGATCCATGACCCTATTCGGGGGTACATTTCGATTGGAGCCATTTTGCCATCGCTACTGACTTTGGTCATTCTAAAAAATGGATCAACCAAATACGCGATAATTTATCTCACCCTTCTGATAACTGTTTTGAACACGCTGGTCTGTATGACTGGTATGGGTATTCATGATATTGCAGTAGTCGTTTTTCCGGTGGTTCTTCTGTTCTCCAGCCTCGTGCTGGATTTCAAAAATGTCATGGCCGTTTTTGTCTTCGTTTTTCTTGCAATTTGTATAATCACCTTGGGCGAACATTGGCGATGGTATTCTACTGCCACTCCAGTTCCTGGCCAATTTGCCGACTCAGGGATTGTTTCCATTATTTGTGTTGTCACGGTCTTCATTACCTACCTGATTTCAAAAAATATCATTTCCACTACTGACCAAACGGAACGAGAATTAGAAAAGCAAAGGATCATTGAGAAAGAACTAAAGGAAAATGTGGATGCAAAGACAGAATTGCTCAGAGAAGTGCATCACCGGGTAAAGAACAATCTGGCTTTCACAAGCAGCTTGATTGATATTGAGTCGATTGGCCAATCAAGTGACATGGAGAGTTTGAAGAATTTACAAAGCAAAATCGTATCGATAGCTCGGGCAAATGATCCACTCTTTCAAGGCGAGCAATATGAAAGCGTAGATATTAAAACTTATCTGGAGGAATTAGTGACCAATTCTTACAAAATTCCAGATGTCACTTTTTCTATGATGAACCTCTCAGTACCCGTACGGCAAGCTGTGCCTATTGGTGTGCTTGTTCATGAGACGCTGCTGATAAGTAGAAAACATCGAGAAAGAGCAGTGGAAGTTCATTTGCAAAAGAGCGCTTCGAAATACCAACTTGAGATAAAAAGTGACAATATGAGCGTCAAACAAGGGCTAGAAAAAATGCCTCTGGAAAAGGCCATGATCGAAATCATGCTGAAGGAATTGAATGCCCATATGCGAATAAACCATGGGGAGTTTCACATTATTTTCTAATTCTTAATATTTGATCTTCCCGTACTGTCCCTGGATAAATGCAGTATTTTTGCTCCTCACTATTGCTACTATTGAAACGTGTCATCAAAAGGAATTTTCTCAAAAATCAACAGCACCTACACTGGTGAGGAGCTAGAGAAAGCAAAAATTCTTTTTTCGCTTTTCTCCTTCTTGCCAATAGCCTACACAATTGTCGTTCTTGCAAGCCTCTTGACCAACGATATGCCTGTTGTTTATTTAATGGCAAGTGCCCTTTTTATCACAATGATTTCAATGTGGTGGCTACTAACAGGGAAACTCAAACGCTCTCTTCAGTTTTTTATCATCTTCCTGATTTTGACACTTACAACTCTCTGTACATTTGGTCAGGGGATTCATGATATCACCCTGATCACGTTTCCTCCTTTGATCGTTTTTTCGGGCCAAATATTGGAGAAAAGAGATCAGATAATTACGTCCACTCTTGTTTTTGTTTCCATAATATGGCTTGCCTTAGGTGAGAAATATGGATTCTTTTATCCCGCACCCCCACAAGGTTTACTTAGTGAATTAATTGTGATTATTACGGTGCTGGTGATTAGTACACTCATTACGTACCGGATTGCCAAAGGTCTTCGTGCCACCTTGACCAAAACCCAAGTGGAAATTGAAAAAAGTAGATCACGTACGGATGAGCTTGAAAAAATGCTAGCTGCAACATCCAAACTAACCAATACTGTTCATGGCAGGATCGCTGAGAGCCTCTCTATACTCAGAGAAATTCTCGTGCACCAATCAGGCAATCAGCAAACCAAGTCATTTACAGAAGCTCTAAGCACACAGATTGAGGCCATCTCTCTTATTCATAAACGCTTGCATGAAAACGACTCTGAAAAATACATTGATCTAAATGACTATCTACGATCGCTTGTCCTGGCCTACATAGATCAGCCTTCGTGGCTGGATGTTTCTATCACATGTGAAAAGGAGATACAATTGGACATTGAACAAGCCATGTCTCTTGGTCTGTATCTGTTCGAAACCATATCCCATTCACAGCCCAAATCAAGTATTGAAATTGAGGCTGGCCAGCAGGACTCTCAATTGAAAATTCGATTGACGTTTGCTCAAGCGGTCACCACCGCCAAATCCACGCTATCCGAAATAATGGTTCAGCAAATGAATGGATCAGTACACCTCGACGAAAAATCTGGGCTAATTGAATTGGAATTTTCATTGCAAAAAAGAGACAAATGAAAAATCCAGTTGCCGATTTTCTGAACACTTCTCTTCCCTATGATAGCGTAGATAGTGAAATAGCCCGAACCTTCATGAAGGTCATGTTGATTCTGATTTTCCCCATTTTGGCCATGGCGGGGATTCTTTATTTTGGCAATTTCCCAGTGAAGGCCATGTTAGCCACAGCCATGTTGCCATTTTCTATCCTTACCATGTATCTGGTTTATGTGGGGAAAATGAGAATTGGGATGGTGCTCCTTATTGTTATTACGTGTTTAGTGATTTCCTGGGTTTGTGTGAGCGGTTACGGTATTCACGATATCGGCATCATTATGTACCCTACCTCCATTCTAATTTCTAGTTTGGTTCTTCGTACAAAAGGACTTTGGTTCGTTTCAATTTTTGCCATGCTCTGCGTTGTGGCTGTTGGGTTGGGCGAATATTTCAGTTTGTACACGCCCAAACCGTATGATGCTGGAAACGAATTGGATGTGGTAATGACCATCCTCCTACTCTCCGTTGGACTGGTCACCTCATCGGCACTTTCATCCAGAATCCGAAGGACAATCAAAAGAGAGCAAGATGAAATACATAAACAAGAAGTCATCGCCGAGGAGATTCAACAAAGTATTGAAGAAAAAACAGCACTCTTTAGAGAAGTACACCATCGTGTCAAAAATCACCTCGCATTCGTCAATAGCCTCATAGATTTGGAAGTCATGGCCAATGAAAATATTGATAAACAAAAATTAAAACAGCTCCAAACCCGGGTAATTGCTGTTGCTCGGGTACATGACCATTTGTACAAATCCGACACCTATGAGACCGTCAATACCACAGAATATCTGGAGGCATTAATTTCAAATTTCCTTATCACCTACAACCTATCGCAAGCCAATGTCACCTTCCAATTAGATGATATAGAATTGGAAGTTCGCAAAATAATTCCGCTCGGAATATCGCTTCATGAAGTCATTCATCTGATCGCGAAATACGGGCATTCAAATCCCATCCTCAACATGCATTTCATTCTGACCAAAGGCTCGGAAAATATCATGACAATCATTTGTAATCAAGAGCTGTCTTCCTATGAAGAAGAAGGGCTTGAAGAAATCCAACTTGTCAACTTCATGATTCAGAAAACTGGGGGGAAACTTGATCTTATAAAAGGAAAAAATAAGACGCTGTTTGAGTTTGGTTTTTAGGTAGAAACCATCTTCAATATTCTAACATCCGATTCATCAGCTGTTCAACATCCGTTTCAATGATCACTTGCTCGTGAATGGGAACGTAGAGAAATCCCTTCTTCTCCATTTTATCAAAAAATGCGACGAATTCGTCGAAGTAGCCATTCACATTTAGGAATGCCGAAGGTTTGGTATGGTAACCAATCTGCGCCCAGGTCATCACCTCAGTGATTTCTTCCAGTGTTCCGATACCTCCTGGCATGGCAATAAAACCATCAGAAAGATCCGCCATTAGCGCCTTTCGCTCGTGCATGGTCTTTACTCTATAGAGTTCTGTCAGACCCATATGAGCCACCTCCATTTCATATAATTTTTCGGGGATTACACCAATAACCTCACCGCCATGCGCTAAAACAGACTCGGCGATTACACCCATCAGCCCAACAGCACCCCCTCCATAAACCAAGGTGATTTTTTTATTGGCCAGTGTTTTTCCAAGTAATTTGGAAGCTTCATTATAGGCAGGGTCAGTTCCATGTTTGGAACCACAGAATACAGCAATTCGGTTCATAACAAGAACATTTAAGTATTAAACCTATCTAATACTAGGGATAGTGCGTACATAAATTAGGTTTTTTTTGTAATTTTGGTTTGATTATTGTCTTCAGAGACAAAATCACAACTCAGACGAATATGAAACAGGTTTACTTAGCGCTTCTTCTCGCACTAATTGTTTCTCAAGTATTCTCTCAGACCAGAACTATCACTGGAAGCGGGAATTGGAATACTTCAAATAGATGGACAGGCAATAATATTGGAGGAGATGGAGCCAATACTCATGATGTTACAATGAATAATGCCATTGACATCACGATAGTCAATAATGATAATTATACGATCGCATCATTTGGAGCATCAAAGGAGGGATCTTTAACGGTGAACGGTGGGACACCAGGAGGTATTCTTATTATTACCGGGAATGTGACCATCGATAAAGAATTCACTATCAATATCGCTGGAGATGTTACTGTTCAGGGCAATTTAATTATTGCCAAAGAACTGACCTTAAATGTCTCAGGAAATCTTACCATTGTTGGAAATGTAAGTATTGCCAAAGAAGCTGGCATGACAGTTGATGGTTCGGTGGATATTGGAGGCACACTTACCATGGATAAAGAATCAACCTTGTCAGGCTCTGGAAATGTAGATGTGACAGGGATCTGCACAACGGTTGGAACTCCTGATTTGTGTCAAGACACACAAATAGTCGGGCTACTACCCATAGAACTATTATCTATAAAATCAGTTGTGAATGCGGAGGAATCAACTGTGCATTTAAATTGGATCACTGCAACGGAGATCGATAATGAGTACTTTACCATAAAAAGAACCAGAGATGGAAAAATTTTTACTGAAGTAGGTCTGGTTGCAGGAGCAGGGAATAGCGATTCACAAATAGCGTATTCATTTGTTGATGAGAATCCACTTCCCGGGTTGTCATATTACCAATTAACTCAAACGGATTACGATGGAACAAGCGAGACCTTTAAATTGGTGTAAGCTGAATTATATGGAAATGCTGAAGCAATTTCATTTTATCCAAATCCAATATTTGATGGAAAATTGAAATTAATGAATCGTTTTGATGAGATTGTACATGTGGAAGTCTTCAACATGCTAGGAGAGCGAGTAGCTAAGAGGCTCGCTGGATATGGAGAAAATCTGATTGACCTTTCTGGTAAAAAAGGCTTGTTTTTTGTCACAGTTATGAATACAGCATCAAGTGTCCTGACTAGACAAAAGATTCAAGTCAGGTAGAACTGAATAAAGACCCTAAGTAGCCGTCCATATGGGTGGCTTTTTTTATGGGTCTATGTGGAATACTGTGGGTAATTTAGTTTTCACTCAATTTTTTTTGAGCAATAATTCCGTCCTTTAGGGCTGAGATATAGCATCAGAAACATAGGAAGGCTTCAGCCCAATTTCTGTTTTTGAAAAGGGCTAAAGCCCTGATTTACAACCAAGAATCCCTAATCCCCCGCCCTAAAGGGTGGGGCAATTGATTTTAGGATTGGGCTGATTTCAGTTGTACAAATTTTCGGGATGCGGTCTATCACGATCTTCGTTTTTCGACAACCTCCATTTGTAATTCACACTAAATCATATAGACGCTTTTTTATGGAATCCACTTCCATACCTTTGCAGCCAAATTTTGAAAATGAACTATCTAAATAATATAACGGAGGCCATCGGCAATACCCCACTCGTGCGGTTAAATAAAGTAACTGAAGGCATAGAAGGAACAATCCTGGCCAAGGTGGAATACATGAATCCGGGTCATTCCATTAAAGATCGGATTGCCATTAAAATGGTGGAAGATGCCGAGAAAGCTGGCATCCTTAAACCCGGAGGAACCATCATTGAAGGTACGTCTGGGAATACGGGGATGGGATTAGCCTTGACAGCCATTGCAAAGGGGTACAAATGTATTTTTACTCTGGCCGACAAGCAGTCGCCTGAGAAAATGGATATCCTGAGAGCAGTTGGAGCGGAGGTCATGGTTTGCCCTACGAACGTGGCACCCGATGATCCAAGGTCTTATTATTCAGTAGCCGAAAAATTGAATAGAGAAATTCCAAACTCATTCTACCCCAATCAGTACAATCACCCGGCCAACGCACATTCGCATTACGAAACTACCGGGCCAGAAATCTGGAGAGATACGGATGGAAAAATCACGCACTATGTGGCTACTATGGGTACTGGAGGAACGATTAGCGGAACTTCAAAATATTTGAAAGAGCAGAATCCTGAGGTTATCTCTTTGGCGATAGATTCTTATGGGTCGGTTTTTAAGAAGTACAAGGAAACGGGAATTTTTGATGAAAATGAAATTTATCCGTATTTGACAGAGGGAATTGGTGAGGACATCTTGCCGGAGAATGTTGATTTCGATAGGATCGATCATATTGAGAAAGTGACAGACAAGGATGGAGCAATTATGACTCGAAGGCTGGCACGCGAAGAAGGGCTATTTGTTGGTTGGTCTTGTGGATCTGCCGTGTTCGGAGCGCTAGAATATGCCCGTGAAAATCTAAAGAAAGACGATGTAATGGTGATCATTCTTCCCGATCATGGCACGCGCTATTTGGGAAAAATATATAATGACAATTGGATGAGGGATCATGGATTTCTGGAGGAACGAAGGTTTGCCACAGCCCACGATATTGTGAGCAATCGAAACGGCTCGGGAGAATTGGTGACCATTTCGGCAGAGACCAAAATTGGCGAAGCGATTCTTTCCATGAACAAGGAAGGGATTGACCAGATTCCAGTTGTCTCTGAAAATAATTTTGTTGGGAGTTTGTCTGATGGCAAAGTGCTAAAAGCACTTATAGAAAATCCTGAATTGAGAGATCAGCCCGTGAGTGAAATAATGGACAACCCGTTTCCCTTCGTCTCACCACATGAAACAATAGATGTGCTGTCCTCGATGATCAACAACGAGCAAAAAGCGCTGATGACACGTGACTCAGAAAACAAGCCACAGATAATTACCCAAAGTGATTTGCTGATAGCGATGACCAACTAAAACTCAAATCCCAATTTTCAACGCATAAGTAATGTCCAGAACCCGTCATTTCGAACCGACAAAGGCGAGAGAAATCTCCTCCTAACGAGTAAAAAAGTACTTTAGGTTGGAGGACTTCTCAGTCTTGCCTCCTTGGAAGTGATGTGTGGTGGAGGGTGGAAGCTGTTCTTTGTTTTTTATTTGAGATTTGGCTATTGAGATTTGAGATTTAAGTCTCATTATTGCACTCCGATGAGCTTAAAGCTTCAAGACATACAAGCACCTGTCTCCCGAGAAATGGAGGAATTTGAAAAAAAATTCCGCGAATCCATGCGCAGCAAGGTCATGCTCTTGGACAAAATCACACGCTATATCGTGCGACGAAAAGGAAAGCAAATGCGTCCTTTGTTTGTATTTCTAAGCGCAGGAACCTCAGGAAAAATTGGTGATTCGACCTATCGAGGGGCCGCACTGATCGAACTGCTTCATACCGCTACATTGGTACACGATGATGTGGTGGATGATGCGCATTATCGCAGAGGGTTCTTTTCGGTCAATGCGCTCTGGAAAAATAAAATTGCCGTCTTGGTTGGGGACTATCTTCTTTCAAGAGGTTTGATGCTGTCCATTGACAATGGAGACTTTGCGTTGCTCAAAATCGTTTCTGAGGCAGTACGAGAGATGAGCGAAGGGGAGCTACTCCAAATGGAGAAAGCACGAAAACTTGACATTGATGAGGAGGTGTACTTTGAAGTCATTCGACAAAAGACGGCTAGTTTGATTGCCTCATGCTGTAAGGTTGGAGCCGCATCCTCAGGTGCTTCCGCAGAGCAGGTGGCATTGATGGGGCAGTTTGGTGAAGCCGTTGGGATGGCATTTCAGATCAAAGATGATCTGTTTGACTATGGCGAAAATGAAATTGGCAAACCAACTGGAATCGACATCAAAGAAAAAAAAATGACCCTGCCCCTGATCCATGCACTCTCAAAAGCGGACAGTGGTCAGAAGCGAAGAATAATAAAGCTTGTGAAGCAAAGCGAGCGAAAGCCGAAGGTCGTCAAAGAGGTGATCACGTTTGTGAAGGGGTCTGGAGGAATTGAATACACGATTGATAAAATGAATGCCTACCATGCCCGAGCCAATGAAATACTTGATGGCATGGCTTCATCTGAATACAAGAACTCACTCAAGCAGTTAGTCCAGTTCACAATTGATCGGGTGAAATGATTAATCTTCCAACTTCGGCTCCAACAGCCCTTTCATAAAAAGGTTGTAGTCGTCACAAGACAAAAACCCTTCTCCCAAAGAATATGGGCAGGTTTTATAAAGAGAATCGAAGGTGCCTTGTACAATGATCACACCTGAGCCATTGCAAACCGGGCAAAGCATTTTGCTCAATCCACCACAGTCAAACTCACTTGAAGCCAAATCCTGGCTGACTTCCAAAGCATTCAATTTTTGATTTTCCAAATAAGCGTCCTCCGCTAGTTGCAGGTATTCAACAGATTTTTCGTAGTAGATGCCTCGTGCTCCCTTGAGTTGAATGTATTTATTGAGCCAATTGATGGCGCGTTTGTGGTTGCCCAAATGATAGCTATTTCTTCCATAGAAATAGGCCATTTCGGTCGGGAGCGGCTTCATGTTTTTCAGCACGACTGTAAATTGTACATCTGCTGAATCGTAGGAACCGCTAAACATCATTTCACGGCCAACATCCATTCTTCGATTGAGCTCGGTCTTTAGAATTTGCGCTCGACTAGCGGTCAAAGAAAGAAGGGCAAGGAGAAAAATAAAATTTTTTGTCATCGACATGCTTTGGCAAAGATTGTTCATAAAATCAAATTCACCTTGTAAAATATGTTAATTGGCCAACCCGCTTCCGCTTAGACAATAAATAATTGTGAGCACGTTGAACAAGTGTTAATTTTGAACACATGAGCAAAACGCTAGTTGCCTTTTTTCTTATCGGAGTTGTTTCCTTTTCGGCAAATGGTCAAACCACCAGAGACGTAGAAGTCAAGCCCTCTGCCCCTGTCTATCAAGCCACCAAGAAAAAGAGCGGATTTAGCTTTGCAAAGCTTTTCAAAAAGAAGAAGACCAATACGCGTAAGCTGCCATATGAGCAAAAGGCTGAATTTGAAAAAAGAATGAAAGCGGTAGCCAAACAAAAGGAAGAAGAAGCACGCATGGCCCGCAAGCCCGAATATTCAAACAAGCTCTACTTCGGACATAAACGTCCGCCCAAGAAACGAAAGGTTGGCAAAAAAAAGTACTGTAAGATTTGTGAGTTTGCTCATTAGAGAATTCGTTATCTGATAGATTGGTTCCGGCTTGTTGATTTATACCTACCCCCCCCCCCCCTTTATAGTACAATGTCGTGGGTAAGCCACGAATGTAATTGCGAGGTACGAAGCAATCTCTAAATTGAATACTACAAGGGTTAAACTAAACAGACTGCCGCACTTTGTTCGGCAGTTAACTAAACGACAATGCCTTATAGTAAGCCATCCCACATAAACGTACGGCTCTCAGGGGTCAAAACCCAATCATAAATGGCTGGTAAACCGTGCTATCTTACATGAGGAGTATTTTTTAAGCTCACGGCTTTCAATCGGAAATCAAATGCCTCGAAGATCAACATAACACCAGAATTAATTTTTCAAAATGGTTTTAAAAATTCATTTCCCGCCCTTCGTTTTGGCCTGAGTTTTTAATCCTGATTTTTCAATTCATACTTTATATTCTCTCTCTGACAGAGCCTTCCGGCGCACGTGCATTCCATAATGAGCGATCACTAAAATTGCCGTGATCATGCCTCCCAGTTGGAAGGTTTTGTTCAAAGTTTCGGGCAAAAAATACCAATCGAATTGTGAATCGAAAATGTATATTTCCGTGAAGGTATAAATGTACATTCCGATCGCAAAATGAATCCAAGCCAACCATACGAAGGTATTGAGGATTCGCATTTGTTTGAAAATAAGTGGCTGTAGTAGGAACACGTGCACCAACCAGATTATGGCTGTAGGTACGGAATAATAAAAAGCCAGCCGAATCTGCTCATCCGTATGAAAAAAGTTAAATCCCAGCGGCTTCATGCCTATCAAATAGAAGAATGTGAAGGTAGATCCTACCAAGCTAAAGAGCCAGCGAAATCGCTTGAACCCCAGCAAACCATACGGCCTCAGTAAAAAATCCTTAATCATTCGCTTCTATTATTCACTCTCAGAGTCCAACAGCTGGTGTCCCACAAAACCTAATCATTGAGGATGTAATCTATTGTACTTGATAGAATATTTCCAAGGATTAGTTGGAATCTTCTCTTATCTATAACGTGAACTGCAGCAAACTTATTTGCTGGTCAATTTCAATCCATGGCTTAATCATCCGTCAATTCATACCCTTGATTGATCTAGACTTCCGTGGCGGGCACACCATCACGCATTTATTTCGGCATGGGCGCACTTTCCAGGTAATGGTCAACTATTACGCCAAGCGAATGTTGAAATCAATTTGGATTGAATTTTAATGTTACAGAATTCCAACCAAATGGAATCTGATTTTACTCAGAATGTAGTTGAGTGTCAGGTTGGGCTAGAGCAAACGTGTAATTATCAAACCAGTCATCACCAATAAGCAACGTTTTCTGCTGGATGCTTTGTTTGGTCATGCCTACTCGCTCTAGCAGCTTGATCGAGCGAATATTTTTTGTGGGCGTGTTTGCTTCGATGCTTTGAAGGCGAAGCGCTTCGAACCCAAATTTGATGATCTCCTTGACGGCCTCAGCGGCGTACCCATTCCCCCAAGCAGCAGGAAGTAAGGCATAGTGGATTTCTCCTCGATCCACTTCTGGAGAAACGCCCATCCCTAGTTCACCGATAAAATAATTCGTTTCCTTTTCCCAGATCGTCCAACCAAATTCTTTATCGTTATCTGCCAATACGGCCTCAAGTAGTCTCTCTGTGACAGCTATATCCGTTGGAATTCCCAAAGTGTTGAACGCTGCAATTTCTTTGGTACAGTGGAGGTTGTGGATTTGCTGAATATCCTTTTCTGTGATTGGGTGTATGAGTAGCCGTTCTGTTTCTAGTCGCATGTCTTTTTTATTCAACACAGATCTTTTTATTCACTGCTGAGAAGCAGAGGTAACAGCGGGTTTTCACAGACGCTTATACATCTTCTCTGTGATCTCCGTACACTCTGTAGTTAGGTTTCTACTCATTCAGGATACCAGTTTCGCAACCGCACTTCTACTTTCGGAGCAGCCTCATTGACAAGCTTTTTGAATTGCTCAGTGTCGCTCATATCTGGTCGGCCTCTGTAATGATATGGATACACAACCTCGGGTTGGAATTTGGCAACCGCATCAGCTGCCTGCTCTACCGTCATGGTGTAGGGCATATTCATACACACAAATGCCACATCAATATTTTTCAATGTGCGCATTTCCGGGATGTCTTCGGTATCTCCTGAGATATAAATTCGTTTGTCCGCAATGGTGAGTACATAGCCATTGCCCCGACCCTTGGTATGACGACTGTCTTCTGATTCCGGGAGGTTATACATGGGCAAAGCATTGATTTTTATTTCTTTCACCTCTTTGGATTCTCCGTTTCTCATGACCACAATTGATGAGGGCCAATTTTCTGACATTTTATCCGCCACGGCTTGGGGAACCACGAAGGTGGCATTCGAAACATCCAGCGTATCTAGGGTCTTTTGATTGTGGTGATCTCCATGAATGTCGGTGATCAGAATGATGTCGGGCGTGTTCATTCCTTCAAACACCTCAGCGCCTCCGTACGGATCTACGTAGATGGTCACTTCTTGGTATTCCAGCACAAGTGTGCCATGCAGAATGGGTGTGATGGTCAGGTCACCGTCTTTTGTCTGGATGATGTCCTGAGCAAATGTGAAAGTGGAGAAGAGAATGAGGAGTGGAGCTAGATTTTTCATTTTGATTCAGCTTTATGATTAAATGGATCGAACCACTCTTTGAGTTGGGTTGGGTCTGCGACCTCTTTTGATCCATTCAAAGGTGAGGTTAAAAATCGAATTAGTCAAGTTCTTAGTGGCATCCCATTGGCGAGGAGGTATGACGAAGATAGCTATTTGCTTAAAATAGGTCGCTTCATTCCGTTGGAGATGATAAGGGGCTGTTCAAATTAGCCGCTCTTTGACCATCAGTTTTTTCAGCTTGATTTGCCGCTTGATATCGAGTTTGAAAATGTGAAATGCCTGAGGAAGGGCCAAGATTTTTGGGGCATACTTTTCCAGATTGTGTTCATCAAGTGGTTTTCCAATTACCTTTTCGATTTTGGCCACTTCCGCTGCGATGTTTTCATTGTTGAGTTCATCGGTCTTTTTGGCAAAACCTTTTTCTAATCCAAACTGTACGATTGATTCGACAATTGACATACGGCTAATTTACGACTAAAATCACCAACAAAATAAAACTAAAGATCATTCCACCGTAAAGAGCTTTTAACGATTTTCCCAGCATTTCAGAGATTTCGTCATTTACATTCACATTATGTTCGTGTACGGTCACCATATCACTTATTCTCGATTGCAAAAACTGATCTTCTGTGGCTTCTTCTTCATTTTCTACGATTGTGGCAAGTTGATTTAGGTAATTATGTTTCTTGCGAAGTGCGCTAATCACGATCCAAAAAGGGATAAGAAGAATAATCAGCGTAATGATCCAAAAGCCCACCTGCCACCAGTGAGGATTTTCACCCAGTGCTTCACCAATGTCCTTGAGACTAAATGCCACCGCTCCCAGATAGAAGGTGAACAAGGAGATGTACAACTTGATCCTGTTCATCAAATCCTCCCTGCGTTTTTCTTCTTTTTCAAAGAGGTGGAGGATGATGTCGTAGCGGGTTTTCATTGGGATAGATATGCCTTTGGATTCGTCTCTGAAATCTGTTTCCAGTCTTTTTCTCCGAGAGACCCACGTACGTCAATGGCAAATTCACGTTCCGTCTCTTTTTGAGACACAACATAGTAATCTGTACCAAACAGGATTTTTTTTCGCATAATCGGATTCTGCATCTTCACTTTTAATAAATTCAGATATTTCTCCTGATGTAAGGTGAAGCTAATGTCTGTGTAAAAGCAATAATCTGGGTGCATGCATAGATTATTAATAATCCCAAACCAGCTGAGGCCGTACCAGGCGGATTGAAATTTATCGAAATCAGTATCTAGATTCCCCAATAGGTTATTGATGACAGGATAATTGGTATCTCCCATATATCTGTCCCATTCAGTGCCACCTCCCCAATGTCCCAAATTTAATTTGAGCTTTGCCAATTCAGGTACATTGTTGGTCAAATCGAGTTCTTTCCAAAGTTCTAATAGATTTAGATCTGTATTGTTTGATAAATTTCCTTTTACATTGTTGAGATAATGGGTGAGGTATTTTTTATTTGTAATAATGACGTAATTCAAGGGATGAGTGAATTGGGTGGTGTACCGCTTCACATGGCTTTCTTTTAGTGACATGTTATTGAAGGGGTGTTTATACCATTCCTTTTTTTTGTTCCCCCGATAATGTACCAATCCTTCTATACAATGGGTGAGAATAGGCACATCGTATTTTATGGCCAATAAATATACAGGCAATAGTCGCCAGTCAAAAGGCCAATAGCCAAGTGCTGGATAAATTTTAATGCCTTCAAAATCACCCGATTTCAGTTTTTCCTCAATGTAATCATAAGTAAAAATGGTATCGTTTGGATCCGTAATCCGTCTTGGATCGACGAAGAGAAACGGGATCAAACATCCCTCACTTCCGTTTTTCACATTGATGACCTGCTGTAGTTGCTGGTAGTAATTTTCCTTAGGTTTACCACCTCCCATGTATTCCAAATCCATTGGAAGAACAACGAATTTGGTTTTCGGAGGATAGTACGTTTGCAATTTCTGAAAAACACCTAATTGACCAGATGGTATTTCACCATATTCCAACAAGCGAAGATATCGGTCGATTATCCCTTTTGTTTCTTCCGACAGGAATCGGTTGAAACTACTAAGCCCAAGCCTTCTAAGTGCCCACATTAGCACAAAGAACAAGAGCTTAAAAACTATCTTCCCTATCCATTTGGTAAGAAAAAAGGAATTTCCGAAATCTCGAATTTTCCGAAAGAACAAAATGATCTTATAAAATGCTCTAATTAAAGAAACGGTGATCAGACCTCCTAGCCAGAATAGTCCTTTGGCAAACTGATTCGGCACATGATTGATAGTGAATATGTGTGTGTGGGCGTTGATCATGGCTATTCTTTTTTGCCTAAATCTAACCCAAACCCTCCCACAAATCGAATAGTTGTAACAAGCCGATTACCTGTTAGACCAGAGATGTCTGGTAGATTTTTATTGAAAATCGTGTAAGCAAAATCAGCTCGGATATTTTTTAATCGCAGACCTAGACCCACTTCCCATCCTTTAAATCTCTTTTCTTCGGTACCCAAAAAAAGCGCACGAATCTCCTTGTTCTCATCCAATCCAACATCGCCCTGTACGCTATTATAAGCGTAAGCAAATCCCAGAGTAATAGAGTAGTCCTCTCGATTTTCGAAAGGTATAAATTCATGGAAGACTCCAATGCGTGCCATGTTGGTAGTGGCTTGCATTACAGTGTCAGCATCGCCATTTGTAACTTGCCAATTTCGATTTGATCCGGTGTAGTGAACACGTACTCCGCTTATCAATCCAAATGCGGGTTTGATAAAATACCCTCTGATTTCCAGATTTACGGCCTCTCCAGAATTAAGTGGAGTCAGAATTGATCGTCCAAAGTCAGAGATGTTAGCTACAGTCATTGCTCCAGCCATATCTTTCAAACCATTTGCGCTAATTGTATCTAGAGTAGAAGCAATGTTGATGTTAGCTTCCATATCCACTCTATACATTCCTGCAAAGGTTTTTTTTTGCTTAAAGTGAGGAAAGTGCTTTGTGAAATAAACGCCCAATCCTGTTGTGGCAGGTATTTCTTCCCCACTCTCAAATGATTTTTGGATATTTCCGCTCCCAACAAAATTTATAGTAATGGGGTCTTTTTTGCTTAATCCTGAAGTATCCAGTACCCATTTCATCGGGTCTTTAACTGTAGTTTCAGGAGTAGTTTCTTCTTGAGCTGTTAGAATAATCGAACACGAGAAAAAAATTAAAGGAAGTAATTTTTTCATAACTAATGGTTTATTTGAATGTCAAAACTCAGAACAATAACGTCCAAAATCAATACCCCCCACGGGGTATAATCCGAAATAATTGAATTATTCAAACAACGGATTATAGTTTTTTGTGATTTATGAAAAATTAATTTCAAAAGTCCCGATTGATCAATTTTGCGATGACGTGCCTTTGGATTGCATGGATAGTCTGCTTCCAGTCATGCCTTTTCTCTTTGTATCGAATCAATCGTTCATTGAAATAATCTAAAATCCATTCGCCTATCTTTGCGCTCCCATGAAGGAATACGAGCTGGTAGAGTTGCCCAACGGCATCAGAATAGTACACAAACAAGTCACAGATTCTAAGATCGCCCATGTAGGCGTGATGTTGGATATCGGGAGTCGAGATGAACTGGAGGATGAGCAGGGGTTGGCTCATTTCTGGGAGCACATGGTTTTCAAGGGGACCAAAAAACGAAAGGCTTTTCATATTATAAGTCGGTTGGAGTCACTGGGTGGGGAACTCAATGCCTACACGACCAAAGAAAAAATCTGCTTCTACTCGGCAGTCTTGGACAACCATCTGGACAAATCCGTGGAGTTGTTGGCCGATATTACTTTCAATTCTACATTTCCCGAAAAACAGATTGTGAAAGAACGATCGGTCATACTCGAAGAGATGGCCATGTATCGCGATTCGCCCGAGGATGCTATACAGGACGATTTTGACGAGTTGATCTTCCCGAATCATGCACTGGGAAAAAACATACTGGGAACTGAGCAGACCGTTTCTTCATTTACCCGATCACATTTTCAATCGTTTTTGAAGCGAAACCTCAATACAGAGAAGATCATCATCTCAAGTGTTGGAAACTACCCAGTCAGCAAATTGGTGAGATTGGCAAAGAAGCATTTTGGCGATGTGCCTCACAAAAATGAGACGCCTGAGCGGAATTGGTTTGATGGGTATTCTCCAACCCTATCGGAAGTGAAAAAATCGGCAATTAGTCAGGCGCATTTCGCTCTGGGCAAGCCAGCCTTTTCTATTAAGGACAAGAGACGAGTTCCTTTTTTCTTTTTGATCAACTTGCTCGGAGGATCAGGCATGAATTCAAAATTGAATTTGAGCTTGCGCGAAAAGCATGGATTGGTCTATGGTGTGGAGGCAAGCTACTCTCCCTATCTGGATACGGGCCAACTTGGGGTTTACTTCGCCACGGATGTGAAGCAGCTGAAGAAAGCCAAGCGACTTTTGTTTAAGGAAATCGAATTGCTCAAAACCAAGCCACTTGGTGATTTGCAATTGCACAAAGCAAAACAGCAGATTAAGGGGCAGCTGGCCATGAGCGAGGAAAACAAAAATGCCATTATGCTGATGATGGCCAAGAGTATGCTGGATGTGAAACGTGTACCTAATCTCAATGTGATGTTCAAGAAGATCGATGACCTCACGGCGAAGCAATTGCAGGATTTGGCTGTGGAGACACTGGACGTGGAGGAGATGAGCAGCCTAACCTATTTGCCAGAGTGAACCACTAGTTATTATAACTAATCAACCAATTTGCTAGTCAACTAAATAAAAATGGAATTTCTCCCCGAACCCATCCAAACGTACGCAGATCATCACACGGAGGCTGAATCAGAACTGCTTAAGAAAATAAATCGCGAGACACACATGCACGTGCTGCATCCGCGCATGCTCTCAGGAAATATGCAGGGGCGGATTCTCTCAATGATCTCGCACATGCTGCAACCAAGACGAGTGCTTGAAATAGGTACGTACACGGGTTATTCAGCTCTTTGCTTGGCTGAGGGCCTTGCCAAAGACGGTAAAATCATCACGCTGGACAAGAACCAGGAGCTTGAAACCAGAGTACGAGGATATTTTTCTGAAAGTGATTTTGAAAACCAAATCGAAGTACAAATTGGCGATGCGCTGGAGCTCGTCCCAAAACTCAATGAAACGTGGGATTTGGTGTTTATTGATGCAGACAAAGAAAACTACCTCGATTACTTTAATTTAGTGGTTGAGCAGGTGAGACCGGGAGGTTTCATCGTTGCGGACAATGTGCTTTGGAGCGGTAAGGTGATTGATGAAAGGGAAAAAGACATGGATACCCAGGCTATTCGAACTTTCAACGCAGAAGTACACAACGATCCTCGGGTTGCCAACGTTCTACTTCCAGTCCGAGATGGATTGATGCTCCTGAAAAAGCAGGAGCCGAGCTAAGAAAAACTAAGAACCACCACCTTATTTAGATTTAGCGAAAGCATGAAAAAATTTCTTTTCTTTTTAGTAGTATCCAATCAACTATTTGCGGCAGGGCCGAAAGTACCATCGCAAATGGAGTTTGGTGGGATGACCCTCAAGCTCACTTCTGGTGCACAGCGAACCATTCAAAAGCACGTGGATGCCCTCCATGCTTCCCCCCGACATCATCAGATTATCGTAGATCGGGCGAGGTTGTATTTCCCCATTATCGAGCGAGTTTTTGCAGAGCAGCGCGTGCCAGATGCGATCAAGTATTTGGCCATTCAAGAAAGCGGACTGATTTCAGACGCAGTTTCGTCTGCCAATGCGGTGGGCTATTGGCAGTTCAAAGATTTTACTGCAAGAGAAATGGGCTTGCGTGTGGATAGGCGCGTAGACGAACGTAAAAACATAGTGTCGGCTTCTTACGGCGCAGCGAAGTATTTGAAGCAGAACAATTTCTATTACAAAAACTGGATATACGCGGTGATGGCGTATAATACAGGTCGGGGAGGAGCCAAAAAGCACTTGGATCAATCCAATTTCGGCGTGAGAAAAATGACGATCAGTGACAAGACCCACTGGTACATCCTGAAATTTCTAGCCCACTACATTGCCTTCAGAGGTGAGGTGGACGGCCCCAATTCGGAGGGCTGGCAGTTGGCTGAATTTAGTCAAGGTGAAAATCGAGATGTAGGAAGCATCGCGAGAGAATTTGATGCAGATCCGACCAAAGTCAAGGAATACAACAAGTGGCTGAGTGGGGGTAAAATCCCTACGGACAAAACCTACACCGTGATCATTCCCGTACAGGGGAAAATTCCGAAAGGATTGACTGCTCATGCTCGACCCAGCAAAGGCCGAATTCAGGAAGCCACATCGAAAAAATATCCCGATGAGCTAATTCCTGGATTGGGCAAAAGCCAAAATTCGACCATTATCCAACTCAATGGCCTGCCAGCTATTTTGGCCAAGCCAACGGACGATGTGGCTTCTTTATCTGTGCGTGTGGGCTTGAGTGAAGGTCAGTTTAGGAAATACAATGAGCTAAAAGAAGGCGATGAATTGATCGCTGGCGAGTTTTATTATTCAAAAAAGAAGAAAAGCAAAAGCAAGATCAAGGTGCACGTGACACAGTACAACGAAACGCTTTGGGATATTTCTCAGCAATACGGCATCCGGATGGACAAGCTGGCGAAGATGAATAAGATGAGCATTATTGATGATGCCGAGCCAGGTAGGGTGATGTGGCTGGCTCGCAAGATGCCCAAAGATCAAAAAGTGCAGTACCATGATTTACCCAAGCCTGTAGTCAAGGAAACTCCAGACGAACGCACCAACCAAACCACGCCTACTTATGCCCCAGCCAGCGATCAGAAGAGCAAGGTGAAATACCACACAGTGGCTCAGGGAGAATCATTAACTGCTATTGCTAATAAATACGATGTGTCAGTCACCGACATTCAACGATGGAACGAAATCGACAATCCTGACAACATACGTGTAGGACAAAACCTTCAGGTGAAAGCACCCATAAAGGAGAGATCGTCAGCAAAGGAGGTTGTGGACTATACGATCGTGAAGGGTGACACGCTTTATGGGCTTTCCAGAAGATTAGGGATGTCGGTGGATGACATTATGGAACTGAATACCATGTCTTCACCAGCGCTCTCGATTGGGCAGGTGATTAAGGTGTATAAGAAATAGTATGACAATGGAGTATTATCCAATTGCCAGGGTCGTTCATGTGATTGCAGTTATTCTTTGGATAGGAGGTGTGGCCATGGTTACGACGGTGATCCTTCCATCAATAAAGAGATTGTCCTTGGAAAAGGAACGAATAAAACTTTTTGACCTAATCGAAGGACGGTTCGCTATTCAGGCGAAAATCACCACGTTGATCGCAGGACTGTCAGGATTTTTTATGCTCTATTTACTTGATGGATGGGATCGCTATTTCGAGGCAAAATATTGGTGGATCCACGCCATGACTCTTGTTTGGGTTTTGTTTTCTCTCGTTCTTTATGTGCTAGAGCCTCTTGTCTTGCACAAGCTTTTCAAGCAGCAGGCAGAAGCCAATCCCAAGCGTACATTTGCAATTATTCAAAGAGCACATTGGGTTTTATTAATTCTCAGCTTGGTCACCATGGCCGCAGCAGTAGCTGGAAGCCATGGTCTCTTTTTCATTTGATCTGCAGACTAGCCGATGTGTACTCTCCCCACCGTGTCTTCATAGAAATGGTGAATATCGAACATCTGTTGAGCGCCAATCTTTTGTCCAGCCTGAGACGAAACGTAAAGCACCAAAGCCAGGATAGCCAGAATGGGCAATCCCCAAAGCATCTGGGAGGGTAGTCCGAGACTCCATCGGGAGAACCCCCACATGCCTAAAAAAACAAATAGAATGCCGAAGGAGACGTACCCAAAAAAGAAGATGGCCCACAGGGTCGGATTTGGTCCGTATAAGCCTCGAATGATCACCTCATCTTCTGCCTGCTCGAAAGTGAGGTTGAGTTGTGGCGACCAAAAGTGACGATGTTGGGGATTCAGCTTGATGTTGATATGCCCGCTGAGAACGTCAGCATCAAACTGATCATGCTCGGCAAGCGATTGGGTCAGTTTATCCTCGACTACAGCGCACTCGCCTGAGATGTGTTGTTTGAATCTTGGTCGAATTCGAAAACTTGTCATGGCCTTTCAAAAAATTGAGGTTGCTAGATAGAGGGAATACCGAAATTAAAAAAGGATTCAGAGGAGATATTTTTTAAGCGGTGTGCCTTACGGTTCTATTTCGTCTAATTTTAGTCTCATTAATTCAGGCATATGAAATCAATAGTCTCTTTTTCGATACTCCTTTTTTGTACTCTCACCGTTCTTTCACAAGGAAATCCTGAAGATTACTATTATGAAATCCCCAATGCGCCGGACGATTATACAGCGGGAGCGGTAGCTGCTCGGACGGTTGATGGCCTGGGGTTTCGTTACTATTGGGGGACGGAGGGGTTACGCCCTGAAGATTTGCTTTTTCGTGCCAGCGACAGTGCCAGAAGCGTGATCGAGACCATTGATCACATCCATGGACTGACTCAAGTGCTGGTCAATGCGGTGAATCAACGGCCTCATTCAGCCGTGGATTTGGCAGGACTGTCGTATAGCGAAAAAAGAAACATGACCCTCGCCAACATTCGTCAGACCAGTAATATTCTCAGCGCAGCAAGCTCCGATGATTTAGAAAAATTTGACATGATTTTCTCAAGCGAAAGGAAATATCCTTTTTGGAACTTGATCAATGGGCCGATAGCGGACGCCATCCACCACAATGGCCAGATCATCACCATGCGAAGAATGAGTGGCAATCCTATCCATCCAAAGATAAGTGTGTTGCGGGGGAAGGTGTATGACAATTGACTGCTGGTGCAAGAACATTTTGTTGTTAAAAGCGTACGTTCTTGAAACATTTTCTTATGACCAAATTCATCGTATTCGCCTTCCTGACGCTCCTGATTTCTTCGTGCAGTCATTCACAAAACCCAAGTCTATCGGATGGTAAACTTGTCGGTGGACCCTGCGAAGGGTGCGAGGCAGTTTTTGAATTCGGCGATAGAAAGATGACGGCCGTGGCGACTCTTCCGGATTTTGACAAGGATGGCCCGAAACTAAAGGTGACCGGAACGGTCTATCAAAGCGATGGAAAGACTCCTGCCAAAGATGTGATCTTGTACGTTTACCACACCGATCAGAACGGCGTTTATCCCACGAAAGGCGATGAACGAGGTTGGGCCAATAGGCATGGCTACCTCCGTGAATGGATCAAGACCGATGGTCAGGGTCGGTACACGTTTTATACGCGTAAGCCGGCACCATATCCTGGTCGATCCGTTTCGGCGCACATTCACGTTACTTTTCTGGAATCGAGTGGAAAGTACTATTGGCTCAGTTCCTATCTTTTTGCAGATGATCCGCTCCTTTCGGAAAAAGAAAAGGCACAAAAGAGCCCAAGAGGTGGAACCTCAGGACTGCTTATTTTGAAGAAAAAGGGTGACATGTGGGTAGGTAATAGAGATTTTGTTCTGGGAAAGAATATCCCAAATTACAAGCAATGAACCTCGAAGATTTTCGCTGCTATTGCCTTTCTAAAAAAGGAGTGACCGAATCAATCCCTTTCTCCAAACTTCCAGACGTTCTGGTGTTTAAAGTAGGGGGCAAGATGTTCACCGCCACTGACATCAATGCCTTCGAGAGTTTTAGCATCAAATGTGATCCTGAGAATGTGGAAGAATTACGAGCTCACTACCCTGCGGTGCAAGCCCCATCTTATTTCAGTAAAAAACACTGGAGTCGTGTGGCAATGGATGGGTCTGTGCCTGATAAATTACTTCAAGAATGGTTGGATTTATCGTATGAGTTGGTGGTGAAAAATCTCACGAGGAAGGTGAGGGAGAGTCTTCAACGCTAGCCTCTGATTACATACTTACATTGTCAGTCATGGTGGCTTTCCATTCACCCTCAATCCTTTCAAATACCAGCCAAGCAGCACTTTGATCAGATCGATGAAAAACCAAAACGTACGATTCCTCACTCTCATCATAGAGTCCTTCGTCCTTTTTGTAGGGTTCGTTTTTGATAAGTGCAATCACTTCTTTGGTGAAAATTTCATCAGCCACCTTTAGGAATTCTTCTCGATTTTCAAATCCCCCATACCCCTGACCCAGATAATACCCCCAATCCCAACTGTAGAACTCAAATTGCATCATATCTGCTATTTTTTCGTATTTCTTTTTCACAACTGCTTTTTTGAATGCCTTGCCAAAAATTACAAAATCAGCGGACTGTGCATTTGCCGGTAGGAGGGCGGAGGATAGAAATAGAAGTAAAAGGAAGCGCATGTTTTTACACCAAAGAACGTAAAGAATCCTCGAATAAAGAATACCATGAATCCCTGATATCAAAATCCAGAGTGATGGGAGTTTACTGATCTACTTCCAATACTGGGTTGGACAGGATTATCCGCTCGTTCCAAGCCTTTTGAGTTGCGGAATTTAGGATGGGCTGTCTCATCATTTCAAATGAATCATCCACGCGAGCAGTCAAAACACCGATAGCACTGAGTGCGGTGCTTAAAAGCGGCTCTTCAATGTCACCGAGTGCTTTCAGGATCAGAGAATTATCCTTCAATTCTACGTTTGGAGCAAATCCCTCTGGGTAATCTTCCCCATCATTATTTACGAGTTTTACTACGATCGGCTGCAAAGCCCAGTTGTTGGTTGGATCTTCGTCATCAAAGAGTGTCACTGACCCCACGTCTTTGCCCACGGTGGTTTCGCCTACCAGATAGACCGACATGTAGGGTTTCAGCGAATTGATCACTACCTCGGAAGCCGAGGCGGTGCGTGCGCTGGTTAGGACATAGACTGTACTGCTGCTCAGTTGGTCTCCAATGTTGGAAGTTTCGTCAGAAAAATTTACTGTCAAAAAATCAATTCCAATTTCATCGATGACTGCTTGCGTCACTTCGTCGTTGTATGTTTTTACAAATAAACGGTCGTCTGAGTCTGCGCCTTTCACCATCTGGCTGGCCAGATTCACGATGGAGGTTTCGCTTCCGCCACTATTAAATCGCAAGTCCAGAATTAATTCATCTATGTTTTTAGACTTGAAATCTGCAAAGACATCATCGACAAAATCATCATACGCCGTACTGTTCCCTGTTGGCCCGGGCGAGAAAAAAGTGTAAACGAGATAGCCAATTTTCTTTCCACCCAATTCGTACACTGTGTCCAGGAGTGCTGGGTTTTCAGAATAGACAATTGGTGTGATGTCCACCGTGCCCTGCTCCTCGAAAATTTCGTCATCAAAATTATATCTGCGATAGGTCGCCACGTAGGGCTGATTCATATCGCCGAGAAGGTCACTGAAGTTGGATTCGGTAAATTGTATGCCATTGATTTTGGAAATAATATCTCCTCGTTTCAATTCTAGTTCTTCAGCTGGTGAATCTGCTTTGATGTAGGTGATTTGGAGGATGACATTGCTGCTCCCTTCTTCTTCAAGGTACAATTTGAATTCAAAACCAGATTCCAGGGAAATGCCATTGAGCAGACTGATGAGTTCTTGGAAATCATCATAGATAAAAGAAAAGCGGTCTTCCGGACTCAGCAGGGATTCGTAAAAATCTTCAGGATCTTGGTTTGTTCCAGACTTCTTCGGCAATTGATCAGTCCACAAATACCAGAAATCCATGTTTGCATAAATCCAGTTATTGATCTGTTCATTTTCAGTAATTGGGTCATCCTTTTTGCAGGAGACAAGCGCAATTATGCCAAATAAGGCAACACCCAGAAAAATGGATTTTAGATTTCTCATTAGATTCATTTGGTTAAAACAAAAGTAAGAAGCATTTCACCTAATCCCACCAAGTATTTTTAGCCAAATTCACTTTTAATACTTGATTTCAGTATGGAGAGCGATCCATCAATTGGCTAATCAACCAATCAATTACGAGCCAAGTACTTCTTTCATTTTTTCACCAATGTCAGCGGGTGAATCCACGACATGAATGCCGCATTCTGCCATGATTTCCTTCTTGGCCTCAGCCGTATCGTCCTTGCCGCCGATAATAGCTCCGGCATGTCCCATTCGTCGGCCGGGAGGGGCAGTCTGTCCAGCGATAAATCCTACGACAGGTTTCTTGTTTCCATTTTCCTTGATCCATCGAGCGGCATCTGCTTCGTACTGTCCGCCGATTTCACCGATCATTACAATTGCGTCGGTATCAGGGTCTTCCATGAATAACTGTACAGCCTCTTTGGTGGAGGTGCCAATGATTGGGTCGCCACCAATTCCTATGGCTGTCGAAATACCGAGCCCCGCTTTCACCACCTGATCAGCAGCTTCGTAGGTTAGTGTGCCTGATTTGGACACTACGCCCACACGACCTTTCTTAAAAACGAACCCGGGCATGATGCCTACTTTGGCTTCTTCAGGTGTGATGACCCCAGGGCAGTTTGGTCCGACAAGTATGCACCCTTTTGATTTTGCATAAGGCTTGGCGTGCATCATGTCCTTTACAGGAATTCCTTCGGTAATAGTTACGATCACCTGGATGCCAGCATCCGCAGCTTCCATGATCGCATCCGCAGCAAAGGCTGGTGGCACGAAGATGATGGACACATCTGCTCCTGTTTCATTCACGGCATCTTGCACAGTGTTGAAAACGGGTTTGTCCAGGTGCGATTGGCCGCCCTTTCCAGGCGTAACTCCCCCAACGACATTCGATCCATATTCGATCATTTGCGAGGCGTGGAAGGTGCCTTCCGAACCAGTAAAACCTTGGACAATTATTTTGGAGTCTTTGTTGACGAGAACGCTCATGAATCGGTGGGTTATTTTGGACTGCAAAAGTATTCTAAATCGGCTGAGAAGCAAAAGAGTTCTACGATCTACTTCGCAAAAGCAATAGCTCGTGTCTCCCTGATCACCGTCACCTTAATCTGGCCGGGGTACTGCATCTCCTTTTCTATTTTCTGAGAAATATTAAATGACAAATCGCTAGACTCTTTATCCGAGACATTCTCGGCATCTACCATCACGCGTAGCTCACGACCCGCTTGAATAGCGTAGCATTTGTTCACTCCGTCAAAGCTTAGTGCCAGGCTTTCTAGATCCTTGAGACGCTTGATGTATTGCTCGATAACTTCCCGACGAGCACCTGGACGACTACCAGATATTGCATCACAAGCCTGAACGACTGGAGAAATGATGGAAGTCATTTCTATTTCATCATGATGGGCACCAATGGCATTGCAGACCTCCACATTTTCCTTGTACTTCTGAGCCAATTCCATTCCCACAATGGCGTGCGGTTTATCGGGTTCTTCTGTCCATACCTTGCCAATATCATGCAACAGGCCAGCACGTTTTGCTAGTTTGGTATTGAGTCCCAACTCAGCGGCCATAGTTGCGCAAAGGTTGGCGGTTTCCCTTGAGTGTTGTAATAGATTCTGGCCGTACGAAGAACGGAATCGCATCCTTCCGACCATTTTGATCAGCTCTGGATGCAGGCCATGAATCCCTAAATCAATGATGGTTCGTTCACCAATTTCCACGATTTCGTCCGTGATGTTCTTTGTGGTTTTTGCTACAATTTCCTCAATCCTTGCCGGATGAATCCTGCCATCCTGAACCAGCCGATGTAGGGATAATCTCGTGATCTCTCGCCTTACAGGATCGAATCCTGAAATGATGATGGCTTCTGGGGTATCGTCGACGATGATTTCTACCCCAGTGGCGGCTTCTAGCGCTCGGATATTTCGGCCCTCACGTCCAATGATTTTTCCTTTGATATCATCACTCTCGATGTTGAAAATAGAGACACAATTTTCAATCGCATGTTCCGTAGCGGTTCGTTGAATCGACTGAATGACCACCTTCTTAGCTTCTTTGGTAGCCGTCATCTTGGACTCCTCTACGATTTCCTTGATGTGAGCCGTGGCGTCCGTTCTTGCTTCATCCTTCAGGGCCTCCATGATCTGCTCCTTCGCATCCTCGACACTTATGTTGGCGACCTTTTCCAGGATGTTGATCTGCTGATCCTTGAGTTTTTCGTATTCTTCTTTTTTGTTTTTCGCAATTTCTAATTGGGTAGCAAGTTTCTCTTTGAGCTCTTTGGCTTCCGTCTCCGCACGTCTATTCTGTTCAATTTGTTTATTCAGATTTCCCTCGCGCTGCTTCACCTTATTTTCGTTGGTGATGATCTGATTTTTCTTGCGAGAGGAATCCTCATCAAAGTCCGATTTGAGTTTGAGGAAATGCTCTTTTGCTTCAAGCATTTTATCTTTCTTGAGCTGCTCTGCTGTGGCTTTCGCATCTTTCAGCATGCGTTCTTTTTCGGCCTCAGCCTCTTTGATTTTGGCCCCCGATCCTCCAAGGAGAAATTTGCCCAGCACTACGCCCAGTAGTAGGGCTCCAGCTATTATTAAAATTGTTGTAACGTCCATTTGTTCCAGATTTATTTAATCCGGCTTTAGGAAATGAACGGAAAGATTGATTCTATAGGCTGTCTGTAATCAGCTGGTTCAATCGGGATATATGGTCAAGAGCTGAGTCATCCGTGTCTGCCGACGATTCTTCTTGCTTCATTTTCTCTACCAGACAATCAAAGGCCACCATGGCCAACAAATCCTGACTGTCGTCAATACCGAATTGATCTCGGTATGTTTTTATCTTCTCGTGTAGAATTTTTCCCGCTTTGCGTATCCGCTCCTCATCCTCAGCAGCCACTTTCATGGGATACTCCCTGTTACCAATTCTGATCTTTATGGATAGTTCTGACATTCGGTTTCCTTTATGTTTCACCCAAATGTGCAATACATTTGTCTATCTCATTGATATAGCCATCCAGCACCTTTTTCATCTCTTCCGCATCCTCTTTTCCCACTGCCGTATTCCCTACAATATTACCACTCGTTTGCTTGCTCTGAAAACTACTCAACTTCGCTTCGTGCGTGTTGAGCTTTGTTTGCAAAACCTCATTTTCTTGATCCTTATGATCAATTTGTTCTTTCAGTCTTGAATGCTCCGCAATCAGAAGATTTACTTTTCTCTCTAGATTGGTGATCTCTTTGTACAAAGCTTCTCGACTCATTTATTTTCTGATTATTGCGCCTAATTCATTTTCAAAATCCTTCATCAGGCCTGTCATCACTTTATCAATCAATTTATCGTTCAATGTCTTGAATTTGTCCTGAAGAAAAAAGCTCACGGCATACGATTTTTTACCCTGCTCAATCTTGTCTCCTTCGTAGACACTAAAAATATTTACTCGAGTTAATAATTTTTTCGCGGACTTAAAAGCAATGTGCTCAATACGTTCAAAAGTAATTGACTTATCCACAACAAGTGAGAGATCTCGGCGCACTTCCGGGAATTTTGAGAGCTGCTGGAAGGTAAACTCCCCTGTGATCAACTTCATTATTAAATTCCAATTTAGCTCGGCATAGTAGACAGGCTGCTTAATGTCGAAGTGACGAGTCAACTTACTTTGAAGGACGCCTACCTGCCCCAAAATTTCGTTGTTCGTCTGTAAAATAAGCCCTGAAGAAAAGAGCTCATCAGCTTTCAAAATTTCCTGAGAAAAATCAGTGACCCGAAGGCTTTGAAGCACCGCTCCCATAGCTCCCATCAAATCCTGAAGGCCGGCATCCGAAGACGATCGCATCCAGTTTTCCTCCTCTACTTTCCCCGATTGATACATGCACAAATATGGATTTTCAGCAATAGTATCCCCATCCTTGTGATAGGTTTTTGAAAGCTCAAACAATTTCAGATTTGGCATCCGCCTGTTAATGTTGTGTCGAATCACCTCCAAGCCCGAATGAACTGGGGAGGTTTTCATGTAGGCCAAATCTTCACTAGACTTATTTAGAATTTCAATTCCTTCTACATCATTGACCTTCATCTTCGATTGATAGTCAGGGTGAACGATGGAGTTGGTCAAAATTTCATGATAGCCTTTACCCGAAAGAAAATGGGTTATTTGCTGACGAATACGGTACGGTTCGAATTCATTAAAATCGGCCAGATAACTTGCCGCTGTGTAGTCATCCAGCTCTATATTATTGAACCCGTAAATCCGGAGTACCTCTTCGACCAAATCAGCCTCACGAGTCACATCATTTCTAAACGACGGAACGATGGCCGTGAATCCTTCACCTGTTTGGTTGGTCACTTCAATATCAAGTGACTCAAGGATTGAAACGATCAGATCATTGGGCAATTCTTTTCCAATCAGTCTGTGGAAGTTTTGAAAAGTTGTTGGAATCTGAACAAATTCCACTTTTTCATATATGTCGATAATCTCAGAAGCCACCGAACCGCCAGCGATTTCAAGAATTAGTTGAATAGCAAACTTCAGTGCCTCCACCGTTTTCTCAGGGTCGGCCCCTCGCTCGAAGCGAAAGGAAGCATCCGTGGCAAGACCATGTCGCTGCACGGTGTTTCGAATGTATTCTGGTGAGAAGTAGGCACTCTCAAGAAAGATGTTTTTTGTAGAATCTTGAATGCCTGATCCAGTGCCTCCAAAGACACCAGCGATGCACATGCCGTCAGCTTCATCACAGATCATAAGATCTTTTTCATGAAGGGCGCGTTCTTTTTCGTCAAGGGTTGTGAATTTCGTTCTGTTTGGCATGGTACGAACGACTACTTTTCCTCCTTTGATTTTATCCGCATCGAACGCATGAAGCGGCTGACCCAGGCCGTGACATACATAGTTGGTCACATCCACGATGTTATTGATTGGTTCCAAATCGATGGTGCGTAATCGCCACTTGAGCCAGTCGGGAGATTCTTTTACTTCCACACCTCGGATAGTCACTCCTGAATATCGGGGACACCCTTCGGCATCTTCAACCACAACTTTTATGGGATTGTCAAGGTTGATCGTCAGTTCATTTGCAACTGGCCACTTCAGTTCCCGACCCGTCATCGCCTTCACATCTCTGGCAGTACCCACATGAGATGTGGCATCCCCTCGATTTGGCGTAAGACCAATTTCATACACCAAGTCCTCTTCTGGATGGAAATGCTCTGCGGCTGGAGTACCGTTTGGTAAATCTGTGTCCAGCACAATGATGCCGTCATGGTCACTTCCAAGGCTCAATTCATCTTCGGCGCAGATCATCCCTTCGGATACTTCGCCTCGAATTTTTGCTTTTTTGATTTTGAAAGGCTCGCCCCCGTTTGGGTAGAGTGTGCAATTCACCGTAGCTACCACTACCTTCTGACCAGCGGCTACATTGGGTGCTCCGCAGACGATTGGGGATAATTCTTCTCCGCCAATATCCACGGTAGTGATTTTTAGTTTGTCCGCATTTGGGTGTTTTTCGCAGCTAATCACTTCCCCGATTACCACGTCTTGTAGCCCCCCGGGTATTTTCTCGATCTTCTCCATGCCCTCTACCTCCAGGCCTGTTTGCGTGAGCAGGTCATCCAGCTCCTCGGGAGTTTCGGTGATGTCGATAAAATCTTTAAGCCAATTAAGAGAGATTTTCATTCGTACTATCTGTAAAAAACGTGATCGGCAAAACTATAATGCTCAGTTTAAAAAGGAAGAAATGACGGAAGCTATTTACTGTAATCCCGCTCTCCAGCTTCAATCTTTACCGCCAAAATATTTTCCTTGGGGGGAAATGGACATTGAAACTTTGGCGAATAGGCACAGTACGGATTGTACGACAGATTAAAATTCAGCGTAGCGCGATCGCTCTTGAGCTCCCCAACGTCCAAATAGCGGCCACCACCGTAGCTGGTGTCTCCACTCGTATCATCCGCAAATCCAAGAAAAAGTGACGAATCAACCATAGATTTGAGCACCAACAACTTCTGTGGTATTTCATTGATTTCAAAATGTAACCAAGCGTATTTTAAATAGCGCTGAGAAGATCCATCACTGTTTTGAATCATCAAAATTTGTCGTTTCAGAATCTTCTCCACTTTAGCTGTGACCTTATATTTTTTATCAATCGGGAAATACGAAAAGTCGCCTGCTTCTATCCCTTCTTGCACAAATGGACTTCCGCTATTTGTACGCAAGTAGTCTTCTTTTTCGGCGCGATGAACGAGTACGGAAGCTTCGAATTCCTCTGCTGATTCTCCTCCCGAAAGGGTGAAGTAGATCAATGCCGCAATGGCGATTGGGACTATTAAGTAGATTGGTTTTTTCATATCAAGAATTGAACGGTCAAAGATAGGAAACACAGTTGGCATATATGTTCAATCGACTTGGTCAATGATCCATAACCCTGAGTCTCATCAATTTTCTCTATTTTCGACTTTTGTTAAAAGCGCTCACATGACCACACACAAAACTCCAACTCTTTTACACGCCTTTATCCCAATCATTTTTCTGATTCTTTTACTCTCGCTAAATGTGGCGCTATTTGGGTCGGATGCATTGGGTGGGTCAAATCAGATTGTACTTATTCTCTCAGGCGCAGTGGCAGCCATTGTCGCTTTTCGTTTGGGATTTAAGTGGGAGGAGCTGCAAAAGGGAATTGTGAAGACGATTAGCTCAGCGATGGGATCTATTCTTATTTTGATGCTTATAGGATCGCTCGCCGGTACCTGGTTGTTGAGCGGCGTAGTTCCAGCTATGATTTATTACGGTTTGCAAATTCTCAACCCGTCGATTTTTCTGTTTGCTGCCTGTGTGATTTGCTCCGTGGTTTCTGTGGCAACTGGAAGTTCCTGGACGACTGCTGCGACTGTCGGGATTGCCTTGATCGGGATCGGCGCAACACTTGGCGTGCCTGTTGGTTGGGTGGCTGGGGCGATACTTTCAGGTGCCTATTTCGGAGACAAAATGTCCCCACTTTCTGACACCACCAACCTTGCACCGGCAATGGCGGGTACGGATTTGTTCACACACATCCGATACATGACCATCACCACAGGGCCATCAATTGTCATTGCTTTGATTGTCTTTTTAGTTGTGGGATTTACTCAGGAAGCCAGTGGTAGCATGGCGGAGAAAGCCGAAATTCTACATGCCATTAGCAGCCGATTCAACATTACGGGCTGGTTATTTATTGTACCCATTGTGGTTATCGTGTTAATTGTAAAAAAAGTAGCGGCATTGCCCGCTCTCTTCATTGGCACAATTCTCGGATTGATTTTCGCTTTTATTTTCCAACCAGATTTGATCATGGAAGTTGGGCGAAGTGTAGGAGGAGATGGTTTCTTGCTCCCTGGCGATTCAGGAAATCGCACGTCTTATATGGTTATGTTTATGGGAAGTATGCAAGCATTATTCGGAGATATTTTCTTTGAAATTGGAATTGACAAGTTGGATGAAAACGAATTACTCAGTGCCGGAGGAATGGCGGGAATGTTCAACACCATCTGGCTTATTATTTCGGCAATGATCTTTGGAGGCGTGATGGAAAAGGCTGGATTTCTAAAGCGAATTGCCCAGTCAATAATTGATAAAGTTAATTCAACTGGTTCGCTGGTTGCGTCCACGGCAGGCACCTGTATATTCTTCAACATAACCGCTTCTGACCAATACATGGCCATCGTAGTGCCTGGTAGAATGTATGCTGACACATATAAAGAAAAAGAGCTGGCGCCTGAGAATCTTAGTAGAACACTTGAAGATTCAGGAACAGTAACATCAGTACTCGTGCCTTGGAATACGTGCGGGGCTTATCACTCAGGGGTTCTTGGCGTGGCAACCATCGCTTATCTGCCGTATTGCATTTTCAATATTGTGAGTCCGCTCATGACCGTGCTGGTGGCTTATGTTGGATTCAAAATCCGTAAGCTTAAGTCAGAATAATCCATGAATAATTCTGACCAAGGAAGATTGAAAGTCATCACCAAAGAAACAATCAGGGAGCTGCCAGTGGTGAAGTTCGAAGGACGCATCCATGTGGTGGACACGGCTGAGAAGGCTGCCAAAGCCTTCGCTGAACTTAAGGAAGAAGAGCGTCTGGGTTTTGACACGGAAAAGAAGCCCACTTTCGTGAAAGGAGATTACAACCACACGGCACTTGTCCAACTCTCCACGCCCACAGATGCGTATCTTTTCCAACTAAAGAAAATTGGTTTTGGAGAAGAATTGAGAACGCTCCTTGAAAACCCTGCCATAGAAAAATTGGGGGTTTCAATCAGCGACGATTTGAAGGAACTGAAACGGGTATCACCTTTCCGACCAGCAGGATTCACCGAGCTGGCAGATTCGGCAAAAGAAAATAAAATTCCCTATTTTGGTCTGCGCAATCTTGCGGCCTTTTTTCTAGGCAGGCGACTCTCCAAAGGCCAGCAGGTCTCCAACTGGGAGAACGGCACCCTCACCAAACCCCAGCAGATTTATGCTGCCACGGACGCTTGGGTGGCACTCAAGATTCATGATGGGATGCGGGATTTGGTGTAATTCAATTCACCCGATACCCCTCATCGCCTCTTTCCAAAAATCCAATCACCTGATTGACGGCAGCTACGCCCGCATTGATGTTTGCTTCTTTCGTCTGAGCGCCCATTTTCTTGACAGTGAATTTGGTTCGCAAAGGGTGATTTTTTTCCAACTCAGCTCGGCAATCGGGTGCCACATCGGAGGCATACAAAAATTCAGGCCGCTCTTCGATCAGTCGAAGAAGGTCGGGCTCATTTATAAGCTCCTTTCGAGCGGTATTTATTAGTAGGGCATTGGACATGGTCTGTGAAAGCAGCTCGTAGTTGATGCTTTGCAAGGTTGCCTCGTTTGCCGGGATATTGATAGAAATAAACTCACACATTTGATACAGATCGCCCAACGAATCAGCAGGCCGTACGCCATGCTGTTTCATCACTTCTTGATCGATAAATGGATCGAATGCGAAGATGTCCATGTTAAATCCCCTTGCGATAGTGGCCATGCATTTCCCAATATTGCCAAACCCGTGCATTCCAATATTTTTTCCTCGCAGTTCCGTCCCTGCTGATCCATTGTATTTATTTCGGATCAAGCTGAGCATCAATCCAAAAGTTAGTTCTGCTACGGCATTGGCGTTTTGACCAGGCGTGTTCATCACGACAATGTCTCGTTTGGTTGCAGACTCCACGTCTATGTTGTCATAGCCAGATCCTGCTCGAACGATAATTTTCAATTCGTTGGCGGCTTGCATCAAGGCATCCGTGACTTGATCGCTGCGGACGACTAGCCCGTGTGCGTTGGAAATCGCTTCCGATAGTTCAGATTCGTCGGTGTATTTTTCAAGAAGCTGTAATTCAAAGCCTTCAGCTTCTTCAATCACATTCTTGATAGCTACAATTGCGTCTTCGGCAAAGGGTTTTTCTGTGGCGATGAGGATTTTTTTGTTCATTCTTTTTACGAATTATTAGCGTCAAATTTTTGAATAAATTCTGCCAATTTTTCACAGCCTTCCATCGGCATGGCATTATAAATACTCGCCCGCATGCCGCCGACACTTCTGTGGCCTTTCAAGGTGAAAAGGTCTTCGGTCTCTGCTTCTGCGATGAACTTCTTGTTGATTTCGTCCGACTCGGCGAAAAAGGGAATGTTCATCTGCGAACGGTCTTTTTCATCAGGCACATGTGCCTTGAAAAGCGTGGAGTTGTCAATTGCATCATAGATCATCTTCGCCTTTTTCTTGTTAATCGCTTCCATGGCCTCCACACCACCCAGAGATTTCAGGTACTCAAAAACCAGTTTGGCAATATAGATGGCGTACGTTGGTGGCGTATTGAACATTGACCCTGCTTCCACCTGCGTTTTGTAATCCAACATCGTCGGAATATTCTCATTTTTACCTACCAGATCAGATCTCACAATCACGATCGTCAGCCCTGAGGGGCCAATGTTCTTCTGAGCCCCGGCATAGACCAATCCATAGTCGCTTACATCAATTTTTTTGGACAAAATTTCAGACGACATATCCGCAACAATCGGAACGCTGGTTTGGGGCAATTCAGAAAAATGTGTGCCGTAGATGGTGTTGTTGCTTGTAAGGTGAAGATAGCTCGCTTCTTCACGCATCTCTGATGAATCAATGCTTGGAATGTATGAAAAGGTCTTGTCCGAAGAATCACCCACCACCTTCACATCCCATTGTTTCTTTACTTCTGCGATGGCCTTCTTGGCCCATGCGCCGGTATTTACATAGTCGGCCTTTTTGCCTTCATTCATAAGGTTCAAAGGAACCATGAGAAACTGTGTCGAAGCTCCACCTTGGAGAAAAAGCACCTCATAATTATCTGGAATTTGCATAAGCTCACGAAGGAGATGACGCGCATCGTCCATTATTTCTTCGAAATAAAACGACCGATGACTCAACTCCATTACAGACATTCCCGACCCGCGATAATCCAGCATTTCGCTGGCCGCTTTTTCAAGAACAACCTCAGGTAGCATCGCTGGCCCTGCCGAAAAATTGAAGACTCTATTACTCATATTGATGAATTTGATTGCGAAGATAAAATAGAGGAACTGATTAGTAAGGCTTGATTGGAATCAGTCCCCCATCTCCGTTCTGGTAGCGATACTCCGGCCAAGCGTCACCTCGTCGGCGTACTCGATTTCACTTCCAACGGAAATTCCACGGGCAATAGTGGTCATTTTTGCGCCTGTGTCTTTGAGCACTTTGGAAATGTAGTAAGCCGTGGTGTCACCCTCCATTGTCGCACTCAGGGCAAGTACAATTTCTTTGATTTCTTCTGGGCCATTTTTCACCCTGTTTACCAGGGAGTCAATCTGCACATGATCCGGCCCAATGCCATCCATGGGAGAAATTCGTCCGCCGAGGACATGAAAAAGGCCATTGTATTCTCCTGTGTTGGTGATAGCAATCACATCGGGGCTGTCTTCCACAACGCAGATCACTGTATGATCCCTGTAGCTGCTATTGCAATGAATGCACTGATCTTCGTCTGCGATCATGTGACAGGTCTTGCAATATTTGATGTTTGCACGTAGCTCGTTCAGGGCCGATGAGAGCTGAGATGTGGACGCTTCGGGTTGCTTGAGCAAATGAAGAACCAAACGAAGTGCCGTCTTTTTTCCAATGCCGGGAAGATGGGAAATTTCTTCAACTGCACGCTCAACCAACTTCGATGGATATTCCATCAGACAATCTGCGCATTAATTCCCACATCTGTGATGCCTGTACGCATAGGTTTCAACTCGTCGAATGTGCCTTTCTTCACAGCACATTTTCCCTTGAAATGGATGAGGTGCGTACACTGTTCGGCTTGATGCACCTCGTGCTTGCACACTTTGATGAGCGTATCGATCACATGATCGAATGTATTAAAATCGTCATTGTACACAATGAGATCTCGCTGATCCACCAGATCAATGATCTCCTCGATACTTACTTCTTCGTCTAAGTCCACATCGGTTGATGCACGTTCGTTCATGGGGGCAAAACTAATGAATCCCAAATCCTAAAATACAAATGACAAACAATTCCCAACACCGAATCATCAAATTGACAAATCATCACATCACCAAATCATTTAAATTCACGCTTTCAAAACATCAAATCTATGAGTCCACTGCTTGTTGGCACCATCGTCCTCGGCTATTTTGTTTTACTAATTGCCGTTTCATGGTACACGGGGAGGAATTCCTCACCAGATGATTTCTACACGGCCCACCGCCAATCTCCCTGGTATTTGGTGGCATTCGGCATGATTGGTGCGTCGCTATCGGGCGTCACATTTATTTCTGTCCCTGGAGAAGTGGCCAATTCCAACTTTCATTATTTTCAAGTTGTGTTGGGTTATTTGTTGGGTTATTTGGTGATCGCCACCGTTTTGTTGCCCCTTTATTATCGATTAAATCTCGTTTCTATTTATACCTACCTCGAACAGCGATTCGGATTTTGGTCGTACAAATCAGGGGCTTTTTTCTTTTTGGTCAGCCGCATTATTGGTGCCTCCTTCAGACTGTTTCTAGTAGCGGGTGTGCTGCAAATCACGTTCTTCGATGCATTTGGTTTGCCGTTTTGGGTATCGGTCATTACCACGATTGTATTGATCTGGTTGTATACTTTCCGTGGGGGAATAAAGACGATCGTTTTTACGGACACGCTACAAACGGCTTTCATGCTTATTGCCGTGGTGGTGAGTATTTGGTTTGTCAAAGATCAGCTGGATTGGACCTGGGCGGAGTTGACCAACAGTCTGACCAATGACTCCCGAACGACCATATTTAATTGGGACTGGCAGAGCAAAAACAATTTCTTCAAGCAATTTTTTGCAGGGGCGTTTATCGCCATTGTGATGACGGGTCTGGATCAGGACATGATGCAGAAAAACCTTACCTGCAAGAGCCTTGGTGATGCGCAAAAAAACATGTTCTGGTTTTCGGTGGTGCTTATTTTTGCCAATTTACTTTTTCTCAGCCTCGGCGTGCTGCTTTATCAGTATGCCGAAGTGGGATCAATCGTGCTTCCCGAGCGCACCGATGGCCTTTTCCCTTTCTTGGCGGTTGAGCATTTCTCCACCATTGGCGGTGTGGTTTTCCTTTTGGGAATTACAGCTGCGGCATATTCGAGTGCCGATTCAGCTTTGACGGCATTGACGACTTCTTTTTGTGTGGATTTTCTTGGGTTTAAATCAGGCAATTATCAGGAGAATAAAAAGCTGCGAATGGGTGTCCATTTTGGATTTTCGATTTTGCTTTTCGTTGTGATTCTACTTTTTCATGGCATCAACGATCAAAGTGTGATCACCTCTATTTTCATTGCTGCGGGCTATACCTATGGCCCATTGCTGGGGCTCTTCGCTTTCGGTATTCTGACCAAGGCTCATCTCAAAGACAAATGGGTGCCGATCGTTTGTGTGGCTGCTCCGGTCGTTTCGTACATTATTAATCATAATTCAGAAGCGTGGCTTTCGGGCTACAAATTCGGATTTGAGATTTTGATCCTGAACGGAATATTGACTTTTGTAGGACTGGCTCTTTTGATTGATCGAAAATAATAGCTACATGACCAAGAAGAAACGTCCACTCGAAAAGTCACGAATGCATGCACGAAATCCTCACTTGGGGAGGTACGATTTTGATGCGCTCAAGGAGGCTCTTCCTGCCTTGTCAGCATTTGTTCGACCCAATAAATTCGGTGACGAATCCATTGAGTTTGCAAATCCGGATGCGGTAAAAACGCTGAACCGTGCGTTGCTCAAATCCTATTATGACATTGACTTTTGGGAAATTCCAGATGGATACCTGTCACCGCCTATTCCCGGAAGGGCGGATTACATCCATCACATCGCTGATTTGCTTTGTACCAATCACTTTGGGCGAATTCCGACCGGCCCCACCACCACCTGTCTCGACATTGGAGTGGGTGCTAGCTGTGTGTATCCGATCATTGGCAATAAGACCTATGGGTGGAAATTCATCGGCTCAGACATTGACCAGGTTTCGCTTGAATCTGCCCAGAAAATAGTTAAAGAAAATGCTACGCTAAAGGGCAAGGTAGAATTCAGGTGGCAGACTGACCCGAAGGATATTTTGTATGGCATTATCCGCAAGGAAGAGCGAATTGATGTCAGCATTTGTAACCCGCCTTTCCATGCTTCTGCCGAAGAAGCGCAGGTTGGAACGATGCGTAAATTGAATAATCTCAATAAGGAGAGGGTCACCCAACCGGTGCGAAATTTTGGTGGACAAAGCAACGAATTGTGGTGTGAGGGGGGAGAGAAGCGCTTCCTCAAAGACATGATTCGCGAAAGCAAGAAATTCCCAGAAACGTGCTTTTGGTATTCGACACTTGTTTCCAAGCAATCCAACGTGAGATCTGCCGAAGGCTACTTGAGGGGAGCGAAGGCAACCGAGGTGCGGGTGATCCCGATGGGGCAGGGGAATAAGACGAGTCGGATCGTTGCGTGGACATTTCTTGACAAAGGCCAGCAAAAGGAATGGATGGATCAGAAAAAGCACCGGGAAAAGGAAGAACAACGCAGAAATATATCTTGAAAGACCTCCTCCTCATAACTCCTCCATTTACCCAGCTGAATACCCCCTATCCTGCGACTACTTATTTGAAGGGATTTTTGAATACAAAAGAGATCAGTTCGACTCAGGTGGATTTGGGGATCGAGGTTATTCTTTCTCTTTTTTCTAAGTCAGGACTTGACAAAGTCTTTCGGCAAGCTGCTGCTCTAGAAACTATCATCTCTGAGAATGCACTGAAAATTTATTCGCAAAGAGACCAATACCTGGGCACTATTGATGCGGTCATTGGATTTCTTCAGGGCAAAAATCCGTCGCTAGCTCATGCGATTTATGAGAACGACATGCTGCCAAAAGCCTCCCGATTTGATCAGGCCAAGGAAACGGATTGGATGCTGGAGGAAATGGATCTCCAGGACAAGGCCAAGTATCTGGCGACCTTGTATGTAGAGGATCTATCCGATTTTCTGGTTGCATGTATCGATGAGGATTTTGGCTTTAGCCGGTATGCCGAACGGCTGGGCAAGAGTGCCAATGATTTTGATGAGTTGAACAGTTCTTTGCAAGAAACACCAACCTACATTGACTGCATTGCGCTGAAAATAGTGGACGAAAAACTCCAATCGATTCATCCCAAATTGGTTTGTTTCTCCGTGCCCTTCCCTGGCAATCTCTACAGTGCGTTTCGGTGTGCACAGTTTATCAAGAAAAAATATCCTGAGATTAAAATAGGTATGGGCGGAGGTTTCCCAAATACAGAGCTTCGTTCGGTCACAGATGTCCGCGTGTTTGACTTCTTTGATTTCATCACGTTGGATGATGGCGAATTGCCCATTGAGCTTTTATCAGATCACGTGCTCCACCCTACTTCTTCTCCAAAGTTAAAACGAACCTTCCTCATAGAAAATGGTAAAGTCGTGTACAACAATTCGTCTCCGAGGCAGGACTACAAGCAGGCCGAAGTGGGTACACCTGATTATTCCGATCTGCTGCTGGATCAATACATTTCTGTGATCGAGATTGCCAATCCGATGCACAGCCTGTGGAGTGACGGGCGTTGGCTCAAGCTGACCATGGCTCATGGCTGCTATTGGGGCAAGTGTACGTTTTGTGATGTGTCGCTCGACTACATCAAATTGTACGAACCCATTGCTGCCAAACTGCTGGTGGACAGGATGGAGCAGATGATTGACCAAACGGGCGAGGAGGGCTTTCACTTTGTGGACGAGGCTGCCCCACCGGCACTCATGCGAGAAGTGGCGCTGGAAATCATGAGACGCAAACTCGAGGTGAGCTGGTGGACGAACATTCGGTTCGAAAAGAGTTTCACCAAAGACCTATGCGTGCTTCTGGAAGCCTCTGGCTGCATCGCTGTTTCGGGTGGGTTGGAGGTGGCGTCTGATCGATTGTTGGCTTTGATCGACAAGGGCGTGACCGTAGCTCAGGTGGCACAGGTGACTGATCATTTTACTGAAGCGGGAATTATGGTGCATGCCTACCTGATGTACGGCTATCCGTCTCAGACCGTGCAAGAAGCGGTGGATAGTTTGGAGATGGTTCGACAACTATTTGACCTTGGGGTTTTGCAATCTGGGTTCTGGCATCAGTTTGCACTCACAGCGCATAGCCCTATTGGCCTGGATCCATCAGCCTATGGAATCGTTCCGGATTATGCTGAGATTTCGTTTGCCAATAATGACATTGATTTCTCCGATAGCACAGGCATAGATCATGATGCTTTTAGTTTTGGTCTGAAGAAATCGCTTTACAATTTCATGCATGGAATCTGCTTTGAATTTCCTTTGCAGGAATGGTTTGATTTTGAGATTCCGCCAACCACGGTTGATGAGGGTTTTATTGAAAACTGCCTGCTACGTACCGTTGATCTCACGACCCGACCTACGGCCAGAATTCTATGGCTCGGTGGCCCACCCCAAGTGACCAGGAAAGGCCACAAGCTACAACTGACTTTCAATGATAAGGATGAAAGCGTTCAGGTCTCGATTGAGAAGGAAAAAGCCGAATGGCTGGAGGCTACTCTTGAGAAACTTACTGTCCATAAAAAGGCGCTCACGTTTGCCCAACTCAAAGCAAATTTTGAAAGCCAGTTTGAGGATTTTGAGTTGTTTTGGTATGCCAAGCCAGTGAAAGTTTTGAGGGAACGAGGGTTGCTCGAACTCTAAAGCAGATAACCCAGAAGGGAGTTTGCGAGGTATGAATTTGGCTAGAATTGCTTTCTTGCCTGAGTTTGTTTTTAGGTTCGTGGTTGCCAACTGTTGCCCTGATCACCAGTTCCAACTCAAACCCCATTAAATTCGTAAGTAGAAATCAAATCCATTTCCCATGAAAAAACTCATCCTACTCCTCGTCCTTTGCTCTTTTCATTTCAAAGCAGGCATCCCCGAACTCAATGCCAAGATCATCGAATATCTTGACACAGTCATGGGCAAACGAGTGGATCGGGGGGAATGCTGGGATTTGGCACTTGCTGCACTGACCTATTCAGGATCGTACTTTGATAGAAGCACCAAGCAATCGGTGCTAATCTATGGACGAAGAGTGAATCCAAAAAAGGATGAAATCTTTCCGGGCGATTTGATTCAATTTGAAAACGTGGAACAGAAGTGGCAAGACGGAAACGCCATATATTCAGAGACCATGGGGCACCACACGGCCATTGTTTACAAAGTGAATGGACCCGGAGATTACGAACTGGCACACCAGAATACGCAGAAGTGGGGCAAGAAAGTGGGCGTGAGTAATTTCCGACTTGATCGGGTGACGAAGGGTCAAATCATGTTTTACCGACCGATTGAAGGAAGGGAATAGTTCATTCTGCGTACTGTGCCGACACGCTAGTCCACATTCATCCGAATCTTTTTTTGGAATTTGCCAGTTTAAAGTCCTTTGGTAGACGGTTGCTAATGATTCGATAACTTAGGTGCTGATAAAGGAACTAAATTGATCGCGTATAGGATTATACAGGCGTTCGCCCTCCAAGACCTAACCCATGCAATCAGAAGAACTGGAAAGATGTATTGATTTAGAAATTCTCAAAACTGAGAAACGGCGGCTGGATATTTTCATTGCATTGATGATGTTCAACTTACTGCTTCTGATGTTCAATATGGTCTTCTTCCCCACTACCGTTGCGGATACGTTCAGAGATCTCCAAAGCATGTACGTCGGGCTTTATGTCAGTTCGGGTTTTATTATTTTATTGGTCATCTCACGGCTCATGGTCAGCAAGTTGGTGCATTGTGATAAACCTTTACCGATCGGATACAAGATTTACTCCATTGCCGTGGAATCTTTAGTCCCCTTTATTTTGCTAATTTTTGTCATTTTTCACGAGGAAAACGCCATTTTTCTAAATTCCCCCTTGATACTATTATTCTCTCTGATCATTATTGTATCGGCTTTGCATCTGAATTTTTGGATAAGTTTCATGAGCGGGTTAATTATAGGTTTGGCGTTTTCTGTGATTGTTTTTTGGACCTTCGACAATTACGAGACAGGCCACATGGTGTCCTCTTTGGCGTATTATACCGAGGGCATATTATTTGTTGTGGCAGGGACGTGTGCCGGATTGGTTGCTCACGAGTTGAAGAAAAGACTGACATCATCCATCACCATCCAAACCGAACGAGATCAGATCGAGGAATTATTTAACCAGCAGGTTTCGTCTCAGGTGGTAGCAGCGCTCAAATCCGAGGATGATTTCGGTATAAAAGCAGAAGCGACCGTGTTGTTTTTGGATATTCGGCAGTTTACCCAACGAGTCCAGCATTTTTCGCCAGAGGAGGTTAACAAATTTCAGAATAAATTTTTCGGGCCAATTATCGAATGTATAAATCAAAATGAAGGATTCATTAATCAGCTGATGGGTGATGGCCTGATGGCTACTTTTCCTTCGACATCAGAGGGACATCAAGCGCGAGCCTTTCAGGCTGCAGATGAGGTTTTGAAAAAAATGGAAATGATGAACGATGGCCGAGTCGATCAAATCAAAATTGGGATTGGAATTCATAGTGGCGAAATTGTCGCAGGGAATATCGGAACTAAAGAGCGGCAGCAATTTTCCATATCAGGAGTACCTGTGATTCTTGCGGCAAGGCTGGAGCAATTGACAAAAGAATATGACAGTTCTCTTTTGGTAACAAGTGATTTTTACGAAGTTGTAAAGCATCTCAATGGCGAGGGGGAGTCACTGGGAATGGTGAAAATAAAAGGACTGGATCAGGAAGTTGAACTAATAAAAATATGCTGAAAGAAGATAAGTTCTTTGATCGTGACCTGAGTTGGCTTTCGTTCAACTATCGTGTGCTGATGGAGGCTATGGACATGAGCTTGCCTCTGCTCGAAAGGCTGAAATTCATTGCCATATTTTCCTCCAATCTTGATGAATTTTTCCGCGTCCGGGTCGCAAGTATTCGGCATTTGATTCTGATCGACAAAAGGAAAATTTACAAACGAATAGATTTTGAGCCGCAGGCTCTTCTCACAAAAATTCTATCAGAAGTCGATCAGCAATTGGAACAGTATGGTGCTACATTCCGAGAAATATTGGATGCCCTTTCGAAAGAGGATTTGGTCATTTGTACGGATACGGAGAAGATTCCTAAGGAGATAGCACCAGAACTGCTTTACTATTTCAAGACTCACGTAGCGGCTTACCTCAAGCCAGAGTACATCGATAGCGAAGAAGAATTGTTTCTGGATAATCAGGCGATCTACCTGGCCATCAGATTTGATTCAAATGAACATTCGATCCTAAAAATCCCCACGGACAAGCTCCCAAGATTCTTCAAGACTAAGCATCAAGAGCAGACCATTTTTGTATTTCTAGATGATGTGATCCGCATGCATCTGGATATTATTTTTCCCGAGAAATCGATAATCGAGTGTCGCTCGATCAAGCTGAACAAGGATGCCGACCTTCAGATAGATGATGAATACAGTGGTGATCTTGTGGAGAAGATTGAGAAGCAAATCAATAAGCGAAATCTGGGTGTTCCGTCGCGATTTCTATTTGATATGCACATGAGCAAAGAGCATCTTGGTGTGCTTGCTGAAAAACTGCACATAGAAGAGGATGACCTGACCAGTGGTGGACGATACCACAATTTGAATGACTTGTTTCAAATTTCGGGAGGCAAGGCGGAATTGGAATATCCGAAGTTGCCGCATATCTCGATTCCGAAACTAGACAAGGCTCGATCCCTTTTTGGATTGATTGAAAAGAAAGACCAAATTTTTCATTTCCCCTATCATTCGTACGATTACATATTGCAGTTCTTCAATGAGGCGGCCATTGATCCTGATGTTGAAGAAATCAATGTTACGTTCTACCGAATGGCGAAGAAATCCATCATCGCAGAAGCGCTGATAAGTGCGGCGAACAATGGGAAAAAGGTGGGCGTATTTATGGAGGTGAAGGCGCGCTTTGATGAGGAGAACAATCTGATTTGGGCGAAGCGAATGGGCGATGCGGGTATTAAGATAACCTACAGTCTGCCTGGCCTAAAGGTACATGCCAAAGTTGCATTGATTAAGAAAAAGGAGCAAATGTTTGGGTTCTTCGGCACTGGAAACCTCAACGAAAATACCTCGGAGATTTACTGTGATCATGGGCTGTTATCAGCCAACCCGGAGATGACAAAAGAGCTATCGCAAGTGTTTGAGTTTTTGCACACAGGCGAGAAACCTGTTGAATTCAATCAACTGATCGTCTCGCAGTTCGGTGCACTAGAAAGATTCGTTTCATTCATTGATCAGGAGATTGCCCATGCAGAGGCTGGCAAGAAAGCAGAGATCATTGTGAAGATGAACAACCTGCAAGAGCAGACACTGATCTCGAAGCTGTATGAAGCTGCCGAGAAGGGCGTGGGAGTTCGCTTGATCGTACGAAGTATTTGCTGCCTTGTGCCAAACGAAACGATCAAAGTCAAACGATTGGTGGATCGTTATTTGGAGCATGCCCGTATGTTTTATTTTTATAATGACGGAGCGGAGGATCTGTACATGGGCTCATCAGACTGGATGAACAGAAACCTTCATCGCAGGGTTGAGGTCTCGTTTCCGATTCATTCTAAAAAGATAAAAAAGGAGATTCTTCACATTGTCAACCTGCAATGGGCCGATGATGTAAATGGCGTTTGGCTCTCTCCAACCATGGAGAATAGGCCGATTAGAAAGAAGAAAACGGTGCGAGCCCAGATGGCTACTTATGAGTTTTTGAAGGGGTGAAATTGAAGGTTATTTTAACTTCAATTCATCAGGATCTTGCTTATTGTCCCATATTGTAAGGCTATTGATGCTGTCACCTTCAATAGAATAAAAGATTTGGTAGTTGCGTACTGTCTTGATGCGTACATTTTTTAATGTGTGGGAGGCCTACCAATTTCGGGATATATGGAGAGTAGCCTGACCGCATCTTGGAACAATTGATTGAGTATAATACTATAACTGTTTGACTTATTGTTCCCTCTCCAGAAAGCAAGAATTTTTTTCTTCTTTCTTGAGCAAGCGGTGACCAGACTATTTTTTTAGCCGTTCTTTTATTTCTCTATCCGCTTGGTCGGATGGGATTCCCAAACCATCAGCTATTTGCTTTTGAGCAATCAGGACCTCATCTTTTTGTGCTTGCGCAGTTTCAAAAGCCACTGGGTCAACATCTATATCCAGAAGCCTATTAATTTCGTCAAGTTACATTTTTGTCCTTTATAGATTTAATTCGGGCGATGAGGTTGTCTCTATGTGGCTTTGCGCTTCGGGCATATAGCTAAGATACGAATAATTGAATTTTCGTAAAAAATATTTGACATCTCCATAGGGGGCTATTACTGAGAATCGCTTAGTCTTTTGATACGAACGATACACCACAACATCACTTCCTCTTCTTTTTCATATTTTGAATTTTGTCACCACGCCTAAGTGGTTTTTTGTATCGCTCTTTTAATATTTTCGGGTAAGCGTACAAAATATTTTTCATAATTGATAATTGAATTTATTAAAGCCTACTTCTTTTTCAAGTCTTTGTTCAGCGTATTCAGACCGCTATGGTGCGATAATTGCCCATAACGTTATTGATAAAATGAGTGCGCCCACCCGTTCCCAAAAAATCAGAGGTTTCGGTTTAACTTCTCTGTTTCGATGAAGAAGGTAGGCGCATTCATTTTTATCTCGTGTTATGGGCTTCAAGTATCATTAGATATGTAATTAAAATGACACAAATCAATCCAATTGAAATCACAGGGATAAGCAATTTGTTTCTCTCGTTATTCCTCAATCTCTCCTTAACTATTATTCCAACACCAACAAATTCGATCAAAACACAAACAGCACTTAGAATAAAATGATTCTCAATTGTTGATATAGATAACGTTAATCCAAATAGCCCGAAAATAATAAATATGGACCCTTTTTTTATCTTTGGAGTTACCATCTTAGCAGTCTTCATAATCTAAATTGCATTTTTGAAGGTCGGTGTAATGATTGTAAAGTGCTGATACTTCACAAGCAACTCCGAGAAATGGCCCGGCAACAGGTATAAATACCGATGCAACACAACCAGTGGTTGCCAATGCTAATGTAGCGTCAGCCTTATTTCTACAATTGTTTAGTATATCGTAACAGTTGCCAAGAGTTCTAGCGGAATTATTAGGTCTATTATTAGTGGTGATTTTTGCTATTGCCGAAATGAATATTTTTTCGGTCTTAAAATCATTTCGAATAGTTGGGAAATTTTCTGTTAATCTTTTTGCTATTCTAAGCATGTGATTATTAATCTCACTATAATCTTTTGCTGATTTAAAACCCATCATTTGAGCCGTAGTTTCTATTGATTCTGGATCACCAGCTTCTAATAGAGTTTGTAGTGATAGCAAATATCCTTCATGTTGGTTAATTGGTATTTCTGCCAATTTACTTGAGAATGTGCCTGTTAATTTTAGTTGGACATCTATAAGTTCTTTAAAATTTTCGTTGGACGCAAGAGCTTCGATTGTCAAATTCAAATTTTTGTTGTCAATAATTTGTTCTTCGGTACATGACGTAGCAATTAGCAATCCTGTAAGAATCAATAAGCTGTTTTTAAATAAATTTTTCATTTTTATAGTTAACGTCTTTTATCGCACCTGCCATAATTTAGGAGTGGATGGTACTTGCAATATGCCTTCAATCGGAATTTTCCCATTGACTTCTCCGGTTACAGACCTCTTTCATTTTGATTCATTAGGTTTTTTTAACGCCAAAAAGTGGCTTCTTTTCCTGTGAACGTTACTACTCATTGCCCATAACGCCTAGCTATGATGAGTGGGGATTAGAAAGCACTAACCTCTCGTCTCGCACATAGCCACGCCTTGATTTAAATTTAAAACTTGTGGCGGACATTCCAATCCGCACGAAAATATCCTGACCGATAAAACCCCATTCATTCATAGCATTTGTGTGTGCCCAGCATGGGCATCTGGTATCGAAGATACCAAATTATTCCAGAGGGTGAAAGTCCCTTATGCACGGGAGTCGTGTCCCGAAGCATTAGCAAGTCGCAAGCTCGTTTGCTGT